>ERZ1032641.76-NODE-76-length-14165-cov-18.441035_pt1 | contig 14165 bp, 9 predicted proteins | sample MGYA00517876_ERZ1032641 | MGnify/ENA primary metagenome ERZ1032641 (study PRJEB33719, sample SAMN04261397) | wastewater metagenome | biome: periurban shantytown; feature: human; material: feces | host: Homo sapiens | place: Peru: Lima | collected 2013-01-18 ...
CCAGAAGCCCTTTGAACCAAAGCTAGCATAATTTTTGACAATGTGCAACTGGTTTTCGTCCATTGTCCCATTTTTTATCGCTTATCACAACGTATCTGGTCAGACCACGACCAGAGTCCTGCCAACAAACCGGACAGTTTTTGCACTTTTCCGAACAACGATTGACAAGGCAGGGTGTCAGATTATAATATGATATGGTTTGCCTCACAACAACGCCAAAGGAGTTACACAATACATGAACAGAATCTACGTCACCGGCCACCGGAATCCGGATACGGACTCCATCGCGGCCGCCATTTCCTATGCCGCACTGCGCAACGCGCTCGGCGACCGGGATTACACGGCCGCACATCTCGGCCACATCAGCGATGAGACGAAGCGCCTGCTCGATCGCTTCGGCTTTCAGGAGCCGGTCACAATCAGCAACGTCCGCACGCAGGTGCGCGATCTGGACTTTGACACGCCGCCGGCGCTCAACTCCAGCGTCACGATGGACCGCGCCTGGCACATCATGCGCGACCAGAACATCTCCGCCATGCCCATCATCAACGAGGACGGCACGCTCTACGGTATGCTCTCCGCCGGCGACATCGCGGCCTACAGCATGCGCACGATCAGCGACCGGCACGTGGACGCGCTGCCGCTGTTCAACCTCCTGAGCGTCATCGAGGGGCGCATCCTCAACGACGGCGCCGAGCAGGTCGACCGCGTGTCCGGCGTGGTGACGATTGCCCTGCCACAGAGCTGTGACAACCTGCTCTTCTCCGACCCCGACAGCATCATTCTCTGCGGCAACCAGCCGGACATGATCCGCCGCGCGCTCGATATCGGCGTGCAGTGCATCATCCTCTGCCAGACCGACGTCGACCCCGCGTGGCTTGAAAACGCCGGCAAGACCTGCGTCATCTCCACCCCGCTCGATGCCAGCCGCGTGGCGCGGCTGGTGTATCAGGCGATCCCGATCTCCCGCCCGTGCAACACGGAGGATCTGGTCAGCTTCCACCTCGATGATTACATCGACGACGTGCGTGAGGTCGTGCTCGAGAGCCGCTACCGCTGCTACCCCGTGCTCGACGAGAACGAAAAGGTCGTCGGCACACTCTCGCGCTATCACCTGCTGCGTCCGCGGCGCAAGCGCGTCGTGCTCGTCGACCACAACGAGCTGGCGCAGGCCGTGCCCGGACTCGAGCAGGCCGAGATCCTCGAGATCATCGACCACCACCGTCTGGCCGATATTCAGACCACGCAGCCCATCCGCGTGCGCAACGAGCCCGTCGGCAGCACGACGACCATCATCACCAATATGTATCAGGAGCACGGCGTCATGCCGTCGCCGAACATGGCGGGGCTGATGGCGGGCGCGATCTTGTCCGACACGGTCATGTTCAAATCCCCCACGTGCACGAAGCGCGACATTGCCATGGCCGAGCGCATGGCCCGCATCGCCAACATCTCGCTCAAGGAACTGGGCAACCTGCTCTTTGCCGCCTCGAGCGCGGGCGACAAGTCGGCCGAGGAGCTGTGCTTTGCCGACTTCAAGGAATTCCACATCGCCGACCACTATCTCGGCGTCGGTCAGGTCACGTCGCTCGATTCCGCTGCGGTGCTCGAGCGCAAGGACGAGCTGCTGGCCGTCATGGCCACGAAGCTCGAGCAGCAGCACTATGACATGATCGCGCTCATGGTCACGGACGTGCTCATGGAGGGCACAAGCCTGCTCTACATCGGCAATGACGACACGATCCGCACCGCCTTCTCGGTCGAGCCGAAGGACAATGCCGTGTTCCTGCCCGGCGTGATGAGCCGCAAGAAGCAGATCATCCCCATGCTGACCGCCCTCTGGGGCTAAGGCCGCATATACAAAAAAAGTCCGCACAGGCAGTGCCTGTGCGGACTTTTTTGATTCAATCCGTCATGCGCACGATGCGGTAATACGTGCGTGCCGTGAGCAGGTACACAAAGGTGTACAGCAGCGCAAAGACACCGAACGTGCCGAGCGTGCACAGCAAAAACAGATGCACGTTTTGCAGCCCGAAGGCAAACACGATCTGCTTGATGAGCGGAAATGCGAACGCGATGTGGATCGCCGCCGTCACAAGCGGCAGGAAGAACATGAGCAGCACCTGCGTGCGGATGGTCGCCTTGACCTCCTTCGGCGTCATGCCGACCTGCTGCATGATGCGGAAGCGCCCGCGGTCGTCATAGCCCTCGGAGACCTGCTTGTAGTAGATGATGAGCACCGTCGCAAACAGGAACACGAACCCGAGGAAAAAGCCGAGGAACAAGAATCCGCCGTACGTGCTGCGCAGCGTGGGATAGCCATCGGCGCGCATATCGGTCGTGTAATTCACGTTCGCCGCCTCGGCAGCAGACTCAAACCCGGGGTCGCAGAGCAGTGCGTGCAGCGCGTCGAGCTGCTCGTCGTCCGTGCCAGAGAGGTCGAACTGATACGTGTAGTTGAGCATGCTGCGGGTGCCGCCGTGCTCGCTGGTGTAGGCGTTTTGCTGCGCGCGCAGCTCGAGCATCTCCGTGAGATCCGGCACGACCAGATACAGTGTGTGCAGACCCATGATGGAGCTGCCGCTGACGAGCGAGAAGCTGTCGAGCGGCAGCAGCCGCAGCGTATCGCCGCCGAGCGTGAGCGTGTCGCCAAAGGCTGCGCCGTCCGTCCATGCGAGCGCCTCGCCGGGCGCGAGCGTCACCTGCTCGCCGGTCAGGCCGGCATAGCCCTCCGTGTCCAGAACCATGACGGTGTATTCATCGGCGCTCGAACCGGTGAGCTGCTTGCTCGTGAGATCAAACGCATCGCCGCTGCGCTGCGCGGAAAACCTGACGGTGCGATAGCCGTGCACATTGCTCTGCGTGAGCCCCGAGCGCGTCATGGCATCATCCACCACCCGCAAAACCGGCGCGACGTCCGGCACCGTGTTCGTCCGGGGGTCAGTCATGAGCGTGAGCGTCATATCCTGCGGCCAGCGCACGTCGGCGTAGGCATCCACGCCCTTATACAGGCTCACCGTGGTCGAGACCGTCACGAGCACCATCGTCGAGAGGATGCAGATGCTCGCAAGACCGGCCGCGTTGCGGCTCATGCGGTAAATGAGACCGGAGACGGTGGCAAAGTGGCTGGTTTTATAGTAGTAACGCCGGTTTTTGCGCAGCGCCTTGAGCACGACGACGCTCAGCGCAATGAACGTGAGATACGTGCCGATGATGACAAGGATGACCGCCGGGAAGAAATTCTGGATGGCGTACAAGGCCACGTTTGTGCGCAGGGAAATGAGATAGCCCGCGGCAAGGCACACCGCGCCGAGCAGTGCGAGGATCCACTTGCTGCGCGGCTCGCGCTCGCCTTCGCTGCCGGCGCGCAGCAGCTGCACGGGGTTCGACAGATGGATGATGCGGATGGTATTGAGCAGCAGCAGCAAAAACAGCGCGCCGAAGAACACCACCGTACAGCCGATGCTCCAGAGGCGGATGTTCAGCCCGAACGTGGCCTCCCCGCCGATGAGCCGCACGAGCACGAGCTGCAGGAGCTTGGAGAACACACCCGCCGCCACGAGGCCGAAAAACAGCGCCATGGCCGCCGTGTACAGCGACTCCCAGAAGAGCACGTAGGAGATGTGGCGCTTTTCCATGCCGAGGATGTTGTAGATGGCAAACTCGCGCTTGCGCTGCTTGGTGAAGGTACTGTTCGTATAAAAGAGGATGATGGCGGAAAACAGCGCCATGATCGACACGCCGAAACCGAGCACCTGACTGACGCTGCCGCCGTGCTGCATCTGGCCGAGATACGGATCGCTCGCGAGCGTGAGGATGATGCAAAACAGCGCCACGATTACGATGCAGGCCAGCAGATACGGCAGGTAGAACCGGCGGTTTTTCTTCAGATTCGTCGCCGCCAGACGCGGGTAGAGATTACGCATGGCGCTCACCGCCCGTTGCCAGCATCGTGAGCGTGTCAGAGATCTTCTGATAGAGCTGCTCATCCGTGCTCTCGCCGCGATAGATCTCGTGGAACACCTCGCCGTCCTTGATGAACAGCACGCGCGAGGCGTGGCTGGCCGCCTTGACCGAGTGCGTGACCATGAGGATGGTCTGACCGCCGCGGTTGATCTCCTCGAACAGGCGCAGCAGCTCATCCGTCGCACGCGAATCGAGCGCGCCGGTCGGCTCATCGGCCAGCACGAGCTTCGGCTGCGTGATGAGCGCGCGGGCGACGGCTACACGCTGCTTCTGTCCGCCGGAGAGCTCATACGGGAACTTCTGCAGCAGCTCCGCGATGCCGAGCTGCCGGGCGATGGGCGCGAGGCGCGCGGCCATCTCCGGATACGCCTTGCCTGCGAGCACGAGCGGCAGGAAAATGTTATCCTGCACGGAGAACGTGTCGAGGAGGTTGAACTCCTGAAACACGAAGCCGAGCTGCGAGCGGCGAAACGCCGCGATCTCCCGCTCCGGGATCGTGCCCAGCGCCCGGCCGTCGAGCACGACCTCGCCGCCGGTGGGCTTGTCGAGCGCGGCAAGAATGTTGAGCAGCGTGGTCTTACCGCTGCCGCTCTCGCCCATGATGGCGACGTACTCGCCCTTCTCGACCGTGAAATTCACATCGCTGAGCGCCTGCACCTTCGTGCCGCCGAAGCGTGTGGTGTAAATTTTCTGAACGTGACGAACTTCCAAAAACGACATAACCGTTACCTCCTGTGTAATGACAGGCTCAGTATAAACCGCCGGGAAAATGGCTGCCATACTTCCGGCTTACATTTTCCCGGCGGAAACTTACGATTCTGTAAGGCTCACTCGACCTCAAGCGCGTCCTGCTCGAGTCCGATGCGCACCGTCGTGCCCACGCCGGGCGTCGAGACGATGGTGATCGAGTGACCGAGCTTTGCAAGGATGCGCCGGCAGAGGTACAGCCCGATGCCGGTCGCGCGCTTATCCGTGCGGCCGTTGCTGCCGGTGTAGCCCTTTTCAAACACGCGCGGCAGATCCTCGGGCGCGATGCCGATGCCCGTGTCGCGGATGCACAGCGTCTTCGGCGCTTCGAGCGTGATGGAGACCGAGCCGCTGCGGGTGTACTTGAGGGCGTTGGAGAGCACCTGCTCGATGACGAACAGCAGCCACTTCTCATCCGTGATGACGCTGACATTCAGCGGCGCGTACTCCAGACGCAGCTTGCGCCGGATGAACTGCGAGGCATACTTGCGCACCGCCTGCCGGACGATATCGTCGAGCGCGTAGTTGCGGATGACATAGTCCGACGACGGGCTCTCGAGCCGCAGATAGCCGAGCACCATCTCCACATACTGCTCCACGCTCTGCAGCTGCTCGAGCAGCGCGCGCTGCTCGTCCGTGTCCGCATCCTGCAGCAGCAGACGCATGGCGGCGATGGGCGTCTTGATCTGGTGCGCCCAGACGGTGTAGTACTCAACTAAGTCCTGACAGCTGCGCTGGCTGCGGGTCATCTGCGCACGGCGGTCGGCATCGAGCGCGCGTACGAGCGCCTGATACTGCGCCTCGAGCGCGCCGTCCGGCTCGGGCAGCTGCTCGGTGCTGAGCGTGATCTCCTGCTCCAGCCGCCACAGCAGGCGCAGACGCGCGGCAAAGCGCCGGTAATCGACCGCGAACCAGACCAGCAGCAAAAACAGGCACACGAGCGCCGCATACTCCACCGCGCCCAGCGGCACCCGGTAGAGCCAGAATATGAGCGCAAACACGACCGTGTAGACCGCAAGCGCGATCACGACCTTGCGGTTTTCCCGCACATAGGCACCAAACATATCTTACCCCCTCACTCGATGAGATAGCCGAGGCCTTTTTTCGTCGTGATATAATCCGGCAGACCGGCGGCCTCCAGCTTGCGGCGCAGACGGGCGATGTTGACCGTGAGCGTGTTTTCGTCCACGAAGCTATCCGTCTCCCAGAGCTTTTCCATGAGCGTCTCGCGGCTGACGACGCTGCCCTTGCGCTCGAGGAGCGTCTGCAGGATGCGGTAGTCGTTTTTCGTCAGCTCGATGCGCTGCCCCTGATACGTCAGGCTCGCATCCGCCGTGTTGAGCACGGCGCCGCGATGCTCAAGCGTGGGCGCGGGCGCGGCAAAATCATACGTGCGGCGCAAAATGGCCTGGATCTTCGCCAGCAGCACGTTCAGATCAAAGGGCTTGGCGATGAAATCATCCCCGCCCATGTTCATGGCCATGACGATGTTCATATTGTCCGACGCCGAGGAGATGAACACGACCGGCACGTTCGACACGCGCCGCAGCTCCTGACACCAGTGGTAGCCGTTATAAAACGGGAGCGTGATGTCCAGCAGCACAAGCTGCGGATCGAACGCCGTGCACTCGGCGAGCACGTTGCGAAAATCCTCCGCGCAGCGCACGTCAAAGCCCCACGTCGTCAGGTGCTTTTGCAGCGCGGCGGCGATGGCCGCGTCATCTTCCACGATAAAAATGCGATGCATACGATCACCCCAAAAAGAAAATAGCAGGTACCGTTCGTACCTGCTATTTTACGATACTTTTCCGTCGATTGCAACGGCTGTGTCAATCCCGGCGGCGGCTGCCGTAGAGAATAATCAGCCGCAGCAGCTGCGCGAACGACACCAGCAGCGCCGCGACATACGTCATGGCGGCCGCCCGCAGCACGCTGCGCGCACCGCGCAGCTCATCGTCCGTGAGCAGGTTGCGCGACTCGATCGCCGCCAGCGCGCGGCGCGAGGCGTTGAACTCCACCGGCAGCGTCGCCAGCTGGAACACCGTCACAAGGCCGAAGAGCAAAATGCCTGCCCAGACGAGCGCCGTCCAGTTGAAGATCAGCCCCGCAATGAGCAGCGGCCACGAGAGATTGGAGCCGATGCGCGTAGCCGGGATGATGGCCGCGCGGATGCGGATGGGCGCGTAATCGGTCGCGTACTGCACGGCGTGGCCCGCCTCGTGCGCCGCGACGCCGACGGCCGCGATCGACGCGACGCCATACACTTCGTCCGAGAGGCGGATAACCTTCGCCTGCGGGTCGAAGTGGTCGGTGAGCTTGCCGGAGATGTGCTCGATGCGCACGTCGGTGATGCCGTTTGCCTGCAGGATACGCTGCGCCGCCTGCGCGCCGGTCAGCCCGCTCGTGCAGCGCACACCGGCATAGCGCGAAAACGCGCTCTTGACCTGAATCTGCGCGATGAGCGCGATGAGCAGCGCCGGCACGACCAGCACCAGATACGTCATATCAAAGCCATAATAATAACCGTTGTACATGGCAGTCATCCTTTCTGATTCGTGCTGCTATTGTACCGCCAAAGCGCGCGCGCGTCAACCGGGACAAGTATTTGTATATTGTGTGGTTTTTTCCCGAAAAAATATCCCCCCTCCGGGCTTGTGCGGCGCTCATTTTTTGTTATACTGATATCAAGCCAACGGTGCAGCGGCGGCAGACACAGGCCGCCGCCGGATCACGGCGGATCCCAAAGCAAACCTTCCTTCTTCCCCGTTCCCCATTCCCTTCTTCCCATAGCGCGCGAAGCCCCCCGAACAGTTTGTTCGGGGGGTTCGGCTTTTTCGTGTTACTTTCCGATGTATGCGCTGAGGATGGCGGCCATCTCGGCGCGGGTCGTTTTGCCGTCCGGGACGAGATGGCTGCTGTCACGGCCGACGATGAGCCGGCGTGCATTCGCCCACTGCATCGCATCCATCGCCCAGGCCGGGATCTGTCCGGCATCGCTGTAGGCGGAAAGGTCTGCGCGCGCCGTCACATCCGCGCCGGTGAAGGCCGCATAGCCATAGAGCATGACGGCCGCCTGTGCGCGCGTGATCGCAGCGTTCGGGCGGAACGTACCGTCGCCGAAGCCGGAGACGATCCCGTTTTGCGCTGCCCAGATGACGGCGTCGGTGTACCAGCAGCCTGCCGGGACATCCGTGAACGGGCTCTCACCCGTGACCGCCGGCTCGCCCGCCATCGCATAGAGGATGACCGCGAGCATCGCGCGGCTCAGCTGCTGATCCGGTGCAAAGGTCTTCTCGTCCATGCCGACCATGAGACCGCGGGTATACACGCGCTTGATGGCGCTGTATGCCCAGTGGTTCGTCACGTCCGTGAACGGCAGGAACATTCCCGGCTCATCCATATAGTCGGCGGTAAAGAACACCTCGATCACGTCGCCGTCCGAGAGCCGGCAGTCTTGCATGGCAACGTCCGGGAACTCCCCGTTGACGCGAAAGACCCAGCCGGAATTCGGCCCCTTGCTGAACTCGGCCACTTTCGTGCCGTCCGGCTTGATGACGGCCTGCACATAGCTTCCCTTCGCCTCATAGCTGTAGCCGTTGGCTGTGAGCACCTGCCGGAACACGTCCATCGCCGTCGTGCCCTCCGGCAGGTCGCCGATCACGGACGGCGTGATCCACATTTCCGTGTCCGTGTGCAGCTGGAAGGTAACGCTGAGCGCCTTGTGATCCGGCTCGACCGGCGTGGGATCCACGGGCGTCGGAGTGACCGGCTCCGTGCCGGGCACCGTCAGCTCCACGGACACCGGCTGGCAGCTCAGTGCCTGAAAGTCCTTGTTGTCCGGATAGCGTGCGGCATACTTGCCGAGCGTCTCACTCGAGAGCTCGCTGCTGACCGTAACGGTCTTGTCCCCCGCCGCGCGGGTCACGAGCAGGTTCTCATGGCTGATAACGTCCGGATCCGTCGAGCGGAACAGCCGCCACTGCTCGCTTTCCGTCCAGCCGTCCATCGCCACGGGGACGATGCCGCTGCCGGTCAGGTCTGCATGGTCATACACCCAGACGAGCCGGCCGTCCGCATCCAGATACGCCTCCTGGAAGGGGTGCAGGTCGGTGAGAATGTTCTTTGCGTCCGTGTTGGCGTTGCGGATGCCGTCAAAGTAGTGCGCCTTGACCTCGGCCATGAGCGCGAGCTCGTCGTCGATCTCCTGCTGCGTGAGCGGCTGGACTTCGATCACGAAATCACGCGAAGCAGCGACGCCGCTGTCGCTGTCCGTGATCGTCACCGTGACGGTGACATCCTTGGCAGCCTCACCGGGCAGCGGGCGGTAGACCTCCGCACGCGCGGCATTGTTCACATCCGGCGGCACGATGGTGTCGGCATCGCTGCTTGTGATGGTCACGGGGGTGTACTTGCCGTCCACGCCGAAGTCGTGCGTGGTCGGGAAATGAATGTCATTGGCTGCGAAATACTTGCCGTCGCGCTGCGTGAGGGGCATACCCGTCACGGCATCGCGCAGGCCGCCATAGGATGCAAAGCCCGCGTCGAGCTTGGCAAGCAGCTGCTCGCGCATGTTGGTCTGCTGCCCCTTGACGGTGACGGTAAACACCTTGCTGACGGTAATGGCCTGCTCCTGCGCATCTGTGAGCTGGAAGGTCACGGTCGCGGTGAGGGTGACGGTCTTGTCCTGCGTGGGCGTCTTGACCACTCCGACATAGGGGTCAAAGAGCGTGTCCGGCGTCTGCTGGTTCTTGTCGCTGACGGAGATTGCCGTCGGGTCGCTGGACGTCCAGGAAATGAGCGCCCACCGCTTGCCGTCGATGACCTTCGGCAGCATCAGATCCTGCGTGAGCAGGGTCGGGTCATCCCCGGCGGCGCACAGGCCCTCGGTGGTGAGCCGGCTCGTGATCTCGGCGGAGATCGTGTCACGCACACGCTGCACGTCCCAGCCGATGACGACCGGGACCTGCAGTGTCTCGGCCGCGCCGGCCTTGCTGAGCGCAAACGTGACGTTGTAGCTGCCGTTGTGCACGAGCGGCGTGGTGTTCGGGTCTGCGTAGAAATACGTGATCGTGCCGTCGGCCGCGATGCCCGCACCGCCGTACACTTCCTCGACCTTGGAAATGCTGACCGCGATGCTGCTGTCGTCGAACTTCGCGCTGAGCATCGTGTTCACGTTCGTATCCTGGCCGTATTCCGGCGTCAGGGTGACGGTGCCGTCGAGCCGCTCGACGAGCTTTTGTAGCTCACTCTTGGCGGCTTCCTTATCGAGTTCCGCCTGCGACCAGACGCGGATGTCAAAGCTGCGGTAGGCAGTGGCCTCGCCGCGCGTGAGCGTCGCCGTGAGGGTGACGGTCCGGATGCCGCTGCCCGGCAGCGTCACGGCGCCGGTGGCCGGGTCGATGATGCTGCTGTCCGAGCTCTTCCACGTGATGGCAGAGCCGTTCACGGAGCCGGTCGCCGGCAGCGCGATCGTCGTGGCCGCGCGGATGTCGGAGGTATCGAGTGTCAGGGCCGAGGCATCGGCCTTGAGCTTCGCCTCCTCAGCGGAAGCGATGCGCACGGGGCTGCTGAGCTCTTTATATTCTCTGGAGACAGTATCATAGAACCGGAACGTCAGGTAGTTGCCCGACATGCTCTCCGGGATGGTGTATTCATAACCTGTCGCACCGGCGATGTCCTGATAAGTACCTTCGTAATGCCCCTCTTGCGTAGCATAGCGCCACTGGATCTGCAGCGCTGGGAAGTTGGCATAATCATACTCACTGCCGCCAATGACATTGACCTTGGCGCGCACCGTCTCGCCCACGGCAACAACGCCCTCGAGCTCCACGGTCGTGATCTGGGGGATGACGTAGATCGTGATGCTCGCCGTGATGCCATCGGCCGTGCTGGCCGTGACGACCGCCTTACCGGCGCCGTCGGCCGTCGCCTTGACGATCACGGACCGGTTTGCCGCGCCCGCGCCCTCCGGCGTCTCGAGCGTGACAATGCCCGCGCCCTCCGTCAGCGTCCAGTCGACGTGCGTGTCCTCATCCATGTCCTTGCAGGCGGCGGTGATCGTCGTCTGCGGCTGCGCATCATTTGTGGTGCGCCAGAGCGTGTCTGGGCCGGTCAGCTCGATGCGCGGGTCAGGCTGCACCACTTCGCCCGCCTGCCAGACGAGGATGGGGTAGCCGTTGTTCGCGCCAGCCGTGTCCTCTTTGAAGGCGTTGCCGAGCTTGTCCGCAAGGCCGTCGGGAGAGGTAATAGCGATTGCCGTAGCAGGCGTGATGCCAGCGAGCGCATCCGCCGCCGGATTCGCATAGTAGCTGTTGCTGATCGTGCCCTTAAAGTTTGCGGTGATGCCCGCGTAATAGCTTCCGCCATTCGTAGCGGTGATCGTACCACTGTTATAGCAGTTACGAATACTACTGGTCGCCTTGACTGTACTGCCGCAAATGCCGGAGGCGTACCACTGACCGCTGATCGCGCCGGTGTTATAGCAGTTTTCGATCGTGACCTTGTTGCTGCCGCCATAGCCAAGAATACCGGCTGCAATGTTGCCATTCCCGTTTACGGTCGCAGTATTCGCACAATTTGTGATCGTGACCGTGCCTGTGTTGACCTTACCAACAATACCGGCCGTTGCGTTTGACGAGCCACTTTTTTTCGTGGAGGTGACAGTTCCGGCAAAAGAGCAGCTATCGATCGTGGCGCTGGTCTGCGTTCTGCCGACGATGCCGCCAACAAAAGCGCTGCTGCTCGCAGAAACATTGCCCTCGACCTTCAGATTCTTGATGGTCGCGCCGCAGACCGTGCCGAACAGGCCGGCACCGGTGCTCGAAGTCAAGTTCACCGACAGGCCCTTGATGGTGTGGTTCGCACCGTCAAAGGTGCCGGCATATGCGCCGCCCACCGTTGGGCCCTCAAATGGCGTCCATGCTTCGCCGCCCAGGTCAATGTCGGCCGTCAGCGTCGCGCAGAGCTTGCTGGACGCCTCCGCATTGGCCATGTCGCGGAACGCCTTGAGGTCTGCCGCCGTGGCCAGCAGATACGGATCGTCCTCCGTGCCGCTGCCGCTGAGCGTGTCCGCGGCCAGTGCCGCCGGCATGAGGCTGAACACCATCGTCAGCACCAGCAGCAGGGCCAGAAACCGTTTTTTCATGTGTTTCCCTCCTGAATGAAAAAATCTGCCCGCCGGGACCGGCAGACAGATGCAGCAAAACCGGCCGAACGAAATTGCTTCGTTCAGCCATGCAGCTTTCGGTTCCGGCGGAAATGCCTGCAGCCTTCAGGTATTCTGACTTATCCGCCATCCGGCGGCTTCACAGTGACCGACTCGCGGGGCTTTGCACCCTCATTCCCCCTGCCGCCCGAAGCGGCGAAGGCTGCGCAATGTACAGTTGTGTTTTCAGTGTAGCACAGTGCAGCAAGGTTGTAAATCTTTTTTCCGAACGCACAACACCCCCGGGCCGCAGCCCGGGGGGGGTGAGAGGCTGTCAAAAAGTATTACTTTTTGACAAAGAGGTTTGCGGCCTGACTGCAGCGCACGCGCTGTCCGCCTTTGACGGACAGCGCGCACGTTTGCAGGCCGAGAAGTATTTTCTCAGCCGCACATGTCGCCTGAGAAAATGATCGGACTTTCTTTCGCCGCTCCGGCGGCGAAACTCTACGAGGTTTTTGACAAGCTGACAACACCCCCGGGCCGCAGCCCGGGGGTGTTGACGATCGTCTGTTATTTGCGGATGTACGCGCTGAGGATGCTCGCCATCTCGGCGCGGGTCGTCGCAGCAGTCGGCGCGAGATGCGCGCTGTCGCGGCCGATGATGAGCTGCCGCGCATTTGCCCACTGCATCGCATCCATCGCCCAGGACGGGATCTGTCCGGCGTCACTGTAGGCGGAGAGGTCTGCACGCACCGTCACGTCGTCCTGTGTGAAGGCGGCAAAGGCACAGAGCATCACGGCAGCCTGTGCGCGCGTGAGTGCGTCATTCGGGCGGAACGTGCCGTCGCCGAAGCCGGAGACGATGCCGTTTTCCGCCGCCCAGACGACGGCATCGGTATACCAGCTGTCAGCCGGGACATCGGTGAAGGGGTTCGCCGCCTCGACCGCCGGTTGACCGGCTCTGGCATAGAGGATGACCGCAAGCATCGCGCGGCTCATCTCCTGACTCGGCGCGAAGGTCGTCTCGTTCACGCCGACCATGAGGCCGCGGGTATACATGCGCTTGATGGCGGTGTACGCCCAGTGATCCCACGACACGTCGGTATACGGCAGCGACATGCCGGGCTCCTTCTCGTAATCGGCGGTGTAGAGCACCTCGATCTCGTCGCCGTCCATGAGCACGAAATCGTTCATGCCGACGTCTGCAAAGTCATTGTTGACGCGAAACAGCCAGCCGGAATTCTTACCCTTGCCAAACTCGGCCAGCCGCGTGCCGTCGGGCGCAGTGATCGCCTGCACATAGCAGTACTGCTCGTGGTATTCATAGGTGTAGCCCTTGTCGGCCAGTACCTTCTGGAACAAGGTGAACACCGACGTGCCCTCCGGCAGATCGCTGACCTCGGTCGGTGCGATCCACTCATCCGTGTCCGTGTGCAGCCGGAAGGTGACGCTGATCGTCTTTGGCTGCGCATCGTCTGCGTTCACAGCCAGCGCCGCCGGCATGAGGCTCATGATCAGAACCAGCACCAGCAGCAGCGACAGAAACCGTTTTTTCATGTACGTTCCTCCTGAAACAATAAAATTCTGCCCGCCGGGATCGGCGGACAGATGCAGCAAAACCGGCCGAACAACGCATCCTGTTCAGCCCTGCAGCTTCCGGTTCCGGCGGAAATGCCTGCAGCCTTCGGGTATTCTGACTCATCCGCCGGACGGCGGCTTCACAGTGACCGACTCGCGGGGCCTTGCACCCCATTTCCCCTGCCGCCCGAAGCGGCGAAGGCTGCGCAATATGAAAAACCGCATTCAGTGTATCACAGTGCGCCGCCGTTGTAAATCCCTCTGCGGGCACGAAACCGGGCAAAAAAATCTCCTCCCGGCGGTTAACGGGAGGAGATTTTTTACGTGCAGAAAACCACACGTTGGGGGGTGGTCACCGGGAGGCGGTTACTCCCGGAAACCAAGGAGAAAAAACAGAAATGAAAGATAGATAGCAAATAGAAAAGCGGTTTATCAGAGTTTGAGGTTTACAATGTCTCTGCCGAGGAGCACCGTGTACGCCCCGCCGATCACGAGTGCCAGCAGTCCCAGCAGCATCATGGCGGCCGAACCTGCGGGATATGTGCTCATGAAGGCAACAGCGACGATCTCGATCGCGAGAAACGCAACAAAAGCCAAAACGTTCAGCAAGATGTTTTTCATAACGGATCCCTCCTGAAAGATTCGCTTCGGGGCGCTTCTGATCCCCTTTTACGATGACAGAATAGCACAGAAAACGTGTGTTGTAAAATTCACAATTTCGAATATTCTC
>ERZ1032641.85-NODE-85-length-13791-cov-15.616846_pt1 | contig 13791 bp, 10 predicted proteins | sample MGYA00517876_ERZ1032641 | MGnify/ENA primary metagenome ERZ1032641 (study PRJEB33719, sample SAMN04261397) | wastewater metagenome | biome: periurban shantytown; feature: human; material: feces | host: Homo sapiens | place: Peru: Lima | collected 2013-01-18 ...
GCATTTTCATTCATGGCGGAAGTTTGGCGATATATTGCTCATCTGTTCACAGCCTGCTAATATATTGCCATTGTCACCGGAACGGTGCTGCAGCATGGCATGCGGCAGGAATGCGTCTCGTGTGGGTGCGCGCAATCATAAGGAGTGAAACTATGCAAATCAAGGTCAAAAACCGTGAGGCCCTGCTCAGCCACGGCGATGCCGAGGGCCGAAAGATCGTTCTGGACATCACGGAAAAAACCCTGCAGCAGCTCGACGCCTACGAGCGCATCAAGCGCATCACCCACATGGAGGGCGATGTGCTGTGCATCGGCAGCCGCCGCTGGGATCTGAGCAAGAAGCGCAACGTCTACCTGCTCGGTGCCGGCAAAGCCTGCAACCATATGGCCATGGCGATCGACGAGATCCTCGGCGACCATCTCACGCGCGGCATTGCGATCGTCAAGATCAGCGAGCCGACAGACGTGTTTCATAAAACGGAAGTGTACGTCGGCGGCCACCCGCTGCCAAACGCGGAGGGACTGCGTGCCTGCAAGGAGATCATCCGCCTGATCGACAGCGCCACGGCCGACGACCTGTTTATCGTCGTCATCAGCGGCGGCTCGTCTGCGCTCATGAGCTGCCCGATCGAAGGCATCTCACTGCAGGATGAGATCGACACGACCGACATCATGCTCAAATCCGGTGCCGGTATTTATGAGATCAACGCGATCCGCCGCCATATCTCCGCCATGAACGGCGGCATGCTCGCAAAGCGCATCCGCGACCGCGGCGCCGAACTCATCGGCTTCGGCATCTCGGATGCCGTAGGTACGCCGGCCACCGGCGATATCGGCGAGCCGTACAAAAATTATAAAGGTACACCGATGGGCCCCGACCAGACGACGCTTGAAGAAGCACGGCAGGTCATCCGTGACTACGGTGTAGCCGACCGTCTGCCGAAATCCGTTGTGGACTATCTCATGCACGTCGGTCCCGAGGGCGAGACGCCCAAGGCCTTCCCCGAGAACACCTACTTCCTGCTCAACAGCCTGCCGGACTCCTGTCTGACGGCCAAGCGCATCTCCGAGGAGATGGGCATCCCGGCCGTGATCCTCACCTCGTACCTCGAGGGCGAGGCCAGAGAGGTCGGCTCCGTATTTGCCTCGCTCGCCCGCGAGATCCAGAACTACGGCAACCCCGTCAAGCCGCCGTGCGTACTGCTGTGCTCCGGTGAGGCGACGACGCAGATCCTCGATAATTCCACCATCACCGGCCACGGCGGCCCGGGTCAGGAGCTGACGCTGTCCTACGCCATCTCCGGAAAGAAGGCGCCCGGCTGCGTGTGCCTGTCCATCGACTCCGAGGGCACCGACGGCACAACGAAGGTCGCCGGCGGCATCACGGATTCCACAAGCTACGACGCGGCGGAGGCAAAAGGCATCAACGTCTTTGACGCCCTGCGCGGTCACGCCTGCTTTGAAGCGCTCGACGCCATCGGTGACGCAGTCTTCACCGGCAACACCGGCACGAACCTGTGCGACCTGAACATCATGTATGTGCCCGAGCTGCCCGGCAAGTCCCGCAAGGGCAGCCGTATCCGCAGCGTGCATGCCCGTCAGATCATTGACTGCAAGTGCCGGCCGATGGTCGAGGTCGACGTCATCACCGAAGACGGCTCTATTGGCACGGCCGCTGCGCCGACCGGTTCGTCCGTTGGTATGTACGAGTCGTTCGTCCTGCGTGACAATGATCCCGCCGAATACAACGGCCTGTCCGTACATAAGGCGGTCGCCAATGTCAACGACATCATTGCCCCGGCACTCATCGGTATGGACGCGATGGATCAGGCCGCGATCGACCGGTGCATGATCGGGCTCGACGGCACTGAGAACAAGACGAACCTCGGCGGCAACGCCATCTACTCCGTGTCCGTGGCGTGCTACCGCGCGGCGGCGGCAAGCTGCAAGCGTCCGCTCTATGATTACATCGCCGGCGGCAGGATCAGGACCGTACCCATCCCGTCGTTCAACGTGCTCAACGGCGGCATGAATGCCGGCATCCGTCAGGCATTCAACGAGTTCATCGTCATGCCGTACCGCGCCAGCGACATCGAGCAGGCCGTCGAGATCGCCGTTAAGGTCTTCAACCGGCTCGGCACGGTCATCCGCGCGTACACCGGCGCGGAGCCGCGCGTGGGCGGCTCGTACGGCTGGTGTGCCCCGTCGGAGGATCCGGAGGTCTGCCTTGACCTGATCCAGAAGGCCATCGACGACTGCGGCTACAGCGAACAGTGCGCGTTTGCACTCGACTGCGCCATGACCGAGATGTACGACCGCGAGCACAAAACCTATTACCTCAACGGCAGCCAGGTCACAAACGACGAGCTGGTCGCCTATGTCAAGCGCCTGACCGAGAAGTACAACTTCGTATTCATTGAGGACATGCTCGATGAGGACGACTGGGACGGCTTCGTCAAGGCACACCGTGAGATCACGCGCACCTACATCATCGCCGACGATCTTACCGTCTCGAACCCCGCGCGCATCCGCAGGGCTTACGAGCTCAAGGCGATCGACGGCTTCATCCTCAAGCCCAATCAGGTCGGCACGATCACCGAGGCGCTCGCGGCGCACAAGTTCGCCAGCGAGCACGGCATGTTCTCCGTCACGTCCGGCCGCAGCGGCGGCGTCGTGGGCGACGTGGTCATGGATCTGGCGGTGGGCCTGCAGATCCCGTTTATCAAAAACGGCTGCCCGCGCAGCGGCGAGCGCATCGACAAGCTCAACTTCCTCATGCGCGTGAAGGACAATTATCCCGGCTGCCACATGGCAAAGATCGACGACATCGTCCGCTTCTGAACGGGACGGCTCCCAACACCCGGAATTCCCGGCAGGCAACTGCCGTGTAATTTAAAACGATCAAACGTGACTTGAAGCACTGCTTTGAGGAGCAAAGGAGGAAAAACTATGAAAAAAAGACTCACCGCACTGGTACTGGTCCTTGTCATGGCGCTGAGCCTCTGCGCATGCGGCGGCGATAAGACCGATGGCAACCAGGCGACCGGCAACAGCGATTACACCGGCCCGAGCTACACGCTCACGCTCGGCCATGTGATCGCTGACGGCACCCCGACGGACGAAGGCGCTGACCACTTTGCTCAGCTCGTCTCCGAAGCTTCCGGCGGCAAGATCAAGATCGAGGTCTACCCGAACTCTGCGCTCGGCGATAACCGCGCCATGATCGAGTCCGTGCAGCAGGGCACGCTGGACATGGTGCTGCCCGCCGTGGCAAACCTCGCCGCGTTCACGACGGCAACGAAGCTCTTTGACCTGCCGTTCCTGTTCAAGAACGACGCGCACGCCGAGGCCGTTCTCGACGGCGAAGTGGGCACGAAGATCCTCAGCGATCTCGAGTCCTCCGGTCTCATTGGCCTGGCCTGGTGGCTGCAGGGCTGGCGTGAGCTGACCACCGACAACATCGAGTTCCACAAGGCCGGCGATCTCAACGGCTGCAAAATGCGCGTGCAGGACAACGAAGTGCACATCATGACCTGGCAGCTTCTCGGTGCCAGCCCCACGACCCTCGCTTACTCCGAGCTGTTCACCGCGCTCCAGCAGGGCACCATCAACGCACAGGAGAACCCCATCTCCAACATCAAGCTCTCCGGTTTCTCCGAAGTGCAGAAGTACCTCATCAAGACCGACCACATCTATGACCCCATCCCGGTCGTCATGTCCAAGAAGACCTGGGACAAACTTGATCCCGCTGCACAGGAGATCATCAAGAAGGCCGCCAAGGAATCCGCTGACTGGGAGCGTGACTATGCTGCCGATTACGATGAAAAGACCCTCAAAGAGTGGGAGCCCGACGGCAACGGCCCGAAAGTCATCTTCCTCACCGACGAGGAGAAGGCCGCTCTGCGTGAGACCGTTCAGCCCGTGTACGATAAGTACGCCAGCACCATCGGTCAGGATCTGATCGACGCCGTTGCTGCGGCTGAGCCGAAAAACTAACATCTGAACGCGATCTTAGCACCGGCTAAGCGAATTCAGGCAATCTTTTGGGGGGTGTTCCGGCCGGGAACGTGCTGTTTCAGCACACGGCGGGGCACCCCCGCGTCGAAACAGACCCAAATCTCTATCATTTCAACATTTCAACACTTCTACACCACATCCCATATGCCGCCCCGGCGGCAGTGAACAATACCGGCCGCTTCGGCGGCGGCAGAATGGAGTCTGACCAAATGAAAACGAAAACAAAATCGCCGTGGTACAACCACATAGAGGAATGGATCCTTGCGATTTGCTTCGGACTCATGACGGCGATCGTCGGCGTGAACGTCGTTTTGCGTGCGTTCAACCACTCGCTGTCCTGGGCCGACCAGGCGGCGCGCATCCTCTTCGTGTGGTGCACGCTCATCGGCATCAGCCTCGGCGCCTTCACCGGGCAGCATCTGAAGGTCGAGGCCATTGATAACTTCCTGCCCAGAAAGATCACCTACTGGATCGATCTGTTCGGCGACTTCGTGTCGTTCGTGTACGCGGTCGTCGTGTCCTACATGATGTGGGTCTACATCCAGAACATCATCCAGTTCCCGCAGTATTTCTCGTCCATGCCGTGGCTGAGTGCGGCGGTCATGTACATTCCCGGCCTGATCGGTATGATCGGTTTCTGCATCCGCATCATGCAGGCCTCCCTCATCCCGAACCTGAAGCTGCTGCGCGGCAAGGCCTACCTGACCAACACCATCAAGGGCCCCATCCCGCAGGAGGAACTCGATAGGCACAACAAGAAAAAATCCAAGAAGAAGGAGGAAGATCAGTAATGGTAGTTGGCGTTCTTTTCGGCGTTCTGGCGATCTGTCTTCTTCTGACGGTTCCCATTGCTGTCTCGCTCGGTATTGCGACCATCGCTGCCGGCTTCTCGCTCAATGCCGTGACCGGCAACCAGATGCTCACCATGCTGGCACAGACCACGATCACGGCATCAGACAACACCTCTCTGCTGGCAATGCCTTTCTTCATGCTCTGCGGCTCCCTGATGGACCGCTCCGGCATTGCCAAGCGCCTGATCGATGTCGCGGAAGCGATCGTCGGTGAGGCGACCGGCGGCCTCGGCGCCACGACCATCGTCGCGGCCATGCTCTTCGCCGCCATTTCCGGCTCCGGCCCGGCCTGCGTGGCCGCGCTCGGCGGTATCCTCATCCCCGCCATGGTGCGCCGCGGCTACTCCACGGAGTACGCCGCCGCAACGACGGCCTCTGCCGGTACCATCGGCCCCGTCATCCCCCCGTCCATCCCGATGATCGTCTATGCGGTCTCTGCCGGTACGTCCGTCACGGCGCTGTTTCTCGGCGGCGTCGGCCCCGGCATCCTCATGGGCCTGATTATGGTCTTCTATAACTTCCTCATCAGCAAGAAGCGCGGCTACAAGGGCACGCCCCGCGGCGGCGGTTTCCTCTGGGTGCTCAAGCAGATCTGGAAGGGTCTTCCCGCACTGCTCATGCCCGTCATCGTGCTCGGCGGCATCTACTCCGGTCTTGCCACGCCGACGGAGTCCGCCGTGCTCGGCGTTATCTACACGCTGATCGTCGGCTTCTTCGTGTTCCGCACACTGAACTTCAAACTGCTCAAGGAAGCACTGGTCGAGGCGGCCATGATGTCCGCTCCGGTCATGTTCCTGCTCGGCGGCGCGGCTGTGTTCGGCCGTCTGCTCACCCTGCAGCGCATCCCCGAGCTGCTCGCTACGGCAATGCTCGGCCTGTCGGACAGCAAGTACGTGGTCATGCTGCTGATCATGGCGTTCCTGCTGGTCGCCGGCATGTTCATCGACACCACGTCGAACATCGTGCTGTTTGCCCCGCTGTTCTGCCCCATTGCACAGAAGCTCGGCCTGGATCTCGTGTATTTCGGCATCCTCATGGTCGTCAACCTCTGCATCGGCTTCCTGACGCCGCCGCTGGGCGTCAACCTGTTCGTCGCAAAGAATATATCCGGTGCGCCATTGGGAGGGTTGGTCAAAGAACTGATGCCATACATCGGCATCCTCGTTCTGGCGCTCGTCCTGATGGTCTTCTTCCCGCAGATCGTCATGTTCCTGCCAAATCTGGTAGGCGGATGACGCCGGACACCCAAGAACTACTGACGGTAGCGTGAGGCAGACGCCTCATGCTATCGTCTGTTGTCAATGTACCGCCGCCGCATCCGGCGGCAGAAGGAGCTATTTATGATTGAAAGAATTCGTGAACTTGCAGCCGAAATGAAACCGGCCATGATCGATCTGGCACAGCGTCTGATCCGCACGCCGTCGCTCAGCGGCCAGGAAAAGGACGTGGCCGACCTCATCCTTGCCGAGCTTGAGAAACTTGGCTATGACGAAGTGTTCCGCGATCCCTGGGGCAGCGTCTGCGGCATCATCCACGGCACCGAGCCCGGCCCCGCCATCATGTACAACGGCCATATGGACCATGTCGACATCGGCGACCCGTCCGAATGGCACGGCTATGATCCCTACGGCGGCGTGATCGACATCGATGAGATGTACAACGAGGCCGGCGACGCGCTTGAAAAGACCGAGGTCATCCACGGCCGCGCCGCCGCCGATACCAAGAGCGGCATCGCCTGCCAGATCTACAGCGGCGCGATCCTTGCGCAGCTCAAGAAAGAGGGCATCGGCTTCAAGGGCGACTATATGGTCAGCTTCGTCGTCATGGAAGAGCCCGCCGAGCAGATCGGCATCATCGGCCTGATCGACAACGAATTCCCGAAGCGCGGCCTGCACGTCGACGGTGTCGTTTCCTGCGAGGCCACCGCGCTCAAGATCTACTGCGGCCACCGCGGCCGCGTTGAGATCAACGTCGAGGTCGCCGGCGTGACCAGCCACGGCGCATCCCCCTGGCTCGGCATCAACGCCGTCAACAAAGCCACGAAGCTCATCGACGCCGTCGAGGCCTACTATGCCGAGCACTATCAGGTCGACGAGAAGCTCGGCAAGTCCAGCATCGCGCTGACCGTCATCAACTGCACGCCCGGCACAATGTGCATCGTGCCCGACCGCTGCAATATCACCTATGACCGCCGTCTCGTCCCGACCGAGACGCCCGAGGACGCCATTGCTGAGATCCAGGCGATCATCGACCGCCTCTCCGCCGAGGATCCGGACTTCCACGCCACCGTGAAGGTCTCCGCCGTACCGCGCACGACCTACACCGGCATCACCGAGACGAAGCCCAACATCAAAGAGGGCTGGCGCATCGCCGAGGATCACCCGTTCGTTGCTGCGGCCTCCAACGGCCTGCGCAGCATCGGTGAGCCCGTCAGCTACGGCTACTGGGACTTCGGCACCGACCTTGCCATGGTCAGCGGCCGGCATCACATCGCCTCCATCGGCTATTCCCCGATGCAGGAATATTACTGCCACCGCCCGGTCGACAAATGCCGCATCGACTTCATGGAGCGCGCGCTCGTCGGCAACATTGCCATCTTCCAGGAGCTGACGAAGCTCAGCGGTGACGATTTCAAGATCTGACGCGAAAGGAGCACCTGCCATGAATTACAGCCCGATCGAAGAAGTGGCGCTCACGCAGAAGCTCGTCCGGATCGAGAGCACGAACCCCGGCGCGTTTGAATACAAAGTGTCGGATTTTGTGTACGATTTTCTGGTGCAGACCGGCGCGGATGTCCTGCGCCACGAGGTGAAGGACGGCCGCTGCAACATCGTCGCCACACTCAAGGGTGAGCAGAGCGGCCCGCGTCTGGTCTACATCTGCCATCAGGACACCGTCCCGCTCGGCGACGGCTGGCACCATGACCCGCTGGCAGCCGAGATCATCGACGGCAGGATGTATGGCCGCGGCTCGTGCGACATGAAGTCCGGCCTCGCAGCCGGCATGCTGGCGTTTCGCAACATTGCTGCCATGGGCAAAAAGCGGAAGCATGACTTTCTGTTCATCGCCTCGATGGACGAAGAGGACATCATGATCGGCGCGGATAAGCTCATTGCCGACGGCATCGTTCGAGCCGACGACTATGTGCTCGATGCCGAGCCGACGAACGGCGCCATTAAAGTCGCCCACAAGGGCAAGACCTGGTTCCGGCTGGACGCAAAGGGCGTCGCCTGCCATGCAAGCACGCCCGAAAAGGGCAGCGATGCCGTAGCCGCACTTTCGGAGGTCATCTGTGCCATCAACCGCAGGCTCAGGGCGCTGCCGGTGCACCCGGAGCTCGGCCCGTGCGCAGCCACGTTCGGTATCATCAACGGCGGCCTGAACCTGAACATCGTGCCCGGCGAGTGCTACTGCACGATCGATATGCGCCTGACACCGCCGACGACGAACGAGCAGTCCATCCGCCTCGTGGAAGAGGCCATTGCCGAGGGCTGTGCAAACGTACCCGGCACGTCATGCACCTACACCGTACTTGCGCAGCGCCCCGCCGTGGAGAAGGATAACGATTCCTACCTGCTCAAGATGCTCCGCGCCGCGACGAAGGATGTCACCGGTGAGGAAGCCCCGGTCGATTTCTTCCCCGGCTACACGGACACCGCGGTCATCGCCGCCACGACCGGCAACCGCAACTGCATGTCCTACGGCCCGGGCGATCTGTTTTACGCCCACAAGCCGGACGAATTCGTCGAGCTTGACGACATCACCCGCTGCACGCGGGTCATGACCCGGCTGGCCGAATCCATCCTGATCGACGCCTGAGAGGAGCCGCACCATGCACGAAAAAGCCGCAGCCCTGCTGCAGAAGGTGCAGCTCCCGCCGATGTTTCGCGTGCGGCAGGTATTTGACCGCACGCACATCGCGCCGGAGGACATCCCGGAGTACATCGCCGGGATGCTTTCCGACGCGCCGCACACGCGCAAGATCCGTCCCGGCATGCGCATCGCCATCACGGTCGGCTCGCGCGGTGTGGCCAATATCCCGATCATCACGAAAGCGATCGCAGATTTCGTCAAGAGCCGCGGCGCGCACCCGTTCGTCGTCCCGGCAATGGGCAGTCACGGCGGCGCGACCGCCGAGGGTCAGCGCGCCGTGCTCGCCGGCTACGGCGTGACGGAGGAGACCGTCGGCTGCCCGATCCTCTCGTCCATGGAGGTCAAGAAGATCGGCGTCAATGCCGACGGCATGGACGTGTTCATCGACAAAAACGCGGCCGAGGCGGACGGCATCATCGTCAACTGCCGCATCAAGCCGCACACGTCGTTCCGCGGGCCCTTTGAGAGCGGCATCATGAAAATGATGACCATCGGCCTCGGCAAGCAGGTCGGCGCCGAGACGTGCCACCGTGCCGGGTTCAAGTACATGGCCAAGTACGTGCCCATGTTCGGTCAGGCCATCATCGAAAACGCGCCGATCCTGTTCGCGGTCGCCACGATCGAAAATGCCTATGATCAGACGGCGGAGCTCGTCACGGTCGACGCACCCGACGTTTACGAGCAGGAGCCGATCCTGCTGCAGCGCGCATTTGCAAACATGCCGCGCATCCTCGTCGACAGCTGCGAGCTGCTCATCGTGGACGAGTGCGGCAAGTATTTCAGCGGCAACGGTATGGATCCGAACGTATCCGGCAAGTTCCCGACCCCCTACGCCTCCGGCGGCATCGAAAGCCAGCACATCGTCGCACTCGACATCGACGAGGCCTCGCACGGCAACGCACAGGGGCTCGGCCTCGCCTCGGCCACGACCGTGCGCGCGGTCAAAAAGCTCGATCTCGACGCCATGTATGTCAACGGCATCACCTGCAAAATGCTCTACGGCTGCGAGATCCCGCCGTTCATGAACAACGACCGCGAGGCCATTCAGATGGGGCTGGCCATGTGCGTGGATTACGATGAGGCACACCCGCGCATCGTGCGCATCCCGAACACGCTGCACCTCGAACACATCATGCTCTCCGAGGCGTATTATGACGAGGCACGCCGGAACCCGGATCTTATCATCGAGAGCGAGCCCGCGCCGCTGGCCTTTGACGCCGACGGCAACCTGGCCTTCGATCTCGACAGCGCGCCGTGACTCCCCCGTCCGGACACCGCAGCAAAAACAGAAAAACCTCCGGCATCTCTGCCGGAGGTTTTTTTAAGCGGCGCGGCCGTGCGGCGCGTCAGCGCTCGTATTCGTATGCGCTGGCCGACGCTTCCACAGCCAGCATGGAGTAATTCCAGTTGTTTTTCATGGCCAGCTCCGCGCCGAACGGATCGCGGATGCGGAAGCTGTCAATGATCGTTCGGTGGTCCTGCGCGGAGGACGCCATGTGGTTGTCGCGGAAAAACAGATAGTCCAGCCGCGCGATCGGCACCCACAGCGCCGAGCAAAACTCCTGAATGTAGGCATTGCCGGCGATGGCAAGGATCTTCTCGTGAAAGGCGTGGTCGGCCATGAGCAAGCCCTCGGTATTGTTGTCCGCAGCCATCCGGCGGAAGACCAGATTGCGATGCTCAAGCTCGTCGATGTCCTCATTGGTCGCCAGATCCACGGCCAGACGCACAGCCAGACACTGCAGCGTCTGCATGGGCAGATAGTAGCTCTCGATCTTGTCCAGATTCAGATCCGCCACGACAGTGGCCTTGCCGGGATAGGTGAGGATGAGCTTTTGCTGCTCAAGGATCTTGAGCACCTCGCGCACAGGTGTGCGGCTGACATGAAAATAGTCGGCCAGCTCCGTATCGGAGATCTTTTCACCCGGCTTCATCTGCATGAGGATGATCCAGTTGTGCAGAGTCTCGAGGATCTCCGCCTTTGTGCAGGGCACCTCGGTCGGGTAGGGAGAATCAGGCAGCGGCATGATCGGACCTCCAGATGAAATCAAATTCGCGCGATCGGCAAATCGTTATTTTTTATTATATCATCGTGACCGGGACACGTCAAACCGCAGTTTGCGCGTGTCTGCCCGTCACGGACAGCCGCTTGCAATGACAGGAAAAATGTTGTACACTGGGTACATCTTGTCACAAGCGATCAACACCCAGAGGGAGGGACTCACGGATGCTGTTTGACGCAAAGATCAGCGCCGCTTATTCCGGCCTGACGTATTCCCAGCGGAAAGTGGCAAACTATGTGCAGGAGAAATATGAGGACGTCGCGTTTGAGACCCTGGAAAAACTCGCGGCCAAGGCCGGCGTGAGCACGACGACGGTCATCCGCTTCTCCCGCGCGCTCGGCTACTCCGGCTATTCCGAAATGCAGGAGGACATCAAAAAAGAGATCCAGACGAAGGGCTCGCTGCCCGACCGGCTCGAACGTGCCGCCGCAGTCAGCGACAACGATCTGCTCAGTGACACATTCACGACCGATATCACCAATCTCAACCAGACGTTCGCCGGTCTGCAGCCGGATGAGCTGGAGGCGGCCATCCGCCTCATCAGCGGCGCAAAGAACATCTATGTGCTCGGCATGCGCAGCAGCTTTTCCCTTGCGCACTACATGGTCTCGCGCCTCGGTGAGATCAAGAAAAACGTGCACTTTGTCCAGCTCACCGGCCTGATCTATCCCGAGGAGATCGTCAGCGCCGACGTGGGCGATGTCTGCATCGCCTATATCTTCCCGCGCTATTCCAAGACGGGCATCAACATCCTTGCCTGGATGCGCAGCCGCGGCGTGAAGATCGTGCTCATCACGTCCAACAACAATCTCCCCGTGCGCAGCTATGGAGATATCTGCTTTCGCTGCGCGATCCAGAGCGTGTCGTGCAAAAACTCGCTCACGGCACCCATGTGCCTGACCAATTATCTGGTTGCCGAGCTGGCGCTGCGCAATTATGACGAAGCACATGAGGTGCTCTCGCGCACCGAGGATATCCTCAGCACCGGCTTCTACCTCGGCATCTGACACGTGCCTGCGGCGCGGCGGACGGCATCCGCTGCAGGCCGGTTCCTTGCACGCATCCCGGATCGTTCTCCCGTTTCACTGTACAACTATCCCGGACATCGTTTGCGCTCTCCTTTTGAATGGCCGTGTGGCGGCCACATTCTGCCGGAGCCTGCAAACGATGTCTTCTTTTTTGTTTTTCATTGACGCAAACGGTTGTACCTTAGCCGCCGCACGTGCTACAATTTATCATCCGATCCACACAGGAGGTGCCGCCATGCAGCCGAAAACCCGCGCCGTCATTGCGCTCGATGCGCTGGGCCTTGCCGCGCTCGCGGCGCTCTTTGTCCTCTGGTGCGTGCGCACGCCGGACCTCACCGCTGCGGGCGGCATCGCCGCCGGATGCAGCGCGGCGCTGTTTGCCGCCGTGGGGCTGCGGTTCGTGCCCGCGTGGGTGCGCTTCTGGCAGCAGGGGGACGATGCGCCCGCCGTCCCGGCGGCCGAGCCCGCGCACATGGGTGCACGCATTTTCGCTATGCTGCTCGCGCTCGATCTTGCGCTGCTCGTGCTCACATGGGGCGTCCGCGCCCTTGCCGGACAGCCGGAGTCGCTCGCGCAGGCGCTCGAATTCTGGCGCTGCCTCGACAGCCGCCACTATCTCGACATCGCGCGCGACGGCTACATCGCCGCCGGCGAGCGCGACCGCGTCGTGCAGCTCGTGTTTCTGCCGGGCTACCCGCTCGTGGTGCGCGCGGTGATGCTGCTCGTCCCGTCGGACATCTGCGCGGGGCTGCTGACATCGGCGCTGTGCTTTGCGGGCGCGGGGTGTGTGGTCTACCGGCTGCTGCGGCTCGACCTGCCGCACCGCGACGCCGTGCGCGTGCTGCGGTTTCTCGTGCTCGCACCGGGCAGCTTTTTCTTCGCCGCACCCATGAGCGAGAGCCTGTTTCTGCTGCTGACGGCTGCGGCGCTCTATCTCGCCCGCACACGCCGGCCCATCCTCGGCGGGCTGTGCGGAGCATATGCCGCATTCACGCGCTCGCTGGGGCTGCTGCTGTTCGTGCCGCTGCTGTGGGAGCTGGTGCACGACGCCGTGCAGCGCCGCCGTGTCAGCACCCGGCAGGCCGCCGGGCTGCTGCTCGTGCCGCTGGGCTTCGCGGCGTATTGCTATATCAACTGGCGCGTATCGGGAAACCCGTTTCAGTTTCTCATCTACCAGCGCGAGCACTGGAACCAGCGCACGGGGCTGTTTTTCAGCACCGCCGCATATCAGACGGACTACCTGCTGCGCTGCCTGCGCAGCGGCAATTGGCGCGACGCGCTCGGTCTCTGGCTGCCGAACCTCGCCGCGTGCTTTTCCGCCCTCATCCTACTGGCGAAGGCCGCGCCGCGGCTGCGCGCAAGCCAGACGGCATGGTTTCTCGCGTATTACATCATCGCCGTCGGCGCGACATGGCTGCTGAGCGCGCCGCGCTACCTGCTCGTGCTGCTGCCCGTGCCGCTGGCGCTGGCACAGTGCGCGCAAAAGCGCACCGCGAACATCGCCCTCACCGCTGTGAGCGCGCTCGCCGCGCTCGGCTATCTCGCCGCCTTCGCCCTGCGCTGGCAGGTGTGGTGAGCCGCACCACCGGGCACTGTCCTTTTATCGGGGCACCAAATATGCTACACTTTAGAAAACACACAAGGAGGCAATGCTATGCTGCATCTGCTCTATGGTCCTGCCGCCAGCGGCAAGACCGATCTGCTCATGGGGCGCATCCGCGCAGCCGTCGCGGCGCGCACACCGGGGCAGGTGCTGCTCGTGCCGGAGCAATACAGCCACGAGGCCGAGCGCGCACTGTGTGCCGCCTGCGGCGACAGTCTGAGTCTGTACGCCGAGGTGCTGAGCTTCACGGGACTGGCGCGCCGCGTCGCGGCGGAGACCGGCGCGGGTGATGCGCCGCTGCTCGATCAGGGCGGACGGCTGCTGTGCATGGCGCTGGCGCTCGATCAGGTCGCGCCG
>ERZ1032641.104-NODE-104-length-12879-cov-18.059810_pt1 | contig 12879 bp, 6 predicted proteins | sample MGYA00517876_ERZ1032641 | MGnify/ENA primary metagenome ERZ1032641 (study PRJEB33719, sample SAMN04261397) | wastewater metagenome | biome: periurban shantytown; feature: human; material: feces | host: Homo sapiens | place: Peru: Lima | collected 2013-01-18 ...
ACTGCCTCGTCAGTGGCTACATCAAAGGCGGCAATGACACGATCTTTGGTGTTGGCGGTATTGTTGGTCATGGTGTGGCAGGCAATGTCATTAGTGGCTGCGTGAGCACAGCGGATATTCTGTTCAAGTACTCCCGGTATGTGGTGCAAAATGGCGCGGGAGGTATCGTGGGTTATACTTACGGTACCGTAGAGAACTGCTATTTTGCGGGGAACGTCCACACTAACGCAAAGAGTGTTAGCGCTGGCGGATTTGGCGGACTTGTCGGCTGTGCGCGCAGTAATGCTGTTATGAAAGACTGCTACACTGTAGGTGCTGTCACCGGTCCGGAAAGCAGCTTCGGTGCGGTGGTAGGCAAGGTGAACTCCGGCGCCACCATCACCAACTGCGCTTATCTGGACACCGTCGCACCACAGGCCGCGGCGGATGGCACCACCAGCGGCATGACTGCCCATACCGCGGACTATATGCGCTCCGCGGAGTTCGCCGTGGACATGGGCATGAATCAGGATGACGGTACCCTCAACGGCGGCTTCCCCGTTCTGCCCTGGCAGGGCGGCGCTGCCCTCTCTGCCGACGACCTCAAGGCCGCTGCCGCCGCCGCCAACGCCTTGCAGCTTCGCGGCATGAGCGCCGCCGACGCCGCCAAGAAAGCCAAGGCCGACTGGTACGCCGAGAATGTGCTGGGACTCTATGAACTTACGGACGGTAACTATAATAAGGCCGACCTCTGCAAGGAATACGGCATCGAAGAGCCCGGCGAAGCGGTCACGGACCTGCACGACTACTTCCTGACCGCCCTGCAAAAGCACTTCTATAAGGAACAGGGGCTCGATTCCGAGAATGCAGACCTTCTGAAGGCCGATGCCACCGGCGTCTATCAGCTCCGCGGCCTTACCCCGGTGAGCGGCGACCCGGAGGAGGAAGAGGAGATCGCGCAGACCCATACCGGCTTCCTGACCCTGCCCGCGAGCGTCACCGTTCCCGTGGACGAGGCGGAAAAGACCGTTGCCATTGCCTGGGAGAGCAGCAACACTGCCCTGGTGACCGTGAAGGACGATGGGACTGCCGCCATCACCGCGCCTGCCGGTGGCAAGGCTACTGTCACCCTCAAGGCCACGCTGACCTCCGGCAGCGAGAGCAAGGTCAAGACCTTTACCCTCTGCCTGTGGTCCAAAGCGGCGGAGCAACAGCAGACACTGGACGACATCGCCGCCGTGATCACCGCACGCAATGCGGCGGTGCGCCCCCTGCAGGGAGTGGGCCTCTACAACGACACCACCGACGCCAACGGCAAGGGTGTTGAAAAAGCCTTCCGCCGCCTGCTGGAGGAGATGGGCTACAAGGATGTGGCCGACAAGGCTGTCATTACCTATACGGACGGCAGCGCTAAAGCCAGCGGTTTTGACGGTGCGGCACATGAGTACATCACCGCGAACGGCGATGTCAAGTTCTTTGACGGCGCTGTCCAGCTGAAGGAGGCGTATTACGCCGGCCTGGAGTTCAAAGTCGCCTACGGCGGTGCGGAGAAGACTATCACCACCCGCGCGATCGTGGGCCGCAGCTTTGACGATGTGCAGGCACAGCTGACGGAAGCTGCCAAAACGCTGACCTGGGAGATGATCCGCGGCGAGAACACCAACGAAGCGGAGACGAACACCACCGGCGCCTGGGATCGCCACGCCGTGGTTGGCGGCATTACCTCCAATTTGACGCTGCCCTACAGCATCTCCGGCCGCTACGATATGCAGGTCCAGTGGGCTGTTGTGGATGTCGCGGAAGACTCCAACTGCCTGTATATCAGCAGCGATAAAGACAGCGCCTCCGGCGTGGGCAACATTGTCCGCCCCGTGCGGCCTGCCGAGGGTGAGCTGCCCGAGGATGCCGGCAAGGAAACTTTGATCGCCCGCGTGACCTATACCGACTTCGACGACGATCCGTATATAAAGGAGCACATCACGGGGCAGAACGGTGTGGAGGTCTACGCCGACGTGTTCTTTGACATCACGGTAGCGCCCTTTGACATCGACGCCACCAACGAGATGCAGACGGCCCTGACGGACAAGTATCAGTCTCTGCTGGTGGACTTCGTGGACAAAACGACGAAGCCCGATCTCAGCAAAGTCGATGCCGATTTGCAGATGCCCCGGCCCTATCTGCTGCAGCAGGAGGGCATCATGACCGACAGCTATAACCAGAAGGTCACGATGGTGAGCCTCACCCCGGACGTGCTGGGCTTCAACGGCTATCACGCCATGGTCTACCGCCCGCTGCCCGGTGAGGAAGCGGCAGAGGCCAGATACGTGGTCACTATCACCACCCGCAGCTCCGGCCAGCTGCTGGCCCGTCAGGAGTTCAGCTTCACCATTCAGCCTTTTACCCAGAAGGAATTGAATGACGCTGCCGCCTTTATGACCAAGGCGCTGACCGGGGATGTCTACTGGGACGGTATCAAGAACAAGAATACGGATAAGACCAAGGTCACCTCTGACCTGTACCCCTTCGCTGAAATCTGCAAAAACGAGGACGGCACGCTGGAATACGTCCGCGGCACGGTGAATATGACCTTCGACGGCATCGAGGCCGACGATATCCCCGGCTGGCTCGATACGGAGAAGTACCGCTGCTTCCGATCCTCCCGACCCTCCGTCATCGAGAATGAGCTCCTGCGTGTGCACCGGCCGGAGTACAATACGACAGTTACGCTGGACAGCGTCCTGACCTACACCAAGTACGCCCAGTACTGGGAGAAATTCGGCCTGAACGGCACTGAGGAGACAAAGGAGAAGTACAAGCTCTTCGAGCAGTTCTACAAGCAGCCGGTCAGCGTTGATCTGAGGGTCACGGGCCTGACAGGAAAAGATGATCCCAACGAGAACGCGATGATCACCGTCACCGTCCAGGTGGACAGCTATAACGAAAACAAGCACAGCTTTACCGGCACCAACTACACCTTTACCGGGAAGGCCAGCAATGACTGGACGGCCTGGGATGCCGTCAAGGCCTGCCTGGACAATGCCAAGTACGAATATACCGGCAGCGGTGCGTATCTCAAGAGCATTACGGACACAAAGGGCCAAACACTGGGCGAGAAGGATGACGGCAAGTCCTCCGGCTGGATGTTCGGCGTCACGCCGGCCCAGGGTGAGGAGACGCTGCCCAACACCACGCTGGACGCGACCTTTATCCATGACGGCGACACTGTCCGCCTGTTCTTCACGAACAAGTATATCCCCGTGGACCCCGATGAGCCTGTGGATCCCGGCACGGAGGTCCCCAACTTTGACAAGGTGTACGCCGACACCAAGAAGTACATCCAGAACAACGTGCCCGCACCCGTTGTGGCCAGTGACCGCGGCGAGTGGGCGGTGCTGGGCCTGGCCCGCGCCGGCGTGGAGCTGTCCGATGCATACATCCAGGCCTACTACGGCAAGGTCGTGGCCTATGTGCAGAAGAATATGGGCAATGACGGCGTTCTTGTCGATCCCGAGAGCCATAACCCCACCGTCACCGACAACGAGCGTATCATTCTGGCCCTTACCGCCATCGGCAAGGACCCCGCTAACGTGGGCGACAAAAACCTGCTGACGGCGCTGCAGAACAAGGATATCATGCAGGTCACCAATACCAGTGACACGGATATCAACGGCCTGGTATTCGGTCTGCTGGCCCTCAACAGCGGCAACTATACCCAGGACAGCTACTGGCTGGTACAGGCCATCCTGACCCAGCAGAATGCGGATGGCAGCTGGAGCGCCAGCGCCGACACAAAACCCGTCGGCGACGTGGACATGACCGCCATGGCGCTGCAGGCGCTGGCGCCCTACTACAACGAGGGCGGCGATACCACGGTGAATACCGTCGTCAATAAAGCGCTGCAATGGCTGTCCGCTAAGTACAAGAACACGGGCTATACCAGTGCGGAAAGCTGCGCCCAGGTGGTGGTGGCCCTGTCCGCTCTGCAGCTGAACGCCAACAGCGACAGCAGCTTTGTCAAGACTGTGGATGGTGCGCCCACCAGCGTGCTGGGCGATCTGCTGCGGTATTACCTCGGCGAGGGTCAGGGCTTTAAGCATGCGGCCTCGGGCAAGACGGCTGACCAGAAGGCCACCGAGCAGGCCCTCTATGCCATGGCAGCCTACGAGCGCTATTGCCAGAGGACCAAAGCCCTCTACGACATGACCGACGCCGTCTGCGCCCACAGCTTCGGCGATTGGCAGGTAGTCTCCCCGGCCACCTGCACGGCGGACGGCTCCCGCCAGCGCGTCTGCACGCGCTGCGGTGCGGTGGAGGTTCAGACGCTTCCTGCCACGGGCCACAAGTTCGGTGAGTGGACGACCACCAAGGAACCCACCTGCACCGAGACCGGCACGGAGAAGCGCATCTGCACCGTCTGCTCCAAGGAGGAGACCCGCGTCATCGCTGCGTTGGGCCACACCCCCGGCACAGAGATGCTCGCAGACAAAGATGACCACTGGAACGTCTGCAAGGTTTGCCATGCGGTGGTCAACAAGACCGGGCACACCTATGTGAACGGCATCCAGTGCGTCTGCGGTGCGGTGAAGTCCGAGGATGGTACGATGAAGCGCATCGAGGTATCTGACACTATTACAGTGCCCGATACCCTGCGGGATAACGAGAAGCTGAACAGCGAGGAAAAGATTAAAGCCGAGCTGCAGCTGCAGATCTCCAGGAAGGACAGCAAGAACACAGCGGAGAACACCGCGGTGTTTGATGTGCGGCTGATGATCATCACCACCGTGGACGGTGAGCAGGTGGAGACTCCCGCTACCAAGGCGGACTTGGTAAACGGCAGGATCACCGTGCTGCTGCCCTATCCTGAGGCTATTGCGGCCAATTACAGCAAGTACAGCTTTACCGTGGCACACCTTGTGACTATGGCGGACTGCGGCCTGGATGTGGGCACCGTGGAATTCCCCGCTGTTACCAAAACCGCCAGCGGCCTGCTGGTGACGCTGACCGGCCTGTCTCCTGTGGCCATCAGCTGGACGAAGTCCACCAACCACTATTACTACAACCCCGCAACGACGCCGGACAAGACCGACTCCGCCAATACGGCGGACGACAGTCAGATGGTGCTGTGGCTGGGCAGCGCGGTCCTGGCGGCGGCAGCCGTTGTGGTGCTGACCCGGAAGAAGCGCGTTTCCAAGTAACAACAGAACAGCCGACGCAGGGGCGCGAAAGCGCCTCTGCGTATGGCGCTTTTATGAGGAATGAGAGATATGAAGAAAAACCACCGATTTTGGCTGCTGGCGCTGGCGCTGTCCCTGCTGCTGACCTGCGCCGCCTGCGGAAAAAAGACCGTATCGTACGCCCCCGGCAACATTCCCACGGCAAAGCAGGAGCAGACCGCGGACACCAGGAAGAACGACACAGCTGAAACGGGCACCACCAAGGCTGACGGCAAGCAGGACGCGGCAAAGACTGAGGATAAGACCGCGGACGATAAGAAGCCTGACAAGCAGAAGTCGGCTGATGATGCCAAAAAGGCCGAGGAGGACGCCAAAAAGCAGGAGGAAGCCAAGCGCCTGGAGGAGCAGAAGCGGCTGGAAGAAGAGAAGAAACAGCAGGAACAGGAGCAGCCTTCTGCGCCGGACCCGGACCCTGCGCCTGCACCTGACCCTGCACCGGCGGCATCCGTATCGCTGTACATCTCCTGTGCCACGGTGCTTGATAATATGGACAAGTGCTCCGACGGCGTGAAGGGCCTTATCCCCGCCGACGGCGTGATCCTGTCCACCACGGTGACCATCACCGAGGGTGAGTCTGTCATGTCCGTACTGAAGCGGGCCTGCGGTGACGCGGGTATCCCGGTGAGCTCCAGCGGCAGCTATGTCAGGGGCATCAACGGCCTGTTCGAAAAGAACGTAGGCAGGAGCTCCGGCTGGATGTACTGCGTGGGGGGAACCTTCCCCAACTATGGCGCGGACAGCTATACGCTCTCCGGCGGCGAGAACATCCAGTGGCTCTACACCTGTAATATGGGTGCAGACGTGGGCAATACCTACATGGGCTGACAAAAGGGCGGCTTTTGCCGCCCTTTTTCCGCACGCAGGATTGACGTATCCCCTGGCGGCAGGGTATAATCAAAAGGTTAAGACATCATGTATGCAGGAGGTGATCCCATGGACGATACGCTGCGCACTTGCCATCCGGCGGTGAGCTTTGCCTATTTCGCCCTGGTCATCGCCTGCGCGATGCTGCTGATGCACCCGGTGTGCCTGGTTCTGTCGACGCTGGGCGGCGGGTGGTATGTTGCCCGTCTGCTGGGCGGCAAGGGCCTGCGCCGCCACCTGCTGTGGCTGCTGCCTATGGCCCTTCTGGCGGCGGCGGTGAACCCCGCCTTTGTCCACCAGGGCGTCACCATTCTGGCCTACCTGCCCTCCGGCAATCCTCTGACGCTGGAGAGCCTGCTCTACGGTCTGGCCGCCGGCGCCATGCTCAGCGCCGTGGCGCTGTGGTTCGTCTGCGTCACCGATGTCATCACCTCGGACAAGGTGGTGTACCTCTTTGGCCGCGTCATCCCGGCGCTGTCCCTGCTGCTGAGCATGATCCTCCGCTTTGTGCCCCGCTTTGTCCGGCGGCTCCGTGCCGTGGCGCAGGCCCAGCGGCATCTGGGCCGTGATACCCAGACCGGCGCCCCGGCCCGGCGCGTCAGAAGCGCCCTGCGGGTGTTCTCCATCGTTGTCACCTGGAGCCTGGAAAGCGGACTCATTACCGCCGACAGTATGCGCTGCCGGGGCTATGGCCTGCCGGGGAGGACCTCCTTCTCCCTCTACCGCTTTGACCGGCGTGACGGTGCCGTCGCCCTCTGGCTGGCCTTCTGCGGCCTGTATCTGTTGGGCGGCGGTCTGGCCGGCGGCTTGCGCTTTCAGTATTACCCCATGCTGCTCAGCGGCCCCGTCACACCGCTGACGGTCAGCTTTTTCGCCGTTTACGGCCTGCTCTGCTTTACGCCGGTGCTGCTGGACGCCCTGTCCCGGCGCCGCTATCTTGCCCGGAAAGGAGGGACGCCCTATGCCTGAACTGCTGCGTTTGGAGCATTTTGGCTTCACCTATCCCCAGCAGCCCTGCCCCGCGCTGGCGGATGTGTCCCTCACGGTCCGTCAGGGCGAGTTCTGGGTCCTCTGCGGCGCCTCCGGCTGCGGCAAGACCACGCTTCTCCGCCAGCTGAAGCCCGCCCTGCGCCCCCACGGTGCGGCCGAGGGCCGTATCCTCTTCGACGGTCAGCCGCTGGATGACCTGCCGCCCCATCGGCAGGCCGCCGATATCGGCTTCGTCCTCCAGTCTCCGGAGGAGCAGACCGTCACCGACAAGGTCTGGCACGAGCTGGCCTTCGGACTGGAGAGCCTTGGCTGCGACACGCCCTCCATCCGTCGCCGCGTGGCGGAGATGGCCTCCTTCTTCGGCATCCAGGACTGGTTCCATAGGAAAGTGGATGAGCTCTCCGGCGGCCAGAAGCAGCTGCTGGCCCTGGCCTCGGTCATGGTGCTCCAGCCCCGTCTGCTGATACTGGACGAGCCCACCAGCCAGCTGGACCCCATTGCCGCCGCCGACTTTTTGCAGACCGTGGGCCGCCTGAACCGCGAGCTGGGCATCACCGTCCTCCTGACGGAGCACCGTCTCGAGGAGGCGTTGCCCCTGGCCACCCACGCCGCCGTGCTGGACGGCGGCCATCTCCTCTGTGCCGGCGCGCCGGAGGCGGTGTGCCGTTCCCTGCGGGGCCGCGGCCACGATATGTTCCTGGCCATGCCCGCCGCCGTCCGTATCTGGGCCGGGGTGGACAGCGACGCGCCCTGCCCCATCACCGTCCGCGAGGGCCGCGATTTCCTGTCCGGCTGGTGCGATGAACACCCCCTGTGCCCGCTGCCGCCGGAGCCGGTGTATCCCGCCGGGGATACCGCCCTTGCCGGCGCGGGTCTCTGGTTCCGCTATGAGCCGGACCAGCCGGACGTGGTCCGTGGTCTGGATCTTCAGGCCCGTCGTGGTGAGCTGCTGGCCCTGCTGGGCGGTAACGGCGCGGGCAAGTCCACCACCCTGGGCCTGCTGTCCGGTGCGCTGACGCCCCAGCGAGGCACCGTGACCCATACGGGCCGCATCGGCGTTCTGCCCCAGGACCCGCAGGCTCTGTTCGTGAAAAACACGGTCCGTCAGGACCTGTACGAGTCCTTTGACGGCACGGACCTCCCCAAAGACCAGCGTGACCGCCGGGTGGAGCAGGTGACGGTCCTTTGCCGCCTGACCGAGCTGCTGGACCGTCATCCCTATGACCTCTCCGGCGGCGAGCAGCAGCGGGCCGCCCTGGGTAAGGTGCTGCTGCACCAGCCGGATATCCTGCTGCTGGACGAGCCCACCAAGGGCCTGGACGCCGCCTTCAAGCAGTCCTTTGCCGCTATTCTTTCCACGCTGACCGCCGCCGGCACGACAGTGGTGATGGTCAGCCACGACGTGGCCTTCTGCGCCCGGTATGCCCACCGCTGCGCCCTGTTTTTCGACGGCAGCATCGTCGCGGAGGGCACACCCCGTGACTTCTTCTCCGGCAACAGCTTCTACACCACCTCCGCCAACCGTATGGCCCGGGACTTCTGCCCCTGTGCCGTCACGCCGGAGGACGTGATCGCGGTCATCGGCGGGACCGTCCCGCCCCAGCCGGAGGTGCCTGCCGCCTGGCAGCCTCTGCCTCCGGTGGCGGAGGAGTCCACCGCCTGGAAGCCGAAAAAGCTCCCATGGTGGCGCAGGACCATCGCCGCCGTGTGCGGTGCGTGTGCGCTGGCGATCTTCTGGCTGGCGGCCAAGCACACCGACCTCACCGCCCTGGTGGGCGGCGGCACGCTCTCCCAGGCCGGCTGGCAGGCCCTGGGCCTTTACGGCCTGTTCATCGCCCTGCTCTTCGGCTGCATCGCCGCCATCGGTCGGCGCTCCAAGCCCCTGACGCTGCTCCAGACCCCGGTGCAGAAGCGAAAGCTCTCCCACCGCACCCGCCTGGCGGCGGTGCTGATATTGCTGTGCATCCCCGCCACGCTGTATCTGGGCTTTTTCTACCTGGGCAACACTGCCTACTACCCCATCGCCTTCGCCGTGCTGCTGGAATGCATGGTGCCCTTTTTCCTGGTGTTCGAGGGACGGAAGCCACAGGCCCGTGAGCTGGTGCTGGTGGCCTCCCTCTGCGCCCTGGGCGTGGCGGGCCGCGCCGCCTTCTTCATGCTGCCTCAGTTCAAGCCCGTCCTGGCTCTGACCATCATCTCCGGCGTGGCCCTGGGCGGCGAGACCGGCTTCCTGGTGGGCGCCATGACCATGCTGGCCAGCAACGTTCTGTTCTCTCAGGGCCCCTGGACGCCTTTCCAGATGTTCGCCATGGGTATCATCGGCTTCCTGGCGGGGGTGTTGTTCCGCCGGGGCTGGCTGCGCCGCAGCCGCGCCGCCCTGTGCGTGTTCGGTGCAATCTCCGCCGTGCTCATCTACGGCGGTATTATGAACCCCGTCTCCGCCCTGCTCTATGCCCGCACGCTGGAGTGGAAGGTCATCGCCGCCTACTATGTCACCGGCTTTCCCATGGACTGCGTCCACGCCGCAGCCACAGTTTTCTTCCTGCTGGTGCTGGCGGAGCCCATGCTGGAGAAGCTGGACCGCATCAAGATCAAATACGGCCTAGTGGAATAAGCAGACGCGCCCACCCTGTCGGGGTGGGCGCGTCCGCGCGGTGCAACTTCAGGTTTCCCACCTTTTTTTCGCCGCAACCGAAAGGTGATAGACATTCCGCCGCTTCTCCTGTATAATGGCGGTGAGAACACAGAAGGGAGGACCGCCTATGCCTGCCATCCGCTGCAAGGCCTGCGGCAAGACCTATGATTCCCGTGAGGGCTTCTGCCCCAAATGCGGTGCCTATAACCGCCCGCCCCGGCAGGAGTGGGTGGACGCGCAGGGCACGGTTCACTACGCCGAACAGGAGAAGGTCTGCTACGAGCAGAAGGAGTGCCACGAAGAGAAGGTTTGCTACGAAAACCAGACCCGCCGTCCCAGACCCCATATCCAGTGGCACGTGCCCAAGAAGAACACCGCCTCCGGCGCCATAGGGGCCGTGATCGCCGTGTCCATTGTCATCGTGCTCATCAACACGCTGCGCGGCGTGTCCGGTGACATCTTTGACCGCAATGAGCCGACGCCCGACTACGGTTGGGGGCAGGTAGCACCCGCCGAGGAGATCGAAGCCGAGGTGCGGGAGTATGCGGAGATGGGCGCATGCTTCACCTTGGAGGGCGGTGCCTTCGTGGTGGCCTATACCGAGCTGGACCACGAGAACCTGTCCCTGCTGGCCTATGTGGTGGAGGAGGGGGACTACCAGACCTTCCCCGACCTTATCTGGGTGGACGATGACGGCTTTGAAAACTGGTGCTATCCCGAGGATGTTGTCGTTTCAGACACCGACGACAATGTGTTCATATGCACGTATGACCTGTCGCCGATGGAGGAGCTTACGGAGGAGACTTATCTGCTCTTCTCCGGCATGGATAAGGAGGTCGTCGTTCCCGTTGACCTTGCACAATGGTGATACAAAAGCCTCCCCTGTGGGGGAGGATATTTGCTCTATATAGACAGGCCCTCCGGCGAAGCCGGGGGGCCTGTTTCTCAGAACTTATCCTTATTGAATATCCGCAGGATCTCGTCGAAGGACTTGTCCATCTCGTCCTGACCCTGCTCGCCCTTTACCTCGTCCAGGGGCTGGGGCGCGCCGCTGTTCTCCGTCTGTGCGGGCTGGGTCACAGCGGCGGCATTGGCGGCCTGCTGCGCCTCGTCAAAGCCCGTGGCGATGACGGTCACGCGGATCTCATCGTCCAGCGTCTCGTCGAAGGCGGCGCCGAAGATAGTCAGCGCGTCGGGATGCACCGCCTGCTGCACTAGCGTGGCGGCCTGCTCCACCTCCTCCAGACCGATGTCCATGGAGCCGGTGACGTTGATCAGCACGCCCCGCGCGCCGTTGATAGAGGTCTCCAGCAGGGGGGAGGAAATGGCCATCTTGGCGGCCTCCTCGGCCTTGCCCTTGCCGGCCGCGCGGCCCACGCCCATGTGGGCCAGACCTGCGTCCTTCATAATGGCGGTCACGTCCGCGAAGTCCAGGTTGATGAACCCGGTGTCGCGGATCAGGTCAGAGATGGACTGCACCGCCTGGCGCAGCACGTCGTCCGCGATCTCAAAGGCGTTGGCAAAGGTGATCTTCTGGTCGGTGGCGTATTTCAGGCGCTCGTTGGGAATGATGACCAGCGAGTCCACCTTGCTCCGCAGCTCCTCAATGCCCTGTTCCGCCTGGGTCATGCGGCGGCGTCCCTCAAAGCCGAAGGGCTTGGTCACCACGCCCACGGTCAGAATGCCTGCCTCCCGGGCGATCTCAGCCACCACGGGTGCCGCGCCGGTGCCGGTGCCGCCGCCCATGCCGGCGGTGATGAACACCATGTCGGTGTTTTCCAGCGCCTTGGCCATCTGGTTGCGGCTCTCCTCCGCGGCCTTGCGGCCCACATCCGGGTTGGAACCCGCGCCCTTACCGCCGGTCAGCTTCTCGCCGATCTGAATTTTATAGGTAGCGCTGGAGGCATTCAGCGCCTGCTTATCTGTGTTGACTGCGACAAAATCAACGCCCTGCGCGCCGCCGCGTACCATGCGGTTGACCACGTTGTTTCCGCCGCCGCCTACGCCCACGACCTTGATGCTGACAACGTTCTCCGGGCCGGTTTCCAATCCAAAAGCCATGTCTGCTCCTCCTGCCATAATTTGTATGAAAATGACGGATTATCTCCTGGTAAATGCTATATCTTGTATTGTATTACGAATTGGCGCAAGCGTCAAGTGTAAGCACTTAATTTACCGAAAAAGTTTTGTGCCGGGAGCATGAAGTACCTACGCAGCGTCCCCGATGCGGTGCGGTACGCGCGGCATCACTCCGGAATGAACCGTGCCTTCCCCTCCTGCATCATATTGATAACGCCCTTTTCGTTGACCTCCAGCTTCTTCACCACGGCCATCAGATAGTCCAGCTTGTAGCCGTAGTCGGCCTCCCGGGGCAGCTGCACGTCGAACCGTCCCAGATACCGCAGCGTCAGCTGTGCCGGGTCGCTCATATCCAGCAGCGATACGTCCGCCGTCATGCCGCGCTGGTCCAGCGCCTGCATGAGCGTCAGCAGCTGCTCCAGTGTCAGCTCCTGTCCCTCCGCCGCCTTTGCCGGCTGACCCACCGCCGGGTCTGTCAGCGTCAGGCCCTTTACCTGCATCCGCTGCTTCGCGGCAGCGGGCGTTACCTCGTCCACGATGTTCCCCGTGTCGCACAGCAGGTACGCTTTCCCGTCCTGCACGATGGCCGCCGGGTCCGCGCACTCCGTCACGATGATGGAAAGCCCGTCCGGCAGCGACCGCCGGAACTGCACCGTCTCGATATACGGCAGCGCCTTGCGGATGCGCTCCGCCGCGCTGTACTTGTTCATCAGGAACATATTGTCCCCCTCGCTGACCCCCGCCGCGTCGATGATCTCCTGCCGGGTATAGCGGTCATTGCCGCTGACCTCGATGCTGCGTATACGGAAAAACAGCGTCAGAGCCAGAGAGATGGCGGTGCAGATCAGCACAAAAGCCAGCAGCTTGTAGAGGAAGCTCAGGCTTCCTCTCCGCCGCTTATGGTTGTACCGTCTGCGCCTTGCCATCGTCCGTGCTCCTCCGCTGTTTCTGCTGTCTCGTCTATTGCTCTGTGATCCGGGCGCCCAGCGCCCGCAGGTCCCCGGCCAGGTCCGCGTAGCCCCGCTGGATGTGGCCGATGCCCTGCACCGTGGTCACGCCCTCGGCGGCCAGCCCGGCCACCGCCAGCGCTGCGCCGCC
>ERZ1032641.107-NODE-107-length-12797-cov-9.047402_pt1 | contig 12797 bp, 10 predicted proteins | sample MGYA00517876_ERZ1032641 | MGnify/ENA primary metagenome ERZ1032641 (study PRJEB33719, sample SAMN04261397) | wastewater metagenome | biome: periurban shantytown; feature: human; material: feces | host: Homo sapiens | place: Peru: Lima | collected 2013-01-18 ...
ATTCCGGGGTCAATGCATTGAAGTGCGAGAAGACCGGCTCGTACAGGCCGATGGCCGCGATTTTATCGGAATAGGAGCAGGCAAGATCATACGACAAGCGCGCACCCTTGGAGAAGCCGGTCGCATAGACGCGGGAAGGATCGATGGCGTAACGCTCCTCAAGCATATCCAGCAGGTCTGCGACGGCATTTGCGTCGTTTTCCGTGTTGTAAAGGCCGTTGACGGAGACAACAAGGAAGCCCTCTTTTGCCGCTAGAACAGGCCAGGTCGTATTCTGCGCGATGGCCTGCGGATGCATGCCGCTGCCGTGGAGCACGAAGACGAGCGGATACTTTTCCGTCTTGCTGCTGCGGTCGACGGTTTCCGGCGTGTACATATAGTATTCCAGCTCGCCGACATCGCCGTACTTTGTTTCGAACGTCTCAACTGTTTCAGAGACGCCGATCTCGTCCCAGTAATAATACGGCGTGCGGAACGCGACCTTATTGTTCACAAACATGACGCTCGTGTGGCGGACGGACTCCCAGCCCTCGGAGACGAGCTGCGCCGTGAAGCCGTTTTCGGCATAGACATAGCCAGCGCCGAAGATATCGCACCACGAGTACCATTCTGGCATGTAGTAGCTCGCACCGTCCGTGTCCAGATACTGCTTGGCGAACGCAGCGGCAGAGCCTTCTGCAAAGATGTAGTGGCGGAAGCGGCCGGTATGGAATTTGCCCTCTTCGCTGATGCCATGGGAGTAATCCGTGCCGTAGAAGTAGTTGTCACTGGCGTTGCCTGCGAGCGTCTGCATCATGGCGTAGTCGGCCTCGGTCCACTCGGAACCGTTCGACGGGCTGACGAACAGAACGGTGCAGCTCTCCTCATCGGCAATCGCGCGGAAGCCGAACGTGTTGAGTGCGGCGTTTGCGCTTTCCACCGTGAAGCCCTTATCCGCAAGGACATACAGAAGCGGGGTGTTATTGCCGCGGAAGTTGAAGTTGGCGGGCGTGTAGCGATAGAACGTGTATGCCAGCTCGCCGGATGTGACGGTCTGCTCCACCACGGCGGCAGGCGTGTCAGCTGCAAAGCTGACCCCGGAGAACAGGGCGCACAGCATTACACAGGCCAACACGGCAGACAAAAGCTTTGGGATTCGTTTCATGTGTGGTCTTCCTTTCTGTTTTCTTTTGTGCGTTTTGCGCAAAATAATTGTGCCAAACGATGCTGAAATTGTCAATGCGCCAGATGCAACTGGCCAATATCCTGCGCAACTGGCCGCACGATGCGGCGGGAAAACATGCATTGATTTCCGAAAAGTGATGTGCTATACTATTTAATATAGAAATCAAACCAGAGGAGGGTCTCCCGAATGGAGCGTATCACAAGCAGTCACAATCCGCTCGTGCAGCACATGCGGAAGCTGCAGACCTCGCGCGCCTATCGCGAGAGCTGCGGCGAATTCGTGGCGGATGGCTGGAAGCTTCTGGAGGAGGCGCTCAAGTGGTATCCCGAGGTGACGGCCGTTCTGACGAGCGAGCCGGAGCGCTGCCCGGCACTCCCATCGTCGGCACGTCTGGTCGAGGTCCCTGCGTCATTGATGCAGAGCGTTTCGAGTATGCGCACGCCGCAGGGCGTTTTATTCTCCCTGCGCCTGCCGCAGGAGGGCGCGCTCCGGGTGCAGCCCGGCATGCTCCTGCTCGACCGCATCCAGGACCCCGGAAACCTCGGCACGATCCTGCGCACGGCTGACGCCTTCGACCTGCCGGTCCTGCTGACGAACGGCTGCGCCGATCCGTTTTCCGAAAAGACGGTGCGCGCCTCCATGGGCGCGGTGTTCCGCCGTCCGCCGCAGAGCGCACCGATGGAGGACGTCCTCCGTGTCTGCCATGCCGCCGCGATCCCCATTGCGGCGACGGCGCTGTCCGACACGGCGTGCGATCTGCGCGAGGTCGATCTGAAGTGCCATCTTGTCGTCATCGGCAGCGAGGGGCAGGGCATTTGCCCGGAGCTGCTCGCCGCCTCGGACCGGCAGATCATCATTCCCATGCAGCCGCGCTGCGAGTCGCTCAATGCGGCCGTTGCGGCGGCGATCGTGCTGTGGCAGATGCGGCCGTAGCGCGGGAGAACACGGAAGGAGGGCGCGCAGATGCAGAAGCACTGGGTTTGGCTGGCAACGCGAAGCGGCATCGGGGTCCGGGGCCGCGCGGAGCTGCTGCGCCGGTTCGGCACGGCAGAGCGCATTTATGCCATGGACCGGGCCGCGCTGCAGGCGGAGGAAGGCCTGCGGCGGAGCTGGCTCGAGCCGCTGCTCGACAAAACGCTGGACGGCGCGGAGCGCATTCTGGCGCAGTGCGACCGTTTTGACATCCGCCTTCTGACCTATGCGGAGCCTGCCTATCCCGAGCGGCTGCGCAACATTGCAGACCCGCCTGCGCTTTTGTATTATCAGGGCCGTCTGCCGGATTTTGACCACGAGGCCGCGATCGCCGTTGTCGGCTCACGCCGGTGCAGCGCTTATGGCCTGCTGCACGCCAAGCAGTTTTCCCGCCTGATCGCCGCAAGCGGCGGGCTTGTGATGTCCGGCGGTGCACGCGGCATCGATACCATGGCGCTGCAGAGCGCGATGGACCTGCCGGAGCCGGTCGTTTGTGTGCTGGCCTGCGGGCTCGACATCGCCTATCCGCCGGAAAACGGCCAGCTGTTTGCGCAGATCGCGTCGAGAGGCTGCCTCCTGAGCGAATACCCGCCGGGGACGAGCCCGATGCGCGGCAATTTCCCGGTGCGCAACCGTATTCTGAGCGGCCTTTCCGTTGGCGTTCTCGTGGTCGAGGCCTCGGCGCAGAGCGGTGCGCTCATCACGGCGCGGCTGGCGCTGGAGCAGGGCAGGGACGTATTTGCCATTCCCGGCAATCTCGGCGTCGCCTCGTGCGAGGGGACGAATCGCCTGCTGCGCGAGGGTGCGCTCATGCCCGAAAACGGCTGGGAGCTGCTGCAGGAATACACGCACCTGTTTCCGGGCAAGCTGGCGGACGGTCGCCGCCGCGAGGTGATGGAGCAGCGCTTTGGGTCGCATTACGCAGCGGCTGTCCCTGCGCAGCCCCTGCCGGAGAGACCGGCAAAACCGGCCCGCCCGGCAGCGCCTTCACCGGAAAAGTCCCCAGCCCTCGACAAAAAAGACATTGACAATCCGCCTGCAAGGCCTTATAGTGACAGAAAGAAAGCACCGCCCGCCCTGTCCGGCGACGAAGCGGCGGTCTATGCCGCCCTGACGCCGGAGCCGATCCTTGCGGATCTTCTCACGGAGCATACGGGCCTTCCGCCGCAGCGCCTGCTTGCGGCCATGACCATGCTCCAGATCAAGGGGCTGGCCAAAAAGCTTCCCGGCAACCGCTATCAGCGCGCCGGAGGATAATGGATATATGGAGGTTCCCTTCATGACAAAGGGATCGAATCTGGTGATCGTCGAGTCACCGTCTAAAGCAAAGACCATTGGAAAATATCTCGGCCCGGATTATCGCGTCGAGGCCTGCATGGGCCACCTGCGCGACCTGCCCAAGAGCAAGATGGGCGTCGATCTGGAGCACGATTTTGAACCGGACTATCAGCCACTGGCCAGCAAGGCCGCGATCATCTCCGAGCTGCGCAGCGCTTCCAAAGCCGCAAAGCACATCTATCTTGCAACTGACCCTGACCGCGAGGGAGAGGCGATCTCGTGGCATCTGAAGGAGCTGCTGGAGCTGCCGGATGACAAGACGGAGCGCGTGACGTTCAACGAGATCACAAAAAACGTTGTGACGCGCAGCATTCAGGAGCCGCGCAGCATCGATTATAATCTGGTGGACGCCCAGCAGGCCCGCCGGATTCTTGACCGCATCGTCGGCTACCAGCTCAGCCCGCTGCTGTGGAAGAAGATCCGCCGCGGCCTGTCCGCCGGGCGCGTGCAGTCTGTTGCCACGCGTCTTGTCGTGGAGCGCGAGCAGGAGATCGAGGCCTTCGTGCCGAAGGAATACTGGACGATCGACGTGCTGCTGCGCTGCCTGAACAAGCCGGGCAGCTTCACGGCGCACTATTACGGCGAGGAAAAGAAGCGCGAGCTGCACAGCGAGGCCGAGGCCGACGAGGTCCTGCGCGACATCGCCGGGCAGGAATTCGCCATTGCGGGCATCAAGCGCACGGAAAAGCGCCGCTCGCCGACGCCGCCGTTCATCACCTCCACGCTGCAGCAGGAGGCCTCCCGCAAGCTCAATATGACGCCGCGCCGCACGATGGCCGTTGCGCAGCAGCTCTATGAGGGCGTCGACATCAGCGGCGAGGGCACCGTCGGCCTCATCACCTATATGCGTACCGACTCCCTGCGCCTGTCCGAGGAGGCGCTGGCCGCCGCGCGTGATTTTATCACCGATCGCTACGGCCCGGCCTACTATCCCGGCCAGCCCCGCCATTTCCGCAAGAAGGAGGGCGCGCAGGACGCGCACGAGGCCATTCGCCCCAGCAATGTCCGGCTCGACCCCGAGAGCATTCAGGCAGACCTGACGCGCGAGCAGTACCGGCTGTACAAGCTGATCTGGAGCCGCTTCGTCGCCTGCCAGATGTCCGATGCACGCTATGACGCCGTGCAGATCGACGCGCGCTGCGCGGGCCATGCCTTCCGCGCCAGCGACCAGATTCTGAAATTCTCCGGCTTTACCGCCGTGTATGAAGAGGGCCGTGACGACGAGGCCGAGGAGCGCTCCTCCTCGCTGCCCGATCTCGATGGCTCCGAACGCCTGACTGCCGAAAAGCAGGAAAAGGCCCAGCATTTCACCCAGCCGCCCGCCCGCTACACCGAGGCGACGCTCGTCAAGGCGATGGAGGAGCGCGGCGTGGGCCGCCCGTCGACCTATGCGTCGATCGTCGCGACGATCCAGGATCGCGAGTACGTCATCAAGAAGGACAAGCGCCTCTGGCCGACACCGCTCGGCCGTGTCGTGACCGAGCTGATGATCGAGCGCTTCCGCGACATCATCGATGTCGAGTTCACGGCGAATATGGAGCACCAGCTCGATGAGGTCGAGGCCGGAAAGGTCGGCTGGAAGACCGTCCTGCGCGATTTCTATCAGGATTTCCACCGCGAGATGGAGGAGGCCGAGAAAGCTCTCGACGGTGTGCGCATCAAGGTGCCGGATGAAGAGACTGATGAGGTCTGTGAGCTGTGCGGGCGCAAAATGGTCATCAAGAGCGGCCGTTTTGGCCGGTTTTTGGCTTGCCCCGGCTTCCCGGAGTGCAAAAATACCAAGCCGCTCGTCGAGCGTATGCCGGGCCGCTGCCCGCGCTGCGGCAGTGGGATGCTCAAGCGCAAGTCAAAAAAGGGCTATGTCTACTATGCCTGCGAGCGCGGCGCGGAGTGCGGCTTTATGACGTGGGACGTGCCCACGGCGCAGGATTGCCCGAGCTGCGGGCAGACGATGTTCAAGAAATCCGGCCGCGGCCAGATGAAGCCGTTCTGCATCAACGAAAAGTGCCCGGACTTCCTGCCGGAGGACAAGCGCGGTTATAAGCGCCGCATGCCGAAGGCCACGACGGACACCGTCGAGAATGCCGAGGAGATCGCCCCGGCTGCGGAGGAGACCGAAAAAAAGCCCGCCAAAACGGCCAAAACGACGAAGACCGGGAAGACGGCCAAGGCCGCCAAGGCCGCAAAAACTGCGAAGACCACGAAAAAAGCGGCGGAGAAAAAGCCTGCCGCACGCAAAAAGACAAAAACGGAGAGCGAAGCATGACCGAAGTACGCGTGATCGGCGCGGGACTTGCGGGCAGTGAGGCCGCATGGCAGCTTGCCGAGCGCGGCTTTGCCGTCCGCCTGTCCGAGATGAAGCCGGTAAAAATGACCCCTGCGCACCACTGCGCGGATTTTGCGGAGCTTGTCTGCTCCAACTCCCTGCGCGGCGACCGGCTGGAAAATGCCGTCGGCCTGCTCAAGGAGGAGCTGCGGCGGCTCGGGAGCCTCATCCTGCAGTGCGCCGACGCCACACGCGTCGAGGCGGGCGGCTGCCTTGCCGTCGACCGCTACGGCTTTTCCGGTATGGTGACGGAGCGCATCCGCAGCCACCCGAATATCACGGTCATCTCCGAGGAGGTGACCGAGGTTCCGGCTGGACCCGTCATCATCGCGACGGGCCCCCTGACGTCCGACGCCATGAGCGAGGCCATCGGCCGCTATTTCGGCCAGACGGATTATCTGCATTTCTTTGACGCGGCTGCGCCGCTCGTCACGCTGGAGTCCATCGATATGACGAAGGCGTGGTACGCCTCCCGCTATGACCGCGGGAGCGCGGATTACATCAACTGTGCCATGACGCGCGAGGAATATCAGGCCTTCGTCCGGGAGCTGGCCGCCGCCGAGGAAGCGGAGGTGCACGGCTTTGAGGACAAAAACGTCTTTGAGGGCTGCATGCCGGTCGAGGTCATGGCCCGCCGCGGCGAGGACACGCTGCGCTACGGCCCCCTGAAGCCCGTCGGCCTGCGGGACCCGGCAACGGGCCGCGAGCCCTATGCTGTCGTTCAGCTCCGGCGCGACAATGCGGCCGGAAACATCTACAATCTCGTCGGGTTCCAGACGCACCTGCGTTTTCCGGAGCAGAAGCGCGTGTTCTCCATGATCCCGGCGCTGCACGATGCGGAATTCGTCCGCTACGGCGTGATGCACCGCAACACGTTCCTGAATTCGCCGAAGCTGCTCGACGCGTGCTACGCAGACCGGCGCGACCCCATGGTCGCCTTCGCCGGGCAGATGACGGGCGTGGAGGGCTATGTCGAATCGTGCGCCTCCGGTTATCTTGCCGCCGTCAGCATGGCGGCGCGGCTGGAGGGAAGGCCCGTCCCGGACTTCGGCACCATGACGGCCATCGGCGCGCTGGCGCACTATGTCAGCGACGGCACCGTGGCATCGTTCCAGCCGATGAATGTGAATTTCGGCATCATCGCCCCGCTCGAGCAGCGGGTGCGTGGAAAAGCAAACAAGAATCTGGCCATTGCCAACCGGTCGCTTGCGCACCTGGAGGCCATGGAGAAATGAGGGAACAGGCATGAAAATCATTCTGGATGCAATGGGAGGCGACAACGCCCCGGATGCCATGGTGCGCGGTGCACTGGAGGCGGCAAAGGAGTTCGGCGTGCAGATCGTTCTGGTCGGCCGCGGCGCGGATATCCTTGCCAGCATGAAGGCCCAGGGCTGGGATACGCTCCCGGACGGCGTGGAGCTTGCCAATGCCGAGGATGTGGTGGACATGCACTGCGATCCCGCCGCGGTCGTGAAGCAGCATCCGAACTCTTCGCTCGTGCTGGGCGCAAGAATGCTGGCGCAGGGCGGCGGTGATGCGTTCATCTCGGCCGGCAATACCGGCGCGCTGCTCACGGCGGCCACGCTGCTCGTCAAGCGCATCCGCGGTATCCGCCGCGCGGCGTTCTCGCCGGTCCTTCCGACGAAGGACGGCCACGCCATTCTCATCGATGCGGGCGCGAATGCCGAGTGCACGCCGGAATTCCTGCTGCAGTTCGGCTGCATGGGCTCGTTCTACGCGCAGAAGGCGCTCGGCATCGAGTCGCCGCGCGTGGGCCTTCTGAACAACGGCGCGGAAGATACGAAGGGCGACCCGCTCCACCGTGAGGCCCATCAGCTTCTGAAGCGCGCCGCGGAGCAGGGGACCATCCACTTCGTTGGCAATGTCGAGGCGCGCGATGTGCCGTTCGGTGCGGCGGATGTTATCGTGGCGGACGGCTTCTCCGGCAACGTCCTGCTCAAGACCATGGAGGGCACGGCCATGTTCATGTCCGACATGATGAAGCAGATGTTCTACCGCAATCCGCTGACGATGCTCGGCGCGCTGCTGTGCAAAAAGGGCCTGAACGGCATCCGCAAGACCATGGACTACCGCGAAACGGGCGGGTCCATCGTCATCGGCATCAGCCGCCCGGTCATCAAGGCGCACGGCGCGTCTGACGACGCCGCCATCCGCGGCGCGATCCGGCAGGCCATCCGTGCGGTCGAGAGCGGCTTCTGCGAGGAAATTCGTGCCAATATCGGGCAGATGATCCTGCCCAGGGAGGAAGAACATGCTGAATAAGCTGGAAAAGGCGTTGGGCTACAAGTTCCGCGATCCGGAGCTTCTGCGCATGGCGCTGACCCACACCTCCTGTGCAAACGAGATCTATCAGGACCCACTGCGCAGCTATGAGCGGCTGGAATTCCTTGGGGATTCCATTGTCGGCTTCGTGACGGCGGAGTATCTGTACCGGACCTTCCCTAAAAAGCTCGAAGGCGATCTGACGCGCATCCGCGCGGAGCTCGTCTGCGAAAAGAGCCTTGCCGCCGTGGCGGAGCGTCTCTCGCTCGGCGAGCATCTGCTGCTCGGAAACGGCGAGGATCAAAGCGGCGGCCGCCGCCGCCCGAGCATCCTCTGCGATGTTATGGAGGCCGTTGTGGCTGCCAGCTATCTGGACGGAGGCTTTGCCGTGGCCAGCGACATCGTCACGCGGCTCATCCTGCCGCAGCTCGCCGAGGCGGAAAAGACCCACGATTATAAGACGGAGCTGCAGGAGCTCGTGCAGCGCAAAAAATCGCAGCAGCTGAGCTACGAGCTCATCTCGGAGACTGGCCCGGACCACTGCAAGGAGTTCAACGTCCGCGTCCTGCTCAACGGCAGGGAGGTCGGTACCGGCTCCGGCACGAGCAAAAAGCGCGCCGAGCAGGCAGCGGCGGCGCAGGCCATTGTGCGGCTCTTCCCGGAACAGAAATAAAACGATTGGGACCACCGGCGGCAGCCGATGGTCCCAATTCTGTTTTATAGCGTGCGTTCGCGGGTCGAGCGGCGCATGGCGTTGGCCAGCTCTGTGATGCACAGCAGCGTTGCCACAAGGAACACACCGGGGATGACGATGATCCACCATGCGTCCGTGAGCAGAGCCTTTTCGGACAGGGAAAGCATGCTGCCCCACGAGACGACCTCGATCGGCAGGCCGATGCCGAGGAAGCTCAGCGTCGATTCCGCCGTGATGGCGCTGCGGATGTTCATAACGACCATGAACGAGATGGACGAGAAGAAATTCGGCGCAAGGTGCTGCCGCAGGACGTGGAAGAAGCCGCCGCCCATGCAGCGCGAGGCCAGCACATATTCGCTGCTGCGCAGCCTGCGCACCTCCGTGCGAACGACCTTGGCGATGCTGGCCCAGCTCGTCAGCCCGATGACGAGCGAGAGCGTGAGCACATTTGCCGTGCCCAGAATGGCCTGCAGCAGCACGACGAGCAGCAGGTTCGGCACGCTCAGCAGAATTTCCGTCAGCCGCATCAGGAGACGGTCCAGCCAGTCCGGCGCGCAGCCGCTGACCGTGCCGAACAGAATGGCGATGGCCGTGGACAGCAGTGTAGACAGAATGCCGATGGTCAGCGAAATGCGCCCGCCGTACCAGATCATGGAGAAAATATCGCGGCCCATCGGGTCCGTCCCGAAGAGAAATTCCCGCGACGGCGCTTCATTGCAGTGCGCAAGGTCGAGATAGGTCGGATCGTGCGTCAGGAGCACCTCGCAGAACAGGCAGCCGAGCACGATGAGCGTCAGAACGGCGGCCGAAAAAATCGGCTTGCCGCGGTACCACGGCGCGCGGCGTACCGGTGCTGCGGGCGACTGCGGCCGGACGCCGACCAGACGAAAGCGGTCGTCTGTCATTTTGAGGTCACCTCCCGTTCCGTCGGGCGAAGGCGCGGGTCGAGCCGCGCGTTCATGGCCTGCGCCAGCAGACTGCATGCGATGACGACCGCGCCGGAGAGCAGGCACAGCACCATCAGCAGGTTGTAGTCCTTGTAGCGCGCACTCTCGTAGGACAGTGTGCCGAGGCCGGGGTAGGAAAACACGGCTTCTACGATATAGGTCCCGCCCATCACATGCGGCACGGAGATGGCCATGAGGCTGAGATAGGACGGAAGCACATTGCGCAGGCACTGCCGCAGCACGATGTGCGCCCGGCCCATTCCCTCGCTGCGCGCCAGCAGCACATAGTCCGCGCGCAGCTCCTCCACCAGCCGGTTGCGCACGAGGTAGGCATAGTACCACAGATGACTCAGCACGACGACGGACATCGGCAAGATCAGGTGCACGATCCGGTCGCCGACATCGTCCGCGTGGCCGACGCTGTAGGCCCCGGAGCTCGGCAGCCAGCGCAGCGTGACGGAAAACAGCAGGATCAGCATCAGTGACAGCCAGAATTCCGGGATGCAGCTCGTCACCGTGCCAAGCTTGCAGAGGATGTGGTCGAGCGGCCGGTCCTCCTTCCATGCGCACAGCGCGCCGAGCAGCAGAGCCAGCACGAACAGCAGCACGAAGCCGAGTCCGCCGAGCAGCAGGGTGTTGCCAATGCGGTCACCGATCAGCTCCAGAACATCTATCTTATATTTATAGGAGATGCCGAAATCGCCGTGCAGCGCGCGGCTGAACCAGCGGGCGTACTGCGTGGGCAGGGGATCATTCAGGCCGAGCTTGTCCTCAGCCCATTCGCGTTCGGCGGGGGACATTTTTTCCACGCGGTCGCCGTAGTAGGAGACAAGCGGGTCGCCGGGAGCGAGGCGGGAGATATAGAACGTCAGAACGGAGAGCAGCAGCACGCTCAGCACGAAAATGCCGAGGCGCGGCAGCAGCCGCAGGAAAAACCGGCGGACCTTCATACGGCGCTCCCTCCTTCCAGCAGAACGTAATGCTCCGGCGCGACCTCCGTCCATGTGCCGCCGTCCGGCAGCGGCCCCTCAAAGACGAGCGGCCTGCGGGCGCGCTCGAGGCGCGGGTCCGGGATGGGGATGGACGAGAGCAGCGCGCGCGTATAGGGGTGCTGCGGCGCGGCGAACAGCGATGCCGTCGGGGCCAGCTCCACGAGCCTGCCCTGATACAGCACGCCGATGCGGTCACAGAGGAATTCCACGACAGCCAGATCGTGGGCAATAAACAGGAAGGAGAACCCGTGCTCCTCCTGCAGATGGCGGAACAGATTGATGATCTGCGCCTGAATGGAGACGTCCAGCGAGGCGACCGGCTCATCCGCAACGAGCAGCTCCGGCTCCATGGACAGGGCACGCGCAATGGCGACGCGCTGGCGCTGCCCGCCGGAAAGCTCACCGGGGTATTTGTCCAGATAGCCCGCGTCCAGACCAACATAGCGCATCTGGAATTCCGCCTCGGCGCGGTAGCTGCCGCGCGGCGGGCGGATGTGCTGGATGCGCATCGGCTCTGCAATGATATCGCACACGCGCATGCGCCCGTTCAGGCTCGAGCCGGAGTCCTGAAAGATGATCTGCCGCTCTGCCTGCAGCGTGCGGCGGTTCGCGCGGAAGGCGCGGCGGTCACAGATGTCGATGCCGCGATAGAGGATCTGCCCGCTCTGCGGCCGCAGCAGATTCATCACGCAGCGCGCGATGGTCGATTTGCCGGAGCCGGATTCGCCGACGAGACCGAGGACCTCGCCGCGCCGGAGCGTGAACGAGACGTGATCCACAGCGCGGAGCACGGCCCTTCGCCCGAGCGGGAAGGCGTGCGTCAGACCGCGCACCTCGAGAAGCGGCTCAGCCATGGCGCTCGCCTCCGATCGGCGGCGTGATGTGCGGTGCCCGGGGGTCGAGCAGCCACGTCGCGGCAAAATGGGTGTCGGAAATGCGGAACATCGGCGGCTCCTCCTCATAGTCGATGGCAAGGGCATATTCGTTGCGGCAGGCGAAGGCGTCGCCCTTCGGCGGGTCGATCAGCGTGGGCGGCATGCCGGGAATGGTATGCAGCCGCGGCTTCCCGCGGGACAGCGCCGGGAGCGACTGCAGCAGACCCCAGGTGTAGGGGTGGCGCGGATCGTAGAAAATATCCTCCGCCGTGCCGAGCTCCACGATCTTCCCGGCGTACATGACGGCCACACGATCCGCCACGCGCGCCACGGCGCCGAGATCGTGGGTGACGAAAACGGTCGCCGTGCCGAGCTTCTGCTGAATTTCGCGCAGAAGATCGAGAATTTGGGCCTGAATGGTCACATCCAGCGCGGTCGTCGGCTCGTCGGCAAACAGGATCGACGGGTCGCCCGCCAGCGCAATGGCCAGCACGACGCGCTGGCGCATGCCGCCGGAAAAGTGGTGCGGATACAGGCCGCGCCGCTCCTCCGGCCGGTCGATGCCGACAAGGCGCATCAGCTCGAGCACGCGCTGTTCCAGAGCCGCGCCGCGCAGGCGGGGCGCATGGACGCGGACGGCGGCCGCCAGCTGCGCGCCGACGGTCATGCTGGGGTTCAGCGCAGTCATCGGGTCCTGAAATACCATGGAAAACAGCGAGCCGCGCAGCTTCTGCAGCTCACGTTCCCGCAGCTGCGTGATATCACGGCCATTTACCGCGATCGTGCCGCTCTTGCGCCGCGCGCTTGGCGGCAGCAGGTGCAGGATGCTCTTGCACAGCACGCTTTTGCCGCAGCCGGATTCGCCCACGATGGCGAGGACCTCACCCGCGCGCAGCGAAAAGCTGACGTCGCGCACGGCCTGGACCTCTCCCGCCGGGGTGAAAAAGCTGACGGACAGATTTTTTACTTCCAGTAGCTCTGCCATAGGATCACCTGTTAAAACGTACATGCGGGAGGCAGCTTGCCAAAAAAGTCTTTTCGGACTTTTTTGGCAAGCTGCTTTCAAAATTGCAAAATATGATTTTGCAAGATTGTTTTGCAATTTTGCCGCTGCGGCGGGTTATTGAACGCGAAAGAGAACCCTGACGGTTCCCTTGTATTATAGAGTAGTAGTTTTTATAGCCCCTATCCAAGGGCTGTGCTAC
>ERZ1032641.112-NODE-112-length-12629-cov-19.736281_pt1 | contig 12629 bp, 9 predicted proteins | sample MGYA00517876_ERZ1032641 | MGnify/ENA primary metagenome ERZ1032641 (study PRJEB33719, sample SAMN04261397) | wastewater metagenome | biome: periurban shantytown; feature: human; material: feces | host: Homo sapiens | place: Peru: Lima | collected 2013-01-18 ...
GCCCATGTCGATGCAAGAGGTGCGGGAACAGAATATCGCACTCGTAACACAGACGGCGCTGGCGTGTTTTGTTGAAAACGGCATTGAAAAGACGACCATCCGCGACATCGCGCAGCACGCCGGCCTGACCGAGCGCTCGGTCTACCGGTACTTTGCGGGCAAGGATGAGCTCGTCATCGCGGCGGCCTACCTCTACTGGGACAGGGCCAAGGAGCTGGCCGCGCAGTCGCTGGCAAAGCAGCGGCGCAGGGGCATGACCGGCATCGAGGAGATCCGCGTGCTGCTGCGCAGCTATGCGGGACTGATCTTCACCGACCCCGCGGGCATCCGCTTCTCGCTGGATGCGGAGGTCGCGCTGTGCAACGCCGGCCGGCAGCACGCGGTCATCAACCGCCCGCCGGAGCGCTTTGAGGTCGCCCCCGGGCCGATCGCCGCGGCCATCCGCCGCGGGCTCGCCGACGGGACGGTCGATCCCGAGGCCGATGTGAAAACACTCTATTATAATACGTACGATTCGATCCTCGGCGTCATCCAGCGGATGTCCGTCGGCGTGCCGAGCGTGCACGAGCTGGACGGGCACGCGCGCATCGACGCGCTGTGCGAGCAGTTCACGCGCGCATTCGCGGCGCCGCCCAAGCAATAAGGGGACAGGGAACACCTTTTAAATACCACCCTACATTGAAGGAGGAAACGGCATGGCAAAAAGACCGAATATTCTCAAGCTGGCCACGAAGATCAGCCTTGAGAGCATGACGTACATGGGCATCACGTATGACGATCCCGAGTATAAGATCCTCGAGCCGATCATCGACGATGACATGTGTGCGATCATGATGCACGTGCGCCTGGAGACCAACCGCACGGTTGAGGAAGTGGCCAAGCGCGCAAGAAAGAGCGTGGAATTCACGCAGGAGCAGCTCGACAAGCTGTGCAAGACCGGCGCAGTCCGCTACCGCTATGTGGACGGCAAGCGCTGCTACTTCTACCCGATCTGGGTTCCGGGCATCATGGAGGGCATCCTTGCCAACCGTGAGCAGTGCGACAAGTATCCCGTGCTCGGCGAGAGCTTTGAGGCATACACCCGCCGCCGTCCGGAGATGCTCGCGCCGATGCTCGACTCCGGCAAGACCGGCATGTTCTTCATGCGCGTCATGCCCGTCATGAGCGCCATCGAGAACGACTCGCACGCCGCCTCCTATGACGAGGTGCGCACCCTCATCGAGAACGCGACCGCCATCAGCGTCGGTCCGTGCTCCTGCCGCCGTGCCCGCCGTCTCATGGGCGAGGGCTGCGGCCACCTCGAAGAGGATATGTGCATGTACCTCAACGACAACGCCCGCTGCTTCTCCGAGCAGGGCTATCACCGCCTCGTGAGCAAGGAAGAGGCGTATGAGATCCTCAAGCGCGCCGAGGACAACGGTCTCGTGCACGAGATCAACCAGACCCCCGGCTTCGAGGACACGAACGCCATCTGCAACTGCTGCGGCTGCTCGTGCTTCGCGCTGCGCATCGCGGAGCTGTTCCGCACGCCGCGCGCCATCCGCTCGAACTACATCGCCCGCGTGGACAAGGAAAAGTGCGTCGCCTGCGGTCAGTGCGTTGAAAACTGCCAGACCAACGCGCTCAAGCTCGGCCAGAAGCGCTGCGCGACCGATCCGCACATCTCCGATACCTACGACACCGACGCCAGCGTGCCGTTCCACCGCTCGAGCTACAACCCCGAGTACCGCACGAACCGCTCCGACGTCATGCCCAGCGGCACCGCCCCCTGCAAGGCCGAGTGCCCGGCGCATATCCCGGTTCAGGGCTACATCAAGCTCGCGTCCCTCGGCCGCTACACCGAGGCGCTGGAGCTCATCAAGAAAGAAAACCCGTTCCCGGCCGTCTGCGGCCGCATCTGCAACAAGCGTTGTGAGGACGCCTGCACCCGCGGCAGCATCGACGATCCGATCGCCATCGACGACATCAAGAAGTTCATCGCCGAGAAGGATCTCGAGGCCGGCACCCGCTTCGTGCCGAAGATGCTCAACCAGATCGGCCGTCCGTACCCGGAGAAGATCGCCGTCATCGGCGCCGGCCCTGCCGGTCTGAGCTGCGCGTACTACCTCGCCGTCAAGGGCTACCCCGTGACCGTGTTCGAGAAGGAGTCCGTGCCCGGCGGTATGCTCACGCTCGGCATCCCGAGCTTCCGCCTCGAGAAGAACGTTGTCAACGCGGAGATCGACGTGCTCAAGGAGCTCGGCGTGGAGTTCCGCTTCGGCGTTGAGGTCGGCAAGAACATGACGCTCGACGCGCTGCGCGCGGACGGCTACAAGGCGATCTACCTCGCCGTCGGCGCCTCCAAGGGCACGCCGGCCGGCTGCCCGGGCGACGATCTGAAGGGTGTGTTCACCGGTGTCGAGTTCCTGCGCGCCGTGAACCTCGGCAAGCGCCCGACCATCGGCAAGCAGGTCGCCGTCATCGGCGGCGGCAATGTCGCCATCGACGTCGCGCGCGCCGCCGTGCGCCGCGGTGCGGACGTGACGCTGCTCTACCGCCGCGGCCGCGAGGAGATGCCCGCAGCGGACGAAGAAGTCGCCGAGGCCGAGGCCGAGGGCGTCAAGTTCCGCTTCCTGTGCGCCCCGGTCGAGATCCTGGGCGAAAAGGGCAAGGCCACGGCCGTCAAGGTCGAGACCATGACCCTCGGCGAGCCCGACGAGAAGGGCCGCCGCAAGCCCGTCGGCACGGGCGAGTTCGAGACGCTTGCAGTCTCCGCCGTCATCTCGGCCATCGGCCAGCAGATCGACCTGTGCGGCATCGACGCCGGCTCGAAGCTCCAGCTCGGCAAGCGCGGCACCGTGCTGGTTGACCCCGCAACGTATCAGACCGCCGAGCCCGACGTGTTCGCGGGCGGCGATCTTGTGACCGGTCCGAAGTTTGCCATCGACGCCATCGCCGCCGGCAAAGAGGCTGCCGTGTCCATCCACCGCTTCGTGCACCCCGGCCAGAGCCAGCTCATCGGCCGCGACCACCGCGACTACAAGTCGCTCGATCCCGCGACCGTGGCCGTGCCGATCGAGAGCTTTGACAACACCCCGCGCCAGCACGCGCACGACGGCTCCGCCGAAGAGGCGAAGAAGACCTTCCACGATCTGCGCGGTGTGTTCACCGAGGAGCAGATGAAGAAGGAGACCGAGCGCTGCCTCGGCTGCGGCGCGGTCGTCCTCAACGAGGACCAGTGCATCGGCTGCGGCATCTGCACCACCAAGTGCAAGTTCGACGCCATCCGCCTCGAGAAGGTCAACGACACGCACGGCCGTGAATACTTCCGCACCCTGCTGACCGTGGCCGGCAACACCCCCGCCGCCATCGGCCGCCTCGTGCGCAAGACGCGCGGCAGATAAGGAGCAGCGCCATGCATGAGATCGGTGTGGTGCGCGCCATGGTCAAGACCGTCACCGACTACGCGGCCGCCAATCAGATCGATGAGATCTCCGAGATCGTGGCCGACTGCGGCGAGCTCTCGCTCGTCATTCCGGAGTACGTGGAGGAGCTCTATCCCCCCGTCGTGAAGGGCACGCCGCTGGAAAACACGAAGCTCATCGTCAACATCGTGCCCGGCATGGCCGAGTGCGAGGACTGCGACGAGATCTTCAATGTCATCGAGTGCAACGGTTATTGTCCGAACTGCAACAGCTTCAACAAAACGGTGCTGTCCGGCAAGGACTTTACCATCCGGGAGATCCATGTCCCGGAAGAACGTAAACCCGGGTCTGTGGAGACCTAAAAAATAGAAGGAGCGTATTCAATGAACGAAAAGTACAACGCATTGTTCACCCCCTGGAAGATCGGCAATGTCGAGATGAAAAACCGCATTGTCCAGTGCTCCATGGGCGGCACGTCCCTGTTCGGCTGGATGGAGCCGAACCACTTTGACAAGGAAGCAGCTTACTTCCTGCTCAACCGCGCACAGGACGGCGTGGGTCTGATCCTGCCCGGCATGCAGTGCATCCGCGATCCGCTGGGTATCCCCGGCCGTAAGTGGCTGTACCAGAACGACCAGATGTTCAAGCAGCTCAAGGAGTACATGGTCGAGTTCCACAAGACCGGTGCAAAGCTCTTCATCCAGCTCGCCGCCGGCATGGGCCGCTCCATGGCGATCAACGGCTGGATGACGATGCTGGCCAAGAACAACTTCCTCAACAAGATCGTCAGCCCCATCGTCGACGTGCAGTACATCTGCGCCTCCGCTTCCGAGGTCCCGAACCGCTGGAAGGAAGACGTCATGTCCCGCCCGCTGACCGTCAAGGAGATTCAGGACATGGTGCACGCCTTCGGCAAGACCGCCAAGAAGCTGCGCGCTGCCGGCGTCGACGGTGTTGAGATCCACGCTGTCCACGAGGGCTACCTGCTTGACCAGTTCACCATGGCCAACTGGAACCACCGCACCGACCAGTACGGCGGCTCGTTCGAGAACCGTTTCCGCTTCCCGGTCGAGATCGTGCAGGAGATCAAGCGTCAGGCCGGCGCCGACTTCCCGGTGTCCCTGCGTTACTCCGTCGTCTCCAAGACCAAGGCCTGGGGCAAGGGCGCGATGCCGTACGAGACCGACTTTGAGGAGTTCGGCCGCGACATGGCCGAGTCCGAGAAGGCTGTCAAGTACCTCGAGGAAGCCGGCTACGACATGTTCAACTGCGACAACGGCACCTACGATGCGTGGTACTGGGCACATCCGCCTCAGTACATGCCCGACAACTGCAACCTCGAGTACGTCGAGCACATCAAGAAGTTCACCAACTGCCCGGTCGTCTGCGCCGGCCGTATGGACCCCGTGAAGGCTGCCGAAGAGATCGCTGCCGGCCGTCTCGACGCTGTCGCCATCGCGCGTCAGAACCTCGTTGACCACGAGTGGATCCACAAGATCCTCAGCGGCCACGAGGACGAGATCAAGCCCTGCATCCGCTGCCACAACGGCTGCTTCAACATGTCCAAGTTCAAGGGCACCGCGAACCTCCAGAGCATGGACGACTCCCTGCACCTGGCTCGCTGCGCGCTGAACCCGACCACCATGCAGCACAACAAGTACAAGATCGTCCCGACCCGCAACCCGAAGAAGGTCGCCATCATCGGCGGCGGCATCGGCGGCATGGAGTGCGCGCTCGTGCTCAAGCAGCGCGGCCACACCCCCGTCATCTTCGAGAAGACCAACGAGCTCGGCGGCCTGTTCCTCACCGCTTCCGCGATGAGCTTCAAGGAAAACGATAAAGAGCTCATCCGCTGGTACCTCAACGAGGTCGCCAAGGAAGGCATCGACGTCCGCTTCAACACCGAGGTGACCGACGTCAACACGCTCGGCGGCTTCGACGACATCATCGTCGCCAGCGGCTCCATCCCGCGCACCATGCCCTCCATCCCGGGCTTCGAGAAGACCCTCACGTTCACCGAGCTTCTCAAGGACAAGAAGGAAGTCGGCGACAAGGTCCTGTTCATCGGCGGCGGCCAGTCCTCCTGCGAGGCGGCTTACGACCTCGTGCTGCAGGGCAAGCACCCCATCATCGTCGAGTACGCGAACGACCTGATCGCGGCACAGGCCACCTGCCTTGCCAACACCTCCTTCCTGCGTGACGCGATGGAGTACCACAAGGTCCCGACCTACCTCGAGTCCACCGTGACCGAGATCAAGGACAACGGTGTCACCGTCAAGAACGTCAAGACCGGCGAGACCTTCTTCGTCGAGTGCGACGACGTCGTCAACGGCATCGGCTTTGTCCCGACTCCGGTCGGCGGCAAGGACAACAAGCAGGTCTTCCGCGTGGGCGACTGCGTTGCCATCGGCAACCTGCGCACCGTCATCTGGCGTGCCTGGGACGTCTGCATGAAGATCTGATCCCACCTCTACAAACGCGAAACTCCCTCCGGAAATCCGGAGGGAGTTTTTTGCTGTCAGAAAGCATTCCTTTTGACACAGAAATCGCCCCCGAAAGCCAAAGGCTCTCGGGGGCGTCGTCTCTGTTTGTGTCTGTTTCGCTGTGTCCGGCTCACTCGCCCTGCGCGCGCAGCCAGCCGCTCGCCACGCCGGGATAGTTCGTGATGATGCCCTCGCAGCCCCAGCGGTGGAGCTGCTCCAGACCCGCCATGTCGTTGACGGTCCAGACGTTCATCTTCACGCCGTGCTCCTTGCAGTCGCGCACGTTCTCATCCGTGAGCAGCTCAATCGGCGGGTGGTAGCAGGCGAAGCCCGCCTGCTCGCAGTAGTAACCGGGGAAGCCGCCGATGCTGTCCTCGAGCACGAGCGCACCGACCTCGACCGCGTTGCCGCTGATCTCGAGGATGCGGCGCAGCGAGAAATGGTTGAACGACGAGAACATGACCTTATGCTCCAGGCCGTAGCGCTCGATGGTGGCCCAGATCTTGCGCTCGATGTCATGATAGTAGATCTTGTCGGTCTTGATCTCGATGTTGTGCCCGACGCTCTCGCCGGACGCCCACTCGCAGTATTCGTCGAACGACGGGATGCGCTCGGGGGCGTATTTGCCCGCGAAGCGTGCAGCGGCGTTGACCTGCCGCAGCTCGTCGAACGTATGCTCGCAGATGCGGCCGGTGCCGTCGGTCGTGCGGTCGAGCCGCTCGTCGTGGATGACGACGAGGCGGCCGTCGCGCGTCTCATGCACGTCCATCTCGATCGCGTCGCAGCCAACCTTGACCGCCTCGCGGAACGAGAGCATCGTGTTTTCCGGATAAGCACCGCTGTAGCCGCGGTGTGCCATAACTTTCATGCAATTGTCTCCCTTAATAAATGAGATTCGGTATCAGCATCGTGATACCCGGAATGTACGTCAGCAGCAGCAGCGCAATGAGCAGCGCGATGATAAACGGCACACATTCCTTGATAAACTCCTGCATCTTGCAGTCCGTGATGGACACGCAGGTGAACATCATCGAGCCGAACGGCGGGGTCAGACCGCCGATCATGATGTTGACGTTGCAGACGATGCCGAAGTGCACCAGATCGATCCCGGCGGCCTTCACGATCGGCACCATGAGCGGGGCGAGGATGATGAGCGCCGCGCCGCCCTCGAGGAACATGCCGACGATGAGCAGCACGATGTTCATGACCAGCAGCACGAGGAACTTGTTGCTGGCAAAGCTCGTCACGGCGTTGAGCAGCATGGTCGGGATGTTCTCCCAGTTGAGGTAGTAGCCGAACACGGTCGCCGACACGATGATGAGCATGACGGTGGCGGTGCCGGAGATGGTCTCGCGCAGGATGGGGATGAAGTGCTCTTTTTTCAGGCCCTTGTAGACGAACTTACCCACGATCAGGCAGTAGAGCACGCCCACACCGCCGGCTTCCGTCGGCGTGAAGATGCCGAAGCGCATGCCCATGATGATGCCCAGCGGGAAAAACAGCGCCCAGAAGGACTTGAGCGCCTGCCGGCCGATCTCGCCGAGCGTCGCACGGCGCGGGCGGGACGGCGCGTAGCCGCGCTTTTTGGAGATGATCGCCACGGCGATCATCAGCGTCACAGCCATGAGCAGGCCGGGGATGTAGCCGGCAGCAAAGAGCTGACCGACGGATGCGCCGGCGATCAGGCCGTAGACGATGAGGTTGATTCCGGGCGGGATGATGGGCGTGACGCACGAGGATGCCGCCGTGATCGCGGCGGAAAAGCCCTTGCTGTAGCCGCGCTTTTCCATCTCGGGCACGAGCAGCTTGCACTCCATGGCGGCGTCGGCGTTGGCCGAGCCGGAGCAGCCGCCCATGAGCATGCTCAGCAGGACGTTGATCTGCGCAAGGCCGCCGGGCAGGTGACCGGTGAGCGCATCGGCAAAGTCCATGAGCCGCGCGCTGATGCCGCCGTAGTTCATGATCGAGCCGCACATGATGAAAAACGGGATCGCAAGGAACGGGAACGACTGCGTGGACGTGATGAATTTCTGCATCAGCAGGTACGGCACGGTCGTCGTGTCAATAAAGCCGAAATAGGTCAGTGCCGCGGCAAAGAGCGCGTAGGCGATCGGGATGCCCGTGAAATACAGCACGAGCGCGATGATGATCGGCAGGATCGAAAGGAACGTGCTCATGCGTCCACCTCCCCGTCAAGTTTGTTGCCGCTCTTGAGGTCTTTGATGAAAATGACGAGCGAGTAGATCGTCATCAGGCCGAAGCCGATGACCAGCGCCGTGCTGACCACGGAGGACGGCAGCTTCGTGATCGGCATGCGCTTGATCCAGGACGACTGGATAAACTGCACGCTGAGCACCGTGATGTAGCCGTTGATGACCACGAGCAGAGCGCTGGTGATCAGGTGCACGGCTCTGCGCGCGCCGGCGGGCAGCCGCTCCACGAGCAGGTCAACGCCGACGTGCTGGTGCTTACGGTAGGCGTAGGCCGCACCGATGAACACCGAGTACACGAAGCAGGAGGTGGCGATCTCCTCGCTCCAGATGATGATATAGTTAAACAGTTTTCGCGTGATCACGTTGACGATGACGAGCACGATCGTCACGATCATCATCGCGCCCGCGATATACGCGTCGAGATTTTTCAGTACTTTTTTCAAATTTGCTTTCCTCTGCTTTCTGTGGCTTTGCTCAGCAATGCCGGGTGTCCGGCAGCGTGTGCGGGACACCCGGCATAAAAAGCCGGTATGGGACTTCCGGCCGTCCGTCAGCGCGCAGCGCTCACTTGTTGGCCTGGCGGTACTCGGCGAGGATGGCCTGCGCCTGCTCGTAGAAGGTGGCGGTCACGCCGTCCTCCTTGACCATGCGATCAAACTCCGGCTGCACGGCAGCGCGGAACGCATCGACGTCGACCTCGTTGAACGAGCAGCCCTGCTCCTTCTCGAGCTTGGCCTTCGTCTCGGCGAAGGAAGCGTTGGTGAAGTCGGTCAGTTCCTTGGCGCCCTTGGTGAACTCCTCCTGGATGATGGTGCGGTACTCTTCCGGGATGCTGTTCCAGACCTTGGTGCTGATGTAGGCGCCGCAGGTGCCCACGAGGTGGTTGGTCAGGGACATATTCTTGCACACCTCGGCGCTGCCGTTGGTGGAGTAAGCGTTCATGTTGCCTTCCAGACCGTCGATGACGCCCTGCTGCACGGCGGAGATCGTCTCAGCGAACGGCATGCCGGTGGGCGTGGCGCCCATGGCGGTGAGGCAGTTGATGTACATGGAGCTGTTGGGCACGCGGATCTTCATGCCCTTGAGGTCAGCGGGGGTCTTGATGACCTTGTTGGTCTGCATGCAGCGCATGCCGACGTTGAAGTCGAGCGCGAGCACGTGGATGCCGTAGTTATCTTCGAGCTTCTGGCACATATTCTTTACCAGATCGGACTGGCAGACGTAGGAGTACTCGTCGATGCTGTTGTACATCATGGGGCCGATGAGTGCTTCAAAGTCGATGTCGTAGTCGGCGAGGTAGGAGGGGTCTTCGCAGGCGATCCAGTCGGCGCCGTTGACGACCTGCTCGATGTTGTCCTTATAGACGGCGAGCTGGCTGGAGTCGTAGCACTGGATCTCGATCGCGCCGTTGGTGCGCTCCTTGATGCGCTGGGCGACCTGCTGCATCTCGATCGTGAGCTGCTCGGTCGGAGCAAAGACGTGGCTGAGCTTGAGCGTGAGGTGGTAATCATCGTTCGCGCCGGCCTTATCGCCGCCGCCGCCGCAGGCGCACAGTGCAAGCACCATGGTCAGGGCGAGAAGCATCGCAACAATTTTCTTCAAGGTAGTTCCTTTCTGCTTAAAAAAGCGTTGAATTTTTCTCCGTCATTTTAACGGCTCTCTGTAAAAAATGTTAACATTTTTGTGCGATGCCGTCAATATGGGTAGAAATTTTGCTTGCTATTTTTCTGTTTTCGCTATATACTCCTCGTAGAAATTGGTGAAACTGCAAAGGCGAAGCGCCCTTTTTTCGCTGAAAAATGCTTAAATTTTCAACACATGCGCCATCATCTGTACTCTACTGGAGGTGCCTATGAGCAGCAAGCCCACCCTGCGCGACATTGCGGAGGCGACCGGTGTTTCGACCGCGAGCGTCTCCATGATCCTCAACGGAAAATCGCTGGAGCGCTTTTCCTCTCAGCGCGTGGCGAGCGTTCTGGCTGAGGCCGAGCGCATCGGCTACCGCACGCCGTCCGCCCGCTGCTCCGGCAAACAGATCGCCGTCCTCTCGCCGTCGGTCTCCAACCCCTACCACACCAAGATGATCACCGGCATCGACGCGGCAGCGCACGCCGCCGGGTATCACACCGCGATCTACAACACCTATTGGAATCCCCGCACGGAGAGCCATCTGCTCGACTCGCTCGACTATTCGCGCGTGGCCGGCATCATCTTCGCCATGACGCCGATCCAGACGGCCAAGGTGCGCGAGCTGAGCCGCCGCGTGCCCATCGTCGCCGTCGGCGACCGCGTCGCGGACTGCGGCATCGACACCGTGGACGTGGACAACTTCGGCGCGGCGCAGCTCGTGGCCAAGCACCTCATCGACCTCGGCCACAAGCGCATCGCCTACCTGTCCACGGCACTCAACGAGCACCACATCTCCCGCATGCGCCGCGCCGAGGGACTGCAGGATGCCTACCGCCGCTGGTGTCCGGAGGGCAGCGTGACCATCTGCTCGCACGTCAACTCCCTCGAGGCGGAGATCACCACGCCCGACCTCGAGTACCGCTCGGGAATGGAGCTGGCCTACAAATGCCTGCGCAACGACAAGATCACCGGCATCGTCGCCATCAATGACATGGTGGCCTTCGGCGTGCTCGACGCGCTGCAGCGCGAGGGCTACCGCGTGCCGGAGGATTTCAGCCTCTGCGGGTTTGACAACGTCACGACCTCGGGCTATCAGCGCATCCAGCTCACGACCGTGGACAACAACACCTTCAGCCACGGCAAGAGCGCCTTCAACCTGCTGCTCGAGCGCATCGAGGGCGGGCTCAACAGCCGCGAGGATCAGCCGATCAACCGCGTGGAATACCGCAGCCGGCTCATCGTGCGCGGCAGCACCGGCAAGCCGCGCAGCGGCGGCCTGTGATCAACTCAGAAAGGAGCCGCATCCATGGCGTCCGTACTCTCCTACCTGCGTGAACTGAATATCGTCACGATGATGCTGCGCATCCTCCTCGCCGTGCTCTGCGGCGGGCTGATCGGGCTTGAGCGCGAGCGCAAAAACCGCCCCGCCGGCTTTCGCACCTATATGCTCACGGCGCTCGGCGCGACGCTCACCGTGCTGCTGAGCCTGCAGCTCGACCAGATGCTCCACGGCCCGTGGCGCGAGGTCGCCGAGAGCATCGGCGCGACGCAGGACGTGTCGCGCTTCGGCGCCGAGGCCGCAAAGGGCATCGGCTTTCTCGGCGCGGGCACGATCATCATCACCGCCCGCCAGCAGGTCAAGGGCCTGACCACTGCCGCAGGACTCTGGGCGAGCGCGTGTCTCGGCCTTGCCATCGGCGCGGGGTTTTATTCCTGCGCGTTCATCTGCATCGCGTACATGGCGGCCTGCATGTACCTGCTGCCGCCGCTGGAGCAAAAGCTCACCCGCCGGGCGCACCACATCAACATCAGCCTCGAGATCGAGCGCATGGAGCACCTCGGCGCGATCGTCGCGCATCTGCACGACGAGAACATCCGCATTTTTGACTTTGCCGTCAACCGCAACGGTACAGGCCCGCTGGCGAGCTTCCTGTGCCAGTTCAGCGCCATCCTGCCCGAGCGGCGCGACCACCCCGAGCTGCTGGCCGAGCTGTCGGCGCTCGAGGGCGTCATCCTCATCGAAGAGATCTGAGAAAGGAGGCTGTACCATGCTGCATTGTTTTGATCCCATCCGTGATATGACCTTCTGGGCGATCCTCGCCCGTCTGACGCTGGCCGTCGTCTGCGGCGGTCTGATCGGCGCAGAGCGCGAGATCAAGCGCCGGCCTGCGGGCTTCCGCACGCACATTCTCATCTGCCTCGGCTCCGCCATCACGACGCTCACGAGCCAGTACCTGCTCTTCCAGCACCTGTATAACGACATCGCGCGTCTCGGCGCGCAGGTCATCTCCGGCATCGGCTTTGTCGGCGCGGGCACGATCATCGTCACGCGCGACAAGCGCGTCAAGGGTCTGACCACCGCCGCCGGGCTCTGGGCCGCGGCCATCATCGGCCTCGTCTGCGGCGCGGGCTATGCCGAGTGTGCCATCTTCGCCACGGCCGTCGTGCTGCTGGTCGAGGTGGTGCTCGTGCGGCTGGAGATCCGGCTCACGAGCAAGAGCACCGACCTCACGCTCTACATCGAGTACGCGCACGCCGTGTGCATGGAGTCCGTGCTCGCCCTGCTGCGTGAGCGCAGCATCCGCATCGACAATCTCGAGATCAGCCGCATCTCGGACAGCGACGCCCCCGACGCGCCGCACCACTACTGCGCGCTCATCCCCATCCACAGCCGCACTCCGCTGCAGCCGGGCGACCTGCGCGGCGACCTGACCGCGCTGCCGGACATGCTGGCCGTCGAGGAAATGTAACGAAAACGAACAAGGGGCGGACGCCATGCGGCGTCCGCCCCTAATTGCTTGTCAAAAGCCTCGCAGAGTTTCGCCGCCGAAGCGGCGAAAGAAAATCCGATCATTTTCTTCGGCGACATGTGCGGCGAAGAAAATACTTCTCGGCCTGCA
>ERZ1032641.117-NODE-117-length-12434-cov-18.411423_pt1 | contig 12434 bp, 11 predicted proteins | sample MGYA00517876_ERZ1032641 | MGnify/ENA primary metagenome ERZ1032641 (study PRJEB33719, sample SAMN04261397) | wastewater metagenome | biome: periurban shantytown; feature: human; material: feces | host: Homo sapiens | place: Peru: Lima | collected 2013-01-18 ...
AGAACCGGATCGCAGGAAGGGGGGAGCGCATATGAAAAGAGCAGACGTGAACTGGGGAGAGGTAAGGCGTAAGTATGAGTCGGGAATGTATACCTATCAGCGATTGGCAAGGGAGTACCATGTGTGTACGCAGACGGTGTGGCGACATGCGATCAAGGGACAGTGGCAGATCGGTCGAGAGGAGGCGGAAAAGCAGATACTCCGGCGATGCCTGATGGCCACGGCAAAGCTGCTGGAGACGGCGGCTGCCGGAGCCACGGAACGGCTGGAAAGCGGAGAGGGCAGCCTGAAGGAGGTCAAGGAGCTGGGAGGTATCCTGCAGGCGCTGGTGGGGACAGCGGCAAAGATGTGTCAGAGCGAAAAGAACAACGACACGGCGGTCAACGAGATACGGGTGATCATGTCGGAGGAGGTAGAGGAGCTGAGCGGATGATATCCATGCCGGACCTGTTCATTTTTGCACAAGCATTCCCGGGAATTCTTGTGGGTTTCGTCAATTTCCCCGCGGGCTGCATTGTGGTAAAATTAACAATTAGAAAATTCAGCCTTCGTCGGAAGGGATAGGAAAGAACAGGGAGGAACAGGACATGGCTTTTGCTGATTTTCAGGCGCTGTACAAGCAGAAACTGACCACCGCGGACGAGGCGGTGAAGGTCATCAAGTCCGGTGATTGGGTGGACTATGGCTTCTGCGCCATTCATCCCCGGGTGCTGGACGAGGCGCTGGCCCGCCGGGCGCCGGAGCTGGAGGATGTGAAGGTCCGGGGCGGTATCAGCCTGTGGAAGCCGGCGATCTTCGACATCGAGGATCCGGTGCACCATATCATCTTCAACTCTCACCACATGAGCAGCGTGGAGCGCCATCATATCGCCAGCGGCGCCGGGTTCCATGAGCCCATGCGGTACTCCGAGCTGCCCCGGTACTACTACGACCACATCACGCCGCCGGACGTGGCCATGTTCCAGGTGGCCCCGATGGACAAGCACGGGTACTTCAACTTCGGACTGTCGGCTTCGCATGTGAAGGCGGTGTGCGAGATGACCAAGGTGGTCATCGTGGAGGTCAACGAAAATATGCCCCGGTGCCTGGGCGGCTTTGACAACTGCATCCATGTCAGCGAGGTGGACATGATCGTGGAGGGGCGCAACGACCCCATGGGCATCCAGCCCAGCGGCACGGCTACGGAGGTGGACCGGGCGGTGGCGAAGCTGATCGTGGAGCAGATACCCGACGGGGCCTGTTTGCAGCTGGGCATCGGCGGTATGCCCAACACCGTGGGCGCCATGCTGTGCGAGTCCGACCTGAAGGATCTGGGCGTACACACGGAGATGTATGTGGACGCCTATGTGGATCTGGCGATGGCGGGGAAGGTCACGTGCATGAAGAAGAACATCGACCGCGGCCGGCAGGTGTTCGCCTTTGCCGCCGGTACCCAGAAGCTGTACGACTATCTGGACGACAACCCGGCGTGCATGGCCGCGCCCATCAGCTACACCAACGACATCCGCACCATCGCGGCCATCGACAACTTTGTCTCCATCAACAACGCGGTGGATGTGGACCTGTACGGGCAGGTGAACGGTGAGACGGCGGGCACCAAGCAGATCAGCGGCGCCGGCGGACAGCAGGACTTTGTGCTGGGTGCGTATCTGTCCAAGGGCGGTAAGAGCTTTATCTGTCTCAGCTCCACTCACGCAGACAAGGACGGCACGCTGCATTCCCGCATACGGCCTACCCTGCAGAACGGTTCCGTGGTGACGGATACCCGCGTGAACACCATGTACGTGGTGACGGAGTACGGCTGCGTGTGCCTGAAGGGACTGACGGTGTGGGAGCGCGCGGAGAAGCTGATCTCCATCGCGCACCCGGACTTCCGGGAGGAACTGATCCGCGAGGCGGAGAAGCAGAAGATCTGGTATCCCCACAACAGAAGATAACGAATAACGAAAAAGAGCGCCGGGAGGCGCTCTTTTTGCATGAAAGAGGCGGTATCCGCGCAAGCTACGGCAAAAAGGAGGCGCGGATATGAGCAACGACGAAAACCGGGAAAAGAACGAGGAAAAAGCGGCGGTGCCGGTACAGCCGATCATCGATATGGGCAGCACTGTGGTGAAAAACAGCCGGGGGACGGTGCACTGCCTGACCATCGTGGGGCAGGTGGAGGGACACACGCTGCTGCCGGACAATCTGAAGAGCACGAAGTACGAGCACGTACTGCCGCTGCTGGCGGCGCTGGAGCAGAGCGAACAGGTGGACGGCGTACTGCTGCTTCTGAACACCGTGGGCGGCGACATCGAGGCGGGACTGGCCATCGCGGAGCTGGCGGCGGGCATGACGAAGCCGGTGGTGACGCTGGTGCTGGGCGGCGGGCACTCCATCGGCGTACCGCTGGCGGTGTGCGGAAAGGAGACATTCATCGCGCCCACGGCATCCATGACAGTGCATCCGGTGCGGATGTCCGGGACGGTCATTGCCGCGCCGGAGACGTACAGGTATTTTGAACGCCTCCAGGAGCGCATTATTCAGTTCGTGGCGGCCAACAGCCGCGTGACCGCGGAACGGTTCCGGGAGCTGATGCTCTCCAGCGGCGACATGGCCAATGACGTGGGGACGGTGCTGTACGGCGAGCAGGCGGTGGCAGAGGGAATCATCGATCGGATCGGTACACTGGGCGACGCGCTGGAGGCACTGTACGGACAGATCGAACGGCGGCATGGATAGACATTGGCGGAGGGCGGGGGCTCTCCGCTTTTTTCATGCCGGCGCGTGGGTTTTTCTTGAAAAACAGGGACTTCCATAGTATACTATCTTAGTTAAGGTATGCCAAAGTATAAGAGGTGACGCAGTTGTACTTAAAAGCACTTGAGATACAGGGGTTTAAGAGCTTCCCCGACAAGACGGTATTGAATTTCGGCGAGGACATCACCGCTATCGTGGGACCAAACGGGTCCGGCAAGTCCAACATCTCCGACGCCATACGCTGGGTCATGGGCGAGCAGAACAGCCGCCAGCTCCGCGGCGCCAAGATGGAGGACGTGATCTTCGGCGGTACGGAGAAGCGGAACCAGATGGGCTTTGCCCAGGTGACGCTGGTCATCGACAACACCGAGCATATCTTCCCCACCCGGGAGGAGGCAGAGGTGGCCGTGACACGGCGGTATTACCGCAGCGGTGAGTCGGAGTACTATATCAATAAGCAGTCCGTGCGGCTGAAGGACGTGAACGAGCTGTTCATGGACACCGGTATGGGCCGGGAGGGCTATTCCATTATCGGACAGGGCAAGATCGACGAGATACTGTCTGTGAAAAGCGGTGAGCGCCGGGAGATCTTCGAGGAGGCCGCCGGTATCAGCAAATACCGGCACCGCAAGGAGGAGTCCGAGCGCAAGCTGGAGCGCACAGAGGAAAACCTGGTGCGTATCAACGACAAGATCGCCGAGCTGGAATTGCAGGTGGAGCCACTGCGGGCGCAGGCGGAGACGGCGAAGAAGTATCTGGTGCTGCGGGATGAGCTGCGGGTGCTGGAGATCTCCGTGTGGCTGGAGCAGCTGCAAAACCTGCGGACCGCCAAGCTGAAGCTGGAGAGCGATACGGCTCAGGCCAAGGAGGCCTGTGACCAGGCCCAGGCGGCGCTGGACGAGGCCTACGCCCAGGGAGAGCGTTTTACCGAGGAGATGCGGCAGAACGATGTGGCGGCTGACGCGCTGCGCGGTCAGGTGACCGAGGCGGAGTCCGCCGCCGGCGAGGAGTCTGCGGCCATCGCGGTGCTGCAGACCTCTGTGGAGCACAACAACGAGTCTCTGCGCCGGCTGGAACAGGAACTGACCAGCACAGACCAGCGGCGGGAGAATTTACAGGGACAGATCGACGGACAGCTGGCGCGTATCGCGGACATCGACCGCGACGCGGCGGTATTGGAGACGGCGCTGAGTGAGCTGCTCTCTCGGGCGCAGGCGCTGGCTGACAGCGCAAAGGGCGCGGCGGACGAGGCCGAGGCCCTGCGGGCGCAGGAGGCCATTGCTGTGGCCGAGGCCGCAGACGGGCGCGCCGCGCTGTCCGCCCTGCAGGCGGGCCTGGACGAGGCCGGACAGCGGCGGATTACGGTGCGGCAGGAGCTGTCCGAGGCACAGCGTAAGCTGGAGGAGAGCGAAAAGGACGCAAAGACCAATCGCCGGGCGCTGAACGATGCCAGGGAGGAGGCCCAGGCGGCGGAGAATATCATTCAGGGTCACAGCCTGCGGATGGACAGCCGCCGCCAGAAGGCGCAGAGCGCCCAGGACGCAAAACAGGAGCTGACCCGGCAGGTGAACGCCCAGGAGGACCGTATCCGTCTGCTGACGGAGATGGAGAAGGAGTACGAGGGCTTCAACAAGGCGGTAAAGACCGTGATGCAGGCAGCGGAGAAGAACACACTGCGGGGCATTCACGGGCCGGTGGCCGGACTGATGACCACAGAGCAGACCTATGCCGTGGCGCTGGAGACGGCGCTGGGCGCGGCACTGCAGAACATTGTGGTGGATCGGGAGGAGGACGCAAAGGCGGCCATCCAGTTCCTGAAGCAGCGGGACGGCGGCCGCGCTACCTTCCTTCCGCTGACGGCCATCCGGGGCGACGAGCTGCGGGAGAACGCTGCGGGAGAGTATGGTTTTGTAGGCATCGCCAGCCGTCTGGTGCGGTACGACGCGCGATACGACCATATTTTTAAAAATCTGCTGGGCCGGACGGTGGTAGTGGAGGACCTGGACAGCGGTATCGCCATGGCGCGTAAGTTCCGCAATGCCTTCCGCATCGTGACGCTGGACGGACAGATCATCAACCGGGGCGGCTCCATGACCGGCGGCTCCGCCAGCCGATCCTCCGGCGTGCTGTCCCGGGCCAATGAGCTGGAACGGCTGAAGGCGACACAGGGCGCCCTGCACGGTAAGCTGAACGAGGCCGCGCAGCAGGCCGAGACGGCCCAACGGGAGCTGCAGAAGGCTGAGTATGAATTGCAGGTGGCCAAGGACCAGCAGCGCAAGGCGGCGGACGAGGTGCTGACCTTACAGGGACGGCAGGACCACTATGACCTCCTGTTGGAGAGCCTGCGCCTGAGCTGCGAGACTATGGAGCAGGAGCTGTCCGGCCTGGACCGCCGGGAGACGGACGGCCGCGGGCGCATGGCCGGGATACAGGCGGACATCACTGCGGCAGAGGACCGCGCGGCCGCGCTGCGGCAGGAGATGCGGGACAAGCTGGCCGGCCAGACCGATCTGACGGAGCAGACCAACCAACTGGCCCAGGCTGTCAGCGACAGGAAGGCCGATCAGGCGGCACTGAGCGCGGAGAAGGACAGCGTTCTGCGGAGCGTGGAGGACCTGCGGGGCTTGCAGGCGGATATGGTATCCGACCGCGCTGAGCGCGACCGGCGGGTGCAGGAGTACCGGCAGGCCAACGAGAAGGCGCTGGCCGATATGGCGGGCCATCAGGCGGCGCTGGAGGAGAAGAACGCCCGTGTGATACAGCTGCGGCAGCGGCTGGAGGATCTGGCCCAGGCCAAACTGGCGCTGGAGCAGCAGCGTGACCAGAACGGCCGTGACAGCCGCGCCTGCAACGATACGCTTTTGCAGACCATGCAGGCGTACAACAAATTGCAGCAGAAGCTGGAAAACAGCGGCATGGAGGAGGGGCAGATCCTGGAGAAGCTGTGGGAGCGCTACGAGCTGAGCCACAGCGACGCCATGGAGCAGCGTATCGAGCTGGAGAGCGTGCCCAAGGCCACGCGGCGCATTGCCGAGCTGAACCGGGAGATCAAGGCGCTGGGTACGCCCAACATCGGCGCCATCGAGGAATTCGACCGGGTGAACACCCGATATACTTACCTGTCCGAACAGCGCAGCGATGTGGAGCAGGCCAAGGAGGAGTTGCTGGGCATTATCGACCAGATCACCCAGCAGATGACCAGCATTTTTGCCGAGCAGTTTCAGCTGCTGAACGAGAGCTTCCAGGAGACGTTTCTGGAGCTGTTCGGCGGCGGCAAGGCGCGGCTGGAGCTGGAGGACGAGAGCGATATCCTCAACTGCGGCATCGAGATCAAGGTGCAGCCCCCCGGCAAACAGCTGAAGACCATCACGCTGCTGTCCGGCGGCGAGAAGGCCTTTGTGGCCATTGCGCTGTACTTCGCCATCCTGAAAGTACATCCCACGCCGTTCTGCGTGATGGACGAGATCGAGGCGGCGCTGGACGAGGCCAATGTGGTGCGCTACGCCCGGTATATGCGGCGGATCGCCGGAAAGACGCAGTTTATCGTCATTACCCACCGGCGGGGCACCATGGAGGAGGCGGACGTGCTGTATGGCGTGACCATGCAGGAAAAGGGCGTCAGCCGGATACTGACCATCAATCTCAACGATATGGCCAAGGAGCTGCATATCAAATAAGGAGGGCTTGTTATGGCAATGGGCTTATTTCAAATACTGAAGGAGGCGTTCACCGCCGTCCCCACCTTCGACGACCTGAATGACGAGTTCTACGACGGACTGGAGGAAGCGCTGATCCTGGCCGATGTAGGCGCTGATACCGCCGCTGATACCGTGGCCCAGCTGCGGAAGCGGGTGAAGGAACGCTTTATCGGGCGGATGGACGAGGTAAAGGACGCCCTGCGGGACATCCTGAAGAGCAAGCTGGAGGTGGGTGACAGCGCGTTGGTGCTGGAGGGCAAGCCCGCCGTGGTGCTGGTCATCGGCGTCAACGGCGTGGGCAAGACCACGTCTATCGGCAAGCTGGCCAAGCAGCTGAAGGACCAGGGCAAAAAGGTCCTGCTGTGCGCCGGCGATACGTTCCGTGCGGCGGCCGCCGACCAGCTGGAGATCTGGGCGGGCCGTGCCGGTGTGGATATCGTGCGGCAGCATGAGGGCGCGGATCCCGGTGCGGTACTGTTTGATGCTTTGCAGGCGGCCAAGGCACGGAGCGTGGACGTGGTGCTGTGCGACACCGCCGGACGGCTGCACAACAAACAGAACCTGATGAACGAGCTGGCCAAGCTGCGGAAGATCATCGACCGGGAATGCCCAAATTCCAACTGCGAGACGCTGCTGGTGCTGGACGCCACCACCGGGCAGAACGGATTGATCCAGGCGCGGACCTTCAAGGAGACGGCGGGGTTGACGGGTATTATCCTGACGAAGCTGGATGGTACCGCCAAGGGCGGCATCGTCATCGCCATCGCCCAGGAGCTGGGTGTGCCGGTAAAGTTCGTGGGTGTGGGCGAGGGCATCGACGACCTGAAGCCCTTTGACCCGACTGCCTTCGTGCGGGACATGATATAAGGAGGGCGCAGCATGACGAGAGCAGACGGACGGGCATTTGACCAGCTGCGCCCGGTGGAGATGACACCCGGCTTTACGAAATTCGCCGAGGGCAGCGCGGAGATACAGCGGCTCATCGGCCGCAGCCTGCGTGCGGCGGTGGATATGGCGGCCCTGGGGCCCCGGACCATCACCGTGGACTGTGACGTATTGCAGGGCGACGGCGGGACGCGGACGGCATCCGTGACCGGCGGGTTCGCGGCGCTGGCGCTGGCCTGCAAAAAGCTGGTGACCGACGGCGTGATCGAGAGGCTGCCGCTGCTGCACTATGTCACCGGTGTGTCGGCGGGCATCGTGGAGGATGTGCCCCTGCTGGATCTGCAGTACAGCGAGGACAGCCGGGCGCAGGTGGACCTGAACTGCATGATGACGGAGCAGGGACAGCTGATCGAGATACAGGGCACCGGCGAGGGGCGGCCCTTTACCGTGGCCGAGCAGCAGGCACTGGTGGCGCTGTGCGCCAAGGGGTGCGGCGAGCTGCTGGCGAAGCAGAAGGAGATACTGGGAGAGATACTATGAGATTTGTACTGGCATCCCACAACAAGGGAAAGCTGGCCGAGATGCAGGCCATTCTGGGCGAGCTGGGCGTGGAGGTGGTCATGCCCTTCGACGTGGGCGTGGACGTCGACGTGGAGGAGACGGGGACCACATTCGCGGAGAACGCAGCGCTGAAGGCCAACGCCATCATGGCGGCCAGCGGCCTGCCGGCTATCGCGGATGACTCGGGACTGTGCGTGGACTGGCTTCAGGGCGCGCCGGGGGTGTATTCCGCCCGGTACGGCGGGCTGGACAGCGACCCGGAGCGCTGCCGGCTGCTGCTGAGCAATATGCGCGGCGCCACGAATCGGGCGGCGCATTTCCACACGGCCATCGTCTGCGCCTTCCCCAACGGGGACACGCTGACGGCGGAGGGGGACTGCGCCGGGACCATTGCCTTTGCGCCTATGGGCGACGGCGGGTTCGGGTACGACCCTGTGTTCTTCGTGCCGTCCCTGCGAAAGACCTTCGCCCAGCTGACGGCGGAGGAGAAGAACGCCATTTCCCACCGGGGCAGTGCCCTGCGGGCCTTTGCCGCGGAACTGAAAACGTATTTGGAGAAGCAATGATATGGAACTGACAAGCAAACAACGCGCACAGCTGCGGTCCCTGGCCACCAATCTGGACACCATCGTCCACGTGGGCAAGGACGGCATCGGCGACAATCTGATCAAGCAGGTCAACGACGCGCTGGAGGCCCGGGAGCTCATCAAGGGCCGGGTGCTGGAGAACTCGCTGCTGACCGCCCGGGAGGCGGCGGAGGAGCTGGCGGTGGCCGCCCGCTGCGAGGTGGTGCAGGTCATCGGCAGCAAGTTCGTGCTCTACCGGATGCAGCACGACAAGAGCAAGCGGAAGATCGAACTGGTCAAGGCGAAGAGAAGCGTATGAACATCGGTATTTACGGCGGCACCTTTGATCCGCCCCATATCGGCCATGTGACGGCGGCCAGGGCCGCCATGGAGGTCCTGGGGCTGGACAAGCTGGTGCTGGTCCCGGACGCGCAGCCGCCCCACAAGGTGCTGCCGGAGGGCAGTGCTGCGCCGCGGCAGCGGTATGACATGGCGGTGCTGGCCACAGCGGCGCTGGGGAAGCGGGCGGAGGTCAGTGACATGGAGCTGCGCCGCAGCGGCGTCAGCTATACCGCGGACACGCTGGCGGCGCTGCGGGAGCAGTATCCGGATGACACGCTGTATCTGCTGATGGGTTCGGATATGTTTCTGAGCCTGCACAACTGGCGCAGGCCGGAGGCGATCATGGCCATGGCCCACATCGCGCCCTTCAGCCGGGAGGCGGAGGATGAGTCCGCCGCCTTTGCCGCGCAGAGCGCGCGCCTGGAACGGGAGTTCGGCGCGCAGGTGACCGTGGTGCCCAATCCGCAGGTGGTGGAGCTTTCCTCCACCGAGGTCCGCGCCGCGCTGGCACAGGGCGGGGGAGAGGACCTGCTGCCGCCGCCGGTGTGGGGCTACATCCGGCGGGAGCACCTGTACGGTACCCATACGGACCTGACGCACCTGACGCCGGAGGAGCTGCGGCCCATCGCGCTGAGTTATCTCAAGCCCAAGCGTATGCCCCATGTGCTGGGCACGGAACAGGAGGCGGTGCGTTTGGCGGAGCGTTACGGCGCGGACGTGACAAAGGCGCGCATCGCCGCGCTGCTGCACGACTGTACCAAGAAGCTGGATATGGACGAGCAGCTGGCGCTGTGCAAGAAGTATCACATTCCGCTGGACGAGCTGGAGAGAAAGGCACTGAAGCTGCTGCACAGTAAGACCGGCGCGGCCATCGCACGGGATGTGTTTGCCGTGGACGACGATGTGTATAACGCGATTCTGTACCACACCACTGGCAAGCCGGATATGACGCTGCTGGAGAAGATCATCTATCTGGCGGATTATATCGAGCCCACCCGGGACTTTCCCGGGGTGGAGGCGCTGCGAAGGACGGTATACGAGGACCTGGACCGGGGACTGCTCATGGGCCTGACCATGACCATCGATGAGATGGAGGAGATGGGTAACCCCGTCCACCACATGACCCGCGACGCGCGGGACTATCTGATGAAAAGAGGGATATCATGAAAACACCGAAAGAACTGGCGCTGCTGGCCGCCCGTGCCCTGTCCGATAAGAAGGGCAAAGAGATCCGCGTGATGGAGATCGCCGAGCTGACCACGCTGGCGGACTATTTCGTTCTGGCCACCGGCGCCAGCAATACCCAGATCAACGCGCTGGTGGACAATGTGGAAAAGGTACTGGCAGAGGAGGCTGGTGAGCAGCCCCTGCACCGGGAGGGTTATCGCGGCGGCACGTGGGTCCTGCTGGACTACGGCTGCATCGCCATCCATGTGTTCAATCAAGAGGCCCGGACCTTCTACGGCCTGGAACGTCTGTGGCAGGACGGCAAGAGCGTGGACCTGAGCGGCGTCATCGACGAGCACGAATGAAGTGTTTTCGGCGGTTTTCCCGGAAAACGGGGTTGACATTCGGCAAAAATGCGCTAAAATAGACTTCGATATTGTCAGAAGCGATGAAGGGAAAAAGACAGAGATCATCCACCCGAAGAGAGCCGGCGTATGGTGCGAGCCGGCGGGGACGCTCTGTTGTACTGGTCCCGGAGCTTTCCGCCTGAATAGGGCGGGACGGGTGCGCGCCGTTACAGCGCCGTCTTTCGTAAGAAAGACACGGAGCGCCGCGGAGCGATCTGCGGCGGAAGCAGGGTGGTAACACGTCTATAACGTCCCTGGCTGCGTAAAGCAGCCAGGGATTTTTATTTGCGAAAACAAAATTCACATACAAGGAGAAGCGAGCATGAATTACGATTTTGCGGCCATTGAAAAGAAGTGGCAAGCCAACTGGGAGAAGACAAAGCCCTATGCCGCCATTACCGGTGACAAACGGCCCAAGTTCTATGGGCTGATCGAGTTTCCGTATCCCTCCGGCCAGGGCCTGCACGTGGGGCATCCCCGCCCCTTTACGGCTATGGATATCGTCACCCGCAAAAAGCGGATGCAGGGCTATAATGTATTGTTCCCCATCGGCTTCGATGCTTTCGGTCTGCCCACGGAGAACTATGCCATCAAGAACCACATCCATCCTGCCATCGTCACGAAGAACAACATCGAGAATTTCACCAAGCAGCTGAAGATGCTGGGATACGGCTTTGACTGGGACCGCTGCGTGGACACCACCGACCCCAAGTACTACAAGTGGACTCAGTGGATATTCCTGCAGATGTTCAAGCACGGCTTGGCCTACAAGTCCACCATGCCCGTCAACTGGTGCACAAGCTGCAAGTGCGTGCTGGCTAACGAGGAAGTGGTCAACGGCGTGTGCGAGCGCTGCGGCAGCGAGGTCATCCGCAAGGAGAAGAGCCAGTGGATGCTGAAGATCACCGAGTATGCCCAGCGGCTGATCGACGATCTGGATGATGTGGACTATATTGAGCGCGTGAAGATCCAGCAGCGCAACTGGATCGGCCGTTCCACCGGCGCAGAGATCACCTTCGACACCAATGTGGGCGACCAGGTGACGGTCTATACCACTCGTGCCGACACCCTGTTCGGCACCACGTATATGGTCATCTCTCCCGAGCACCCGCTGCTGAAGAAGTGGCAGCCCCTCATTAAGAACTGGGATGCTGTGGCAGCCTATCAGGAGGAAGCGGCCCATAAGTCCGACTTTGAGCGCGGCGAGCTGAACAAGGAAAAAACCGGCGTGCGGCTGGAGGGTATCGAGGTCATGAACCCGGTGACCCACAAGCCCCTGCCCATGTTCGTCTCCGACTATGTCCTCATGGGCTACGGCACCGGCATCGTCATGGGCGTGCCCGGCCACGACCAGCGCGACTGGGAGTTCGCCAAGAAGTTCGGCCTCCCCATCATCGAGGTGGTGGCCGGCGGCGACGTGACCAAGGAGGCCTTTGTGGCCAAGGATGACAGCGCTGTCATGGTCAACTCCGGCTTCCTGAATGGCATGACCGTCAAGGAGGCCATCCCTGCCATGAAGAAATATGTGGTGGAGCAGGGCTTCGGCAAGGAGAAGGTCAACTACAAGCTGCGCGACTGGGTGTTCTCCCGCCAGCGCTACTGGGGCGAGCCCATCCCCCTGGTGAACTGCGAGAAGTGCGGCTGGGTGGCCCTGCCGGAGGAGCAGCTGCCGCTGGTGCTGCCGCAGGTGGAGAGCTATGAGCCCACCGATGACGGCGAGAGTCCCCTGAGCAAGATGACCGACTGGGTCAACACCACCTGCCCCTGCTGCGGCGGCCCGGCCAAGCGCGAGACGGACACCATGCCCCAGTGGGCCGGCTCCAGCTGGTACTTCCTGCGGTATATGGATCCCCACAACGATAAGGCACTGGCCAGCAAGGAGGCGTTGGACTACTGGTCCCCCGTGGACTGGTACAACGGCGGCATGGAGCACACCACGCTGCACCTGCTGTACTCCCGCTTCTGGCATAAGTTCCTGTACGACATCGGCGTGGTGCCCACCAAGGAGCCCTACGCCAAGCGCACCAGCCACGGCATGATCCTGGGCGAGGGCGGCGAGAAGATGTCCA
>ERZ1032641.124-NODE-124-length-12045-cov-17.995079_pt1 | contig 12045 bp, 9 predicted proteins | sample MGYA00517876_ERZ1032641 | MGnify/ENA primary metagenome ERZ1032641 (study PRJEB33719, sample SAMN04261397) | wastewater metagenome | biome: periurban shantytown; feature: human; material: feces | host: Homo sapiens | place: Peru: Lima | collected 2013-01-18 ...
ACGACCGCCTGCGTGTGCAGCAGGCTGCCCCGGCCCCGACCGGCAAGCACGGCCGCAAGGCCAAAAAAGCCAAAAAGCCGAAGAAGAAAAAGAGCGTCGGCCGCAGGCTGCTCATTCTCTTTCTCGTGCTGGCCATTCTCGCCGGGCTGTATCTGACGGCGGTCTATTCCGACATTCCGTTCATCGCCAAGTGGCGCACAGCCTACATCCAGACGGCTATGAACACGCTCAGCCACCAGTGGCTGGCAACGGCTTTCATACCGCGCAGCGTCATCGACAAGGTCGTCGCCGAAATGGAGGCCGCGCGAGAGGCGCAGATCGGCGTCAACAGTGAGTGGAACGAGGGAGAGATCGAGTCCCGCAACCCGACGCTCACCGACACCAAGGGCATGAGCAAGGAAGAGATCGCGTTTTACAACCTCTTCTGGGAGGTAGACGTGCCGAGCATGCAGGCGTATGTCAAGGAGCATCCCGACGCACTCGCCGCCGGGTGGAGCCGCATCAACATCGACCACTCCGCGCTCACGGATAACGGCACCAGCATCCGCACCACGCAGGGCGAGCAGGTGCTCGCGATCGATGCGCAGAATGAGATCCTCATCGTGCGCGAAAAGGGCAGCACCTATCGCGGCGTACTTGTCGTGATGAAGGATCCGTCGCGCCTGAGTCTGCACGCTGCGACCACGCTCGGCAGCATCGGCCAGTACTGCGGCCAGATCGCGCAGGCGCACGGCGGCGTCATCGGCATGACCGGCTCGGGCTTCATCGATCCGGGCGGCACCGGAAACGGCGGCACGCTCGCGGGCTACGCCATGTGCAACGGCAAGGCCTACGGCGACCACATGGGCTATGGCTACAAGCGGCTCGAGCTGCATGCGGACAACCGCATCTACATCCGCGACAGCGCCTCCCCCGTCTCGTCCGACACAACGGACGCGGTCGAGTTCTCCCCCGCCATGATCATTGACGGGGAGACGGTCGTCAATGCCCGCAGCGGCTTCTCCGACCTGCAGCCGCGCGCCTGTCTCGGGCAGTCGAAGTACGGCGAGATCATCGCCCTGCTTGTCGAGGGACGGCTGACAACATCCGTCGGCATCAGCGTGCCGGACTGCGCGGCCATCATGGCCAAGCACGACTGTATGCAGGCCATGAACCTCGACGGCGGCACCAGCGCCATGATCTGGTACAAGGGCAAGTACATCATGCGCAGCTCCAACCCCGCGCTCACCGCCGGGCGGACGCTGCCGAACGCCTTTGTCTACGCCGGAAACTAACGGCATCCAAAACGTCCCTGACCGCCGGTCAGGGACGTTTGTTTGCCTTGCACAAATCTTTTTTTGCCGCCGGCGTGCAGTTTCGTGAAAATGGGGCTTGCAATCCGCTCCCGGACGTGGTAGAGTAACACCATCGACAAACCGATGACCGAGAGGAGTACCCATTTACGAAGCTTTCAGAGAGCAGCGGACGGTGGAAGCGCTGCAGCGGACGAATGGCGAATGGACTCGCGAGGGCAAACCGATTGCAGCAGCATGAGGGGCGACGGTGGCCGCGGCCGTTATCCGGCGGAGCGTATGATCGTACGTGCAAAGTGGGCGCATAAGCGCCAATATGGGTGGCACCGCAGGAGTTACAGTCTTGTCCCATGAAACGGAAGGAACCGTTTCGTGGACGAGGCTTTTTTTATTGCTCAAATCACCGCAGGAGGGATGCATATGACGCGGATAACCAGACGATGGCGTGGCGGCCGGAGAATTTTTGCCGCGTCAGACCGTATCCGGACATCACAAACCAACCGTTTCATAAAATATAAGGAGAATTTGCTATGAATAAAACGTTCCGAAAGATCGTCGGCGGCGCGCTCGCCGTCACCGCACTCATGGGCCTGGCTGCCTGCGGCAGCAAGACCGAAGGCGACAAGGCCGAGGGTAAGACCTACAAGGTCGGCATCGTGCAGTTTGTGGATGATGCATCCCTCAACCAGATCGAAGCGGCCATCGAGGCCGAGCTCGACGCCAAAGCCAAAGAGCTGGGCGTGACCTTCGATTACACGCTCTACAACGGTCAGGGCGACGCCACGACCCTCAACCAGATCGGCGCAGAGCTCGTCGGCAAGGGCGTGGATCTGATCGTGCCGATCGCGACCCCGGCCGTGAAGATCATGCAGTCCGCCACCGAGGACACCGAGATCCCCATCGTGTTCTCCGCCGTGTCTGACCCCGTCGGCAGCGGCATCGTCGATGCGCTCGACGCGCCCGGCGGCCGCATCACCGGCACGAGCGACGCACTCAACACCAAGGGTCTGCTCGATCTGATGCTCGCCCAGAACCCGGACACCAAGACCGTCGGCCTGCTCTACTCCAAGAGCGAGGACTCGTCCAAGCAGCCGATCGAGGACGCGAAGGCCTACCTCGAGGGCAAGGGCATCCGCTGCGTAGAGAAGACCGGCACGACCACCGACGAGATCACCTCCGCCGTTGACGCGCTCATCGCCGAAAAGGTCGACGCCGTCTTTACCCCGACCGACAACACCGTCATGACCGCAGAGCTCGCCATCTACGAGAAGTTCCTCAACGCCAAGATCCCGCAGTACTGCGGCGCGGACTCCTTCGCGCTCAACGGCGCATTTGTCGGCTACGGTGTGGATTACACCGCGCTCGGCAAGATGACGGCCGACATGGTCGTGCAGGTGCTGGTCGACGGCAAGAGCCCCGCCACGCTGCCGGTCGCGACCTTCGACAACGGCATCGCCATGATCAATACGGACAGCTGCACCGCGCTCGGCTACGACCTTGCGGCTGTCAAGCAGGCGTTTGACGGCAAGTGCAGCTCCGTGCTCGAGACGACCACGCAGCAGAATTTTGACTGATATCTGACATTCCGAAGGAGGGGCGTTTATGCTGACAGTGTTGAAGACCGCGCTTGAGGTCGGCCTGATTTACGGCCTCGTCGCGCTGGCGCTGTTCATCAGCTTTTCGATCCTGAACATTGCAGACCTCTCGACCGACGGCTGCTTTACGCTCGGCTGCGCCGTGGGCGCGATGCTCACCATCGCGGGGCATCCGCTTCTGGCGCTGCCTGCGGCCATGGCTGCGGGTATGCTCTCGGGCTTCATCACCGCCTTTTTGCAGACGCGCCTCGGCGTGGAGAGCATCCTCGCCGGCATCATCTCGAACACCGGCCTGTACACGATCAACCTCGCGGTCATGGGCTTTTCGTCCAACGTGTCCATCACGGGGCGCACCACGGTCTTTTCGCTCTTTAAGGCGCTCACCGGCGGCAGCCAGTGGAGCACGCTGGTGCTGCTCGCGCTGATGCTGGGCGTGATCGCGGTCGTGCTCATCCGGTTTTTCGGCACATCGCTCGGGCTTTCCATCCGCGCGACGGGCGACAGTCTCGACATGGTCAGCGCCTCCTCCATCAACCCCAAGGTCACCATCACGATCGGCCTGTGCCTCGCCAACGCCCTCACGGCGCTCTCCGGCTGCCTGATCGGTGAGTACAACAAGTTTTGCGACATCAACCTCGGCACCGGCATGGTCACGATCGCGCTGGCAAGTCTGATCATCGGCGAGGTCTTTGCCGGCCGCCGCGGCGGTGTCGGCAAGCGCGTCGTCTGCGTCGTGCTCGGCAGCATCGTCTACCGCCTGATCATCGCGCTGGCGCTGCGGCTGAACATCTCGGCCGAGTACTTCAAGCTCGTCTCCGCCGTCATCGTCGCCGTCGCCATCGCCGCGCCGAATATGAAGGACTATGTCCATCTGGCAAAGATCCGCTCCAACGCGCGCAAGCTGCGCGCCCTGTCCGGAAAGGGGGATGAGACCGATGCTTGAGCTTTCCCACGTCAGCAAGACATTCAACGCCGGAACGGTGAACGAAAAGCGCGCCCTGTGCGACCTGTCGCTCACGCTCGCCGACGGAGAATTTGCCACCATCGTCGGCTCGAACGGCGCGGGCAAAAGCACGCTCTTCAACGCCATCGCCGGTATGTTCTATGTCGATGACGGCATCCTCCGGCTCGACGGGCGGGACATCACGTTCCTGCCGCCGCACAAGCGCAGCCGCCGCATCGGCCACCTGTTTCAGGACCCGCTCAAGGGCACTGCGCCGCACATGACCATCGAGGAAAACCTCGCCGTGGCCTATCTGCGCGCACCGGAAAAGCACCAGCAGCTGCGCCGCGTCAGCCGCAAGGACCGGGAATTCTTCCGCGATGCGCTCGCCCAGCTCGACATGGGGCTCGAGGAGCGCATGAACACGCCCGTCGGCCTGCTCTCCGGCGGTCAGCGGCAGGCGCTGACGCTGCTCATGGCCACCATGGTCACGCCCGAGCTGCTGCTGCTCGATGAGCACACGGCGGCGCTCGACCCCGTGACGGCCGACAAGGTGCTCGCACTCACGCGCAGCATCGTCTCCGAGCGCAGCATCTCCTGCCTCATGATCACGCACAATATGCACCAGGCGCTCGAGCTCGGCTCGCGCACGCTCATGATGGACGCCGGGCGCATCGTGCTCGACGTCTCCGGGGCGCAGCGCGCGGACATGACCGTGCAGGGACTCATCGACGCCTTCGCCGCACAGGCGGGCACGGCGTTTGACAACGACCGCGTCCTGCTGTCCACGGCAGAAGGCACGGAAAACTGAATTCCGGAAAAGAAAAATCAGCCACCCTGCGGGCGGCTGATTTTTTGTGTTTATGCACTTAATAGAACGTGGCCACCGGCTCTTCCGGCTTTTCGACCTCCTGCACGGACAGCACCGTGAGCACCGGGCCTTTTCGGCCGTAGGCGCGGTGGAACTTGTAGTCCAGCCGGGCCGTGATGATCGCCCACTCGTCGTTGCGGATCTCATCGGCGTGCTCCCACACACACACGACGCCCGCGAACTGAATGTCCTGCACGCAGCAGGTCATGATGTGCCGGCCGGCGATGAAGCAGCCCTTCGGCACGTTCTTGCGCACGAGGCAGCGGCACTTGACCTCGACGGTCTTGCCGTCGTATTTCTTTGGCTCCTCGGACATGTCGCGGTACCAGAGGGCGAAGTCGCGGTCCTCGATCTCGATGACCGGCGCGTCAACGTCAAACGGCAGCGGGTCCTCGATGTCGTCATAGACGACCTTCCCGTCGGTGTACTCATACGCGATGTCGCAGCGGCGGGAGATGGCGCGGATGATGCGGTGCATCTCCATGCGATCCATGTTGTCGCTGTAGCGGTTGAGCACGACGAGCTCGGCACTCTTGAGCTTGTCGACCGTGAGCTGGCGCATATTCGCATTGTAGCTCACGAACGTCGTCGCATCGCAGAAGAGAAACTCCTGCGCGACCGCCCAGTTTTCCGGCAGGCTGCCGTAGAGCGAGTCGAGCATCCACATGCCGTTATACTCCACGAGCACGCGCTCGGGGTGCAGCTCGTCCTGCAGCGCGAGCAGATAGTCGCGTGTGAGGTCGGACTCCTCGTCGACATTGCGCACGTAGACATTTCCGGCGCAGAACTTGTCCGGCTCGTAGACCTCCTCGCCGTCCTCGCACAGCAGCAGCAGCGTGCGCTCACCCTTGTGGAAGCGGTTGTCCTCGAGCGTCTCCTGAATGAACTTCGTTTTACCGGCCTCGAGGAATCCGGTGAAGAGGTAGACCGGAACGTCCGGCGCCTGCTGTTTTTTATCAGCCAATGTGGAACAGCTCCTTCAGCGCATCCTCGGCCAGATGCGAACCGATCACGCACACGCGGCCGGTGACCTGCGCGCTGCCGCGGCGGACATCGGACTCGCCTGGCACATAGTCAAAGTGGATCCAGCCGCCGTCGGTCGCGGGCACGATGCCCTTGGCGCGCAGGACGATGCCGTAGCGGTGCTCGTTGATGAGCGCGTCGAGCGCAGTGCGGATCTCGTCGTCGGTGTACTTGCGCGGCGTCTCCGTGCCCCAGCTCGTGAACACCTCATCGGCGTGGTGATGATGGTGGTCATGATCGTGGCCGCAGCAGTGGTCGTGGTCATGGTCGTGATGATCATGGTCGTGATCGCAGCAGTGGTCGTGGTCATGGTCATCGTGGTCATGATGATGCTCATGCTCATGCTCATCGTCATCCTCTTCGTCATGGTCATGATGATGGCCGCAGCAGCAGGCGTGATCGTCATCGTCATGGTCATGATGATGGTGCTCGTGCTCTTCCTCGGCGGCCTCGGCCTGCAGGTGCGCAAGCTCGGCCGAGAGCGTGTCGCGGCGCTCCATCGTCTGGAGGATCTGCTTGCCGTCGAGCTCTGTCCAGGGCGTTGTCACGATGGTCGCGGTCGGGTTCTTCTCACGCAGCAGCGCAACGGCAGCGTCGAGCTTTTCGGGGCGGATGCCCTCGGTGCGCGAGAGGATGATGGCACTCGCGTTCTCGACCTGGTTGTTGAAGAACTCACCGAAGTTTTTCATATACATCTTGCACTTGTTGGCGTCGACCACAGTCGTGAAGCCGTTGAGCACCAGCTCATCGGACTGTACGCCCTGCACGGCGCGGATGACGTCGCTGAGCTTGCCGACGCCCGAGGGCTCGATGAGGATGCGGTCGGGGTGAAACTGCGCCAGCACCTTCTGCAGTGCGTCGGCAAAGTCACCCACGAGGCTGCAGCAGATGCAGCCGGAGTTCATCTCGTTGATCTGCACGCCGGAGTCCTTGAGAAAGCCGCCGTCGATGGCGATCTCGCCGAACTCGTTTTCGATCAGCACGATCTTTTCACCCGTGTACGCCTCGGCGATCAGCTTTTTGATCAGCGTGGTCTTGCCGGCACCGAGAAAACCGGAGAAAATATCAATTTTTGTCATAAAAGAAAGCACTTCCTGTCTGGGGTCGCACCCCAAAATTTTGTCCATTATTATAGCACATATTTGTGAACGAAACAAGTCCAGCACGTCGAGGAAACGGCGTTGCGTTTTTGCCGCCGGTGCGGTAAAATGGAGGCATGAAACAAAGTGATTTTTGGACAACTGCAAAACAAAATTGGCGCGCACTCGCCTACCTGCTCGTGCTCACGGTGCTGGCGGTCGTGCTCGTGGTCATATGCGTCCGGCGCGGACAGGATGCCGCGCAGCCCTCGCCCACGCCGCGCACCTCGGCCAAGGTGCGCAAGGACGCGGCGCAGGCACTGCTGGACGGCATGACCACGCACGAGAAGATCTGCCAGCTGCTGATCGTGCAGCCTGAGGTCCTCACCGGCGGCAGCACCGTCACGGGCATGACGGACGAGCTCGCCGCTGCGCTGCGGGAATATCCGGTCGGCGGCGTGCTGCTCTCGGCGCAGAACATGACCTCCGGAGAACAGCTTGCAGCGCTCACCGCTGCGCTTTCGAACGGGTGCAAAACGGCGCCGCTCATCTCGGTCGATGAAGAGGGCGGCCGCGTCGCGCGGCTGATGAACACCGTCGGCACGACGAAGCTCGGCAGCATGTACAGCTACCGTGCACAGGGCACGCAGGGCGCGCACGACAACGCGCAGACCATCGCGCGCGACATCGCCGCCTACGGCTTCAACACGGACTTCGCGCCCGTGGCCGACGTCTGGACGAACAAGCGCAGCAACGCCATCGGCGACCGCGCCTACAGCGACGACTATGACGAAGCGGCAGAGCTTGTCGCCGCCGCCGTCAAGGGCTTTCACGACGGAGGCGTCATCTGCTGCCTGAAGCACTTCCCCGGTCACGGCAGCACGGCCACGGACTCGCACAACGGCGCCGCCACGGTCGACAAGACGCTGCCGCAGCTGCGGCAGGAGGATCTCAAGCCGTTCGTGTCCGGCATCGCCGCCGGAGCGGACATGGTCATGGTCGGGCATCTGACCGTGCCGACGATGGACGATGCGCCCGCCTCCGTGTCGCACAAGATCGTCACAAATCTGCTGCGCTACGACCTCGGCTTTCGCGGCGTGATCGTCACGGACGGGCTGCAGATGCAGGCGCTCGCGCAGTACACAGACGGAGAAAAGGCCGTGCTTGCGCTCGCCGCCGGAAACGATATGCTGCTCGAGATCAGCGACGTGTCCGGCACGGTCGCGGCCATCGAAAAGGCGCTCGCCGACGGGACGCTCTCGCGCGCGGCACTCGACGAGAGCGTGCTGCGTATTTTGCAGCTCAAGCTCGCGCACAGCATTGTGGACATGCCGGAAAGCGGCTGATCTCTCACAATATTTTAAGAAAGCTGTGCTACAGTCATTGAGACGTGATGACCGTTCGCGTCAGAGATGCCCCTTCTTTCTTTCCCCCCCAAAAAAGATCAGAGCAGCCGCTGCTTCCGGCGCCGCTCTGATCTTTTTTGTTGTCGGGCGGCGCAAAACGTGGTATGCTAGACTATCACCTGCAAAGAGGAGAGGCCCATGCAATTCGTTGACATTGAAAAAAAAGACGGCGGCGCATACCTGCACCGCTATGACCTGCATTATATTGACCGCACCGGCTGCCCGCGCACCTATGAGATGGTCAGCCGTGACCGGAACATCGACTCGCTCGCGCACCTGCAGCAGCACCGCACGGACGCGGTCGTCATGGTGCTCACAGACGCAAAGCGCGAGCACATGGCGCTCAACCACGAGTTTCGCATGGAGCTCGGCCAGCGCATCTACGGGCTGCCCGGCGGGCTCATCGAGCCGGGCGAAACGCCCGAGGAGGCCGCACGCCGCGAGCTGGGCGAGGAAACGGGGCTGCGGCTGGTCGCCATCACGCACGTGCTGCCGCCGGCGGCGTGCACGGTCGGCATCGGCGACGAGCGCACGGTGTGCCTGTTCGGCATCGCCGAGGGGACGTTCCGCCCGAGCAGCGACCCCATGGAGGAGATCGAATCCGGCTGGTACACGCGCGCACAGGTGCGCGCCCTGCACGAGACGGACCTGTTCGGCTCGTGGGCGCTGGCATACAGCTGGATGTTCGCAAACGGCTGTCTGCCGGAAGTCTGAGGGAGGTGCGCCATGTTTTACACCGAGACCTACTGCCCCGGCGTCGCCGATTTTGACCGCGACGGCAAGCTCGCCTATGAGGCGATCCTGCGCATTCTGGAAAACACCGCAAGCCGCCACTCCGATTCCTCCGGCGACGATGTGATCGACGGCAGCCGCCGCGGCATCACATGGGTGCTGACCGACTGGCGCGTCGAGATCGTGCGCCGGCCGCAGAGCAAAGCCCCCCTGCAGGTCGCGACTTGGGTGCGCGACAATGCCCCCGTGGGACGCGTTTTCCGCGATTACACGATCACGGACACGAGCGGAACGGAGCTCGTGCGCGCCGAATCGCGGCTGATCCTGTTCGACCTGCGCACGGAAAAGATCGTGCGCATCGACCGCGAGCGCTTCGCGTCCTACCGGCCGGAGGCACGCAGTGTCTTCCCCGACACTGCGCCGCGGCTGCGCGCGCCCGCTGTCTTTGACACGCAGACGGTGCTGCCGCTGCGACGCTGCGACATTGATTTTAACGGTCATGTGCACAACACGAGATATCTCGAGTTCGCGCTTGAGGCGCTGCCGGAAACCATGCGCTGCGACGCGTTTCGCGGCTTTCGCATCGTCTATCCGAAGGCGGTCAAGGACACGAAGACCGTCACGCTCAAGTATACCGCCGCAGACGACGGCGCGTTTGTGTGTCTGTACAGTGCGGACACGCTGTGCACGATCGTCCGTTTTGAGACCTGAACAGAAATTCCCCGGAGCAGATCGCTCCGGGGAATCGTTTTATTGTCTCCACGGGTTCGCCGGGTCAGGATCGGTCGGATCCCAGCCGCGGTTCGGGCTCGTGATGTCGAGCCACGGAGCCGACGGCTTCGGCACGGGCAGGGACGAGGCATTGTAGATCTTCACCGTCGTACCGAGCGGGCAATTGTCGTAGATCCACTTCGCATCCGCCACCGTCAGGCGCACGCAGCCGTGCGAGCAGACCGTGCCAAGCTGGTTATACAGCCGGTAGGACAGGTCATTCTTGTTCGGGCTGTTATACGGCGAGGAGTGGAAGAGATAGTTGCCGACGATCTGCGTGCAGTACTGCCCCCAGCAGCCCTGCAGCGGATGCCAAGCCGCCTTGAACGGCGTGCGGAACGTGCCGATCGGCGTGGTCTGGCCAGGGCCGCAGACGAAGGCGTGATGGAGGATGGAGTATTCTCCGCTCTTATCCAGACCGTAGACCAGCACCGTGCACTGGTTGCGTACGACGTGGAGCTGATACGGGTACTGCGCGCTCTGCAGGCTTTGATACTCCGCGTCCGAATAGTTGTTGACCGGGACGACAAACGTCGTGCGGATCGCATCCGTGCCGCACAAGAGCAGGATCTCCACCGTGTGCTGCGTGGGCATATCGCGCTTCCAGACCGACTCGGCAATATGGAAGCCCGGCGTAATGGAACTGCCGTCGAGCGTGTAGCTGCGCGTCGGCTGCTGCACGCCGTCAACATACCAGACGAGCGTCGCCTTGCCGGGGGCGGCTTTGTATTCCGCGGGGAAATAGCGATAGGTCACGTACAGGTCGATGGCGCGGCACTCCGGCGAGAGCGCGGGCACGGGATCGGTCACGACCGTGCCGACACCCTGAAGCATGATGTCATACTCCTGACTGGTCTGATCGGCTGCGAGCGTGACCGTGCAGCCGCGCATAAGCACGCGCACAAGGCCGGCATGGCCGCTGCCCGCGACCGTCGTGCCCTCGGCCGCGACGGTGAGCGCATCGACCGCGCCGCCGACGGTGACCGTGCCGTTCGGATCGGTGCGCACGACCAGCGTACCGGTGATGTTCAGATCACCGAGGTCGCGCCCGGCGGCACCGCCGAGGTAGAGCGTGCCGGTAAAGGCGTCCGCCGTCAGGGGCGCGGCGCCGGTATAGATCACGCGGCCGGAATCGGGCAGTGCATCGGCGTCGCTGCAAAACTGCAGGCCGAGCTCATAGAGCATCTGCGCGATCTCGGCGCGGGTGATGCTGGCCGTTGGGTTCAGACGGCCGGTATCATCGCCGTTGACAATGCCGGCCCTGACCAGACCGGCCACGGAGGCGACCGCCCAGCCGCTGACACCGGAGGCGTCCGGGAAAGACTGAAGGTCTGCAGCCGTGCCGTCAGAGACTGCAAAGGCGCGCGCGAAGACGGACATCGCCTCCTGGCGCGTGATGCTGCGGTTCGGGCCGATCGTGCCGTCACCGTAGCCGCTGAGGATATTCATCTGGACGGCGGTGCTCAGCTCCGGATAGTACCACGCATCCCGGTTCACATCGGAAAAGAACGCAATGTCCTTCCCTGCCGTACAGCCGAACACGCGCACGAGCATGGCGGCCATCTGCGCGCGCGAGGCATTGCCCATCGGCAGCAGATCACCGTGCTCGTCACCGAGCAGGATGCCGTGCGCACAGGCAAAATCCATCGCCGCCTGATACCACGGGCCGGTGGGTGTGGGCTCCGGACTGGGCTCCGGACTGGGTTCGGTGCTGGGTTCGACCGGGGCTGTCGGCTCCGGCGAGGGGACGGCAGGCTCTGCCGTAGGTGTCGGGGACTGCGCAGCGTCCGGTTCTGCAGCGGCGACCGGCGCGGCGGCCAGCGTCAGCACGCAGACGAGCACGAGCAGCAGGGACAAAAAGCGTTTGCGCATGGTTTTCTCCTCCATTGTTTTCTGCGGATTTCGACTGTTTTCATTATAACGGAAGGCTGTGATTTTTCAACGGTTTTCGCAGAGATTTCAAATTATTTAAGTCTTTTGTGTCATCGGCGCAAAAAAAGCAGCGCAGCCTCACAAGGCTGCGCTTAAGACTGCCGGAAAAGGGTTCGGTTTTCGGGCTTTTGGTTTACATAATTATTCGTTCAAGAGCTCCGCGATGTCGTCCTCGCCATAGACGCGGATGCCGTGCGCGCCGAGGAGCGCTGCGGTGACGCCGTCGCCGGCAACGCGCGTGCCGGTAAACGTGCCGTCATAGATCTCCCCGTGGCCGCACGAGGGGCTGCGCTGCTTGAGCAGGGCGGCCGTGCAGCCGAAGCGCTGCGCGAGAGCGAGCGTCTGCTGCGCGCCGCGGGTATAAGCGTCCGTGACGTCGGCGCCGGTGCGCATGACGATGC
>ERZ1032641.126-NODE-126-length-11976-cov-6.609597_pt1 | contig 11976 bp, 10 predicted proteins | sample MGYA00517876_ERZ1032641 | MGnify/ENA primary metagenome ERZ1032641 (study PRJEB33719, sample SAMN04261397) | wastewater metagenome | biome: periurban shantytown; feature: human; material: feces | host: Homo sapiens | place: Peru: Lima | collected 2013-01-18 ...
GGGTGTCAATCCAAGCGTCTGGACTTGAAAAAGCTGCCGCTGCCGCAGGAGCCTGCCTATAAGCTGGAGGAGAGCCGCCTCAATATCGAAAAGCTGCGGCAGCTCACGCCGCAATGGGCAGGACTGGCGTCATATCTAAATCGTAAAGGATTTGCGCTTTACAGGAATACGCGGGCGACATACCTGCAAACGGGCAAAAAATTCCTGGAGGATATGCTGGACGCCATGGAGCGGGCGGAGCGCTTCATCTTTCTGGAGTACTTCATCATGGCGGAGGGTGAGCTGTGGGATCGCCTGACGGATGTCCTGCGGCGTAAGAGCGGGCAGGGCGTAGAGATCAAGCTGATCTTCGACGATTTTGGCAGCATGATGCGTATGCCGGCGGAGAAGGTGGAGGCGCTGCGCCGTGCCGGGGTGGAGGTCATCGTCTTCAATCCGGTGCACCACTATGTGAACCGCCTGTACTTCAACTACCGCGACCATCGGAAGATCACCTGCATCGACGGCGATATCGCCTACACCGGCGGCGCCAATATTGCCGACGAGTACGCCGATATCATCCAGCGCTTCGGCTACTGGAAGGACTGCGGCCTCCGGCTGGAGGGCGAGGGCGCGTGGGGGCTGACCCGGGAGTTTATCTTCATGTGGGAGCGGCTGGGCGGCGAAATGCACAGCGAGCATGACTATTACCGCCCCATGCACCACGCCCAGTCCGACGGCTTCTGCCAGACGGTGGTGGACGGGCCGGACAATAACCCGGACGCCACGGCGGAGGATGTGTTCCTCCAGATGATCTCGCGGGCGCGGCAGACGGTGTATATCACCACGCCGTATCTGGCCATTGACGAGTCCATGATCAAGACACTGTGTCTGGCCGGAGACAGCGGTGTGGATGTGCGCCTGATGATGCCGGGCATCCCGGATCACAAGTTTGCCTATCAGGTGGCACAGAGCTATTTTCCGGAGTTGACAGAACACGGTGTGAAGATATATACTTACACGCCGGGGCTTATCCACGGTAAGACCGTGATGGTGGACCGGGAGGCGGCGTTCATCGGCTCAGTGAACATGGATTTCCGCAGCTTCCAGCTGCACTTCGAGTGCGGTGAGATCCTCTACCGGATGCCCGCCATCGAATCGCTGCTGGAGGATATGGATCAGATCCTCCAGCAAAGCGAGCGGGTAACGCCGGAGCGCATCAAGGCGCGGCCGTGGTACCTCCGGGTGGCCGGCGACGTGCTGCGGCTGTTCGCCATGTGGATGTGAAAGGAGCGGAGCGCAGATGGCCTGTTATATTTTCGGCGCGGGCAGCTTTTACGGCCTTTCCCAACGTCCCGTACCGGGGGATACCATCATTGCCGCCGACGGCGGCTGGGAGCCGTGCAGGGGGGAGGGGCTGACGCCCGACCTGCTGCTGGGGGATTTTGATTCCCTGCACACCGTGCCGGACTTTGCCCATATCCGCCGCGTACCGGTGGAAAAGGACGACACCGACATGCTGCTGGCCATCAAGGAGGGACTTGCCCGTGGCGAGACGGAGTTTCACCTCTATGGCGGCATGGGCGGCCGACGCACCGACCACACCATTGCGAATTTGCAGTGCCTGCTGTATCTGGCGGAGCACGGCGCGCAGGGCTGGCTGTACGGCGACGGAGAACGGTTTACCGCCATTTGTGGCGGTGAGATCACCCTCCCGGCCCGGGAAAAGGGCATTGTGTCCGTGTTCTGTATGGGCGCGGACGCGCAGGGCGTGACCATCGAGGGCGGGCAGTACACCGTGCATGACACGGTGCTGACGGCGTCGTTCCCGCTGGGCGTCAGCAATCATTTTGTAGGCAACCCTGTCCGCGTGGCTGTCACGCGGGGCAGTTTGCTGATAGGTTTGATCGAAAAGGAGTAAAAAACATGAAAAAGAATGGACTGAACAAGCTGCTGGCGCTGCTGCTGGCACTGGTGATGGTGCTGGCGCTGGCCGCCTGCGGCAATAAGGAGCAGGACAACGGCGGCGCCGGTGATGACGCCAACGTTGTGACCGACGGTGTTGTGGCCGATGGCGCTACTGTTGGTGAGGGCAAGACCGCCTTTACCGTGGAGGTCGTGCAGATGGACGGCACCGCCATCAAGTTCACGGTGAACACCGACAAGGCCACCGTGGGCGAGGCGCTGCTGGATCTGGGCATTGTGGCGGGCGACACCACCGAGTACGGTCTGTACGTTAAGACCGTCAACGGTGTGACGCTGGACTATGATGCGGACGGCGCCTACTGGGCGTTCTACATCAACGGCGAGTATGCCTCCACCGGTGTGGATTCCACCAACATCGAGGCTGGTGCGACCTACACGCTGAAGGCAGAGGCGGCAGCAGCTACCGAGGGCTGATACGGACTGCAAGGCGCATGACGTAAAAAAGAAAGACACGGCAGTTGCCGTGCCTTTCTTTTTTGCGTTTTTCAGGGTACCAGCGCCGCCTCGGCTTCACCCATGAGATAGAGGGAGCCGCAGCACAGCACCGCACCGTCAGGGGGTGTACTCTCCAGCGCCAGCGCCGCGCCGTCCGCCACAGAGCCGCAGGCCGTTACCGGCTTGCCAAGCGGCGATAGATAGGCCGCCAGCTCCTGCGCCGGCAGTGCGCGGGGGTTGTCCGGCGTCACGGTGATGAACCGAGCCGTATAGGGCAGAAGCGGGGTGTACATATGGGCGTAGTCCTTGTCCCCCATTACGCCGGTGAGAACGGTCAGCGGCCGATCGGACAGGTAATCCTCGATATTCTCCACCAGCGCCGCCATGCACTGGGGGTTATGCCCGCCGTCCATGACCACCAGCGGCTCCCGCCGCACCACCTCGAAGCGGACGGGCCAGCGCACCTGCGCCAGACCCTGCCGCACCGCGTTTTCGTCGATGTGCCAGCCGCGGCGGCGCAGCACCTCCGTTACCGTCAGCGCTGTGGCGGCGTTGTACAGCTGCATCCGGCCCAGCAGCGGCAGGTGCAGATCGGTCAGGTCGCCGAAATCGAAGGACTGCCCATCCAGCGAATGGGCGAGAGGGGAGAGAGCGTCCATGTTCACCGGGTGCAGCGTGACGCCGCAGGAGCGGCATCGTGCGGATACGATCTCCGCCACAGACGGCGCGCAGGGGTACAGCACCGCCTCGCAGCCGGGCTTGATGATGCCGGACTTGGTGGCGGCGATCTTCTCCACGGTATCGCCCAGATAGGTCATGTGATCCAGACCGATGTTGCACAGCACGGCGGCCTCCGGCGCGGGGATGGCGTTGGTGGCGTCGAACTCGCCGCCCATGCCCACCTCGCACACCACGATGTCGCACTCACGCCGGGCAAACCATGTGAAGGCGATGGCGGTCACCATCTCAAACTCCGAGGGGTGGTCAGCCATGCTGTCCGCCAGCGGCCGCACCTCCTCCGTGATGGCGCACAGCTCCTCGTCGGGAATCTCCTGACCGTCCACCTGCATCCGCTCGTTGAAGCGAAAGATATAGGGCGATGTGTACAGCCCCGTGCGATACCCCGCGGCCCATAGGATGGAAGCCAGCATGGCGCAGGTGGAGCCCTTGCCGTTTGTACCGGTGACGTGAACGAACCTTACCGTCCGTTCCGGATGCCCCAGCTTTTCCAGCAGCTCGTGGATGCGCCGGAGCCCCGGCTTGCTGCGCCGCCAATCCACCGCGTGGATGTAGGCCAGCGCCTCACGGATCGTCATGCTTTCTGCCTCCCTTGGTTTGGATGTGCCGCTGTACGCCGCTGAGCGCGCCGCGCCGCAGCAGCAGCCACACGAAGAGGGTGTCCACCGAAGCGGTCAGGGCGAACTGGACGCCGCGGGACACCAGCTTTGCCAGGAAAAATGCCTCTTTCGCCTCGCCGCCGTATACCAGCGCCAGCGCCATGCTCTGCCACAGGACGGAGCCCAGCAGCGCCGCGGGGAAGAAGGCCAGCGCTGTCCGGGGCAGGGTGCTTTTCTCCAGCACATAGCGCCGCACCAGACCGGCCAGCAGGCCATACAGAATGGGCGGCAGGCAGAAGATAGGGTTATAGCCGAAGGGGGAGAACAGGCAGCCAATCAGGTCGGCGGCGAAGCCCACCAGCGCGCCGGGGATGGGGCCGCACAGCAGACCCGCCAGCACGATGGGCAGCGCCTCCAGCGAGATGCGGGTGGTTTCCGCCGGGATGAGGGTCAGCACCCGCGCCAGCACCACGCTCATGGCGGTCAGCAGGGCGCAGACAGTCAGGGAATAGGTGCTGAAAGCGGGACGTGCGACAGTTGACATTTCTTTTTCGGGCATAAAAAAACCTCCTTATCCTTGGGATGGGAGGAATCTTACAGATAGTAAAATAAAACACTGCCGTGTGGAAGCTGGAATGGAATCGCGGAGCAAGCTCCTTCGTCCGGCGGCAGCCTCCCATCCGTCCGGCACTTAACGCACCATTCCTACACACGCGCTGGCTGTATTATACAGCGCCCTATTGGAAAAAACAAGGGGTATTTTCCGCTTTGAAGAGTCCCATAAAGTAGGTGAGGGGACATTTTTTCCTACTTGCAAACGGAGGGGAAAACGGATATAATGAAATTGATATATAGCTCATATAGTCCTGCGGCGATGGCGCAGGGCGTTTCTACGGCGCCGCCGACGGCGCTACTATGGGTGTTCTGGCGGAGAGCCGGAGCGCCCTTTATTTTTTGCACGGGAGGTAGGAGCGATGACACAGGTATTGCGAGGCAACATCGTCCACGCACCGAAAATGGGGGAATTGTCCATTCTGGAGCATGGCTATATGGTGCTGGAGGACGGCGTGATCCGCGGCGTATATCCCACGCTGCCGGAGGAGCTGGCGCAGGCGGAGGTACGGGACTACGGTGACCGGCTGCTGATGCAGTCCTTCGCGGATATGCACCTCCACGCGCCCCAGTATCCCATGCTGGGCATGGGCATGGACTTACCGCTGCTGGACTGGCTGAGTACCTACACGTTTCCCACGGAGGCGCGGTTTGCCGACACGGACTACGCCAGGCGGGTGTACCGCCGGCTGGCCGGCGACCTCATCACCAGCGGCACCACGCGGGTGTGTATGTTTTCCTCCCTGCACACGGAGGCCACATGGATCCTGATGGACGAGCTGGAGCGTGCCGGTGTCACCGGCTATGTGGGGAAGGTGAACATGGACCGCAACGGCCTGCCCGGTGTTTTGCAGGAGACGACGGAGGAGTCCATCCGGGAAACGGTGCGGTGGCTGGACGGCTGCCATTTTGAACACGTCAAGCCCATCCTCACGCCGCGCTTTACCCCCAGCTGCACCGACGAGCTGATGACGGCGCTGGGTCAGCTGGCGCGGGAGCGGGGACTGTATGTGCAGTCCCATCTGTCGGAGAACACCCGTGAGATCCAGCTGGTGCGGGAGCTGCATCCCAACTGCGCGCAGTACTGGGAGACATACGACAAATACGGTCTGTGGAAGGATCACACGCTGATGGCGCACTGTGTCCACTCTGATGAGCGGGAGCGGAAGGCCATCCGCGACGCCGGTGTGGTGGTGGTACACTGCGCCGATTCCAACGTGAATATCTGTTCGGGGCTGTGTCCCGTGCGGCAGATGGTCAAGGAGGGGCTGTGGGTCACGCTGGGCAGCGATATCGCCGGCGGCGCACAGCTGCCCATGTACAAGGTCATCACCATGTCCATCCGTACCTCCAAGGCGCGGCGGGTCACGGACGAGTGGCATCCCGACTTCCTGACGGTGCCGGAGGGGTACTATCTTGGCACCACGGCGGGACACAAATACTTCGGCGCAGGGGACGGCTTTGCAGTGGGCGACAGGCTCCACGCGGTGGTCATCGACGACGGGGACTTCCCGGAGGCGGGACATCCGCTGTCGGTACGGGAGCGGTTCGAGAGAGCCATCTACATGACCCACCGGCACAACATCGTGTCCGTCTGGTCCGACGGGCGAGAGGTCGTGCGGCGGTAAAAGGAAGCGATAAGCGCGTATACAGAGAAGGGAGGGCGTGACCATGGAACGAGAGGTTTGTATCCGGCGGGTCAAGGCGGGGGACGAAAATGCCCTTGCGTATATCCAGACCGAGAGCTGGCGGGAGGCATTTCAGGAGATTTTGTCGGAGGAGGTGCTTTCCAAATGTACGGAGCTCGAGAGTGTGACGGAGATGTATAAAATGCTTCTGGAGAGGCAGGCAGCGAACGGCTATATTTTGGAACTGGACGGGAAACCTCACTGCATGGCGTGGTGGGCTGCGGCCAGAGACGCAGATATGGCGGGTGACGCCGAGCTGATCTGTATCCACTCGCTGAAAGATAACTGGCATCAGGGCTATGGAAAAATGATGATGGAGCGGATCCTGGGCGATATCAAAAGCGCCGGATACCCAGAAGTCGTGCTGTGGGTGTTTGACAACAACGCACGCGCCATTGGATTCTATGAGGCGCTGGGCTTCACCGTCACCGGCAGAAAACAGCCCTCCTTGGGCGCGGTAGAGGAGCTGTACAGCATGACCCTGTAAGGAGAGCTGTATGTCCGGGCGCACCATGTCCCGGTGCGGCGGGGCGTTCCGAAGATCGGTTCGGCTTTTTTCGCTCACATCGCTTGTCAAGCGGTAGGGGATGTGGTAAGATGGTTAAAAACCGAGAGAGAGGAACGTGGCCATGGAAACCAGCTTCAAAACGTGTCTATTTGGGGGATTCGACCGGGAGGACGTGATCTCCTTCATCGAAAAAACAGCGGCGGAGACGCAGGAGCGGTTGGACGCCCTGACGACGGAACGGGAGGAACTGCTGGCGAAGAAACGCAGTGCGGAGGCGGAAAACGCGGCGCTGCGCGTGCAGCTGAACGAGCTGACGGAGCGGCTGGATGACGAGACCGCCCTGCGCTGCCGGGTGCAGAGCATGGAGGAGGAGCTGACCGCCCTGCGCCGGGAGACCGAGACGCTGCGGGAGCCGGCGGCACAGTACCAGTCCCTGCGGGACCATATCGCGGAGATCGAGATCAGCGCCCACCGCCGCACAGAGGAGTTCCGAGGCAAAGCTATTGCGGAGCTGATGCAGCTCATCGGGCAGCAGCGTCAGTGGTGCGCCGAGCAGCGCGTCGCGTATGAGTGCATGGTGGGAAGTATTCTGCAGGAGCTGCGGCGGGCGGAGCACCAGGTGGAAGCGTGCAACTTTGAAAGTTTTGACCGCATGGAGGGCTCCCTCCGGCAGCTGGAGAACAGCATCAGCAAATCCGAATAAAAGGGAAGCCCCCACAGCCGGTTCACAGGCTGCGGGGGCTGTTCTTGTCTTATTGAGCGGTGGCTTACAGCAGCATAACGCCGGCGGCGGCGCAGCCGTCCAGGGTGTCCTTATCCCACAGGCTGGCTTGTACCTCACCGATGTGGCAGGTGCCGATCATCAGCATACACAGACGGCTCTGGCCGATACCGCCGCCGATGGTCAGGGGCAGCTGGCCGCTGAGCAGCATCTTGTGGAAGGGCAGCTGGCGGCGGTCGTCGCAGCCGCGCTTGCGCAGCTGGCGATCCATGGCGGCCTCATCCACGCGGATGCCCATGGAGGAGATCTCAAAGGCGCTGCCCAGCACCGGGTCGTACATGAGGATATCGCCGTTGAGGGACCAGTCGTCGTAGTCGGGGGCGCGGCCGTCGTGGGGCTGGCCGCTGCGCTTCAGGTCGTCGCCGATCTGCATGAGGAACACGGTGTGATGCTCGCGGCAGATGGCATTCTCCCGCTCCTTGGGGGTAAAGTCGGGCCAACGATCCTCCAGCTCCTGTGTGGTGACGAAGTACACCTCGCGATCCAGTACGGTGTGCAGGCTGGGGAAGGCGATCTGAAGGGCGTCGTTGGTCTCCACCACCGCGCCCACGATGGCGCGGACGGTCTGGCGCAGGTACTGTTCATTGCGGTCCTGCCGCTCGATGACCTTTTCCCAGTCCCACTGGTCCACATAGATGGAGTGGAGGTTGTCCACCTCCTCATCGCGGCGGATGGCGTTCATGTCGGTGAACAGACCCTTGCCGGGCTTGAAGTCGTAGCGCTTCAGCGCCAGACGCTTCCACTTGGCCAGCGAGTGTACCACCTGCCCGGTGGCGCCCACATCGGGGATGTCGAAGGAGACAGGGCGCTCCACGCCGTTGAGGTTGTCGTTCAAGCCGGAATTCTCCTCCACGAACAGGGGAGCGGAGACACGGCGCAGATTCAGCGCCTGCCCCAGATTCACCTGAAAATTGCTCTTGATGAACTCGATGGCGCGCTGCATCTCGTAGGTGGACAGCGGCGTCTTGTATCCGGCGGGGATCGTCAATTTGCTCATGCGTGAAACACCTCTTTTATAAAAAATATTGTTGCCATTATAGGCGCGAAATCGGGGAATTGCAAGGGAAAAACACGCAAAGTTATGCCGATAAAACCGGCGCGTTTTGTATAAAAATATCCTCCGGCGCAGCCGGAGGACATTTTTATGCGATTTGTCCGCGTGATGCTTACTTGTAGGACTCGATCATGGCCTTGAAAGCGGGCAGGCTGCGGCGGATCATATCGTTGGACACGCAGTAGCTCAGGCGGAAGTAGCCGGGGCAGCCGAAACCGTCGGCGGGGACGACCAGCAGATTGTGCGTCAGCTTGGCTCGCTCGGAGAACGCGTTGGCGTCGCCGTTGGGCGCTTTGACGAACAGGTAGAACGCGCCGTCGGGCTTGGCGCACTGGTAGCCCATCTCCCGCAGGCTGTTGTACAGCAGGTTGCGGTTTTCCTCGTAGGCCGCCAGATCGGGGCGCTCCCCGGCGCACAGTTCAATGACCTTCTGCATCAGCGTGGGCGGGCAGACGTGACCCATGATGCGGGCGGCGCCGGAGATGGCGGCGTACACCGCGGCACTGTCGTCGGCAAAGCCGGGGACGTACACATAGCCGATACGCTCGCCGGGCAGGGACAGGGACTTGGAATAGGAGTAACAGACGATGGTGTTCCGATAGAGGCAGGGGATAAAGGGTACCTTCACGCCGCCGTACACCAGCTCACGGTACGGCTCGTCGGCGATGATGTAGATGGGGTGGCCGTACTCGGCGCTCTTGCGCTCCAGCAGCGCCGCCAGACCCTTCAGCGTCTCCTCGGTGTAGACGACACCGGAGGGATTATTGGGGGAGTTGATGATGATGGCCTGTGTGTGGGCGGTGATGCGCTGCTCTACGGCGTCCAGATGGATCTGGAACGCCTCGGTGTCGGCGGGGACCACCACCAGCTTGCCGCCGTTGCCGGTGACGAAGGGATGGTACTCGGGGAAAAAGGGTGCCACAGCCATGATCTCGGAGTCATGGTCGACGAGGAGCGCCTTGATCACGGAGATCAGGGCGGGGGCGGCGCCGCAGGTGAAGAACAGCTCACCGGCCTTGACCTCCAGGCCGAAACGGTCGGACAGATCCTTGGCCACGGCGGCGCGAGCCTCCGCGAAGCCGGGGGCCATGGAGTAGCCGTGGAGCTTGATGGAGTCCGTCTCATCCACGATCTTATGGATGGAGTCATTGACCTTCTTGGGCGCGGGGATGCTGGGGTTGCCCAGTGAATAGTCATAGACCTTGTCCGCACCCACCTTGGCAGCCTGCTCCAGACCATAGGCAAACAGCTGACGGATGACGGAGGGGGCGGTACCCAGATGATAGAATTCCTGATTGACCATAATGTGATTTCCTTTCAAATCAGATAGCTGCGCGGGACACGCAGGAGAATGATACGGCTTTCCGTACAGAGCGCCGTCAGGACAGCTTCATGCGGGAAGCGAGGACGCTGCCCAGTGCGATGGACGCCAGCTTTGAGTAGGCGCTGTCGGCGCGGCTGACCAGTACGATCGGCACCTTGGCACCTAAAATGATGCCGGCATTTTTGGCGTTGCCGAACAGGTTGGCGGCCTTGCCGATGCCGTTGCCCACCTCGTAGTTTGGTACCAGCAGGATATCGGCCTTGCCGGCGCCGGGAGCGGTGTAGTGCTTGTGGCGGCAGGCCTCCTCGCTGACGGCCAGATCCAGCGCCACAGGGCCGCAGACATCCATGTTGTACTTGGCCCAGCGGTCTGTCATGTGTGCCAGCGCATCGGCGTCCACGGTGGACTGCACCTTGGGGTTGACCTGCTCCGCGCCGCAGATGCAGGAGGCGTTGATATGCTCATAGCCCAGCGCCTGCAGCACCATGGCGGCGTTCTCCAGGATCTCAGCCTTCTTGTCCAGATCGGGGAAGGTGTTGACGCCGCCGTCGGTGAGCACCAGCATACGGCCCAGCGCGGGGATCTCGTAGAGCATACAGTGGGTGGTCAGGTGGGAGGTGCGCAGGCCATGCTCCTTGTTGAACACGGCGCGCATCAGGTCGGCGGTGCCGAGGATGCCCTTCATCAGGAAGTTGGCTCTGCCCTCGGCGCACAGCGCCACGGCCTTAGCGGCGCAGTCCCCATCGGTGTCGCCGGGGATGATCTCATAGGCGGCGGGATCTTCGCCCAGCTCGGTGAGCATGGCGCGGATCTCGTCGGCGTGACCCACCAGAATGGGGGTGGCGATACCCTCCCGGCGGGCCTCGACTACCGCCTCGATCACCGGCTGGTCGTGGGCGGCTGCCACGGCGATGACACCGGTGCTGCCGCCGCGTGCGGCGGAAATGATGCCGTCAATGGTGTGTATCATGGGTTTTCCTCCTCCAAGAAAGTAATTCCGCCGGGGTCAAAGAGATCCCGGTGCAGGCAGAGTGTTTTCTGGGACAATTATACACCGCGTCACCCACAGCGTCAATGAAAACCGAATGATTCAATAAAAAGAAATACCGACAGGGGTTGACGAAATCCGCCGCGGCGCATACACTAAGGCAGTGCGCATTTTTTGGCAAGGAGTAAGAGATATGAAAGAAATCAAAATGTGGTCGCTGGCCTTCACATATGTGGGATGTTTTCTGGGCGCGGGGTTCATCTCCGGACAGGAGCTGTGGCAGTTTTTCGGCAACTTCGGCAACTGGGGCTATGTAGGTCTTGCGGGAGCGGCTGTGCTGTTCACCGTCATCGGTATCCTGTTCGTCCGGCTGACGCAGATGACACAGTGCGCCGATGTGGACAGACTGCTGGTGCCTTGGGACATCAAATGGCTGCGGGGCGCCTCCGGCGTCATCGCCGCGCTGTTCCTGTTCTTCGTGGTGGTGTCCATGTCCGCCGGTGTTGGCGCTATGCTGAATCAACTGTTCCGTGTGCCTGCTTGGCTGGGCAGCCTCGTATTCATGGCGGCGGTATTTCTGGTGACGCTGCTGGGCGTATCGGGTATGGTCAATGCGTTCTCGGCGCTGATCCCCGTGCTGATCGCCGCCACCGTGGCCTTTGCCGTCGGCGCTTACGCCACCTTCGGCACGGAGGGTATCTTCCGGCTGAAGGATGTGAACACCAACCCGCTGATGCCCAACTGGGTCGTCGCGTCGCTGACCTTTGTTGCCTATAACATTCTGGGCGGCATCGGCATCATGTCGCCGGTAGGGCAGTATGTCCGGAAAAAGAAGCACATCTATCTGGGTATCGCCCTGTCCGGCGTGATGCTGCTGGCGGTGGCGGGCAGCATCCTGACCAGTCTGGCGGCCTGTCCGGAGGCGGTGGCGGCGGAGCTGCCCATGGTGGCGCTGGCCAGCAAGCTCAACGGGATGCTGGGTACGGTGTACGGCCTGATGCTGCTGCTTGCCATGTTCTGCAACGCCATGGCCAGTCTGGTGGGACTGATCAGCTATCTGGAGCAGAAGGCCCGCTTCGTGCGTGAGAAAAAGAAACCGCTGCTGGCGGGGATCTGCCTGCTGGCGTGGGCGGGCAGTCTGCTGGGCTTCGGCGAGATCATCGCGGTGGTGTACCCGATGTTCGGGTATCTGAGCATCGTGTTCGTGGGGTGCGTGGTCATCCACTTCATACAAGCGCGGAGGCAGGAGCACGCACGGAAGCAGAAAACCGTGGGTGAGGCGGC
>ERZ1032641.132-NODE-132-length-11811-cov-8.447516_pt1 | contig 11811 bp, 10 predicted proteins | sample MGYA00517876_ERZ1032641 | MGnify/ENA primary metagenome ERZ1032641 (study PRJEB33719, sample SAMN04261397) | wastewater metagenome | biome: periurban shantytown; feature: human; material: feces | host: Homo sapiens | place: Peru: Lima | collected 2013-01-18 ...
GTTCCCGCACCCCGTGCGCCGCGTGCCGAAGCGCCGCGGCCCCGCCGGGAGGAAGTCAGGGACGAGGACCTGACGCGTGATCTGCCTCGCACGGATGCCGAAGCGCCGCGCAGCGGCATGAACGGCAAAACGCGCGGTCTGATCCTGCTGCTGGCCTCCATCGCGCTGTTTCTCGGTTCTGTCGCCATGTGTCTGGCGCTGCTCGGCCGCACGACGGCCGTCGCTCCGTCCGGCGGCAATAAAAAGTCCGACGGCGGCACGAGCGTCCGCGTTGAGACGGACGCACAGACCGGCCAGAGCATCGAAATGGATGTGCCGGACGCCTCCGGCCATGAGGGAATCTACAACATCCTGCTTGTTGGCACGGATGGTGACAGCACCCGCACGGATACGCTCCTGATCGCAAATCTCAACACAAAGGAGCACACCGTCAGCCTGATGAGCATCCCGCGCGACACTTATATCACCGGCAATTACGTCATTCCGAAGATCAATTCCGTCTACAGCGCGGCGGGCCAGGGTGACCGCGGTATCCGTGCGCTGACCGATAAGATCCGCGAGACGCTTGCCATTGCAGTCGACGGTTATGTGCTGGTTGATCTGCAGGGCTTTGAAAAGACGATCGACATGGTCGGCGGCGTGGAATTCGATATCCCGACCGACCTGAAGTATGACGATGACGACGAGAACATCCACGTCGACCTGAAGGCGGGCCATCAGCTGCTTGACGGTGCACATGCGCTGCAGCTGTGCCGCTACCGCAGCGGCGCTGCCGATATGGACATTGAGCGTGCGGCTACGCAGCAGGAATTCCTGCGAGCGTTGGCACGGAAGCTGGCTTCGTCCGCGACGCTGGCAAAGGTGAAGGACTATGCCGAGCTATTTGCGACCTATGTCCGCACCGACCTGACCGTCGGCAACCTGATCTATCTCGGCTCCGAGCTGATGCAGTGCGATTTCGACGCCATGTACACCGTGACCCTGCCCGGCGAGGCCGTGGAGATCAAGGGCGGCGACTATTATCAGCTCGACCCGGACGGCGTGCTGAAGATCCTGAACGAGCACTTCAACCCCACGTCCGAGGAATACGGAAAATATGACATCAACATCCGCCAGAAGACGGATATTCAGCGCGGGGATGGAACCGTGACCCGCGATACCACGGCGACAACGCCGACAAAGAGCACGCAGCCGCGCCAGGAGCCGACAGAGCCCACGCAGGATACGGCGACGGAACCGACGGGAGATCCCACGGAGCCGACGGAGGGCCCAACCGACGAAACGCAGGACCCGACGGAGGGGCCGACCGAGGGCCCGACGGAAGCGCCGACGGAGGCTCCGACCGAGGCGCCCACGGAAGCGCCGACCGCTGCGCCGGAGACGGCAGAATAAGGAGGAATATCCCATGTTTACACCCAAGGAGCTGGCGCTGCGCGCCGCAAAGGCACTCGACGACCGCAAGGGCCTGAAGATCCGCCTGCTGCAGGTTACGGACGTCACGTCCATTGCCGACTATTTTCTGATCTGTACCGGCACGTCCAACACGCATGTCAAGACGCTGTGCGACAGCGTGGAGGCGGCCGTCGCCGATGAGCTGGGCGAGCCGCTGCTGCACCGGGAGGGCCACCGCGGCGGAACGTGGGTCCTGCTGGACTTCGGCTGCCTCGTCGTGCATGTCTTCACGGAGGAGACGCGCGCCTTCTATGATCTCGAACGCCTGTGGAACGACGCAATGCCGGTTCCCATTGATTTTGCAGAATAAAGAGGGAAAAACATGAAGTACGATTTTACCGCCATCGAGGCCAAATGGCATAAGATCTGGGATGAAAAGCAGCTCTATGCCGCCAGGACCGGCAGCGACGCGAAGAAATTCTATGCGCTGGTCGAATTCCCGTACCCGTCCGGCGCCGGCCTGCACGTCGGCCATGCCCGCCCCTATACGGCCATGGACGTCATCGCGCGCAAGCACCGCATGCAGGGCGAGAACGTGCTGTTCCCCATGGGCTACGATGCCTTCGGCCTGCCGACGGAGAACTATGCCATCAAGAACCACATCCATCCTGCCGTCGTGACGAAGAACAACATCGCCACGTTCCGCGGCCAGCTGCAGGCGCTCGGCTACAGCTTCGACTGGGACCGCGAGATCAACACGACGGACCCGAAGTATTTCAAGTGGACGCAGTGGATCTTCCTGCAGCTCTATAAGAACGGCCTTGCCTACAAGGCCAAGATGCCCGTGAACTGGTGCACGTCCTGCAAGTGCGTGCTGGCAAACGAGGAAGTCGTAGAGAACGTCTGTGAGCGCTGCGGCAGCCCGGTCGTCCGCAAGGAAAAGAGCCAGTGGATGCTGCGCATCACGCGCTATGCCCAGCGCCTGCTCGACGATCTGGACGACGTCGACTTCATCGAGCGCGTCAAGATCCAGCAGCGAAACTGGATCGGCCGTTCTACCGGTGCCGAAGTCCGCTTCGGCTCGACGTTCGGCGATGAGATCACCGTGTTCACCACCCGCCCGGACACGCTGTTCGGCGCGACGTACATGGTCCTTTCGCCGGAGCATCCGCTGCTCGAGCGCTGGATGGACCGCCTGACGAATGCCGACGAGGTCAAGGCCTATCAGGAGGCAGCCGCCGCGAAGTCCGACTTTGAGCGCACGGAGCTCACGAAGGAGAAGACCGGCGTGCAGCTCGGCGGCGTGAAGGGCATCAACCCCGTGAACGGCAAGGAGATCCCCATCTTCATTTCGGACTATGTCCTCTCCACCTACGGAACCGGTGCGATCATGGCCGTCCCGGCCCATGACGACCGCGACTGGGAATTCGCGAAGAAGTTCGGCTGCGAGATCATCGAGGTCGTCAAGGGCGGCAACGTGCAGGAGGCGGCCTTTACGGACTGCGCCACCGGCGTGATGGTCAATTCCGGCTTCCTTGACGGCATGAGCGTCGCCGACGCCAAGAAGGCCATCACGGAATACCTGACGGAGAAGCACATCGGCGAGGCGAAGGTCAACTTCAAGCTCCGCGACTGGGTCTTCTCCCGCCAGCGCTACTGGGGCGAGCCGATCCCCATCGTCCACTGCCCGAAGTGCGGCACCGTTCCGCTCGACGAGAAGGACCTGCCGCTGGAGCTGCCGGATGTCGAGAGCTACGAGCCGACGGACGACGGTCAGTCTCCGCTTGCCGCCATCACGGACTGGGTCAACACGACCTGCCCCTGCTGCGGCGGCCCAGCCAAGCGTGAAACGGACACCATGCCGCAGTGGGCCGGTTCCTCGTGGTACTATCTGCGCTATATGGATCCGCACAACGACGAGGCCCTTGCTTCGCCGGAGGCTCTGCGCTACTGGAGCCCGGTCGACTGGTACAACGGCGGCATGGAGCACACGACGCTCCATCTGCTCTACAGTCGCTTCTGGCACAAGTTCCTCTATGATATCGGCGTCGTGCCGACGAAGGAACCCTATGCCAAGCGCACGAGCCACGGCATGATCCTCGGCGAGGGCGGCATCAAGATGTCGAAGTCCCGCGGCAATGTCATCAACCCCACGGATGTCATCGCCGAATACGGTGCGGACACCATGCGCACCTATATCATCTTCATCGGCGATTTCGAGAAGGCCGCCTCCTGGTCGACGAACGCCGTGAAGGGCTGCAAGCGCTTTCTCGACAAGGTCTGGAATCTGGCCGAAACCGTCACCGATCACGAGACGGCTTATTCTGCAAAGAACGAATCCATCCTGCACAAAACGATCCGCAAGGTCACTTCGGACATCGATGCGCTCAAGGGCAACACCGCGCTGGCAGCACTCATGACGCTGACCTCCACGCTGACGGACAACGGCTGCAACGCTGCTGAGCTCAAGACGCTCCTGCAGCTGCTCAGCCCGTTCGCGCCGCACATCTGCGACGAGATCTGGCAGCAGCACGGCTTTGAGGGCATCTGCTCCGTCTCGGCCTGGCCGGCGTATGACGAGTCGAAGTGCCGCGATGCGGAGATCGACATGGCCGTTCAGGTCAACGGCAAGCTGCGCAGCACGATCCATGTTGCAGCCGACCTCGACGACGAGACCGTCGTTCAGACGGCGCTGGCCGACGAAAAGATCGCCCGCTTCCTCGAGAAGACCGGCGGAGCGCTGCGCAAGAGCATCGTTGTCAAAAACAAGCTGGTCAACCTCATCGTAAAGTGATGGAATCCGGCCGCTCGGCTTGAAATCGGCAAAAGATTGAAAAAAATTGTAGAGATCGCTTGACTTTTGACTTGCGATTGACTATAATAATTGATGCCGTTATATCGGCCCTGAAAGCATCCCGGATTGAGCCGGATGCACCGGAGGGAGGGAAATCAATGTCTGAAATTCGCGTGAAGGAGAACGAGTCTCTGGAGAGCGCGCTGAAGCGTTTCAAGCGCAGCTGCCAGAAGGATGGCGTTATCGCTGAGGTCAAGAAGCGTGAGCATTACGTCAGCCCGAGCCTCAAGCGGAAGCAGAAGTCCGAAGCTGCTCGTAAGAACAAGCGTCGCGGCTATTGATTCCCGTTTTCTTGCATAGCCAGAGCCGCTGCTGATGCAGCGGCTCTTGTTTTTTGTCCCGCCTCCCGCACTTTTGCGGCCCGCCGTCATAACATGGAATGAGCCGAGTGCTCAGAATCCAAACGGGAGGTTCCTGACTATGAATTGCAATTCCAATTGCTTCGGCGGCAACTGCTGGTGGATCATCATCCTGCTCCTGCTGTTCTGCTGCTGCGGAAATAACGGCGGCTGCGCCAACGCGGCCAACAACAACTGCGGCTGCGGCGGCTGCGGCTGCTGACGCATCGATCCGGCGGGGGAGAAGGCTTGCCTTCTCCTCCGCTATTTTTTTGTATCGGTACTGGCCTTCTGCCGCTTCCTGTGATATAATGCAGAAAAGTACTTCCCGGAAGGAGCGTGTTTTATGGAGGATCGACCCGTACAGGAGGGCTATCACCGCCCCGCACGAAAGAAAAAGCGCGCGGGCCTGCCTGCCTTTTTCCTGGCTGTCATCGTGCTGGCGCTGCTGGCAGCCGTCGTGCTGCGCATCTGGCTCGGCTACCGCAGCGGCTCGCTTGCCGCCGGAGATATCACCGTGCTGCGCCGCGGCCTGCCGTTCGGCGTGGGAGCCGCCGGACTGGCTGCCGTGCTTGCCGTCGCCGGTCTGCTGCGGAAAAAGCGCCGCCGCGGCTTTGCCGCCTGGGGCCTTGCTCTGGCGCTCGTTGCGCTCGTGCTGACAGGCGGACTGCTGTATGCCGACCATTATCTGACCGGCAAAATGACGACGGACGATGATTTCGATTCGCTTTCCGCCAGTGACCTGCACCAGACGGCGACGGAGGCTGACGGCCGCCTGGAACGCGAGGAGCGTTTTTCTGAGGCGCTGTCCGGTCTGGAGGAGCAGTTGGCTGATCTGCCGTCCTTCACGGAGGTCGATCGCTACCTGCTGTCCAATAACGATATCCCGGCCGAGGCGCTGGCCAAGCTCGACACGGGAAAAGCCCCGCGCAGCAGCTATCTCAGCAGCGATGCAAGCAAAATTCAGGTGTTCGTGCTGTTCGGCCTCGACGGCGTCGATTCGTCCGACAGCGTCATGCTCGTTGCGCTCGACCGCGTGCATCAGAAGATCAAGCTCATCTCGCTTGCCCGCGATTCCTATGTTTTCATTCCGGAATACGGCTTTTTCTCCAAGCTGGCCTATTCCTACACCTGGGGCGGCGCGGCGATGGCCGTCAAGAATCTGAACTATAACTATTACTTGAACGTGTCGGATTATATTGCCGTGGATTTTGATCAGCTCGCGGAGATCATCGACCGGATCGGCGGTGTGACAGTCAACATCGACGAGGATGAGGCGCGCTATCTTTCCAATTATCCGAACGTCCATGTCGGCGACTGCCTGCTTGACGGGGAAACAGCGGTCTCCTATGCCCGCATCCGCAAGAGCAGTGCCACGGACAGCGACCGCAAGCGCACCGGCCGCCAGCGTGAGGTCATTCTCTCGATCCTCAACACGCTGCAGACCATGCCGCTGTCGCAGTATCCGGGCTTTGTGCGCGACTGCCTCGGTATGTGCGCAACATCGTTCGAGGCTGAGACGCTTCTGACCATGGCCGCTGAGACGCTGGGGCAGAATTACACGGTCGAGCAGTATTTCTTCCCGGAGGGGCAGGTGGACTGGTGGGCCGGGCTCATCAAGGAGTATTTCTACTACGTCTATGACCTGCGCCGTGCCAGTGACCGCATTTACCGCATCATTTACGAGGAGCTGTATATCTCGGGCTATGACGATTGAGCAGACGGCTCCTGCGGCGGCATGAGTCGAGATCTGTATCGTATAAACGAAACAGCGGCGTGGCCGGACCGGCCATGCCGCTGCTGGTATTTTCTGTTATCCGTTCTGCTGCTCCTTGGCGGCCAGCAGCGCCTTGGCGAGCTGGTCCGGGCAGGACGTGGGCTTCGAGCCGCAGCGGATGCCCTGCAGGCGGGAGATCAGCTCATCGACATCCATGCCCTCGGCCAGCCGGGCGACGCCCTGCGTGTTGCCGCTGCAGCCGCCGATAAAGCGAACATTCGAGACCTTATTGCCGTCCAGCTCCAACAGGATCTGGCGCGAGCAGACGCCGTGCGGCGTATAAGTAAATTCCATGGTGATTGCTCCTTTGCTTCATTTTAGACTAGTATAACATTTTTTCGTGTTTTTTCAAGCACTTTGAATGATTTGCCTCCCGTTCCACCATACTAAGGAGCAGAAAAAAAGGGAGGAACGGCATGGACGAAACACAGAGCAGGCCGCAGGAACGGCTGGAGGAGCTTGGCGCGGGGCTGACGCAGACGAAGCGCGGCAATATCTATACCCTGACGATCATCGGGCAGATCGAGGGCCATCAGGTACAGCCCGAGACGATCAAAACAACAAAATACGAGCATGTGCTGCCGCTGCTGGCCACGATCGAGGAGAGCGAGGACATCGACGGCCTGCTGCTCCTGCTCAACACCGTGGGCGGCGACATCGAGGCGGGACTTGCCATTGCGGAGCTGATCGCCGGGATGCGGAAGCCCTCCGTGTCGCTCGTGCTGGGCGGCGGGCACTCCATCGGCATCCCGCTGGCCGTTTCGGCCAAGAAGAGCATGATCGTCCCGACGGCCAGCATGATGATCCACCCTGTGCGCATGAGCGGCGTCGTAGTCGGCGCACCGGCGACCTATCACTATTTTCAGCGCATTCAGGAGCAGATTACGGATTTTGTCACGGCGAATTCCCGCATCACGCGCGAGCAGTTCTCGGACTATATGATGGCGACCGGGCAGATCGCCACGGACGTCGGTACGATCGTCTATGGGCGCGAGGCCGTGGAAAGCGGCCTCATTGACCGTCTGGGCGGCCTGCACGACGCCCTGGAGTGCCTGCACCGGATGATCTCCCGAAAACAGGGAAACAAGGGATAGCAATTTTAACATTCCTGTGCTATAATAATCTTCAAAGCAAAATTACAGGAGATTCTTGGTTTGAAGATTTGGGAAGCATTGATCTATGGCCTTGTCGCGGGGCTGACCGGCCTGCTGCCGGTCTCGTTCAGCGGGCATGCGGCCGTGCTGCAGGACGCATTCGCGCTCTCGCCGCTCACGCAGGGCGGGGGACTGTACGTCCGGGCGGCCATCACGCTCGGGCTCAGCGCTGCGCTCGTGCTGGCTTTTCCCGGAGAGCTGCAGCTGACCTGCGGGGAGCTTGCGCGCCGCCCGCAGCGCGGAAAACGCGCCCGGCAGCCGTCTCCACGCCGCCGCGCCGTCCTGATGGGCCTGCTTGCTCTCCCGATCGGTCTGCTGAGCCTGATCTGGTGCGCAGCGGCAGAGCGCATCACGCGCCTGTCGCTCATCGCCGCGTTCTTCTGCCTGAACGGCCTTATCCTGTTTGCTGCGGGACGGCCCGGCGGACAGAAGGATGCCCGCGCGCTCATGCTCCCGGATGCGCTGCTGGCAGGCGCGACTCATCTGGCCGCCGTGCTGCCCGGCCTGTCGCCGCTCGGCCTGACGCTGGCTGTCTGCCGTCTGCGAGACCTGCGGACGGATTTCGCCCTGCGCTTTACGGCGATGCTGACGCTCGGCTTTTCGCTGTGTGAATTCGTCTACCGCCTGCTGCGTGCAGTCATTGTGGGGACGTTTTCCGCGTCGCTGTGGCTGCCGATGCTCGTCGCGCTCGTCGCCTCGACCGTGGCCGGATATTTTGCCCTGCAGTATCTCAAATATCTGCTGCACCGGGAAAAGCTGCGTGTTTTTTCCTATTATTGTTGGGATGCAGCCGTTATCGCGCTGATCCTGGCGCTTATCAATGCCTGAACGGAGGGGAATCATGGCAAGGAAATCGCAACCCGTTAAAAAGCCGACTGCAAAGCAGACCGCCGCGCAGAAGCGCCAGACGCAGAACCGCCGCGAGATCTGGGCACTCGTCTGCATTTTTCTGGCGATCTTCTCCATTATCTGCTGCTTCAACACGACTGCCTTTCTGATCAGGCCGTTCGCCTCGCTTATCGCGGGCCTGTTCGGACAGTCCGGGCGCTACATACTGCCGCTGGCCCTCATCGCCACGGTTGTCATCCTGTTTACGAGCCGCGGCAAGCCGGTGCGCCTGCGCATCGTCAGCGTGTTCACGCTCATTCTGACCGTCTCGGCAGTGTATCATCTCATTCAGGGCGAGGCCCTTGTGTGGGAGTGGAAGGTCGTGCCCGCACTGTTCAAGGGCGGCATTGCCGGAACGACGGGCGGCCTGCTGGGCGGCCTGCTGGCCATGCTGCTGAAGACGGGAATCACCGTCGTCGGCGCGTATATCGTCCTGATCCTCTTGATGCTTGTGCAGATCATCACCATCATGAATATGACGGTCAACAGCATCATCACGGCCATCAAGAACCGCCCGCGCCTGCAGAAGCCCGACGAGGAGCCGGAGCCCGAGCAGGATACGGCCGAACGCATCGTCAACCATGTGGCCAACCGCCATATCGCCCGCGTGGAAAAGCGCCGTGCGGCGGAATTTGACCTGCCCGTGGACGATCCACCGCTGGAAAAGGCGGAGAAGCGGAAGAAAAAGTCCCGCGTTCCCTCGCCGGATGAATATTTGGAAAAGCAGCAGGAGAAACGCCCGGCTGCGAGACCGGTCTCTGTGACCTGTGACGATGTCCCGGAGGAGCCGCTTCACGCGGCAGAGCATCCCGTGACGGTCGTGCCGGAGGCTGCGCTCCCGGAGGAGCCTGTTCCCGAGCCTGCTTTTGAGCGGGTCCCGGTGCAGGAGCTTCCGGAGGAGCCGGAGGACCGGCCGGAGCCCGCCGCGGAGCAGGAGCCTGCCGCGCCGTGGGACGAAGCGCCCGCGCCGCAGCACGACGAGCCGGCGGTCCGTCCTGCGCCTGCAAAGCAGGAGGACGCAGAGGAACTTGTCATCCCGCAGCCGGAGCAGTCCGGGCAGGCCGAGTATGTTTTCCCGCCGGTCTCCCTGCTGACGCCGCGCCGTGAGGGCAGCGTGGACGCCACGTCCGAGATGCGCGAGAATTCCCAGCGCCTTGCCGACACGCTCAAGAGCTTCGGCATCGAGCCGCACATCGTCGACGTCATCCGCGGCCCGTCCGTCACGCGCTACGAGCTGGAGCTGGACCGCGGCGTAAAGCTCTCGAAGATCACGAATCTGGCCGACGACATCGCGCTGGCGCTTGGCGCAGCCGGTGTGCGCATTTCGGCCATTCCCGATAAGGTCTCCGTCGTCGGCATTGAGGTGCCGAACAAGATCGTCAACACCGTCTATGCCCGCGAGGTCATCGATTCTCCGGCCTTCCGCAGCAGCAAGTCCAAAATCTCGTTCGCAGTCGGCAAGGATATCAGCGGCAACTGCATCGTCGGCGACATCGCCAAGCTGCCGCACATGCTCATCGCCGGTACGACCGGCTCCGGCAAGTCCGTGTGCATGAACACGCTCATCGTCTCGCTGCTGTATAAGGCCAAGCCGGATGAGGTGCGCCTCATCATGGTCGACCCGAAAATGGTCGAGCTCGGCGTGTATAACGGCATTCCGCAGCTGCTTATCCCGGTCGTCACCGACCCGAAGAAGGCCGCAGGCGCCCTGCAGTGGACCGTAACGGAAATGATGCGCCGCTACCGCCTGATGTCCGAGGAGGGCGTGCGCGACCTCGACTCCTATAACAAGGCAATCGCAGGCGACCCGGAGCGGCAGAAGCTGCCGCAGATCGTCGTTGTGATCGACGAGCTGGCCGACCTCATGCTCGTGGCCGCCAAGGAGGTCGAGGAGTCGATCTGCCGTATCGCGCAGATGGGCCGCGCCTCCGGCATCCACCTCGTCATTGCCACCCAGCGTCCGTCCGCGGACGTCATCACCGGCCTGATGAAGGCCAATATCCCGTCGCGCATTGCCTTTGCGGTCTCGTCCGCCATGGAATCGCGCATCATTCTCGACACGCCGGGCGCGGAAAAGCTCGTCGGCAAGGGCGATATGCTCTTTGCTCCGCTTGGGCAGGGCAAGCCGAAGCGCGTGCAGGGCTGCTTCATCTCGGATGAAGAGGTGCAGGCCGTCGTGAATGCGGTCAAGGCCCAGTCGCAGAGCGACTACTCTGCCGAGGTCATGGAGCAGATCGAACGACGCGCCGAGCAGAGCGGCAAGCCCGACAGCGGCGCAGCCGCGCAGGACACCGGTGAGGGAGATGAGCTGCTCCCAGCGGCGGTCGACGTTATTCTGGAGACGGGGCAGGCCTCCGTTTCGTTCCTGCAGCGCAGGCTGAAGCTCGGCTATGCCCGTGCGGCCCGCATCGTGGACGAGATGGAGGAACGCGGCATCATCGGCCCGTATGAGGGCGCAAAGCCGCGCCAGCTCCTCATCACCCGCGAGCAGTGGGAGCAGATGCAGAACGGCACTTATGCCCCGCCCGCGCCGCCCGTCGAAGACGAGCTTCCCTGATCTGCTTGTATGCCGGGCCGTGGCAAGGCGCGCCCCGGCTGCAAAATAAATGTTTGCGTTGCATCCGGGTCGTCCGGAGCGACAGCAGGAGGTATTCCCTTGAATCATCAGAAAATCAACCGTATGGTCGGCATTGCCGTCCTGGCCGCGCTCGTCGTGGTGCTGCAGCTTCTCAGCAGTGTCATCAAGATCGGCACGGTCTCTATCACGCTGACGCTGATCCCCATCGTGGTCGGCGCAGCCTTCTACGGCCCGGGAGCGGGCGCGATCCTCGGCACGGTGTTCGGCCTTGTTGTCTACATCAACTCCGCTACCGGTGCGGATATGGGCGGAAACCTGGTCTTTCTGGCCAATCCGTTCCTCTGCGCCGTCGTCTGCATCGGCAAGGGCACGCTGTCCGGCTGGTGCGCCGGCCTTGTCTACCGGCTCGTCGCCCGGAAGGATGCCGCGCTTGGCCGCAATGCCGTCGCCGTTCTGCTGGCTGCCATCACCGCGCCGGTCGTGAACACGGGTGTGTTCCTGCTCGGCATGGTGCTGTTCTTCCAGGAGACGCTCCGTGCATGGGCCGCAGGCTCCGCGCTGCTGACGTATGTGCTCTTCACCCTGACGGGTGTGAACTTCCTCGTCGAGCTCGGCCTCAATCTTGTGCTGAGCCCGGCCGTTTCGACGCTCATCCGCGCCATCCGCAAGACGCACAATTAAGTTAGAAACCTCTGAATAAATCGGCTTCGGTGGATGCCGGATCTTTTTCGCTGATCCATCTGTTCGGGAAACTTGAAATACACAAAGTATTCCTGCGTTTCCCAAACATCGGCTTAGCAAAAAATCTCTCACCATCCACTCTTGCAGAT
>ERZ1032641.141-NODE-141-length-11502-cov-24.576920_pt1 | contig 11502 bp, 21 predicted proteins | sample MGYA00517876_ERZ1032641 | MGnify/ENA primary metagenome ERZ1032641 (study PRJEB33719, sample SAMN04261397) | wastewater metagenome | biome: periurban shantytown; feature: human; material: feces | host: Homo sapiens | place: Peru: Lima | collected 2013-01-18 ...
GAATAACACCCCAATCATTGGTTACAGAGGCCGCGAAATCAAAGCAAGATTTGTAAGCAGCGGCGTTTCTCGTATCGGGCCTGTCACCTATCAGTTTACAGGACGCTCCCCTATGGGCGCGCTTACCGGCATGGTGCATACCGGCGGCATTTACACAGGTCAGACCGTGGAAGAGGTTGTAAAAGAAATCTGCGGCAACATCCTTTCGCTGATAAAAAGTGTATATGCCGGGGTCAAACTTTATGGTTGGCTTCCTTATGCGGATGGGAAAGAACGCTCTGCACGAGACAACCTCGCACAAGTGCTTTTCGCCATTGGGGCCTATCTCCGCACAGACCTGAACGGTGTTTTGAGAATTGAACCCTTGTGGGACGGTACGGCATCGTTGATTGATGTTGACCGATCTTACACCGGGGGAACCGTGAAATACGATTCGCCCATCTCCGCCGTGACGGTGACGGAGCATCAATACGTTGCGGGGACGGAAGTAAAGGAGCTATTCTCCGGCACGGCGCAGAATGGCGATATCATCACATTCTCCGAGCCGATGCACTCCCTCTCTGCAACTGGCTTCACAATCTTGGAAAGCGGCGCGAACTACGCCAAGATCTCCGCTGGCGCTGGCGCACTGACTGGCAAGGCGTATATTCACAACACCCGCTTAATCACGCAGCCTGTGACGGCTGGCGCTGTGGAAAACATCAAATCAGTTACAGACGCCACGCTGGTATCTCTGGTGAATTCCTACGCCGTGGCGAAGCGTCTTGCGGACTATTACCGATGCCGCGAAACTATCACCAATGACATTGTAAGCGGGCACGAGAAACCGGGCCACGTTGTAAGCGTATATCATCCGTATGACAAGAAAATGGTTTCTGCGTGTATCCAGTCTTTGGACACCACCATGAGCGCAACGCTTAAAAGCAGCATGGAGGCATTGGTGGGCTTCGTCCCTCCCCAGCCGGACACGGCGGAATATCTGGACGAGAGGGTGATCCTGACCGACGCCGGCACCTGGACCATGCCGGAGGGGGCCGTGACGCTTCGCGTTGTGCTGATCGGCAAAGGCTCCGACGGCACCGCCGGAAATCCCGGCGACGACAATATGCTGACCAGCAGCACGAGGTACAACACATCGTCCGCGACCTTCAGCGCCGGAGCCGCCGGAAAGGGCGGCTCCGGGGGAATTGGCGGCGACGGTGGAAAGATCAACATCATAACGCTGGAACCGGAGGCCGGGCAGACGTTCGCCTATGATACCACCGGCGACGAGGTCACCTTCGGGACCTACTCTAGCGCGGATGGCGCGGCGTCAGAAGCTGGTTATTTTGACAGCACCACGCTGGAATATTTTGGGCGGAAGGGCGCTGACGGCGTCAGCGGCGGCGACGGCGGAGCCGTGGGCGCTTCCGGAAAATCAGTTGGAGACTACTTCGGAGGACACGGGACTGAAAGCAAGAGTATTCAACACAAATGGACAGCCAGTGGCACCACCTACACCGACAGAGGCTCTATCCAGGGCTTCGGTGGAGGAGGCGCAGCCAAGGGCCGGAACGGTCTCAGCGCCAACGGGTATATCCGCTTTCAGGCGTTCGGCTTTACTCCGGATGTCTCAGTCAACAGCGATGCGGACGGAGCCTCCGGCTCTGCAGGTGATGACGGCGCCAATTACGGCGACGGTGGAGGCGGCGGCAACGGTGGAGGCGGCGCGGGAGCTACCGGTTCCGTCAGCGTATCCTTTACGCCTTCGGCCCCTTCCGGCGAGAGAACGCAATGTTCCTGGAGCGGCGTGTGGGTGCGAGGCGGCTCCGGAGGCGCCGCAGGCGCGGGCAAAAAGGGCTGTGTTATTCTCTACTATCGCCGCCCAAAGGCGGTTCAATCTGGCCCGCTGGCAACAGCAGACGGCAAGTGGCTGCTGGATAAGCTGGGCCGCAGAATGATTGTATAAGGAGGCAGTTATGGCAACTTTAGAGGAGCGCGTAGCGGCGCTGGAAGCTCAGCTGGCCGCCCTGACCGCCCCGCCTACGGACTATTACACCATGGCGGAGACCGGCGAGACGGTGGACGCTGCCGTGCAGGCGGTGACGAGCGGGAATTTTGTGATTCCATCTTCCACGGCGGGAAGCACGAAGAAATTCAAGCTGACGGTAGACGATACCGGCACCGTCAGCGCCACGGAGGTGACGTCCTGATGGTACAGGGTGATGCGTACAGCATCGATATCACGATCAAAAACCTGGGCGAGGCGATCCCGATTGACACCGTGGAGAAGGTGGAGGTCACTCTGCTGAACCTGACGCGATCCTATCCGGAGGAGGTCACCTATTCGGACGGGAAATTCCACTTTCCGGTCACCCAGACGGAGACCTTTAAACTTCCCCCGGTGTGCCCCATGCAGGTCCGGGTGAAGTTTACCGGCGGGGACGTGGTCGGCTCCATGATCCAGATGGTGGAGGTGGCCGGGGCGATCAGCAAGGCGGTGCTGTGATGCTTACCTTTGAACTGCAGCCGCGAGAGGCCCTTGAGATCTCCTTTGCCGTGTCTATCGTCGCGGGAAATGGAGACCCCTACACCGGAGCCTACAAGGTGACGCCCAAGATCTACGGCCCGGTGGTGCTGGAAACAAAGGACAAGTCTATGGCGGACGATGTGACGGTCTTAAAAATCCCCCAATTTGAGGTGTCCAACGAGGCCGGGGGAAATACATTGATTATGGGAGACGAGTATTATGGCGGATAAGTACATCAACAAGGTCATTATCGGAAATGACGTCAAGCTGGACCTCACCGCTGACGATATCACGGCCGACAAACTGGCGAAGGGCATCAAGGCCCATGACAAGAGCGGTGCTCCCATTGTGGGCACCAGCACTTTCGATTCCGACACCTCCGAGGATACCGCCGTTGCAGCGGAAATCCTTTTGGGGAAAACGGCCCACGCGAAAGGCGCGAAGCTGGTCGGCACCATGCCGAATCAGGGCGGCAAGACCCTTGACATCACGGACAAGGCAACTCCCGTTTCCATCCCCATGGGCTTCCATGACGGCTCCGGCAAGGCGCAGATCGCGGAGGCGGAGGCGGCAAAGCTGATCCCCGCCAACATCCGGGAGGGCATCACGGTCTTAGGCGTGGCCGGCACCATGAGCGGCAATGAGGGCATGAAGGCGCAGGCCAAGAGCGCCACGCCCACCTTCGCCCAGCAGGAGATTTTACCGGATGAGGGCTACAACTGTCTGTCCTCCGTCACCGTGGCGGCGATCCCTGTCAGCTACACCGACAACGAGCAGGGAGGCCAGACCCTGAAAGTAGGTGCGTAAGAATGGCGGTCAACAAGGTCGAGGTAAACGGTGAGACGAAGCTGGATCTGACCCAGGACACCGTGACCCCGGAGAATCTGCTCTCCGGGGCCACCGCCCACAATGCGGCGGGGGAGCAGATCAGCGGCGCAGTTGCTGTCGCGGAGGCATCCACCACCACGCCGAAAGCCCCCGGCACGGCTGCGGTGGGCACGGAGCAAAAATACGCCAGAGGGGACCATGTTCACCCGAAAGAAGTCAGCGACACCGACAGGGCGACGTGGAACGGGAAAGCCGATCTTGTAGACGGCAAGGTTCCCAGCGCCCAGCTGCCGGAGATCAGCTCCGTCAAGACCTACACCGCTACCATCGGCACCACATGGACGGAGGACAGCAACACCGGGGTCAAGACCCAGAGCGTGGCGATTCCCGGCGTGAAGGCATCCAACACGGCCACGGTGGACCATGCTTACACCGGCAGCGGCACTTCCGATGACTACGCGGCCTTTGTGGAGGCGGAAAACCAGTACCTGACCTATATCACCAACGGCTACGCAGAGACCTATGACGGCGGCATCAAGTTTACCATCTTCGGGGACGCCAACACGGTTGCAATCCCCATTGTGGCGGAGGTGAGCTGATGGGCAGAGTGATTTTGAGCGGGGCGAGTAAAGGCATGACCAAGCCAACCGTAGGAGCGCCTATTTCGGAACTTGCAGTTGGCTCCCCAGTCAGACTAAGCGTGAATGGCACCGTAACTGATTTTCTGATCGTTAATCAGGGTATCCCTTCTAATTCCATCCTGTATGACAGCTCCTGCAACGGCACTTGGCTGCTGATGAAGAACATCTACGAGAACCGTGTCTGGCAGAGCGGAAATATCAACAAGTACGAAAGCAGCGACATCCACACCTACCTGAACAACACGTTCCTGAACCTGTTTGAGAGCAATATCAAAGACGCAATCAAGCAGGTCAAGCTCCCGTATCGCAAGAACAGCGGTTCTGGCGGCACTGACCAGAGTGGTGCGAACGGTCTACTCTGCAAGATTTTCCTATTGGGTGGTTATGAGGTTGGCTTCACGACCAGCGACAGCGAAGACTTCCCGGTGGACGGTGCGAAGCTGTCCTACTTTACGTCTGGGACCGGCACGTCCGCTAACAACAAGCGTATTGCGTACCTGAACGGCTCGGCCGCCGCCTGGTGGCTCCGCTCCCCGCGCGCCAGCAATGCCGCCAGCGTGTGGGGCGTCTATACCAATGGCGACTCCTTCAGCAGCAGCGCAGTCAACTCGCGCGGCATCCGCCCCGCTTTGATTCTTCCCTCTACACTCTCGGTCAATAAAAACGGGATGGTGATTGCCTAATGGGACACTGTTTATTCATGCGGAAGGGCGAGGTGCATACGGCGCCGGTGACGGGGGTGCTGGCCTCCAGCCTTGCGGTGGGTTCCACCGTGAAACTGATGGAGGGCGGCACGGCGGTTGAATATCTGGTGGTGAATCAGGGCATCCCCAGCAATTCCAGTCTGTATGACGCAAGCTGCGACGGAACATGGCTGCTGAGGAAGGATATTCACAGTAACCAGAAATGGAACACGTCCGATGTAAACATATACGAGACCAGCGCCATCAACACTTGGTTAAATGGGGACTTTTTCAGCAGTCTGGGAAGCGTGGAACGAGCCTCTGTCAAGCAGGTCAAGATACCGTATCGGGCTGGTGGCGGCTCCGGTGGCACCGACCAGAGCGGCGCGAACGGGCTGTCCTGCAAAGTGTTTCTGCTGTCCTGCTATGAATTGGGCTGGACGACCAGTAACAGTTCGATGTACCCGGTTGACGGTGCAAAACTGGACTACTTTATCGCCGGGTCCGCTGGGAAATCCTTGCGTATTGCGCATTTGAATGGAACCGTTAATGTTTGGTGGACACGCTCCCCCTATGCCAGTGGAACCAGCAATGCATGGTTTATTCAGACCGATGGCAACAGCAATAGTTCTGGCGCGTCCTCCTCTTACGGTATTCGTCCTGCGCTGGTGCTCCCCAAGACCGCCCTGTTTGACGAAACCACGATGCTTTTAAAGGGCGTAAAGTAACGGGAAAAGCCGGAGGGTTAATCCTCCGGCAGGTTCCACAGGGCTTCCGATGCGTTCTGTGTAAAACAGGGGGGTGAGGCGCACACATAACAAAAGCCGCCCAGTGGGCGGCGCAGAAAATTGACAAAGCAAGGCGGATCGTGTATGATGGGGTTCGCCAGTGAGAGCGGTACGGTTGTTTCCCCGTAAAGGGGGTGACCGCATGAGCACAGCAGAAACCATTGTGTTACGTATGCTTGTGATTGCGGCTATCAAATTAGGCGTTGACCTAAAGAAATAACCGCCACCTAAATCGGCAGCGGCTTTTCTACGGATTCTAAATCTGTTGGGGAACGACCTGCACCGACCAAAGTGAGCCGTCCTTACTGGCCCTATTATATACATGCCCACGCCGCTTTGTCAAGGATGACAAGGCGGCTTTTTTGATCGGAAAACATATAGGCGCCTTAAAACTGCAACTTTTAAGGAGTGTGTCATGACGGAGACGATAATCTGCGCCCTCATCACAGGGGGGCTGACGCTGATGGGCGTGCTCATCGCCAACGGCAAACAGCAGGCGATCACGGACACCAAACTGGACGAGCTGACCCGCGAGGTGCGGGAGCACAACAGTTTTGCCCAACGGGTGCCGGTGATTGAGGAGAAAATTAAGGTAATTAACCACCGGATCGAGGATCTGGAACGTGAAAACGAACGTTGAAAGGAGAACGCTATGGAAAACATTAAGAAGCGGCTGGGGAATCTGCTTGCGGTGAAGTCTCTGGTGACCATCACCCTGACGGTGGTGTTCGCGGTGCTGGCCCTGCGGGGCGACATTTCCGGGACGGAATTTTTGACCATCTTTACTGTGGTCATCGGCTTCTATTTCGGCACCCAGAGGGTCAACGAGGACAAGAACAGTTGAAACCGGTTGAATAATCAACCGAAAATTTGAAAGGGGACATATTATGAACAAGATCTACGAGGACATTATCAACGAGGGCAAGAAGCAGGGCGCGCCCGTGGAGGCCATTAACGCCGAACTGAAAGCGGCGGGGGCCAACTTCCACCTGAATCCTGACGGCGGCGTGGCCGGTTGGAGCGACAAGGAGATGGCCGAGGGCTTTCTGCCCGGCGATCCCGCGCAGCCGGTGAAGCATTTGCACGATTTCATGCGCTACGATACCGAGAAGGCCGGGGAGACTTTGCGCATTCAGTGCGCCGAGGGCGTGTACGATGTGACGTGGGACGTCTACGGTCATCCTGAGAAGGCTGTGAGAGTCAATGGTTGATACGTTTGACTGCGCCCGTGCGCAGATCTACCACAACACCGGCAAGCTGACCCCGGCGCAGATCAAGGCCAAGACCGGCTGCACCCACATCATCAACGGTTACCTGTTCAACGGGCGCTTCGTTCCAGTTGGCTGGTGCGTGATCGACGGCAAGGTCATCAGCCGGGACAAATACCAGGACTGGGGCGTGTCCATCGGCAGTGACGGCAAGCCGCAGATGCTGACGGACCGGGGCGGATCGTTTTTGTCCGGCGTGCCCATCCTCAAGGCCGGGTCCAAGCTCTACCGGGGCCTGACGCCGGACGTGGCCCGGCCTGCTGCCCGGACGGCGGTGGGCTGGATGCCCAACGGCAAGGTATGCCTGTGGTGCGACAAGACCAGCCTGACCCGTGAGCAGCTCCAAAACAAGCTGCTGGGGCTGGGCGTGGTGGATGCCCTCATGCTGGACGGCGGCGGGTCTACGCAGGGCATTTTCCCCGGCGGGAAAGTGGTCAGCAGCCGGAAGGTGCCCACGCTGATGCTGTTCTGGGAGCGGTCGGCGGTCAAGGCAAAAGATCAAGCCCTCGTATGGGGCAAGGCTCACGGCCTGCTGACGGACGCCAACACCGGTGACACGGTGACCCGCGCCGACATGGTCCGGGCGCTGTATCAGATCTGGGGGGATAACCATGGTTGAGATCCACGCTTACAGCAAAGCCGCCTCCGGGGGCAAGCAACTCTCCGCCCATTTTAAGGTGCGGGAGTTTGCGTGTGGAGACGGCAGCGACGCCATTCTGGTGGCACCCCGGCTGGTGATGGTGCTGGAAACCATCCGCGCCCACTTTGGCGCTCCGGTGGTCATTCACAGCGGCTACCGCACGCCGCAGCACAACGCAAAGGTGAACGGTGCAGCCCACAGCCAGCACTGCTATGGCATGGCGGCGGATGTTACCGTCAGGGGCCATACTCCGGCAGAGGTGGCAGCCTTCGCCCGGTCGATTATGCCCGACTGGGGCGGCGTGGGGGTTTATGACAGCTTTTGTCATATCGACGTGAGAGAGGCCAAGGCCGACTGGGCGGGCTAAACATCTGAAAGGAGGGCCAGAAGATGGCAACATCCACGCGGAAACGCGCTCTGCAAGTCTGGGGAACCCATGGAAAAAACAAACCGAGAGATCCGGGCGCTGTTGTCATCCATGGCCCCGGCCCGGGCGGCGCAGGCCGTCCGGCTGGTAGGTCTCCCGCCTGACGAGGAAACAGCGGTGCTGGCGGTGGACGTCCACGGCCAGAGCTGTCTACAGGCGGCGGCGTTGCTCCACGTCAGCGTGGACGGCCTCGCCAAGATCCGGCGGCGTGCCTACGCAAAGATCGCGGATGATATGCAGGGATGAGAAAAGCCGTGTCCGAATCGGACACGGCTTTTCTTTGGGCAGTTTGAGGGCAGAATACAGGCAGTTTCCGGGCAGTTTGGCTGACCGGATTTTTTGTATCATAGAAGTGTAAAAGGAGGCGCACACAATGTACGAGCGGCTTTTGGCCTGCGGGTATCCGGCGGAGTTGGCGCGAGAGATCATAGCGCAGACCGACCCGGCGGAGCTGGAACGCTACGTGCGCATGATTGAGCTGCTCTACGATGACCGGAGGGAGTATGTATAACCATTTCAACCCCAACCCCTGCGGGAAAAATGTAGGGGACTGCACCGTGCGGGCAATCGTCAAGGCAACCGGGATGGAGTGGGGCGAGGTTTATTTACGGCTCTGTATCCAAGGGTATTTAGATGGTGATATGCCGTCGGCAAACGCTTGTTGGGGGCGGTATCTCCGCAGCATCGGATACCGGCGGTACATCGCGCCGGACACCTGCCCGGACTGCTACACGGTTGGTCAATTTGCGGAGGATCACCCAAAGGGCACCTATATTTTGGCTTTGTCCGGCCATGTGGTTTGCGTCTGCGACGGCGTGATCTGGGACAGCTGGGACAGCAGCAATGAAAACATCTTGTATTACTGGGTCAAGGAGGATGACTAAAATGGCTTACACACCTTACGGATGGCAAAACCCTTATTATGCACAGCCCATGCCGGATAATCTGGCACAACTCCGCCAACAGCAGATGCCTCCAATGATGGCACCGCAGCCCCCTCAGAATCCGGTGGCGCAGAGCGGCGTCCAGTGGGTCAGTGGGGAACAGGAGGCCCGGAACTGGATGATTGCGCCCAATGCCGCCGTGGCTTTGTGGGACAGCTCCGCGCCTACGGTGTACCTCAAGAAGGCGGATGCCAGCGGTAAACCGTCCCTCACGATTTATGACCTCGTAGAACGCACAGAAACGACCCGTACAGCCCCGCAGGAAAAGGGCGTGGAGTTTGTCACCAGAAAAGAATTCGACGCACTAGCGGCGCTTGTGGGCGAATTGAAGGGCAAGAAGAAGCGCAAGGTAGAGGAGGAAGAGGACGATGAGTAACAATCCGTTTTTCAATGCGTTAGGTGGCGGACAGATGCCGGGGTCGATGAGCGGCTTTCCTCAGCTTTTACAGCAGTTCAAGCAGTTCAAGGCAAGTTTTAAAGGCGACCCAAAAGCGGAAGTGGAGAAGATGCTGCAAGGCGGCAAAATCTCACAAGATCAGTTGAACAAGATACAGTCAATGGCAAACCAATTTCAGGGGCTTTTCAAGTAATCAAAATCGTGGCCACGGTTTGATATAAATATTTTTTCAAAAGGAGTGATACTATGTCTCTTTCCTCTGACGGCACCATGCTGACTATGCCTGTGGCTCCTGCCAACACCGGAAACGGTAACGGCTTCGGCTGGGGCGGCGATGGCGCATGGTGGATCGTGCTGTTCCTCATTTTCGCTGCGTTCGGCGGCTGGGGTAACGGCTTCGGTTTCGGTGGCGGCGGCAACGGCGTGATGGACGGTTATGTCCTGACCTCTGATTTTGCCAATGTCGAGCGCAAGATCGACAGTGTAAATCAGGGTCTTTGCGACGGATTTTACCAGCAGGCGCAGCTTGTCAACGGCACTAACATGGCGATGGCCAACGGCTTTGGGCAGGCTGAGCTTTCCCGTGCAACTCAGCAGGCGGCTCTCATGCAGCAGTTGACTGCCATGCAGATGCAGGCCCAGCAGTGCTGCTGCGACCAGCGGGCCGACACGGCACAGCTCCGGTATGACATGGCTACGCAGGGCTGCGACACCCGCAACACCATCCAGACCGCAACGCGGGATATTATCGACAACGCCAACAGCAACAGCCGCGCGATCCTCGATTTCCTGACCCAGAGCAAGTTGCAGGATCTCCAGAGCGAGAACCAGGGCTTGAAGCTGGCCGCATCTCAGGCGGCACAGAATAGCTATCTGGTCTCCCAGCTCCGGCCGTCTCCCATTCCGGCCTACACGGTGCAGAACCCCTATTGCTGCAACCAGTTCGCCGGATGCGGCTGCTGACAACTGCATAGCGTAGCTTTTCCTCCATGTTGGGGAAATGGTCGGCCCCATGCCGATACTGATGACAAAGCGGCGGGGCAATAGCCCTGCCGCTGATTTTATGAAAGGAGATTTTTATGCCTGAATATACTGCTGTTGCCGCGCAAACTGTAGCGGCAAACCAGAACGTGCTTTTTACCGAGGCACCGATCCCCTGCACCAAGGGCCTTGTGACGCACCGCGCAGGCTCCGGTCTGTTTAACCTCCGTGGTAACTGCTCCCAGTGCCGCGTCCGCTATAAGGTGGACTTTATCGGCAATATTGCCGTAAGCACCGGCGGGACCCCCGGCCCCATCTCCGTTGCCATTGCGGTTGACGGTGAGCCGCTCCCGTCCTCCGTTGCGACGGTGACGCCCGCAGCGGCGGGGGCATTTTTTAACGTGGCTGCATCCGAGTACGTTGACGTTACAAAGGGCTGCTGCGCGTCGCTGTCCATCCGCAACGTTAGTGGCGAGGCCATTGACGTGAGCAACGCGAACCTTATCATTACCAGAGTTTGCTGAGAAAGGAGAACACAATGGGAATGAAATCTATGTATGAACTGCGGGATATGCTCTGCAAGGAACTTGACGAGTTGACCCGCAAAGGCGAGCTGGGTGCCGGTGATCTGGACATTGCCCACAAGCTGACGGATACCATCAAAAACATCGACAAGATCGAGGCGATGGACGAGCGCGGCTATTCCGGGCGCTATCTGGACGATGATATGCGCGGCTACAGCCGTGGCAGCTCCTACGCGCGTCGGCACTACGTCCGAGGTCATTACAGCCGCACGGACGCAACTGAGCATCTGCGCGATCAGATCAACGATATGATGCGCGAAACCGACGATGACCGCATCAAGGACGCCCTGCGCCGTGCAATGGACATGATGGAGGAATAAGGGGGTAGGCCCCAATGATTGACGATCGAGAAGTGGCGCTATGGATCAAGCGGTTAGAGACGGAAGAATCCAGTTGGTCAAACTACGAAAAGCTGGCGGCGCTATATACCATCCAAAACCAGAACCGGGAGCCGGTGAGGGAAAGCCGTATGGTTGAGGCGTATTCTGCGGCTCCCGCGCCTGACAGCGAATTCCTCCGGGCGGTGGCTAACGTTGACTCAGCCCGTGCGTGGGAGGTCATGGACGAGCTGATGGACAGCTTGAAAGTGGTAAATGCGCGGGTTTACAATAGCGTCATGCGGAAATTGGAAAGCTAAACTTAAACCCCTCGGCAAATGCCGGGGGGTTAGTTATATTTTAATGTAGGCGTTGTGACATGAAAATAAGACTAACTTGGCGTTACAAAAAACGCACCGTCATTGTCTGCGTCGATGCGCTGGATTGTGCGTACCCAGAATTCCTTTTTTGCCTGCCGGTCTAAATCAGGATATT
>ERZ1032641.142-NODE-142-length-11484-cov-10.631551_pt1 | contig 11484 bp, 7 predicted proteins | sample MGYA00517876_ERZ1032641 | MGnify/ENA primary metagenome ERZ1032641 (study PRJEB33719, sample SAMN04261397) | wastewater metagenome | biome: periurban shantytown; feature: human; material: feces | host: Homo sapiens | place: Peru: Lima | collected 2013-01-18 ...
GGATGGATGCATCGCGGGCGCTGCTGCTGCGGCTCGTGACGGAGCTGCACCGGCGCTACTACCTCTCCCGGCCGTTTTCCGGCGCGCGCCTGACAGGCACGACGGATTTCGGCAATTTCCTGCTGCCGTTTTTCTACGGCGCGCGGGAGGAGCTTGTATACCTGCTGGCGCTGGACGCCGCCGGGCGGCTTCTGACCTGCACCTGCCTGAGCGAGGGCAGCGTGAACTCGGCCAACGTGCCGATGCGCAAGCTCATGCGCGCCGCGCTGAGCGCGAATGCCAGCGGCGTGGTGCTGGCGCACAACCACCCGGCGGGCATTGCCCTGCCGTCGCACGAGGATGTGGAGCTGACACGCCGCCTGCAGCAGGCACTCGACGTCGTGGACATTCTGCTGCTGGACCATCTGGTGATCGCGGATGACGACTTTGTGTCGCTGCGCGACAGCGGCTACCTGCGCTGACGGATATTGCAGCATGTAAGGGAGAACTCCTGCCCTATTTCAGGCTTGCATTCCGTCCTGCGGCGTGCTATGATAAAATTTGTGTAGTTTAGGCAAAAAGCAAGTGGCCTTTGCAGAGGAGGGGCATGCCCCTACAACGCGCCATTGCGGTCCCGGCCATACCATAATCGGATCATTTTGAAATTCACCATACAGGAGTCTTTTCGGGAATGAACATTGTTATCATCGGAGCCGGCAAGATCGGCGCGACGCTGACGGAGCAGCTGCTCCGCGAGGGTCACGAGATCACCGTCGTCGACACGCGCACGGCTGCGCTCGACGCCATCGGCAACACGCTCGACGTCATGACCGTCGAGGGCAACGGCATCAGCATGGACACGCAGGTGGAGGCCGGCGTGCCCTCTGCCGATCTTGTCATCGCCGTGATGTCCACGGACGAACAGAACCTGCTCTCGTGCCTCATTGCCAAGCGCCTCGGTGTGGGCAACACGATCGCCCGCGTGCGCAACCCGGAATATACGAGCGGGCTGCATCTCATTCAGGACGACCTCGGGCTGAGCATGGCGCTCAACCCGGAGCTGGCCAGCGCCACGGAGATCGCGCGCATCCTGCGCGCCCCGGCCTCCATCAAGATCGACACGTTCTCGAAGGGCCGCGTGGAGCTGCACAAGATGCGCATCGACCCCGGCTCCATACTCGACGGCATGAAGCTCTCGGACCTCGGCCGCCTGCAGTCCGGCGCGCTTGTGTGCGTTGTGGAGCGCGGGCAGCACGAGGTGTACATCCCCGACGGCAGCTTCACCCTGCTGGCGGGAGACCGCATCAGCGTGGTGGCAAGCCCGAAGCTCGCCGCAAAGTTCTTCCACAAGATCGGTGTGCAGACGAACCCCGTCAAGCGCGTGATGCTGCTCGGCGGCGGGCGCATCTCCTACTACCTCGCGCGGCAGATGCTGGACTTCGGCGCGAGCGTGAAGATCATCGAGTCCAGCGCCGCCGTGTGCGACTCGCTGGCAGAGCGCCTGCCCGAGGCCACGATCATCCACGGAGACGGCACGAGCGAGCAGCTGCTCGCCGAGGAGGGCATTGCAAAGATGGACGCCGTGGCCTCGCTGACGGGCATCGATGAGGAAAACGTGCTGATGAGCCTCTATGCCCGCAGCGTCTCGAGCGCGAAGATCGTCACGAAAATCAACCGCACGACATTCTCCCACATCATCAAGGGCATGGACCTCGGAAGCGTGTTCCATCCCCGCTATATCGCGGCCGACCACATCGTCCGCTACGTCCGCGCCATGCAGAACTCGCTCGGCTCAAACGTCGAGACGCTCTATAAGATCGTCGGCAACAAGGCCGAGGCACTGGAGTTCCGCGCCACGGAGAAGTCCGCCGTCTGCGGCAGGCCGCTCATGGAGCTGCCCACGCGGCCGAACCTGCTTATCGGAGCCATCAACCGCGAGGGCCGGATCATCACCCCCGGCGGCCGCGACACCATCGAGCCGGGCGACACCGTCGTCGTCGTGACGGCAGCAACGGGCCTGAACGATCTGGACGACATTCTGGACAAGCGGAGAGTGAAAGCATGAATTACCGCATGATCCTCTCCCTGCTGGGCGACGTGCTGCTGGTCATCGGGGCCTTCCTGCTGCTGCCGTGCATCGTCGCCGTGATCTACGGCGAGCCGGAGCTGTGGGTCCTGCTTGCCTCGGCCGCAGGCAGCGGCCTGCTCGGCGGGCTTTTTATCCTGCTGCGGCCGAAGCGCCGCCGTGAGCTGCACGCGCGTGACGGCTTCGTGATGGTCGCGCTGAGCTGGATCCTCATCTCGCTCATCGGCGCGGTCCCCTTCACGGCCTCCGGGGCGATCCCGTCGTATCTTGACGCCGTGTTCGAGACGATGTCCGGCTTTACGACGACCGGCGCAAGCATCCTCCGCGCCGTGGAGGACCTGCCGAAGTGCCTGCTGTTCTGGCGCAGCTTCACCCACTGGCTCGGCGGCATGGGCGTGCTCGTGTTCATGCTGGCCATCGTGCCGCTGTCCGGCGAGAGCATCTATCTGCTGCGCGCCGAGTCCCCCGGCCCGTCCGTCAGCAAGATGGTGCCGAAGATGCGCACGTCCGCCGCGATTCTCTATGCCATCTACTGCGCCATGACGCTGCTGCAGATCCTGTTCTACCGGCTGGGCGTGCTGTTCGGCTGGGGCGAGATAACGTGGTTCGACAGTCTGTGCCTTGCCTTCGGCACGGCCGGTACGGGCGGCTTTTCCGTGCGCAACAGCGGCCTTGCGGACTACTCGGCCTACCTGCAGGCCGTGACGACGGTGTTCATGGTCCTGTTCGGCGTGAATTTCTCGGTGTATTTCTTCCTGCTGCGCCGCCGCTTCAGGCTCGCGTGGCACAACAGCGAAGTGCGCTGGTACTTTATCATCATTTTCGGGGCCATCGTCCTCATCAGTGCCAACCTGCTGCTCACGGGCGGGTTCTTCCCCACCGTGTTCCAGACGATCCACCATGTGGCCTTCTCCGTCGGCTCCGTCATCACGACGACGGGCTTCGGCACGGCGGATTTTGCAAAATGGCCGGAATTTTCCAAAACCGTGCTGCTCATCCTGATGGCCATCGGCGCGTGCGCCGGGTCGACGGGCGGCGGCATGAAGGTCAGCCGCGTGCTCATTCTGGCCAAGACGGCCCGCGCCGAGACGCGCCACCTGCTGCACCCCCACTCCGTGGAGGTTATGACGATGGACGGCAAACGCGTGAGCAGCGAGGTCATCCGCGGCACAATGGCGTTCTTCATCTGCTACGCCGCCATTGCCGTCGTGTCCATCCTGCTGGTCTCGCTCGATAACTTCGGGGCCGAGACGAGCGTGACATCCGTGTTCGCCACGCTGAACAACATCGGCCCGGGCCTGAGCCTCGAGGTCGGCCCGTTCGGCAGCTATGCGAGCTTCTCTGCCCTGTCGAAGGTCGTGCTGACGCTCGACATGCTTCTCGGGCGGCTGGAGCTGTTCCCCGTGCTGCTGCTCCTCAGCCCCGCAACATGGCGGAAGCATTAAAGGCCAAATGCAGGGGCGAGGCATGCCTCGCCCGTCCGCGAAGCGGCATAAGGACGGCCCATTCGGTGCAGGGCACCATTGTCAGCGCCGCGCTCCCAGATTTGTCATTGCGAGGCCCCAAAGGGGCCGTGGCAATCTCCTGCGACCGGTCACGTTTTCGCCGGAAGTTCCCTGTTATCCGGCATTGTACTGTGAGATTGCCACGTCGCTTCGCTCCTCGCAATGACACATCAGGGGAGTGCCGTGGTGCACCAGTGCCCTCCTGCCGTTGAATGTCTCTGTACAAGGCGCTCAGTGAGCGCCGCTACAGACGCAATTGGTGCATACCGTTTTATCGACGGCCGGTACGAGTCGGAAGTGCCTCCCCGAGATTGCCACGGCCCCGTTGGGGCCTCGCAATGACAAACCTTTGGCTTTCACCGTTTTATCGCCAGCCGGTTCAAACCGCCAGTACAGTGCCGGGAGGGGCATGCCCCTCCCCTACAGCACGCAAAAGCAGCCCGGCAATATCACTCAAAATCATCCAAAATTCGATCATTCTGGAGGCGACTGCGCCATGCAGGACTATTTTCATCCGCAAATGACCCAACAGGAGCTGCTGGCCATGTCGTCCCTGGCGCTGGCGCATATCGGCGATGCCGTGTTTGAGCTGCTCGTGCGCACAAAGCTGTGCGTCGAGGGCGGCACAACGAACGGCCGCCTGCATCAGCAGACCGTCGCGCTCGTGCAGGCCCCGGCGCAGGCGCGCTTTGCCCTGCGCATCCAGCCCCTGCTCACGCCGGAGGAGGCCGCCGTCTATCGCCGCGGCCGCAACGCCCATCCTCACGGCATTCCGAAGCACGCCACGCCGGGCGAATATGCCCGCGCAACGGGGCTGGAGGCCCTGTTTGGCGCACTGTATCTCTCCGGGCAGACCGCGCGCATCGAGGCGCTGTTTGCCGCCATGATGGAGGAAGACCATGCCATTTGACGCCATGTTTCTCACGGCCGTCGCCGCAGAGCTGCGCCCCACCCTTGTCGGGGCCCGCGTGGATAAGGTCCAGCAGCCCGCGCGCGACACCGTCGTGCTCCAGCTGCGCGGGCGCGACGGCGGCGGGAGACTGCTGCTGTCCGCCAACGGCAACCGGCCGCGCGTCCACCTGACGCAGGCGCAGCTGGAAAACCCCGCGCAGCCGCCGATGTTCTGTATGCTGCTGCGCAAGCATCTGGCAGGCGGCAGGCTTGCCGGTATCCGTCAGCCCGCGGCCGAGCGCATGCTCGACCTGACGTTCGACTGCACGGACGAGCTGGGCGTGCCCTGCCGCAAGCATCTGATCCTCGAGCTGGTCGGGCGCAATTCCAACCTGATCCTCACGGGGCCGGACGGCCGCATTCTCGACTGTCTGCGCCGCGTGGACTTTGAAATGTCCGAGCTGCGCCAGCTGCTGCCCGGCCTGTTCTATCACGAGCCGCCGCGGCAGGACCGCCGCATCCCGCAGGAGACGACAGAGGCCGAGCTTCTTGCCCTGCTCGACCGGCCCGACGCGGCCATGCGGCTGGACAAATGGCTGCTGGCCCACTTTGCGGGCCTGTCGCCGCTCATCGCGCGCGAGCTGTCATTCCGCTTTGCGGGCGAAACGGACGCGCCCATCCCCGCGCTGGACGCCGCACGGCTGGCGGCATTTCTGACGGCGGAGTTCGCCGCCCTGCCGCCCGTACAGATGCAGCCCATGCTGCTGTGGAAGGACGGCGCGCCGACAGACTTCACCTATCGCGACATTCAGCAATATGGCGGCTATCTGCGCGCCGAGCCGTGCGAGAGCTTTTCCGCCCTGCTCGACCGCTTTTACACCGAGACGGACCACGCCGAGCGCATGCGGCAGCGGTCGCAGACGCTGCGCAAGGCCATTTCGAACCTGCACGAGCGCACGCGCCGCAAGCTGGAGCTGCAGCGGCAGGAGCTGGAGGCCACGCACGACCGCGAGCAGCTGCGCCGTCAGGGCGACATCGTCACGGCGAACCTGCACGCCATCACGCGCGGGCAGACGCTGCTGCGCGCCGAGGATTTTTATGATGAGAATCTGCGCGAAATTGAAATTCCGCTCAAGCCGAACCTCTCCCCGCAGCAGAACGCCGCGCGGTTCTACAAGGACTACGCCCGCGCCAAGCATGCCGAGCAGGTGCTCACGCAGCAGATCGCGCAGGGCGAGATCGAGGAGGCCTATCTGGGCGGCGTGCTCGAGGAGCTGGCCCGCGCCGAGAATGAGCGCGATCTGAGCGAGATTCGAGCGGAATTGGAGGCCGGTGGCTATGTCCGCCCGGCGGACCGCCGCAAGCAGGGCAAGCAGCAGCCCTCAAAGCCGATGCACTTCCGCTCGTCGGATGGCTTCGACATTTTTGTCGGCCGCAACAACCGCCAGAATGACCAGCTGTCGCTCAAGACGGCGCGGCGCGACGACCTGTGGCTGCATGTGCAGAAATTTCACGGCACGCATGTTATCATCGCGTGCGCAGGCATCCAGCCGCCGGACGAGACGATCACGGAAGCGGCCGAGCTTGCGGCCTACTACTCCGAGGCGCGCGAGGGGCAGAACGTCCCCGTCGATGTGACGCCCGTGCGCTTCCTGCGCAAGCCGAACGGGGCAAAGCCCGGCATGGTCGTGTATGACCGCTACCGCACGGTGCTCGTCACTCCGGATGCCGCCCTCCCCGCCCGCCTCCGCGTGGAATGAGAAATAACAGGAACGGCACGCAAAGCGTGCCGTTCGTTGTTTTATGATATATAATTTGCAGGGAAGAAGCATACCTCTCCCCGACAGCGCACAACCGGCGGATGTGCGCAGCTTTTTCCTGTTCCTTTCCCATTTTCAATTTGCTGTATGCCGTTCCCTACAGATGATCCCGGATGGCGCGCAGGGCCTCGGGGGTATCGACATCGGCCAGCGCCTCCGGCGGGACGTCGACGGCAAGGTAGCGCTCCGGATACTGCCGGATGACGGCGCTGCCGCCGCGGTCTCCCTCGAGCGCGCACAGGGCCGGGAAAAATTCCCGCGGGAACACGTTCGGATTGCCGCGCCGCGTGCCGCAGGCCGCGCCCACGATGCACGACGGATGCTCCCGCCACTGCCGCACGACCGCGCGCACGGCCGATGCCGACAGCAGCGGCTGGTCGGCCACGAGGAAGGCTATGCCGTCGCAATCCGCCAGCGCCTGCGTGCCGAGGCGGACCGTGCGGCTCAGCCCGTCGCCGGGCCGGTCGTTGCGCACCGGCTCGAAACCGAATTCCCGCGCGAGGGCTGCAACGGCGGGATACTGCGTGACGACGGCGACGCGGTCGAACACCCCGGCCGGAACGGCCTCAAATGCCCGGCGGATGAGCGGCTTGCCGTCCAGCTCCGCCTCGAGCTTGTTCGCGCCGAAGCGCACGGCGTTCCCCGCCGCCATGATGACACAACCGAGCATGGTGATACCTCCAGTTTGTATTGATAGGGACAAAACACGCACCCCGATTTGTCCCTGTGCCCCTCCGGATGCGGCCGGCCTCCAGGTTTGTCATTGCGAGCCTTGCGCGCTCGGAAGCCGTGTCGCTTGGCTCTCCCTTTGGGAGAGCTGGCGGCGCAGCCGCCTGAGAGGGAAAATCAGCCCTCCCCTTGATTGCTATTGCCATTCAAAAGTGCCTGCAAGGCCCTCTCAGTCACCTTCGGTGACAGCTCTCCCGGAGGGAGAGCCAGGGGGCGCTTCGCTCCTCGCAATGGCAAGCCTTTGGCTTCTGCGCCGGGCCCGGCTGTCCGCTCCCCTGCATTTTCCGTTTTTAACTATAGTATATCCGCAATCGGCGGGGTTTTCCAGCCGGAGCGTTCGCCATTGCCGAATTATCCGTTATCTATAACATAGAATAACGTTTTCGCTTTCCACGCTGCGGAATTTATGCTATACTTCAAATTGCAAAGAAATTTTTCGCAGAATCTGTGCACATTGCCGGTATTCTGCTGCGATCCAAAAGGAGGGTCCCCCATGGAGGTTGGCAAGAGCGTCCGCCGTGTGGACGCATTCGACAAGGCAACCGGGCGCGCAAAGTACTGCGATGACCTCTGTGACCGCAGTGCGCTCGTCGCGCGCGTGCTGCATTCGACCATTGCAAACGGCGTGGTCAAGTCCATCGACACGAGCGCCGCCGAACAGATCGAGGGCGTCGTGAAGATCGTCACCTGCTTTGACGTGCCGCAGATCAAATTCCCCACGGCAGGCCATCCGTGGTCGACGGACCCGCACCATCAGGACGTCGCCGACCGCCTGCTGCTGACGTCCCGCGTGCGCTTCTACGGCGATGACATCGCCGCCGTCGTCGCGGAGAACGAGGTCGCCGCCGCGCAGGCCCTGCGCGCGCTGCGCGTGGAATATGAGGAATATCCCTTCGTGCTGGACGTGCAGGAGGCCATGAAGCCCGATGCCCCGCTGCTGCACGAGGAATTCCCGAACAACATCCTCGCCCACACGACCATCCGCAACGGCAACTATGAGGAGGCCAGCCGCGAGCCGGGCCTTATCAAGGTCGAGGGCTGGTACGACACGCCGACCGTGCAGCACTGCCACATCGAAAACCACATGTGCTTCGCCTCCATGGAGGCCGGGCGCATCGTCATCTACTCCTCCACGCAGATCCCGCACATCGTCCGCCGCGTCGTCGGGCAGGCTCTCGGCATCCCCTGGGGCAAGGTACGCGTCGTCAAGCCGTATATCGGCGGCGGCTTCGGCAACAAGCAGGACGCGCTGTATGAGCCGCTGTGCGCCTACCTCTCCACCGTCGTGGGCGGCCGCCTCGTCAAGCTCGACTGCACGCGCGAGGAGACGTTCGTCTGCAACCGCGTGCGCCACGCCATCCGCACGCACATCATCTCGTGGGTACGGCCGGACGGCACGTTCGCCGCGCGCAAGATCGAGTGCTTCTCGAACCAGGGCGCTTACGCCTCCCACGGCCACGGCATCGTCGCCAAGGGCATGGGCGCGTTTCCGCAGCTGTATCCCTGCCCGAACGTCGACGGCGACGCCTATACCGTGTTCACGAACCGCCCCGCCGCGGGCGCGATGCGCGGCTACGGCATCCCGCAGGCCATGTTTGCGGGCGAATCCCACATTGAGGACGTCTGCCGCGTGCTTGGCGTCGACTCGCTGGAGTTCCGCCGCAAGCACATGATGCCCGTCGGCTTCGTTGACGGCTTCTCGAAGAACGAGAACCATTCCGACACGCTCAATCAGGTGCTGGACAAGGGCGAGGCGTGGATGGACTACAGCCGCAAGCACCGCGAATACGAAAACCAGACCGGCCCCGTGCGCCGCGGCGTCGGCTGCGCCCTGTTCTGGTACAACACGGCCGTCTGGCCCATCAGCCTTGAGAGCTGCTCGTGCCGCATGGTCCTGAATCAGGACGGCTCCATCCAGCTGCAGACCGGCGAGACGGAGATCGGCCAGGGCTGCGACACCGCCTTCGCCCAGATGGCGGCGGATGCCGTGGGCATCCCCGTTTCGGACGTGCACGTCGTCACGGCGCAGGACACGGATGTCACGCCGTTCGGCACGGGCGCCTACGCCTCGCGCCAGACCTACGTCGGCGGCTTCGCCATCGCCCAGACGGGTGCGCTGCTCAAGGAGCGCATCCTGAAGTACGCCTGCGAGCTGACGCGCCAGATGCCTGCCCTGCTCGACATCGTCGACGGCAGGATCATCCGCAGGACGGACGGCCGTGTGCTGATGACGCTCGGCGAGCTTGCCACGGAGGCGCTCTACAGCCTGTCGCACTCCGAGCATCTGACGGCGGAATCTACTTACCAGATCAAGAACAACGCCTATTCCTTCGGCTGCTCGTTCGCGGAGGTCGAGGTCGACATCCCCCTGTGCAAGGTGAAGCTGCTGAAGCTCATCAACGTGCACGACTGCGGCAAGCTCATCAACCCGCAGCTTGCTGAGGCGCAGGTGCACGGCGGCATGTCCATGGCCATCGGCTACGGCATGTCCGAGGAGCTGAAGTTCGACCCGAAGACCGGCCGCCCGCTCAACAACAACCTGCTGGACTACAAGCTCTCGACCATGATGGATCACCCGCATCTCGAGGCCCAGTTCGTGGAGAACGCCGAGCCGACGAACCCCTACGGCACGAAGGCCCTCGGCGAGCCGCCCGCCTGCTCCGGTGCGCCGGCCATCCGCAACGCCATCCTGAACGCCACGGGCATCGGCATCGACGTCGCGCCCATCACCCCGCACGTTCTCTTCGCCGCATTCGAGAAGGCGGGCCTGTTCGAAAAGGAGGAAACCGCCCATGTATGATATGAAAGCGCTCTACGAGGCGCATTCCGTGGAAGAGGCCGTCGCCCTGCGTCTGGAGCATCCGGAGGCGCAGATCATCGCAGGCGGCTCGGACGTGCTCGTGCAGATGCGCGAGGGCAAGCGTGCCGGGGCGGAGCTGATCTCCATCTACGGCATCGACGCCATGCGCGGCATCTGCATCGACGAGGACGAAAACATCCGCATCGGCTCGCTGACGAGCTTTTCCCACATCACGCGAGACCCCATCATCCGGAAGTACATCAACGTGCTCGGCGAGGCGGTCGACATGGTCGGCGGCCCGCAGATCCGCAACATTGGCACCATCGGCGGCAACACCTGCAACGGCGTGACGTCCGCCGACTCCGCCTCCACGCTGCACGCATGGGAGGCCATCGTGGAGCTGACCGGCAAAAACGGCGTGCGCCGCCTGCCCATCAAGGACTTCTACCTCCGCGCGGGCAAGGTGGACATCCGCGCCGAGGAGGGCGAGATCCAGACGGCCATCCTCATCCCGAAGGCCAGCTATGAAAACTGCTTCGGCCACTATATCAAATACGCCATGCGCAACGCCATGGACATCGCCACGACAGGCTGCTCCGTGAACGTCGTGCTGAGCGAGGACAAAAAGACCATCGCCCGCGCGCGCATCGCCTATGGCGTGGCGGGCCCCGTGCCCATGCGCGCCCCGAGCGCCGAGGCGCAGGCCAACGGCCGCCCGGTCTGCCGCGAGACGGTCGACGCCTTCGCGCAGGCCGTGCTGCAGGACATCCATCCGCGTGACTCGTGGCGCGCCTCGAAGGCCTTCCGCGAGCACATCGCCGTCGAGCTGGCACGGCGCTGCCTCATTCGCTCGATCGAGCTTGCAGGAGGTGCGGTAAAATGAACAAGCAGTATAAGCTCGTGCGCTGCAACATCAACGGCAAGGACGTCGAGCAGATCGTGGACGTCCGCGCCTCACTGACGGACATGCTGCGCAATGATTTCCGCCTGACATCCGTGAAGAAGGGCTGCGAGGTCGGCGAGTGCGGCGCGTGCAACGTCATCATCGACGGCGAGTGCTTCAATTCGTGCATCTACCTCGCCGTGTGGGCGGAGGGCAAGCACATCCGCACGCTCGAGAGCCTGCTCGGCCCGAACGGCGAGCTGTCCGACATCCAGCAGGCCTTCATCGACGAGGCCGCCATTCAGTGCGGCTTCTGCACGCCGGGCTTCATCATGACGGCCGTCGAGCTGCTTGAGACCGGCAGGGAGTACACGGACGACGAGCTGCGCAAGCTGCTCTCCGGCCACCTGTGCCGCTGCACCGGCTATGAGAACATCCTCCGCGCCGTGAAGAAGACCATGTATAAGCGCCTCGGCAAGCCCATGCCGGCGGCGGAATAAGCAGCTGAAAACACAGGGACGCACCGAGACCGGTGCGTCCCTGTTTTTGTTGTTTGTTGGCGGAGTATCGATGGAGCGTTGTAGGGGAGCGGCATGCCGCTCCCGGCGCTGCACCTGCGCAGGAAACAGGCTATCGTTAAAATGGGAAACGGCCCCGACGGGGCCTGTAGCGGCGCTCAGTGAGCGCCTTGCAGGCTGGCAAGTTATAGGGCAGCATCATCGAAAATGCAAGGGTTTCGAATTGTCATTGCGAGGAGGCCAACGGCCGACGTGGCAATCTCGGGAAGGCAG
>ERZ1032641.149-NODE-149-length-11056-cov-16.762658_pt1 | contig 11056 bp, 8 predicted proteins | sample MGYA00517876_ERZ1032641 | MGnify/ENA primary metagenome ERZ1032641 (study PRJEB33719, sample SAMN04261397) | wastewater metagenome | biome: periurban shantytown; feature: human; material: feces | host: Homo sapiens | place: Peru: Lima | collected 2013-01-18 ...
GATCGATCCCCGCAACCTGGATACCCTGCTGCATCCCCAGTTCGACCCCAAGGCGTTGAAGGCCACCGAGCCGGTGGGCAAGGCGCTGCCCGCATCCCCCGGCGCTGCCTGCGGCAAGATCGTGTTCAACGCCGAGGACGCCAAGGAGTGGGCTGCCCGGGGCGAGAAGGTGGTTCTGGTTCGTCTGGAGACCTCTCCCGAGGACATCGAGGGCATGAAGGCCGCCCAGGGCATCCTGACCGTCCGCGGCGGTATGACCTCCCACGCGGCTGTTGTGGCCCGCGGCATGGGTAAGTGCTGCGTATCCGGCTGCGGCGCCATCAACATGGACGAGGCCAACAAGCAGTTTACCCTGGCAGGCAAGACCTACCACGAGGGCGACTGGATGAGCCTGGACGGCTCCACCGGTAATATCTACGACGGCGCTATGCCCACCGTGGACGCCAATGTGGGCGGCGATTTCGGCCGCATCATGGCCTGGGCGGACAAGTTCCGCCGGCTGAAGGTCCGCACCAATGCCGACACCCCCGCCGACGCCGCCCGCGCCCGCTCTCTGGGCGCCCAGGGTATCGGCCTGTGCCGCACTGAGCATATGTTCTTCGACGGCGACCGTATTGCCGCCATCCGCGAGATGATCTGCTCCGACACCAAGGAGCAGCGCGAGAAGGCTCTGGCCAAGCTGCTGCCCATGCAGCAGGGTGACTTTGAGGGCATCTACGAGGCCATGGAGGGCTGCCCCGTCACCATCCGCTTCCTGGATCCCCCTCTGCACGAGTTCGTTCCCACCGAGGAGGCGGACATCGAGCTGCTGGCCAAGGATATGGGCAAGACCGTAGCCGACATCAAGGCCATCATCGCCTCCCTGCACGAGTTCAACCCCATGATGGGCCACCGCGGCTGCCGTCTGGCCGTCACCTTCCCGGAGATCGCCGTTATGCAGACCCGTGCCGTCATCCGCGCCGCCATCAACGTCCAGAAGAAGCACCCCGACTGGAACATGGTTCCTGAGATCATGATCCCCCTGGTGGGCGAGGTCAAGGAGCTGAAGTTCGTCAAGGACGTGGTGGTCAAGACCGCTGACGAGGAGCTGGCTGCTGCCGGTATGAACATGAAGTACCTGGTGGGTACCATGATTGAGATCCCCCGCGCTGCGCTGACCGCTGATGCCATCGCCACCGAGGCGGAGTTCTTCTCCTTCGGTACCAACGACCTGACTCAGATGACCTTTGGCTTCAGCCGTGACGATGCCGGCAAGTTCCTGCCCGCTTACTACGACAACAAGATCTATGAGAGCGATCCGTTCGCCCGGCTGGATCAGGTCGGTGTGGGCAAGCTGGTGGATATGGCCTGCAAGCTGGGCCGCGCCACCCGCCCCGACATCCATCTGGGCATCTGCGGCGAGCACGGCGGCGACCCCTCCAGCGTGGAGTTCTGCCACCGCGTGGGTCTGGACTATGTGTCCTGCTCCCCCTTCCGCGTGCCCATCGCCCGTCTGGCCGCCGCACAGGCTGCCATCAAGGACGCCAAGTAAGGGCTCGATTTCCCGCATAATCATAATACCAAGCGCCCGGCTATCAGCCGGGCGCTTGTGTTTTGGGCGGAAGCATGGTAAAATATAACAATAGATCAACAAAAGCAGACAAACGGGGTCGTATTATTTGCTGGAGGGATCGTATGGAAAGACGAGGGGATAAGGTCGATATTGTGCAGAGGGTGTCCTGCTGGATATCGGATATGGCGTTTGCCAGGTTTAAGAGCTTTAGTGATCGTGTGCTGGGAATACAGATCGATGAGATTCCGACTGTGGAGAGCATCCTTATGCGGCAGAATTTTTCGGTCGTATTTTATGCAGCCATTCTGTTTATACTGACCAACGGGATCTACCTGGTCAAGAACATCGCGGCGCGCTCGATGATCCCCATTGACATGGTGCCGCTTCACATGATGATCGGCGGCTCGCTGGCGATGCTGGTGTTTACGATCGCCTATAAAAAGCGTGGAGGAGAATACGATGCGCCGCCGGCGCGGTTTGCGCTGCTGGCCTACTATGGGGTGGTGATCGCCAGCGTTACCGTCTTTATGGTCTCCTGCAACTTTCACCGGGTCGGGTTGTCCATCTCCATGTGCTATCTGTTTGCGATCATGATCGCGCCCACATACCGCCGTGTGGACACCGTGGCGGTATGTGTTCTGATATTGATCAGCTGGTGGCTGCCCGGACAGCTTCCCTACGCGGAGAACTATGATCTGTTCAAGCATTTCCTGCTGCGATTTTCCATCATTGTAGGTTTTATCGTGCTGCGGTCCATCTTCCTTCGGCAGTCTGCCAACGAACGGCACATCAAGGAAATGGGTCACGCTTTCATCAAGCTGGCCTACAACGACGTGATGACGGAAACACTGAATAAAAAGGCGATGGAGACGTATGGCACGTTCATTGCCGATAAAACCGCGCCGGAACGGGTCAGCGTCATTATTTTTGACGTGGATGATTTCAAATCGTACAACGACAACTACTCCCACATGAAGGGCGACGAAGCGCTGCGGCGTGTGGCCGGAAGCGTGGTCGGGGTGTTGGCGGCGGCTGACCGGTATCTCTTCCGCTTTGGAGGCGAGGAGTTCGTGGCGATCCTGCCGGATATCGGTGAGGAGGAGGCCCGCCGTATCGCCGGTGCGCTTCTTGACGCGGTGCGCGCCGCGGCTGTTCCAAGAGAGGACCTGCCGGACCGGCACATTGTTACGGCCTCTTTCGGTGTTGCGTGCGGGACAGGCCGGGAATTGAAGGACTTTTCGCTTATCGCAAAGGCGGACAGGCAGCTGTATATCTGCAAAAACAACGGAAAGAACTGTGTGGCGGCCAGCGGCGCCATATACAGATGAGGTACGCAGGCGCCCGGCTATCAGCCGGGCGCTTGTGTTTTGAGGGAAAATATGATAGGATGACAATACAAAGAAGCGGGGGAATATGATAGGATGGCAGGACAAAGAAGCGGGGGAATATGATAGGATGACAGCACAAAGAAGCAGCAAAACATGATAGAATGACATTACAAAGAGGCGGAAAAACTGATAGGATGACAGGACAAGGAAGCAACAAAGCATGATCGGATGGCGATACAAAAAAGTAACGGAGGGGATACCGCTATGTACGAACTGATACAGCTTACCGAGAGGACGTATTACATCAAGAGCCCCACCAACATCGGCCTATTCCGGCTGGATGAGAAAAACGTCTGCCTGATCGACAGCGGCAACGACAAGGACGCGGGGCGGAGGATACGGCAGGTGCTGGACGCCAACGGCTGGCAGCTGACGGCGATCTACAACACCCACGCCAACGCCGACCACATCGGCGGGAACCGGTATTTGCAGGGACAGACGGGCTGCAGGATCTACGCGCCGGGAATCGACTGCGCGTTTACCCGGCACCCGGTGCTGGAGCCGTCGTTTCTCTACGGCGGATATCCGCCCAAGGACCTGCGGCACAAGTTTCTGCTGGCACAGGAGAGCGACGCGGCGGAGCTGACGGCGGACAAGCTGCCGGAGGGCTTTGCGTCTATCCCCCTGCCCGGGCACTTTTTCGACATGGTAGGCTTTCGGACGCCGGATGACGTGGTGTTTCTGGCGGACTGCCTGTCCAGCCGGGAGATACTGGACAAGTACCAGATCGGCTTTATTTACGACGTGGCCGGGTACCTGAAAACGCTGGAGCAGGTGCAGACCATGACCGCGAAGGTATTTGTGCCCGCGCACACGGAGGTGACGGAGGACATCGCCGATCTGGCGCAGTACAATATCCGAAAGGTACATGAGATCGCGGAGAGGATCGTGGACCTCTGCGCTGTGCCCCGCGGCTTTGAGGACATCCTGCAGCAGCTGTTTGCCGCCTACGGGCTGACCATGAGCTTTGAGCAGTATGTGCTGGTGGGCAGCACGGTGCGGTCCTATCTGGCGTGGCTGAAGGACACGGGGCGGCTGACAGCCCTGTTCGAGGACGGCTGGATGCGCTGGGCGCGGGTGTGAGCGCCAACGGAATACGAAAAAAACAAGCGCCCGGCTTCTGCCGGGCGCTTGTTTTGCGGCACGTGCCGCAGGGGGGAAGAAATTTGTGAGAGAGGGATGTGTCAGTTAGTTGTACTTCTCCAGGTACTTGCCGAACTCCTCCAGACCGGCCTTCAGCACCTGGGGATCGCGGAAAGCGCCGTAGCCCACGCGGATGGTCTTGGGCATATCGAAGTAGTCGCCGGGGACCACCAGGATCTGCTCGGTGGCCATGGCATCCTTGGCCAGGGTCTCGGAGTCCACGTCGTAGTCATAGTCGATCAGGCAGGTGGTGCCCATGGCCTTGGCACGCAGGTGCAGGTGGGGCTGGGAGGCGACCCAGTCCTCCACGATCTTGCGGTTGGGCTCCAGAATGGAACGGGCGCGGGCCCACAGGGCCTGGTAATGCTCCAGCGCGATGGAGGCGATGATCTCGTCCCAGATGCCGCAGCAGATGGTGTTGTAGGAACGGCGGGTCTTCATGACCTCGTACATCTCGTGGTCGCGGCAGACGATCCAGCCGATACGGGTGCCGGCCATGGAGTACATCTTGGACATACTGCTGATGGAGATGGCCTTGTGGTAGCCGTAGTCCAGAATGGAGGGCATATAGTTCTCGTCCAGCCCGCGATAGACCTCGTCACAGAGGATCCAGGCGTCGTGCTTGGCGGCGATGTCCACGATCTTACGCAGACCCTCGTCGTACAGGGTCACGCCGATGGGGTTGTTGGGGTTGGTCAGGACGATCATCTTGGTGTTGGCGTCGCAGGCCTTGTCCAGGGCGTCGAAATCCAGCTGATAGTTATCCTCGGCCTTCAGCTGGACCACGCGGGTCTCGATGCCGCTGCCCTTGGGGATATCGTAATGCTGCTGATAGGAGGGCTTGATCACCACGCAGTTGTCACCCGGCTCCAGCACGCTCATCAGCACCAGGTCATTGGCGCCGGTGCCGCCGTGGGTGATCATCACTTCCTCGGGCTTCACGTTGCCCTTGGGGTAAATGCCGGCCACCGCCGCCTTGATCCGGGGGGAGCCGGTGGCGTCGCCGTGGTGATAATGCAGGCTCATGGTACGCATTTCGTTCAGGAAAGCGTCCAGATCCTCGCCGGTCAGGTCAAACAGCTCGTCCATACGAAGGGCGCTGACGCAGCTGCTGCCCAGATTGATACGGGCGAGAGAGTCCATGGGATTCAGCCACTCTTCCACACCAAACCATGCCAGTTTCATTTTATTGTCCTCCTCATTTCGTCTGTTTTGTAGGGTAAGCGGATATATTCCGCGGGGTTACAGGTCGGCCTGCAGGCCCACGCCCTCGGCCAGTGCGCGGTCGATGGCTACCTTGGCGGCGGCCAGATCCAGAATGTACAGGCCGGTGGCGTCGAAGATGGTGGTCTGCGTGTCGCTGGTGCGGCCGGGGACCTTGCCGTCGATGAGGTCACCGATCTCGCCGGTGATGTCATCGGCACTGATGACGCCCTGCTTGATGGGCAGCTCCATCTCGCCCACGCGGATGCACTGGGCACGGTCGTCGGCGTAGAAGGCGGCGCCCTGGAAGATGGTGCTCTCGATCTCCTGCTTGGATTCCATGTCGGAGCCCAGGCAGCTCAGATGGGTGCCGGGCTTCAGCCACGCCTTCTGGATGATGGGCTTGCGGGAGGGCGTGACGGTGATGATGGCGTCACTGTCGCCCACGGCGGCGGCCAGATCCAGCGCCGGCAGGAACTCCACGCCGGAGGCGTCGATGCCGAAGTCATCGGAGAGCTGCTGGGCAATGTGGGCGGCGAACTGCACCGCGTTGTCGGGGAACATAGGGTCGGCGATGTAGATCTTATCGATGGCCGGACGCAGCAGCAGCGTGGCGGCGATCTGGAAGGGGGCCTGTTTGCCGGCACCCAGAATAAACAGGTGCTTGGCGTCCTTGCGGGCCAGCAGGTCCACGCCCAGCGCGCCGGCGGCGCCGGTACGCATACAGGTGACGTAGGAGGCGTCCATGACGCTGACGGGAATACCGGTGTTGGAGTCGTAGACCATCATGATGCCGTTGAAGGGCGGCAGGCCCTTTTCCCGGTTCTCGGGAAAGTTGTTCAGCATCTTCAGGCCGTGGAGCTGTACGCCCTTGATATAGCCGGAACGGATGTCCATGGCGGCGTGCTCGTCCACGAATTCATAGTTGACCAGCGGCCAGATCACGGACTTGCCCTGGGATTTCAGACGATAGACCTCGCGCACCTCCTGGATGACTTCCTTCATGGAGATGACCTGCTTGACCTGCTCGCGGTTCAAAATCAAAACGCTCATATACATCCCTGTCCTTTCGCTTTTTCGGGAGGGCGGAGAGGGGCCGCGCCGGCCGTGCTCCGCCTCAGTTTGATGTCATTGTAACCGGGAGATGTTGCGCCGCGCGTGGGAAAAGCGTTGAATTTCCGTTGTTGCTAAACATTTTAGCAAATCATGCCGCGCTTTTCAACAAACGATTTGGTACATTTGCCGCCGGGGACACAGCGCCACTGGACAGACGGCCCGCCCTGGTGTACAATACGGCCATAACACAACACGGCTTTCAACAGGAGGACGGGACGCTATGTACGCGGATATCATCATTAAAAACGGGCGCTGCGTGACCATGTGCGGCGATGGCGGGGCCGACTGGGTGGCCGCGGCGGGGAAAATGATCTGCGCCGCAGGCCGCGGCGATGATTGGCAGAAGCTGGTGCGCCCCGGCACGCAGGTCATCGACGCCAGGGGCGGCACGGTGCTGCCGGGGTTTATCGACAACCACTTCCATGTGATGCAGACCGCTGTGAACATGATGAGCGTGGATCTGGGCGGCGCGCGGTCCCACCGGGAGCTGGGCGAGATGCTGGCCGCCGCCGAAAAGCGGGAGGGCGCGGTGCTGGGCTGCCAGGTGGAGGAGTCGCAGTTCGAGGAAAAGCGTTTTCCGGACCGGTATGTGCTGGACAAGTATTGCAGCGACAGTCCGGTGGTGCTGTTTTCCAAGGAGTACCACGTCAGTATGCTGAACACCCACGCCCTGCTGTATTATAAGGTTCCCTTCTCCCTGGAGGGTGTGGAGCTGGACAGCAGCGGCCTGCCCACGGGCATTTTCCGGCGGAACGCCAACTATGTGCTGCGCTCCAATGTGCTGCGGAGCCTGCCGGACGAGTTCCGCATGGAGGCCATCCATCTGGCCATGTCCCGACTGCTGGAAAACGGCATCACCACCGTGGCGGCCATCGAGGGCGGCTGGCTGTTCGACGACCGGGACGCGGAGTTCATCTACGCCCACAGCGGCGAGTTCCCGGTGGATATGCCGCTGTTCTACCAGACCATGGACCTGGCGAAGGTCTGGAAGCTGGGGCTGCGCCGGGTGGGCGGCAATATTATGGTGGACGGCACCCTGTCCAGCCACAGCGCCGCCCTGTCGGCGCCCTACGCGGACCGGCCGGACTACCGGGGACAGATCTTCCTGCCCCAGGACGGACTGGACGAGTTCGTGCAGCAGTGCTACCGGCAGGATATGCAGCTGGCGCTGTACAGCATCGGCGACCGGGCCATCGAGTCCGTGCTGCTGGCCCACGAGAGGGCCATCCGTCAGGGCGGCAGCACCGCCCTGCGCCACCGCATCGAGCACGCCATCATGGCCACGCCGGAGCAGATCGCCCGGGCGGCGGATATGAAGCTGATCTTCTCGGTGCAGCCGGCCTACGCCTATCTGTGGGGCGGCAAAGGAGGTATGTACGAGCGCCGGGTGGGCGAGCGCTATCTGCGCTCCAACAACTTTGCCGCCATGTTCGCCGCCGGCGCGGTGGTGTGCGGCGGGTCGGACAGTGACGTGACGGAGCCGCGGCCCATGCTGGGCATCCACGCGGCGGTGAACCGCGCCGTGCCCCAGTGCGCCGTGTCCGTGGAGCAGGCCATCGAGATGTACACCGTCAACGGCGCTTACGCGCTGTTTGAGGACAAGCGCAAGGGAAAGCTGGCGCCGGGATACCTGGCGGATATCGTGGTGCTGGACCGCGACATCCGCGCCGTGCCCGCAGAGCAGCTGGAGCAGACCGACGTGACCGTGACCATCAAGTCCGGGTCGGTGCTGCACAGCCGGCAGTGAGGTGACGGCCATGCTTCAGATCAGACTGTTTGGCAAGCCGCAGGTCATCTGCGACGGCACGGACATCACCCCGGAGCTGGGCAACAAGGGCTGCGCCCTGCTGTGTATCCTGTTCCTGCGGGGCGGGGACTACTACGCGCGGGAGAAGCTGGCGGCCTACCTCTGGCCGGACAGCGCCGTCAGCGCTGCCAAGTATAATCTGCGCTATACCCTGTGGAAGATCAAAAAGAGCACCGATACCGGCGAGGGCGGGCGGTCGCTCATCAAGCTGGACCGGGAGTACTGCTGCATCGACCGGGCATACGACTATGTCTGCGATCTGCAGACCATCGACGAGATCGACCCGGAGACACAGTCGGCGGACGAGCTGAAGCGGGCGTGTGACGCCTTCGGCGGCGAGCTGCTGGAGGGGTACTATTTCAACCACTGCGAGGACCTGAATGAGCTGATCCTCAGCCAGCGCATCTATTATGAGAAGCGGAAGAACCGGCTGCTGATGAAGGCGGCGGAGCTGTATGAGCAGCGGGATATGCTGCCGGAGGCCGTGGGCATTCTGGAACGGGTCATGGAATACGAGCCCTACAACGAGCAGCTGGCCCTGCGGCTGATGACGCTGTATGAGCGCGGCGGCGACCGCAGCCGTGCTATCCGGTTTTTCAACGAGTTCCGCAACCGGCTGGCCTCCAACCTGGAGATCTATCCCGGCAGCGCCATCACGCAGAAATACGCGGAGCTGAAGGCCGCGCCCGCCGCGCCGGAGCCGGCTCCGGCAGCGGACAGCGTTCCCGGCCTGCACGTGCGGACCTACTGCATCCGGGCGGTGCCCTGCTTCTGGATGGCGGACACGGTGGGGAAGCTGCTGGACGCCGTCGGGAACGACGTGCGGCCGGACGACCGGACGCTGCTGCGGGTGCTGGGCGCTATACAGCCCGCTGCGGCGGTGTGTGCCGGCGCGGAGGGTGAGGTCACGGCCGCACCGGCGGCAGTGGCCCAGGCGTTTATCCGGTGGCTCACCGGTCTGGCGGCGCGGCAGCCGCTGGCGGTGCATATCCGCCGCGCCGGGGAGATGGACGACGTCAGCCGCGGTGTGCTGGAGTATCTGCTGGCGGAGCGCCCTGCCGGGTTGACGCTGCTGACAGAGGACGGCGGGGCCCTGGGCGATATGTCCAGCGGAAAATGCCGGATATTTGCCGGAACACCGGGCACATCCGAACTTTAAAGCGCGAAAGCGCATGGCGGAGTGTTTATTCCTGGCAAATATTTTTGGTGGATATGACGGTTGACGGTGGCTCCCTGTTGTGATATCTTACAGAAAACTTCGGGAAAGGAGAACGCCACACATGATGAAGCAGCTGTACAAGGCATACGCATTTAGCTTTTACTTTACCTATGCGGATAAAGTAAGAGTGATTTGTGATACCCGGAAATGCTGCTGATGAAATGAGGACGTTCTCCCACGGAGACGCACTGACATCAAAGCCGCCCTATGGATCACAGATCCACAGGGCGGCTTTTTTGCAGCCAAATTTTCAAAAACACCCATCAGGAGGAACCACACCATGAAAAAGAACATCACACGGCGGCTGATGACCGCCCTGCTGGCCGCCGTCATGTGCGTGAGCATGGCCGCCTGCGGCAGCAAGACCGACGACACCAAGACGGACGGCACCGGCGATGCCGACGGCGCCAAGAAGTATACCATCGGCGTGTGCCAGCTGGTGACCCACGATGCACTGGACGCCGCCACCCAGGGCTTCATCGACGCGGTGAAGGACAAGCTGGGCGAGGAGAACGTGACCATTGACGTGCAGAACGCCGCCAACGACCAGAACGTCTGCACCACCATCGTCAACACCTTCGTGTCGAAGAAGGTCGACCTGATCATGGCCAACGCCGCCCCGGCGCTGCAGGCGGCCTATAACGCCACCGCAGAGATCCCCATTCTGGGTACCTCTGTTACCGAGTACGGCGTGGCGCTGGGTATCGACAACTTCTCCGGCACCGTGGGCGGCAATGTCTCCGGTACCTCCGACCTGGCGCCCCTGACGGAGCAGGCGGACATGATCCTGGAGCTGCTGCCGGAGACCAAGACCGTCGGACTGCTGTACTGCTCCGCCGAGCCCAACTCCGAGTACCAGGTCCAGGTGGTGGAGGAGTACCTGACCGGCAAGGGCATCACCTGCACCCGCTACTCCTTCTCTGACTCCAATGACGTGGCCGCTGTGACCACCAAGGCCGCCGCCGACAGCGACGTGATCTACATTCCCACCGACAACACCGCCGCTTCCTGCACCGAGACCATCGGCAGCATCGTTCTGAACGCCAAGACCCCGGTGGTAGCCGGCGAGAAGGGCCTCTGCACCGGCTGCGGCGTGGCCACGCTGTCCATCAGCTACTATGACCTGGGCTACAAGACCGGCGAGATGGCCGCCCAGGTGCTCACCGGCGAGGCGGACATCGCTGAGATGCCCATCCAGTACGCGCCCGCTGCCAAGATGTACAACCCAACCATGTGCGAGGCCCTGGGCATCACTGCCCCGGAGGGCTACGAGGCCATGGAATAAAATTCAGACAGGAAGGTCTGGTGTAGCCACATGACACAGCTATTGAACGCGCTGCCCGGCGCTCTGGCCCAGGGACTGATCTGGGGCGTGATGGCCATCGGCGTATACATTACCTATAAAGTGCTCGATATCGCCGATCTGACCGTGGACGGCTCCATCTGCACCGGCGCGGCGGTGTGCACCATGCTGCTGCTGGGCGGGCAGAGCCCGTGGCTGGCGCTGCTGTGTGCCGTGCTGGCCGGTGTGCTGGCCGGCGCCGTGACAGGCCTGCTCCATGTGGGCCTGGGCATCCCGCCCATCCTGGCGGGCATCCTGACCCAGATGGTGCTCTGGTCCGTGAACC
>ERZ1032641.154-NODE-154-length-10807-cov-7.357701_pt1 | contig 10807 bp, 8 predicted proteins | sample MGYA00517876_ERZ1032641 | MGnify/ENA primary metagenome ERZ1032641 (study PRJEB33719, sample SAMN04261397) | wastewater metagenome | biome: periurban shantytown; feature: human; material: feces | host: Homo sapiens | place: Peru: Lima | collected 2013-01-18 ...
ACGCACGACTTTTTCTAAAGAAAGAGAGGAACATATCGTATGCCAGACGAAAAAACCGGCCGTTTGGACGAGGAATATGTCGTCCAGATGAAAGGGATCACGAAGGTGTATCCCAACGGCGTCGCGGCCAATCAGGGTGTGGATTTTAACCTCCGCAGGGGCGAGATCCACGCGCTGATGGGTGAAAACGGCGCCGGCAAGTCCACGCTCATGAAGATGCTGTTCGGTCTGGAGCAGCCGACGAGCGGCGAGATCTGGGTGCACGGCGAAAAGCTGACGCTCTCGTCCCCCACCGTCGCCATTTCCCACGGGATCGGCATGGTACACCAGCATTTCATGCTCGTGCCGAGCCTGACCGTTGCGGAAAACATGGTGCTCGGCATGGCTCCGCGCAAGGGACTGTTCATCGACCACGCGAAGGCTGTCGCCATCACAAAGGAATACGCGGAAAAATACAACCTGCACGTCGAACCTGAGGCCAAGGTCATGGACATCCCGGTCGGCATGAAGCAGAAAGTCGAGATCCTCAAGGCGCTCGTGCGCGGCGCAAAGATCCTGATCCTCGACGAGCCAACGGCCGTTCTGACCACGCAGGAGACGGTCGAGCTGTTCAAGGAGCTGCGGCATTTAAAGGAGCAGGGCTATACCATCGTCTTTATTTCGCACAAGCTGAACGAGATCATGGAGATCACCGACCGGCTGACGATCATGCGCGGCGGGCGCTCGATGGGCGTTTACAACACGTGCGACGTGACGAAGGAGGAAATTTCGCGTCTGATGGTCGGCCGCGATGTCATTCTGAATGTGCAGAAGGACAAGGCGCAGCCGTCGGATGTTGTGCTGCGCGTGCGCGACGTCGAATACGTCAACGAGTGGCACAAGAAGATGCTGGACAAGATCTCCTTCGACGTGCGCCGGGGTGAAATTCTCGGCATTGCGGGCGTCGAGGGCAACGGCCAGAAGGAGCTGGTCGATATGCTCTTCGGCTTCCTGACGCCGAACGCGGGCACGGTGACGATGCAGTCGGAGAATCTTCTCGGCCTTTCGCAGCAGAAGCTGCGCGACAAGGGCGTTGCGCTCATTCCGGAAGACCGTATGCTCTACGGCATTGCGGGCAGCGCGTCCATCGAGGAAAATCTCATTTCCGACCGTTCGGCGGAAAAGCGGCTGAACCATGGCCCGCTTTTCAACATGAAGGCCATTCACGACGAGGCGGACAAGCTGATCGAGGACTACGCCGTTTTGTGCAAATCCCGCAAGCAGCAGGTCGGTATGCTCTCCGGCGGCAACATTCAGAAGGTCGTCGTCGCGCGCGAATTCTCCGGCAATCCGGTGCTCATTCTCGCTGACCAGCCGACGCGCGGCATTGACGTCGGCGCGACGGAGTTCATCCGCAAAAAGCTCGTCGAGCTGTCTCGCTCCGGCATTGCGGTGCTGCTGATCTCGGCAGATCTGGCGGAGGTCATGGAGCTGTCCGACAGTCTGATCGTCATGCACGGCGGCAAAATTGCCGCGTATTTTGAAGACACCTCCACCCTCACCGACGATGTGATGGGCGAATATATGCTCGGGCTCAAGACCCAGAGCGAAGAGGAAATCAGGAGGGTTTGCCATGACTAAGAAACGTCAGATCCTGTTCTCCGTGATCCGCGGCCTGCTCGCCATTCTGATCGCGCTGCTTGTGGCGACGCTGCTGATCTTCCTGTCGGCAGACGGAAGCAGCTTCTCCGAGAAGCTTTCCGCCACCGGCGACGCATTAAAGCAGCTGCTCGTCGGCCCGCTGTTCCGCATGGGACGCAGCGGCACCACCTTTGATTTCAAGCGCCTGACCGACATTCTGGCCTCGATGATCCCCATCATCTTCACCGGCCTTTCCGTCTGCGTCATGTTCTCCGCCAACCAGTTCAACCTCGGCGCGGAGGGCGGCATCATGCTCGGCGCGTTCACGACCGGCATGGTCGCGGTCTATGTGCCGATGGCGGCGTTTTTGCATCCGGTCGTGGGCGTTCTGGCCGGCGGTCTGGCTGTTGCCGCGATCATGCTGCTGCCCGCGCTTTTAAAGACCAAGCTGAATGTGAGCGAAATGGTCTGCTCGCTGATGCTCAACTACATCATCATGTATCTCATCAAATACCTGATGAACACGTATCTTGCCGACAAGACCAAGGGCCAGATCCAGTCGTATGAATTTCTGGAGACGTCCAGGATCGCGCCGCTCATTGACAACGGCTCGAAGCTCTCCTGGGGCTTTGTCATTGCGATCGCCTGCGTCGTGCTGATTGGCCTTTTCATGTTCAACACCCGCTGGGGCTACACCATCCGCATGATCGGCATCAATCAGGCGTTTGCCAAATATTCTGGCATGAAGGTCGCGACCGTGATCGTGCTGTCGCAGGTGCTGGGTGGCTTCCTGGCCGGTATCGGCGGCGGCATCGAGATGCTTGGCCGGTACCCGACGTTCTCGTGGAGCTCGCTTCCCGGCTACGGCTGGACGGGCATCACCATTGCGATCCTCGCGGGCAACAATCCGTGGTTCGTACCGTTCGCGTCGTTCTTCATGGCGTATCTCACAAAGGGCTGCGAGCTGATGGCGACGTATGCAAACGTACCGTCGCAGCTGATCGATATCATTCAGGGCGTCATTTTCCTGTTCTTCGCCGCCGAGCAGTTCCTGTCCAAATACCGGCAGAAGCTGGTCGTCAAGACGGCGCAGGAGGAGCTTGCCGCGAAGGCTGCGCTTGAAGCGCAGAAAGGAGGTGCCGAGCGTGCTTGATTTTCTGAAAATGCTGCTGACGCCGGAGTTCTTCTTCTCCATCATCCGCATTTCCGCGCCCATCCTGTTCGCAACGCTGGCGGCCATCGTGGTTGAAAAGGCGGGCTTCTGCAACATCGGTCTGGAGGGCCTGATGATGTTCTCCGCGCTGACCGGCTCGCTCGTGTCCTATTATGCGCACAGCTGGGTCTGGGGATTGCTTGCCGCGCTGGCCATCGGCGTTCTCATGAGCCTGATGATGGGCTTCTTCGCCTTCCAGCTCAAGACCGATATCACGCTTGTCGGCATCGCCGTCAACATGATGGGCTCCGGCGGCACGCTGTTTTTGTGCAAGGTCATCACGAACCTGTCCGAGGGCACATCCATGGCGTCCTCCACCGGTTTGATCACCTCAAATCTGCTGATCCCGAACATCAACATTCCGCTGATCGACAAGATCCCCTTCCTGGGCAGCATCATTTCGGGACACAACCTGCTGACGTGGATCGCGTTCATCTGCTGCGCGCTCACGAGCGTGATGCTGTATAAGACGAGCCTCGGCCTCAATATCCGCGCGGTCGGCGAAAACCCGAATGCGGCCAGCTCCGTCGGCGTTTCCGTGCTGAAGATCAAGTACATCGCCATCGGCTTCTCCGGCCTCATGTGCGGCTTCGGCGGCGCGTTCATGTCGATGTACTACGCGGCCGGCTGGTCGCTCGACATGGTCGCAGGACGCGGCTTTATCGCGCTGGCTGCACAGGCCATGGGCGGCGGTGAATGCCTCGGCGGTATGCTGTCCTCGCTCGTGTTCGGCTTTGCGCAGGCGCTGGGCATCAAATTCTCCGCCGTCGGCCTCGACTCGAACCTCGCCTCCCCCATCCCCTACGCCGTTACCATCATCGGCCTTGTGATCTTCTCCCTCGTGCGGCGCAGCCGCGCGAAGAAGCTGCACTCGGCTGCCGCGCTCAAATAAGGAGGGCTTTATGTCCGAACACAAAAAGATCCCCGTCATTCTCGACGGCGACCCCGGCCATGACGACGCCATTGCGTGGGTCCTGGCGCGGGCCAGCCGGGAACTCGGGATCCTCGCCGTAACGTCCTGCTGCGGCAACCAGACGATTGAAAAAACGACCTATAACGCACTGCGCGTCTGCACGCTCATCGGCCTGCACGCGCCGGTCGGGAAGGGCTGCCCGCATCCGCTTCTGAACGACGTGATGAACGCGCCGTCTGTCCACGGCGAATCGGGCCTTGACGGCCCGGCGCTGCCGGAGCCTGCGTTTGAAGCCTCTGCGCTTTCCGCGCCGGAGCTGATGGCGAAGGTGCTGCGCGAATCGCCGGAGCCTGTCACCATCGTGGCGACCGGCCCGCAGACGAACGTTGCGGCGCTGCTGCTGGCGCACCCGGAGCTGAAATGCAAAATCGCCCGCATTTCCCTGATGGGCGGCGGCATCGCCACCGGCAACTGGACGCCTGCGGCGGAATTCAACATTCTCGTCGACCCGGAGGCAGCACGGATCGTATTCACATCCGGCGTCCCCATCACAATGGCCGGTCTGGACGTGACGGAAAAGGCGCTGATCATGCCGGAGGATTTTGAGCGCGTGCGCGCACTTGGTAATCCGGTCAGCGATATCGTCGCGCAGTGGCTGGAGTTTTTCTACAAGTTCCACCGCTCCATTGGCTACGCTGGTGCGCCGATGCACGACCCGTGCGCGGTCATGGCGCTCATCCATCCCGAAATTTTCACCATCCGGCCCATGTATGTCCAGATCGAAACAGCGGGCGAATACTGCCGCGGCACGACCGTGGGCGATCTGCTCGGCTTCTCCGGGCACGCGCCGAATGCGGACGTGCTGATGGACGTTGACCGGGACCGCTTCGCCGATCTGCTGGTCGAAGCCATCAAATTCTACGGGGAGGCAGAGGCATGACAACCAAACAGATTCCAGTCTGGATCGACTGCGACACCGGCACGGACGATTCCGTTGCGATCATGCTGGCCCACGCGCTGCCGGAGCTTTCGGTCGTCGCGCTGTCCGCCGTGGCGGGCAACAGCCCCCTCTACAACACCTTCCCGAACACACGGCGCATCGTGCATCTGCTGGGCGCCGATTATCCGGTCTATCCCGGCGCGGAGCGCCCCCTTGTGCGGGAACCGCACGTGGCCGGCAAGTTCCATGGCGAAAACGGCCTCGGAGATGTCGAGCTGCCCCTGCCGGACAGTGCGCCTGAAACCACGCCCGCGTGGGACGCACTTTATGAAGCGGCGAAGCGGATGCCGGGCGAATTGCGTCTGGTCGCGACCGGGCCGCTGACAAACGTGGCCATCGCGCTTACAAAATACCCGGAGCTGAAAACTCTGCTGCACTCCATCGCCCTGATGGGCGGCGCGGCCGTCGGCGGCAATGTGACGCCTGCGGCGGAGTTCAACATTTACGACGACCCGGACGCGGCGCAGATCATGTTCAAATCCGGCGTGCCGCTCGTCATGTGCGGTCTTGACGTTACGATGCAGGCCGAGCTTCGCCCCGCAGACTGGGACGAAATGGCCGGATACGGCAATCGCTGCGGCAGCCTGGTACGCGAGCTGTTTGCCTGCGCGTGGAGCGCGGTGCAGACCGTTGGGCTCACGGGCGTCGCGCAGCATGATTCCTGCCCTGTCCTGTATCTGGCACACCCGGAGCTGTTCGAGGGAAAAATGGCGGGCGTTTTCGTGGAAACGCAGGCCGAGCTTACGCTCGGCAAGACCGTCACCGATCTGCAGAGCGACAAAACATTCGAGCAGAAAAACGCGCTTGTGCTGCTGAAGCTCGACCGCGAAGCATTTATGCAGCTCCTGAAGGACTGCATCCGAACACTTCCGTAAATCCGCAAAACACCCCGTATGTCAGACATACGGGGTGTTCGTTTTACACCACCGCTCCTTACCGCGCGCGGGGCGGCAAGGGGCGGCTTTGAGCGAGATCATCTATCGTGCTCCCGCACTCATTTCAGCTCTGCGGCAAATGTGATGCGGCTTTCCTGCACGCTGGCGCGGATGGTGCCGTGGTGGGCTTCTGCGATGCTCTTGGCGATGGAGAGGCCGATGCCGAAGCCGCCGGTCGCAGCGGTGCGGGAGGCGTCCGGCCGGTAGAAGCGGTCAAACAGGCGGTCCAGCGGCCCGTCCGGCGGCTGGACGCATTCGTTTTCCACCGTAAGGCGGACGCCGCGCCGGAGCGGTTCGAGCGCGACTCGGATCTCGGTATGCAGACCGCGTAGGACACGCCCGACCAGACTGCCAGCGTCCGCACGGCGCGCAGCTGCTGGTAGCAGTCGAGGAAGACGGCCTGATACTGCCCGTTTTCCTGTGCAGTCACAAGGAATTTGAAGCTGGAGGAATAGAAGCCGTAGCCCTCGCCGTGCCGCAGCACAGCAGGAAGATCACCGGCGTTATTTCCGAGGTAATGATCGAATCAAGCACAGAACATGACCTCCTTTATGGCCCCAGCGTAGCAGACGCACCTAAAGCCAGCCTAAAGGATCATACGGGCCGCGGCGCGGCGGGCCTGTGCGAAGATCGTCCACGTCCGAACAGACGAAAAAACGCTGCGAACGAAACTGTTCGCAGCGTTTGGAGCGGGTGACGAGGCTCGAACTCGCTACCTCCACCTTGGCAAGGTGGCGCTCTACCAGATGAGCTACACCCGCATTTGCAGGAATCATTATAGCGGGATCGGCTCGATTTGTCAAGTCTTTTTTGCAAAAGGTCGAAATTTTTTACGCTATGGCTCCGTCGGCTCCTCCGGCTCCGGCACGGGATTGGAGGGATAGGCCTCCGCGTCCCAGTCATAGCCCTCGTCCCGCAGCGCGGCGGGATCGAGCAGGTCGAGGGAATCGCCGCCCTGCTCCACGGAACGCATCAGGTCGACAGCATACCACGTTTCCTCGAGCTGCAGCAGGTTCCACCAGTGCGTCTCGCCGCCGCGCGTGCCGCTGACCAGACGGCACGCCAGCCCGGCACGGGTGCACTCGGCATAGAACACCGAGGCAAACGACAGGCTGTGCGCCCGCCCGCTGCTCAGCAGATCATAGGCAGGCATGTCCGGCGTCTCCTCCGCAGTCGTATAGGTAAAGCGGGTCAGCAGGAAGCGGGCCAACAGCTCTGCGCAGCGCCGGGGCGTCGTGCCGCTCTCCACATAGGCAGCGGCAGAGTCCAGAATGGTGTTCACCGCGGCCTGCATGCTGCGCAGCGTGTCGCGCGGCTGGCTGTAGGTAAAATGCAGCTCCAGAATGCGCGTCTCGCCCGTCTCCGGGTAGACGGCCGCCGAGACCTCCGGCAGGGCCATGGCGCTGTCCGGATGCTCGAGGCAGTAGGTGCGGATGTAGCCGGAGAAGTCCGCATCCTCATAGCTGCGGATGCGCAGCGTCAGCGCCGCGTCAAAATTAGCCAGCGCCTGCCGGATCTTCGCATGCGCGCCGTTGACGCCGCTCACGGTCACGATAGCATCGATCTCCGCCGCAGAGCGGCGGAACACGATGCTGACCTCGACGGTGCCGGTCTGCGCGTCGCCGCGCAGCTCCGCATCGGCATAGTCCACGGCGTAGGCGCCGATGGGGTCCTCCTGCGTGATGTAGCGCACGGTCTCCGTCAGGTCGGCGGTGAGATCGCCGCTGTAGCCCGAGATGCGGATCTCGCCCTGCTCTGTCCAGTTGCGGACAAATGAAAGCATCGCGCCGCGCAGCTCGCTGCGGTTGCCGGCCGTGGGCGGCTCCTCCTGCTGCGGGGTCTCCGTTGCAGGTATGCTCGGCTCAACGTGGGTGCGGACGGAGAGATAGCTGTCGTCCGCGCCGCAGGCGGACAGCCCGGCCAGCAGGCCGAGCAGCAGCAGGCAGGCAATGAAATTCCGCACGGCGGCGTCCTCCTTTTTGGCTTTACGGCAGCACCGCACAATTCAGTGAGAGCATATCCGGCGAGGGCCGAAGCTGCAATTGTGCGGCGTTTCCTTACAATTCATTTCGGTCGTACCGCTTGAAGCCGTCGCCCAGCACCTGATGGGCATCCTGCAGGATGATGAAGGCGTCCGGGTCGATGTCCATGACCAGCTCCTTCAGCTCCGCGAGCTGCTTGCGCTTCACGGCGCTGAGCAGGACCATCTTGTCCTGCCGCTTATAATAGCCCTGCCCCTTGAGCAGGGTCACACCGCGGTCGAGCTGGCTGTCGATGGCCGTGGCGATGGCCTCATACTTCTCCGTGATGATGAGCGCGACCTTGGAATAATCCATGCCGTAGACGACGCGGTCGAGCGCCATGGAGGAGACGACCATGGCAATGACGCTGTAGAGCGTGTTGTTGAAGTCACGGTAGACCACGCCCGTGATGACAGCAATGGTCAGGTCCATGCAGAGGATGATCTTGCCGATGGGGAAATTGCGGAATTTCAGCTTCATCAGGCGCGCGACGATGTCGACGCCGCCCGTCGAGGCGTTGCCCAGGAACACGAGGCCGAGGCTCACGCCCATGAACACGCCGCCGAACAGGGCCGCCACGAGCGGCTCGACGGCCGGGACCGGCAGGATGCGGGCGAACAGGTCAAGGAAAACGGACGTCAGCACCGTGCTGTAGAGCGAGCCAAAGAAGAAATGCCGTCCGATCTTTTTCAGGCCGCAGAGAAACAGCGGGATGTTGATCATGGCGTTTAGAATGCCGACCGTCAGGAATTTCGGGTGAGCAGCATAGACGATGATCATGGCGATGCCGGAGACGCCGCCGCTGCTGATGCCGCCCGGCTCCAGAAACAGGTCAAAATTCAGCGCGTAGAGGAGACTGCCTAAGGTGATAAACAGGATATTGCGAAGTAACTCGGTCTTCTGCTGGTTCAAGGCCTTCATGCGATGTTCCTCCTTCTTTCTTTTGCGCCGGACGGCCCGGCCGGGGATGCGGGATCAAAGCTCTTCGAGCGAGAGCTGCTTTTCGGCGGCATCCTCCTCGCGGAGCAGCGCGCCCGCTGCGGGGAGCGTGCGGGTGCGGTAGCGCGACTCGTTCACAATGCCGCTTTCGGCAAGCGGGCAGGCGCGGGCCAGCTCTGCCTTGCGCCGGAGCGTGAGCACAGCGACGCCGAGCGTCGTGCGCGTTGTCTTCGGGGCCAGCTGGGCCGTCTGCAGAATGAGGGCGCGTCCCTCGGTGGAGTATAGCACGAGCTGCACATCCTCCTGCAGCAGGAAAATGCCGCGCAGCTCACTGCGGTCGCTGTAGGCGCCGGTCAGCTTGCGGCGGTTGGACTTCGTCTGATAGGCGGAAAGCTCCACGCGCGCCGCCTTACCGTTGGCGAACAGGAAGAGCATGCTGCCGCTGTAATCGCCGGGCAGGCAGACAGCCGCAACGCTCTCGCCCTCGTCGAAGCCGAGCTTCGTGGGCAGATAGTCGCCGAGCAGCGAGGCCTTGCCGTCGTCAAAATCGGCGCAGCGCGCCTTATAGACCTGGCAGCGGTCCGAGAAGACGAGCAGCTCCGCCGCATTCGTCGTCTCGCACGAGAAGCGCAGGCCGTCTCCCTCCTTGAAGCGCTGCTCGCCGGACATGCGCAGCGACTGCGGCGTGATCTTCTTGAAATAGCCCTCGCGGGAAACGAAGATCGTCACGGGATAATCGGGTGTCTCCTCCTCCGGCTCCGGGTCGAGCTCCGCCGCGTCCTCCACGATGACGGTGCGGCGGTCCGTGCCGTATTTTGCGGCAACGGCGTCCAGTTCCTGCACGATGAGGCGGCGGATGCGCTTTTCGCTGCCGAGCGTCTTTTCCAGCTCAGCGATCTCAGCGGCCAGCGCGTCGACCTCCTGCGTTCGGCGCAGAATGTATTCCTTGTTGATGTTGCGCAGCTTGATCTCCGCCACGAACTCCGCCTGCACCTCGTCGATGCCGAAGCCGATCATCAGGTTCGGCACGACCTCCGCCTCGGACTCCGTCTCGCGGATGATGCGGATGGCCTTGTCGATGTCCAGCAAGATCTGGCGCAGGCCCTGCAGCAGGTGGAGTTTTTCGCTCTTTTTGCGCTTCTGGAAGAACAGGCGGCGGCGGACGCACTCCGTGCGCCAGGCCGTCCACTCCTCGATGATCTCGCGTACGCCCATCACGCGCGGCATGCCCGCGATAAGGATGTTGAAATTACAGGCGAAGCTGTCCTGCAGCGGCGTTGAGCGGAAGAGCTTCTGCATGAGCTTGTCCGGCTCGACGCCGCGCTTGAGGTCGATCGTGAGCTTCAGGCCGGACAGGTCGGTCTCGTCGCGCATGTCGGAGATCTCGCGGATTTTGCCCGCTTTGATGAGCTCGGAGACCTTGTCGATGATGGCCTCCGTCGTCGTGGTGTAGGGGATCTCATAAATTTCAATGAGATTTCCCTCCTTCTGGTAGCGCCAACGGGCGCGCAGGCGGACGCTGCCGCGGCCGGTGCGGTAAATTTCCGCCATTTCCGCCGCGTCATACAGCAGCTCGCCGCCCGTGGAGAAGTCCGGCGCGGGCATGACCGAGAGCAGGTCGCATTCCGGATTCCCGATCCACGCGGCCGTGGCCTTGCAGACCTCGCGGAGGTTGAAGCCGCAAATGTTGCTGGCCATGCCGACGGCGATGCCCATATTGGCCGAGACGAGGACGTTGGGATACGTTGTCGGCAGCAAAGCAGGCTCGAGCATGGTATTGTCGTAGTTATCCACAAAATCGACGGTCTCGCTGTCGATATCGCGAAACAGCTCGGCGCAGATGGGGTCGAGCTTCGCCTCGGTATAGCGCGAGGCGGCGTAGGCCATATCGCGGGAATAGACCTTGCCGAAGTTGCCCTTTGAGTCGACGAACGGGGTGAGCAGGGCCTCGTTGCCGCGCGCCAAACGGACCATGGTCTCGTAGATGGCGGCGTCGCCGTGCGGATTCAGGCGCATGGTCTGTCCGACGATGTTGGCGGATTTTGTCCGCCCGCCGTTCAGCAGGCCCATTTTGTACATCGTGTACAGCAGCTTCCGGTGTGACGGCTTGAAGCCGTCGATCTCCGGGATGGCGCGCGAGACGATGACGCTCATCGCATAGGGCAT
>ERZ1032641.155-NODE-155-length-10798-cov-5.495299_pt1 | contig 10798 bp, 5 predicted proteins | sample MGYA00517876_ERZ1032641 | MGnify/ENA primary metagenome ERZ1032641 (study PRJEB33719, sample SAMN04261397) | wastewater metagenome | biome: periurban shantytown; feature: human; material: feces | host: Homo sapiens | place: Peru: Lima | collected 2013-01-18 ...
TGGGCCGCCAACCGGCACGGCCGGCACCCATCCACCCCGGACACCCCCGATACCCCCGACAAGCCGGACGAGGAGAACCCGAATACCCCGGCGGCTCCCGGCCCGGATAACCCGGACGGCTGGGTCCTCGGCGCCAACGGTGAGAAGATCTACCTGAACCCGGAAGCCCCCAGCCCGGACAACCCCAACGGCCATGTCATGGGCGCCCACGGTCTGCCCCAGACCGGCCAGTTGAATTGGCCGATCCCGGTGCTGGCAGTGACCGGCGTGGTGCTGGTGGCGGCGGGGATCAAGCTCAAGAAGGGGACCCGCAAGGATGAAAAGTAAGCTGGGCACCCTCTTCATTGCGCTGGGCGTGCTGGCGCTGCTGGGGGCTGCGGGCCTCTTCGGCTACAACCAGTGGGACAATGCCCGCGCCGAGAAGGCGGCGGATGCCGTGCTGAACCAGTTGGAAGAGACCCTTGAGCAGCCCAAGACCATCCTGCCCGGCGAGAGCGAAGCGGCGTCGGCCACCGCTGAAGAACCCGCCGAGGAAGAAGCGGACGGTATGACCGTCACCTTTATTGACGGCTACGATTACATCGGCTATGTCTCCATCCCGTCCATCGGGCTGGCGCTGCCGGTGATGAAGCAGTGGAGCTATCCCGGCCTGAAGATCGCGCCGGGGCGGTATGCCGGCTCCCTTGCCGCCGACGATCTGGTGGTGGCGGGCCACAACTACGCCCGCCATTTCAGCCCCATCAAGAACTTGGCCGTCGGCACCGAGGTGCTGTTCGTGGACATGGACGGCAAAACGTGGCACTACGAGGTCAACGCGGGGGAGGTCCTGCAGCCGACCCAGATCGAGAAGATGACCGTTAAGTCCTCCGGCGACGACTGGGATTTGACCCTCTTCACCTGCACCACCGGCGGTCAGGCGCGGTATGCGCTGCGCTGCGTCCGCACCGATCCGTAAATCAGACCCAAAATGTACTCGCTTTCCCGCTGGAAGGCGAGTATTTTTGTGTTATCCGACTGGGAAAGGGGATCGCACATGGAAGATTGGGTCCGCAGTTTGTTTGGGCTGGCCGGTGGGCTGGCGCTGTTTTTGTACGGCATGACGACCATGAGCCGGGCTTTGCAGCAAGCGGCGGCGGAGCGGCTGCGGGGCTTCCTGCGCCGGGTCACCCGCACGCCGCTGACCGGGGCGCTGGCGGGGCTGGCTGTCACCAGCATTTTACAGAGCAGCTCGGCCACCACCGTAATGGTCATCGGCTTCGTCAGCGCCGGGCTGATGGGGCTGCCACAGGCGGTGGCCGTGGTGTTTGGGGCCAATGTGGGCACCACCATGACGGCGCAGCTGGTGGCCTTCCGACTGGAGGACTGGGTGTTCCCCCTGCTGTTCGTCGGGGTGCTGGTCTGGTCGCTGGCCCGGCGGGAGCCGACCCGGCAGCTGGGGCTGGCGGTGTTCGGCTTCGGGCTGCTGTTCGACGGCATCGAAGTCATGTCCGGTGCCATGGCTCCGCTGGCGGTCAGCCCGGTGTTTCTGCGGTGGATGGCCGAGGTGCGCCGGGCCCCGCTGCTGGGCCTTGCGCTGGGCACAGGGATGACGCTGGTGGTGCAGAGCAGTTCGGCCACCATCGCGGTACTCCAGCGGGCAGCCCAACAGGCCGGGCCGGACGGCATCCACAGCGTGCTGGGGCTGGCGGGGGCCCTGCCCATTCTGCTGGGGGACAACATCGGCACCACCATCACCGCCATCCTTGCGGCGCTCGGCCAGCCGCAGGATGCCAAACGCACCGCCGCTGCCCACTGCTGCTTCAATTTGTCGGGGAGCGTGGTCTGTCTGCTGGCCCTGCCGTGGATGACAAAGCTCGTGGAGGCTGTTTCCCCCAAGGGGCCGGAGCTGGAGATCATTGCGCGGCAGATCGCCAACGCCCACACCCTGTTCAATGCGGCGTGCACGCTGGTCTGGCTGCCGCTGACGCCGGTGATGGTGAAGCTGGTCTGCAAGCTGGTGCCGGAGCAGGAAAGCTCCGGCGGGGAACGTTAAAGATCGCGGCTTTTCAGCAAAAAAAGCCGTTTGTCCATTGACAAGGCTTCGCGGCCCGTCGTATACTTACAGTGTCTTGTAAAACCCGCCGCATTGCGCGGACAAGAAAGAGGAGCGAAAGAAAATGAAAAACAATAACAGCAGCATCAAAACGGTGGTCGCCGTCGGTATCGGCGCCGCATTGTTCTTTGTTCTGGGCCGCTTCGTGGCGATTCCCAGCCCGGTGCCCAACACCAACATCAGTCTGCAGTACGCCGTTCTGGCCCTGCTGGCTGCCATGTACGGCCCCGTGGCGGGCGGCCTGATCGGCTTCATCGGCCACACCCTGATCGATCTGTCTTGGGGCGGCAGTCCGTGGTGGAGCTGGGTCATCGCATCGGCCTTCGTAGGCGTTGTGGTCGGCCTGTTCGCCAAGAAGCTGGACCTGCAGGAAGGCGAGTTCGGCAAGAAGCAGATGGCGGCCTTCACCGCCGCCAACATCGTGGCACACCTGCTGGCATGGGTCGTGGTTGCCCCTGTGCTGGACATCCTGATCTACGCCGAGCCGGTCAAGAAGGTCTTCGCGCAGGGTGCGTTCGCCGCTATCTCCAACATCATCACCGCAGTGGTGGTGGGCGGTCTGCTGGTGCTGGCCTATACCAAGACCATCGCCAAGAAGGGCTCGCTCGATCAGGAGTGATTTTTGGATGGAACCCGCAGCCTTTCCTTCGGCCATCCCGGAGGAAGGGCTTTTTGTTTGAACAGCTGAGGTAACGTACCCATGGCAGAACGCAGAGAACCCATTATATCGTTCCAGAATTTTTCGTTCCAGTACCGCGCCCAGAAGCGCCCGACGCTGACCGGCATCGATCTGGACATCTACCCCGGTGAGCGGGTGCTCATTGCGGGCCCCTCCGGCAGCGGCAAAAGCACGCTGGCGGGCTGCATCAACGGGCTGAACCCCTTCGCAAACCCCGGCGAGTGCACCGGCACCCTGACCGTGGACGGCGTGGACGCCCCCCACAGCAGCATCTTTGAGCTGTCGGCCCATGTGGGCACCGTCCTGCAGGACCCGGACGGCCAGTTCATCGGCCTGACGGTGGGCGAGGATATCGCCTTTGCGCTGGAAAACAGCTGTATGCCGCAGGACGAGATGCACGCCGTCACCCGCCGCGCCGCCAAGCTGGTGGGCATTGAGAACCACCTCGGCTATGCGCCCCACGAGCTTTCCGGCGGGCAGAAGCAGCGGGTCGGCCTTGCGGGCGTCATGGTAGATCAGGTCAAGATCCTCCTCTTCGATGAGCCGCTGGCCAACCTCGACCCCGCTACCGGCAAACAGGCCATTGAGCTGATCGACGAAATCCAGCAAAAGACCGACACCACCGTGCTCATCATCGAGCACCGGCTGGAAGATGTGCTCTGGCGGAACGTGGACCGCATCGTCCTCGTCAACGAGGGGAAGATTCTGGCCGACCTGCGCCCGGACGAACTGCTTTCCACTTCGCTGCTGGCCGAAAACGGTATCCGCGAGCCGCTCTACCTCACGGCGCTGCGGTATGCGGGCGTGGCCATCACGCCGGAAAAGCGCCCTGCCCATGTGGACAGCCTTGTGCTGAACGAGGCCGATACGGCGGCGCTGAAGCAGTGGTTCACCGCCTACCCGCAGCCGGAACCGGCGGCGGCCCCGGTCCCCCTGCTGGAAGTGCGGGATCTGAGCTTTGGCTACCAGAAGGGCCAGCCGACCCTGAAGCATGTCGGCTTCACCATCGGCAAGGGCGAGATGGTCAGCATCGTGGGCCGGAACGGCGCGGGCAAATCCACGCTGTCCAAGCTCATCTGCGGCTTCGAGACGCCGGATGCGGGTGAGGTCTTCCTGAACGGAAACCCGCTGGCCGGGGAGAACATCCGCAGCCGCGCCAAGCACATCGGCTACGTGATGCAGAACCCGAACCAGATGATCTCCAAGACCATGATCTACGACGAAGTGGCGCTGGGTTTGCAGCGCTCCGGCCTGACGGAAGCGCAGATCCGGGAAAAGGTCGAGCAGACGCTGAAAATCTGCGGTCTGTATCCCTTCCGCAACTGGCCGGTGTCGGCGCTGAGCTTCGGCCAGAAAAAGCGGGTGACCATCGCCAGTGTGCTGGCGCTGGACCCGGAGCTGATTTTGCTGGACGAGCCGACCGCCGGGCAGGATTTCCGCCACTATACCGACATCATGGAGTTTTTGCGCGGCCTGAACGCGCAGGGCGTCACGGTGGTCATGATCACCCACGATATGCACCTGATGCTCGAATACACCCAGCGTGCCCTCGTCTTCTGCGATGGTGAGCTGATCGCGGACCGGAGCGCGGCAGGCGTTCTGTGCGACCCGGCCCTCATCGAACGGGCCGCGCTGAAGGAGACCAGCCTTTATACGCTGGCCAACCGCTGCGGCATCGAGCCCGCGCAGGAATTTGTGGAGCGCTTCATCGCGCAGGACAGGGAGGTGCGAGAAAATGGCCGCTAAAACGGTGCTGAATTATCTCCCGCGGGAAAGTGTCGTCCATAAGCTGACGGGCACCACCAAGCTGGCGTTTTTCCTGCTGTTTACCTTTGCCAGCATGATCACCTACAACACCTATGTGCTGCTGGTGCTGCTGGCGGTCAGCTTGGCGGCGTTCAAGCTGAGCAGGATCAAATTCCGCGAAGTGCGGTTCATGCTGGTCTTCATGCTGGTGTTCCTGCTGCTGAACAACTTCTTCATCTTTTTGTTCGACCCCGATCAGGGCACGACCCTCTACGGCACCCGCACGGTGCTCTGCCACCTGTTCTGGCGGTATGACCTGACGGCGGAGCAGCTGTTCTATATGTGCAACATCTCGCTGAAGTATTTCGTGGCCCTGCCGGTGGCCATCCTCTTCATCTCGGCCACCGACCCCAGCGAGTTTGCGGCCAGCCTGAACAGCATCGGCATCTCGTATAAGGTGGGCTACTCGGTGGCCATAGCGCTGCGGTATATCCCGGACATCCAGCGGGACTACCACAGCATCAGTCAGGCCCAACAGGCCCGCGGCGCGGAGCTGGGCAAGAAGGAACCTTTCTTCAAACGGCTCAAAAATTCCGTAAACATCCTGCTGCCCCTGATCCTGACCAGCCTGAACCGCATCGACACCATCTCCAACGCCATGGAGCTGCGGGGCTTTGGCAAAAAGAGCAAGCGCACATGGTACACCCAGCGCCCCTTCGTCCGCCGCGATTTCATCGCGCTGGGGCTGGGCGCTGCGCTGCTGCTGCTCAGCCTGACCGTGACCCTCCGCTTCGGGCGGTTCTATAACCCGTTCGTCTGATCTTTTCCTAGGTTCGGTAGGGAACTTCCCAATAAAGAAAAACCAACAACACCCCCACCTGCGCAGGTGGGGGTGTTGTTGGTTTTTCTTTATTGGGAAGTTCCCTACCGAACCTAGGAAAAGATCAGACGAACGGGTTATAGAACCGCCCGAAGCGGAGGGTCACGGTCAGGCTGAGCAGCAGCAGCGCAGCGCCCAGCCCCAGCGCGATGAAATCGCGGCGGACGAAGGGGCGCTGGGTGTACCATGTGCGCTTGCTCTTTTTGCCAAAGCCCCGCAGCTCCATGGCGTTGGAGATGGTGTCGATGCGGTTCAGGCTGGTCAGGATCAGGGGCAGCAGGATGTTTACGGAATTTTTGAGCCGTTTGAAGAAAGGTTCCTTCTTGCCCAGCTCCGCGCCGCGGGCCTGTTGGGCCTGACTGATGCTGTGGTAGTCCCGCTGGATGTCCGGGATATACCGCAGCGCTATGGCCACCGAGTAGCCCACCTTATACGAGATGCCGATGCTGTTCAGGCTGGCCGCAAACTCGCTGGGGTCGGTGGCCGAGATGAAGAGGATGGCCACCGGCAGGGCCACGAAATACTTCAGCGAGATGTTGCACATATAGAACAGCTGCTCCGCCGTCAGGTCATACCGCCAGAACAGGTGGCAGAGCACCGTGCGGGTGCCGTAGAGGGTCGTGCCCTGATCGGGGTCGAACAAAAAGATGAAGAAGTTGTTCAGCAGCAGGAACACCAGCATGAAGACCAGCATGAACCGCACTTCGCGGAATTTGATCCTGCTCAGCTTGAACGCCGCCAAGCTGACCGCCAGCAGCACCAGCAGCACATAGGTGTTGTAGGTGATCATGCTGGCAAAGGTAAACAGCAGGAAAAACGCCAGCTTGGTGGTGCCCGTCAGCTTATGGACGACACTTTCCCGCGGGAGATAATTCAGCACCGTTTTAGCGGCCATTTTCTCGCACCTCCCTGTCCTGCGCGATGAAGCGCTCCACAAATTCCTGCGCGGGCTCGATGCCGCAGCGGTTGGCCAGCGTATAAAGGCTGGTCTCCTTCAGCGCGGCCCGTTCGATGAGGGCCGGGTCGCACAGAACGCCTGCCGCGCTCCGGTCCGCGATCAGCTCACCATCGCAGAAGACGAGGGCACGCTGGGTGTATTCGAGCATCAGGTGCATATCGTGGGTGATCATGACCACCGTGACGCCCTGCGCGTTCAGGCCGCGCAAAAACTCCATGATGTCGGTATAGTGGCGGAAATCCTGCCCGGCGGTCGGCTCGTCCAGCAAAATCAGCTCCGGGTCCAGCGCCAGCACACTGGCGATGGTCACCCGCTTTTTCTGGCCGAAGCTCAGCGCCGACACCGGCCAGTTGCGGAAGGGATACAGACCGCAGATTTTCAGCGTCTGCTCGACCTTTTCCCGGATCTGCGCTTCCGTCAGGCCGGAGCGCTGCAAACCCAGCGCCACTTCGTCGTAGATCATGGTCTTGGAGATCATCTGGTTCGGGTTCTGCATCACGTAGCCGATGTGCTTGGCGCGGCTGCGGATGTTCTCCCCGGCCAGCGGGTTTCCGTTCAGGAAGACCTCACCCGCATCCGGCGTCTCGAAGCCGCAGATGAGCTTGGACAGCGTGGATTTGCCCGCGCCGTTCCGGCCCACGATGCTGACCATCTCGCCCTTGCCGATGGTGAAGCCGACATGCTTCAGGGTCGGCTGGCCCTTCTGGTAGCCAAAGCTCAGATCCCGCACTTCCAGCAGGGGGACCGGGGCCGCCGCCGGTTCCGGCTGCGGGTAGGCGGTGAACCACTGCTTCAGCGCCGCCGTATCGGCCTCGTTCAGCACAAGGCTGTCCACATGGGCAGGGCGCTTTTCCGGCGTGATGGCCACGCCCGCATACCGCAGCGCCGTGAGGTAGAGCGGCTCGCGGATACCGTTTTCGGCCAGCAGCGAAGTGGAAAGCAGTTCGTCCGGGCGCAGGTCGGCCAGAATCTTCCCCTCGTTGACGAGGACGATGCGGTCCACGTTCCGCCAGAGCACATCTTCCAGCCGGTGCTCGATGATGAGCACGGTGGTGTCGGTCTTTTGCTGGATTTCGTCGATCAGCTCAATGGCCTGTTTGCCGGTAGCGGGGTCGAGGTTGGCCAGCGGCTCATCGAAGAGGAGGATCTTGACCTGATCTACCATGACGCCCGCAAGGCCGACCCGCTGCTTCTGCCCGCCGGAAAGCTCGTGGGGCGCATAGCCGAGGTGGTTCTCAATGCCCACCAGCTTGGCGGCGCGGCGGGTGACGGCGTGCATCTCGTCCTGCGGCATACAGCTGTTTTCCAGCGCAAAGGCGATATCCTCGCCCACCGTCAGGCCGATGAACTGGCCGTCCGGGTCCTGCAGGACGGTGCCCACATGGGCCGACAGCTCAAAGATGCTGCTGTGGGGGGCGTCCACGCCGTCCACGGTCAGGGTGCCGGTGCACTCGCCGGGGTTTGCGAAGGGGTTCAGCCCGTTGATGCAGCCCGCCAGCGTGCTTTTGCCGCTGCCGGAGGGGCCCGCAATGAGCACCCGCTCACCGGGGTAGATGTCCAGATCGATGCCGGTCAGCGTCGGGCGCTTCTGGGCGCGGTACTGGAACGAAAAATTCTGGAACGATATAATGGGTTCTCTGCGTTCTGCCATGGGTACGTTACCTCAGCTGTTCAAACAAAAAGCCCTTCCTCCGGGATGGCCGAAGGAAAGGCTGCGGGTTCCATCCAAAAATCACTCCTGATCGAGCGAGCCCTTCTTGGCGATGGTCTTGGTATAGGCCAGCACCAGCAGACCGCCCACCACCACTGCGGTGATGATGTTGGAGATAGCGGCGAACGCACCCTGCGCGAAGACCTTCTTGACCGGCTCGGCGTAGATCAGGATGTCCAGCACAGGGGCAACCACGACCCATGCCAGCAGGTGTGCCACGATGTTGGCGGCGGTGAAGGCCGCCATCTGCTTCTTGCCGAACTCGCCTTCCTGCAGGTCCAGCTTCTTGGCGAACAGGCCGACCACAACGCCTACGAAGGCCGATGCGATGACCCAGCTCCACCACGGACTGCCGCCCCAAGACAGATCGATCAGGGTGTGGCCGATGAAGCCGATCAGGCCGCCCGCCACGGGGCCGTACATGGCAGCCAGCAGGGCCAGAACGGCGTACTGCAGACTGATGTTGGTGTTGGGCACCGGGCTGGGAATCGCCACGAAGCGGCCCAGAACAAAGAACAATGCGGCGCCGATACCGACGGCGACCACCGTTTTGATGCTGCTGTTATTGTTTTTCATTTTCTTTCGCTCCTCTTTCTTGTCCGCGCAATGCGGCGGGTTTTACAAGACACTGTAAGTATACGACGGGCCGCGAAGCCTTGTCAATGGACAAACGGCTTTTTTTGCTGAAAAGCCGCGATCTTTAACGTTCCCCGCCGGAGCTTTCCTGCTCCGGCACCAGCTTGCAGACCAGCTTCACCATCACCGGCGTCAGCGGCAGCCAGACCAGCGTGCACGCCGCATTGAACAGGGTGTGGGCGTTGGCGATCTGCCGCGCAATGATCTCCAGCTCCGGCCCCTTGGGGGAAACAGCCTCCACGAGCTTTGTCATCCACGGCAGGGCCAGCAGACAGACCACGCTCCCCGACAAATTGAAGCAGCAGTGGGCAGCGGCGGTGCGTTTGGCATCCTGCGGCTGGCCGAGCGCCGCAAGGATGGCGGTGATGGTGGTGCCGATGTTGTCCCCCAGCAGAATGGGCAGGGCCCCCGCCAGCCCCAGCACGCTGTGGATGCCGTCCGGCCCGGCCTGTTGGGCTGCCCGCTGGAGTACCGCGATGGTGGCCGAACTGCTCTGCACCACCAGCGTCATCCCTGTGCCCAGCGCAAGGCCCAGCAGCGGGGCCCGGCGCACCTCGGCCATCCACCGCAGAAACACCGGGCTGACCGCCAGCGGAGCCATGGCACCGGACATGACTTCGATGCCGTCGAACAGCAGCCCGAAGCCGAACACCGCCAGCCCCAGCTGCCGGGTCGGCTCCCGCCGGGCCAGCGACCAGACCAGCACCCCGACGAACAGCAGGGGGAACACCCAGTCCTCCAGTCGGAAGGCCACCAGCTGCGCCGTCATGGTGGTGCCCACATTGGCCCCAAACACCACGGCCACCGCCTGTGGCAGCCCCATCAGCCCGGCGCTGACGAAGCCGATGACCATTACGGTGGTGGCCGAGCTGCTCTGTAAAATGCTGGTGACAGCCAGCCCCGCCAGCGCCCCGGTCAGCGGCGTGCGGGTGACCCGGCGCAGGAAGCCCCGCAGCCGCTCCGCCGCCGCTTGCTGCAAAGCCCGGCTCATGGTCGTCATGCCGTACAAAAACAGCGCCAGCCCACCGGCCAGCCCAAACAAACTGCGGACCCAATCTTCCATGTGCGATCCCCTTTCCCAGTCGGATAACACAAAAATACTCGCCTTCCAGCGGGAAAGCGAGTACATTTTGGGTCTGATTTACGGATCGGTGCGGACGCAGCGCAGCGCATACCGCGCCTGACCGCCGGTGGTGCAGGTGAAGAGGGTCAAATCCCAGTCGTCGCCGGAGGACTTAACGGTCATCTTCTCGATCTGGGTCGGCTGCAGGACCTCCCCCGCGTTGACCTCGTAGTGCCACGTTTTGCCGTCCATGTCCACGAACAGCACCTCGGTGCCGACGGCCAAGTTCTTGATGGGGCTGAAATGGCGGGCGTAGTTGTGGCCCGCCACCACCAGATCGTCGGCGGCAAGGGAGCCGGCATACCGCCCCGGCGCGATCTTCAGGCCGGGATAGCTCCACTGCTTCATCACCGGCAGCGCCAGCCCGATGGACGGGATGGAGACATAGCCGATGTAATCGTAGCCGTCAATAAAGGTGACGGTCATACCGTCCGCTTCTTCCTCGGCGGGTTCTTCAGCGGTGGCCGACGCCGCTTCGCTCTCGCCGGGCAGGATGGTCTTGGGCTGCTCAAGGGTCTCTTCCAACTGGTTCAGCACGGCATCCGCCGCCTTCTCGGCGCGGGCATTGTCCCACTGGTTGTAGCCGAAGAGGCCCGCAGCCCCCAGCAGCGCCAGCACGCCCAGCGCAATGAAGAGGGTGCCCAGCTTACTTTTCATCCTTGCGGGTCCCCTTCTTGAGCTTGATCCCCGCCGCCACCAGCACCACGCCGGTCACTGCCAGCACCGGGATCGGCCAATTCAACTGGCCGGTCTGGGGCAGACCGTGGGCGCCCATGACATGGCCGTTGGGGTTGTCCGGGCTGGGGGCTTCCGGGTTCAGGTAGATCTTCTCACCGTTGGCGCCGAGGACCCAGCCGTCCGGGTTATCCGGGCCGGGAGCCGCCGGGGTATTCGGGTTCTCCTCGTCCGGCTTGTCGGGGGTATCGGGGGTGTCCGGGGTGGATGGGTGCCGGCCGTGCCGGTTGGCGGCCCA
>ERZ1032641.164-NODE-164-length-10528-cov-10.808078_pt1 | contig 10528 bp, 3 predicted proteins | sample MGYA00517876_ERZ1032641 | MGnify/ENA primary metagenome ERZ1032641 (study PRJEB33719, sample SAMN04261397) | wastewater metagenome | biome: periurban shantytown; feature: human; material: feces | host: Homo sapiens | place: Peru: Lima | collected 2013-01-18 ...
GCGCAGAAGGCCGCCGAGGAGGCCCGCAAGTCCGCCGAGGACGCCAAGTCCGCCGCGGAGCTGGCTATGCAGGCTGCCGAGCAGTCCAACAAGGAAGCTGCCGCATCCGCTGCGCAGGCTGCCGAGTATGCAAAGAAGATGGCTGAGGCCTATGAAGAGATCGTCCGCATCAAGGCCGAGCTCGTCGAGTACCTCGCCAAGGCACAGGCCGAGGCCGAGCGCGCCGAGGCTGAGCGCAAGGCCGCCGAAGAGGCCCAGAGAAAGGCCGAGGAGGCCGCCCTGGCCGCTGCCAAGTATGCCGCCGCTTACGAGCTGGCTCAGCTCCAGCAGAACGGCGAGGGCCTGACCGGCCACGCGAAGGAAGCGTATGACAAGGCTCTTGCCGACGCCGCTGCCGCCATCGAGGCCGCAAAGACGCCCGCTGAGGTCGACGCCGCTCTGGCTGCCGCCCGCGAGGCCCTGAACAACGCTCTCTGCCCGAGCGCCGCGTTCACGGATGTCGAGGAGAACGTCTGGTATCATGACGGCATCGACTTCATGGTGAGAAACGGCTACATGAACGGCGTTGCCGCCGACACGTTCGATGTCGAAGGCAGCCTGACGCGTGCCCAGCTCGTCACGATCCTCTACCGCATCGCCGGTGAGCCCGAGACCAGCGCCGCCATCCCGTTCGCGGATGTCGCCGACGGCCAGTGGTACACGAAGGCCATTGTCTGGGCCGCCGAGAACGGCATCGTCAATGGCGTGAACGAAACGACGTTCGCCCCGAACGATCCGATCACCCGCGAGCAGATCGCCGCCATCCTCTACCGCTATGCGCACGAGGAGAACACCGAGGACGGCAAGCTCACGAGCTTCCCCGACGCAAAGGACATCTCCGGCTACGCGCTGGAGGCCATGAACTGGGCGGTCGCCAGAGGCCTCATCAACGGCTCCGACGGCAAGCTGCTGCCGCAGGACACCGCGACCCGTGCACAGATCGCCGTGATCCTTGCCCGGTATCTGAACGCCTGATCTTTCCCCCCTGCTCCCCATGCGGCCTGCCGCATGGGGAGCCCCCCAGCATTTCCCGGCACTTGGACCCAGACAAACAATATGCCCGAAAATCGAACTTGGGAGGAACAATAAACCATGAAGCATGTGAAACGGCTGCTTTCTGCACTGCTTGTGCTGGCTGTTGTACTCTCGCTGCTCCCGGCTGGCGTTCTGAAGGCATCCGCCGCAGAGGCACCCGCAGCGCTGGACATCGGCTATCCCACATTCAAGAACACAGAGCTTCTCGACGAGGTCTATGACCTGTCAAAGCTCGGTGTGTCCTATTCCGAAAAGGACATCATGATGGCGATCTATAAGCAGGATCTCGCCAATGGCGGCGACTCCTTCTATATGGACCGCATTCTCGCCCGTGAGGGCGTCTGCAGCGGCAACGCCGGTTCGAACGGCAACGCCGACGGCAACACCTTCCTGACCCGCGGCCGCGCGCTGTATATGTACACGAGCAGCCCGTCCGTCATCGGCTTCGGCGGCAACACGGCTTATCATCAGCCGCTTGGGCGGGGCAATCTGGTCCGCGTTCTCTTCTCGAACGCCGACGGCAGCCTGACCACGAAGGAAGACACCAGCAAACGCGTCAATGCGCCGAGTAACTGGTCCAGCACCTACTCTGTCGGCAGCAACCTGACGCTGGATGTCGTGAAGTTCATCCATCAGGAGAACGTCGCCGTTACGACGATGACGCTGACCAACAAATCCGCAGAGGATCAGGCAATTACGGTGGCAGCGGACTCCATCTTTGCGACGGAGCCCGGCAAGGTCACGGTCAATGGTGCAGAGCAGACAGAGCTGACCGGCACCTGCTCTTCCCCTGCAGGCCTTACCACCATCTATGCCCGCATGACCGGCGACGGTTTCGAGGCTGCTTCGTCCGACGACTATTGCTGGCTGTCCCGCGACGTCACCGTCCCCGCGGGCGGCAGTGTGGAGCTCAAGGTCGTTATCGCCTTTACGACGGAAGAGATCCCGGAGTCCACCGAGCAGTACCTCCGCTTCGCAGGCCTCGGAAACCTTGAGGCTGTCCGTGCGCAGAAGGCGGAATACAACCTCTACTGGGCGGAGAACCTGCCCTACATCGACGTGCCGAAGAAGGCCGTCCAGAAGGCGATCGACTATCGCTGGTGGCTGGAGCGCTTCAATTCGCTCGATGCCAACATCCCCGGCTATGACTATCAGTACCCCGTCACCATCGAGGGCGTCCTCGGCTACAACAACGCCATCATCCTGACGCAGCCGATGCACCTGCAGGATACGAAGTGGCTCCGCTCTCCGTATCTGGCCTATGGCCAGCTGCTGTCTGCGGGCAACTCCTCGCAGAGCAGCGCCTTCCTTGATAACCCCGGAAACCGCAACAACTGGAACAACCACTATGGTCAGTATCTGGCTGAGGCCGGCTATGAGGCGTTCAACGTCATCGGCGGCGGCGCAGAGGTCGCGGAGAACTTCGCGTACTACTTCGGCCATGACGCCACCGGTCAGCTCGACCACTACGGCAATCACATCGAGGGCCGTGACCTCATCGCTTACCGCAACAACTACATGACCGGCAACGACGCCGATACCATCTCCATGCACGCTCCCGGCACCGGCACCTGGAAGGCACACGGCGAAAACGCCTACGTCTGGGCCGCTGCCGACGCCGCCGCGAAGCTCTATGAGCAGCTGGGCAACACCGAGCAGGCCAAGTATTACCGCGATCTGGCCGACAAGATCAAGGCCGACGTCCTCGAGCTCATGTGGTGCGAGGAGTGCCAGAAGTTCGAGACCTATGCCGTCCGTCCGACCGGCACACAGCATAACGCTAACCAGCCCAACCTCGTCAAGTACACCGAGTCCAACAACTACAACTACTTTGCCGTGGGCCTCGTCCCCGACGATGCCGCTTCCGTCACGAAGTACAAGGAAGCCCTCAAGGCCTTCTCCAACGGCAAGGAGTTCCCGATCTTCCCGTTCTACACCGCCAACCAGGTCCACAACCAGGAGGTCAGCGGTTCGAACAACTTCTCGAACATCAACTTCACCGTGCAGCTCCGTCTGTATGAGTCCGCTCTGCGTACCTATGACAAGGAGCAGACCTACATCGCCGACGACATGCTCGCCATGATGGCCGAGTGGATGGCATGGAACGTCTACCCCGATGCAGGCGACATCCGCTATCCGAACAACAACGAGTTCCACAACATCGACGGCAGAACCTATGAGAACTACTATCGTTCCTGGATCTACCACAACATCCTCGGCAACTACACCTACCTCTTCATCGAGGACATGGCCGGTATCCAGCCGCGTTCCGATGAAAAGATCGAGCTGAGCCCGATTGACTTCTCCTATGACCACTTCATGGTCAACAACGCCCGCTATCACGGTCATGACCTGACGGTCGTGTGGGATAAGCCGGACGACGGCAAGACCTGGTACAACGAGTGCCCCGAGGGCTACTCCCTGTACATCGACGGCACGCTGGCCTTCACCCTGAAGGATCTGGCCCATGTCGTCTATGACTCCGCCACGAAGGAAATCTCCTTCCCCGACGGCGCTGTCGAGATCGTCACCAATAACGGCGGCGCTGCCATCCCCAACGCGATGAACACCGCCATCACCGAGGAGAAGGTCCTCAACATGCTGGAGAAGTCCGGCGTGCACGGCATGACGAACCTCGCCGAGGGCGCGGAGGTCACCGCCACCTTCACCCCGGACAAGGCCCGCGCCGCGTCCTGGGCAGAAAAGCACCGCGCTGACGGCAGCGACTCCACGTCCAAGGCCGTCAACGAGACAGCTCCCGATCCGCAGGCAGTTGTGGACGGCACGACCGTCGACATGCCGTTCTGGGGCAACTACGGCAGCGTGAACGAGCGCGACAGCCTGACGCTGAAGCTCTCCTCCAAGCAGACCGTGGACATGGCGACGCTGTACTTCTACAACGACCGCCAGACGAACGGCTACTCCGAGCCCTCCAAGTTCACAGTCGAGTACTGGGACGGTGAGGCCTGGCAGGCCGTCCGGCAGCAGACCCGCAACCCGTCCGCTCCGCGCGCGAACTACAACGCCGTGTACTTCGCACCGGTCGAGACGGATCAGCTCCGCTTCACCTTTACGAACAAGGACAAGGGCTTCACTGCCGTGACCGAGATCCAGCTCTTCAACGAGGGCGGCGACCGCGATCACCCCGCGCAGAACACGGCCCCGACCGTGAAGCTGGCTGAGGATACCTCCCTCACCGGCAACCTCTACACCACCCTGAAGGCGACCTGCACCGACGACGGTCTGCCCTACGACAAGGACATGTCCTACGCCTGGGAAGTCATCGCCGCCCCCGAGGGCGCTGAGACCCTGCTGAGCAGCGCCAACAAGCCCACCACGACCATCTCCGGCACCGTGGAAGGCGAGTACACCGTCCGCTTCACCGTCAGCGACGGCGAGCTGAGCGCGACCGGCGAGCTGACCGTCACCCTGAAGAAGGGCGCTGCGGGCGGCCTCGGCGAGGACGTCGCTCCGGACGCCGCTTCCGTGGAAAGTGACTATACCTCCAGCTGGGAGAACCTGAACGGCATCAACAACCCGAGCTTCGAGCCGACCAGCTCCAACGTGGGCACCGGCAAGGGCTGGGGTAACTGGCGGCAGAGCGCCGGCTCCGAGCACTACGTCGGCTATACCTGGGATGAGACCGTGACCGTCGGCGGCGCGGACATCTACTGGTATGACGACGGCGGCGGAACGCAGGTCCCATCCGCGCTGCGCATGCAGTACCTCGATGCCAACGGCGCGTGGCAGGATGTCAACATCACCACCCCGTTCGAGAGCAGCATTGCAAAGAACAAATACAACCGCATTGAATTCGACCGCGTTACCACCACCCGCCTGCGCCTGTATGTCACCGTTCGCTCCGGCGCACAGGCAAACGGTATCTATCGCTTCAAGGTCTATTCCTCCGTTGACGTCGCCTCTCTGAACGAGGTCTTCCTCGCCACGAAGCCCGGCGTCATGCCCACGCTGCCCTCCAACGTTACGGCAGTCACCTCGGACGGCGCGCTCATCAGCGTCCCCGTTACCTGGGAGACCCTGACGGCTGACATGATCGCCACCGACGGCGAGGTCAAGCTCCGCGGCGTGAACAACTCCACCGGCAAGATGACCACCTGCACCATCTATGTCCGCAGCGATATGGACAAGGCCACCATCACGAGTGTGGAGCCTGTTGAGGTCACCACGACGCAGGGTATCGTCCCGGCGCTGCCGAAGACTGTGAAGGTCGGCTACAACAACGGCGCATTTGACAACCAGACCGTCAAGGTCACCTGGCCCGCCATCACGGCTGCCGAGCTGGCCAATGTCGGCGACGTGAACTTCGAGGGCGAGGTCGAAGGCACCGCCACGAAGGCTATGCTGACGATCCATGTGCTCAAGGCCCCGGACGACCCCGCTGTCGTTGCGGTCAAGGAGCTCATCGACGCCATCGGCGAGGTCACGCTCGACAGCGGCGACGCCATCGACGCTGCCCGCGCCGCCTATGACGCCCTGACCGACACGCAGAAGGAACTGGTCAAGAACTATGAGGAGCTGACCGCTGCTGAGGAAGCATACACCAACCTGGTCGACGCCGCTGCCGCAAAGGCTGTGGACGACCTGATCGATGCCATCGGCGAAGTTACTGCCGACAGCGGCGACGCGATCAAGGCTGCCCGCGCCGCCTATGACGCCCTGACCGACACGCAGAAGGAACTGGTCAAGAACTATGAAAAGCTGCTCGCTGCCGAGGAGCTGTATGAGGAACTGACGGCATCGGCTGCGGCAATCGCCCAGAAGGCCGCTGAGGAAGCCAAGCAGGCCCAGGAAGAGGCCGAGGCCGCGCAGAAGGCCGCCGAGGAAGCCGCTGAGGCCGCCAAGGCCGCGCAGGAGGCCGCCGAGGCCGCCGCTGCCAAGGCCGGCGAGAACAACGCCGCTGCCGAGGAAGCCCGCAAGGCTGCTGAAACCGCGCAGGCCGCTGCCGAAGCCGCACAGGCCAAGGCCGAAGAGGCTCAGAAGAAGGCCGAAGAGGCCAAGACCGGTGCCGAAGCCGCCCGGAAGGCCGCCGAGGAGAACAACGCCGCCGCTGCCGCCGAGGCTGCGAAGGCTGTTTCCGAGGCATTGAAGGCTGCCGAAGAGGCTGGCCGCTCCGCGCAGAGCGCCACGCAGGCTGCTCAGAGCGCTGCGCAGGCTGCCGAGAGCATGCGGAAGGCGCAGGAGGCTCAGGCCGCCGCCGAGGCTGCCCAGGCTGCCGCTGAGGCCGCGCAGGCCAAGGCCGAAGAGGCCCAGAAGAAGGCCGAGGAGGCCGCCGCTTCCAGCGCCGAGGACAAGGCTGCCGCCGAGAAGGCCGCTGAGGAAGCCAAGGCTGCCAAGAAGGCTGCCGAGGATGCAAAGGCCGCTGCCGAGGACGCCAAGGCCGCTGCCGAGCTCGCGCTCGAGGCTGCCAAGAAGTCCGAGGTCGAGGCTGCCGCATCTGCCGCCGAGGCTGCCGAGTATGCCCGTCAGATGGCCGAGACCTATCAGAAGGTCGTCGAGATCAAGGCGGAGCTGATCAACTATCTGGCCGAGGCTCAGGCCGCTGCCGAAAAGGCAGAGGCAGAACGCAAGGCCGCCGAAGAGGCCCGCAAGGCTGCCGAAGAGGCTGCCCTCGCCGCCTCGAAGTACACCGCAACGTTCGAGCTGGCACAGCTCCTGCACGAGAGTGAGACTCTGACCGGTCACGCCCGTGAGGACTATGCCAAGGTCATCGAGGACGCCAAGGCCGCCATCGAGGCTGCCAAGACGCCCGAGGAGGTCGACGAGATCCTTGCGGCCGCACGCGAGGCCCTCAAGACCGCAGGCTGCCCGAGCACGAACTTCACCGACGTGGAGGAGAATGGCTGGTATCATACCGGCGTCGACTTCATGGTGAGAAACGGCTTCATGAACGGCGTCGCGGACGATGCGTTCGACGTCGACGGCAACCTGACCCGCGCCCAGCTCGTGACGATCCTCTATCGCATCGCGGGCGAGCCGGAGAGCACGGCCACGAACCCGTTTGCCGACGTGGCAGACGGTCAGTGGTACACGAACGCTGTCATCTGGGCAGCGGAGAACGGCATCGTCAAGGGCGTGAACACCACGACGTTCGCCCCGAACGACCAGATCACCCGTGAGCAGATCGCGACGATCCTCTTCCGCTATGCCAAGGCGGAGAAGGTCGAGGGCAAGCTCGCCGGTTTCCCGGATGCTGAGAAGGTCTCCGATTACGCCGCCGACGCCATGGCGTGGGCAGTGGAGCAGGGCCTCATCAACGGCATCTCCGAGAGCGACGGCAAGACCTATCTCGCCCCGCAGGAGACCGCGACCCGCGCCCAGATCGCCGTCATTCTGATGCGCTATCTGACAGCGGAGAACTGATCCCAAAAAATCCCTGTCCGCTGATGCGGGCAGGGGAGGAGCCGCCCACCCGGGCGGCTCCTTTTTGACTTTTGCGGCGCGCTGTCGATCGTACCCTTATTGTAGGGGAGCGGCATGCCGCTCCCGGCGCTGCACTGCCGATTCGCACAGGCTATCGCTAAAACGGCGATGGCTCCCGATTTGTCATTGCGAGGGCGCTTTGCGCCCGTGGCAATCTCGGGGAGGCAGTTGCGTTTTCGCCGGGAGTGTCCTGTTATCCGGCCAGGTACTGCGAGATTGCCACGTCGCTTCGCTCCTCGCAATGACACATCAGGAAGCATGGCGCAGGAAACGGTACACTGCACCGAATTGGTACTGCTTTTGCCGCTTCGCGCGCGGGCGGGGCATGCCTCGCCCCTACCATGAATGACCCAGAATGACCCAATACAGGCGCAAAAACCGGCGCAGGGGGGACCTGCGCCGGTAGGGGATATCTTCAAAATCAGGCAAGGCGGAAGCGGAGCATATTCCACGAGGCGGCAGGGAGCTCCGGGGCTTCTGCGCCGACGGCGACCTCGCGCGGCAGAGCGGGCTGGGCGTCTGCAGTGTTTTCGGTGTCCAGCGAGGGAGCGGTCAGCGTGACATGCTGCTCCAGCACGGCATTCAGACCGTCAAGCTCCAGCGTCATGGCCTCGTCGAGGCTTTTGTTCACGGCAAAGACCGTCACATGCGTGCCGTCCTCGGAGAGCACGGCGGAGCTGGAAAGGTACGGGGCCTTCGGGCTGACACCGCAGGCATAGGCCGGGACCTCGACCTCCTGCTGCAGGGCCGTGCCGCGGCCGAACTGCGAGCCATAGAGGAACGGCCAGTACGTCGTCTGCGCCCAGGCGCGGCCGCCCGGCTCGGTCATAATGGGGGCCAGCGCGTTGACGAGCTGGGCCAGGCAGGCGACCTTCACGACGTCGGCGTGGTTGAGCAGGGTGTTGAGCATGCTGCCGACGAGCAGAGCGTCTGCAAAGTCGTAGTTCTCCTCTTCAATGGGGCGGGCGACCGTCCACTTCTCCGGCACCTTGCCGTTCTTGGCATAGTGATACCAGACGTTCCACTCGTCGAATGACAGGCCGATGTGCTTGTCGCTGCCGACCTCAAGGCGGATCTTTTCGCAGATGGCGGCGACCTCCTGAATGAACTCGCCCATCTCCTCGCTGCGTGCAAGGAAATTCATGACGTCGCCCTCATGGTTCGTATAATACTGATGGAGCGACAGGTAGTCGACGTAGGGATAGCTCTGGCGGAGGACCTCCTCCTCCCAGGTGCCGAACGTCGGCATCGTGCGGTAGGAGCTGCCGCAGGCGACGGTCTCGATGGTCGGGTCGAACATCTTCATGAGCTTGGCCGTCTCGCAGGCGATGCGGCCGTATTCCGTGGCCGTCTTCGAGCAGATCTGCCAGGGGCCGTCCATCTCGTTGCCGAGGCACCAGAGCTTGACGTTATAGGGGGCCTCGCGGCCATTTTCGCGGCGCTTGTCCGCCCAGTAGGTGTGCATGTCGCCGTTGCAGTATTCCAGCAGCTCCACGGCGTCCTTCGGGGTGCCGGTGCCGAGGTTCACGGCCATCATCGGCTGCGCGCCGATACGCTCGCACCACTGCAAAAATTCGTCCGTGCCGACCTGATTCGGCTCAATGGCGCTCCACGCCATGTCGGGGCGGACGGGACGCCTGTCCTTCGGGCCGATGCCGTCGCGCCAGTCGTAGCCGGAGAGGAAGTTGCCGCCCGGATAGCGGATCTGCGTGACATGCAGCGGGCGGATCAACGCCTCCACGTCGCCGCGGAAGCCGAAGGCGTCGGCGGTCGGGTGCCCCGGCTCATAGATGCCGGTATAGACGGCGCGGCCGAGATGCTCGATGAACGAGCCAAACACGCGGGGATCGATGGGGGAGATGATGCAGTCCTTCTGAAGTCGGATGCGAGCTTTCATGAATTAACCTCCTGTGGATTCTCGTTTGATGATCGTACATTCCAGCATGATGTCCTTCTGCGCCGGAGGCTTACCGGAGAGCATGTCCAGCAGGGTATGGCCCGCACTCTGGCCCATCTGGAACAGCGGCAGGGCGACGGTGGAGAGCGACGGGCGGCAGACGGAGCTGATCTCACGGTTATCGTAGCCGATGAGGAAGATGTCCTTACCGACCTCGATGCCGTTCTGGTTGCACCAGTCGATCACACCGGTGCCGACAAGGTCATTCTGGGCGAAAATGGCCTTTGCGCCCGCACGGATGAGCTCGCCGCCGAAACGGTAGCCGGAGTCACGGTCCCAGTCACTTGCGCGGACAAGGGAAGAGTCATAGGCTACGCCGTGGTCGTGCAGGGCCTGCAGGAAGCCGTTGGCGCGGCGCAGGGTGTGCACGGAGTGGATGGGACCCGTGATCATGCCGATGTGCTCCGACGTGTGCTCCAGCAGAGTGCCCGTGGCCTCATAGGCGGCAAGACGGTCATCATAGCCGACGCAGGGCACGTCCTGATCTTCGCAGGTGCAGTAGACGCACACGAACGGGATATGGGCATGCGCCTTCAGCGATGCGACAAGGTGGCTGTGACAGCCGATATAGATGATGCCCGCGACCTGCTTGGACAGCAGATCGTTCACGGCGGAGCGGACGAGAAGGTTGCTCTCTGGGTAGTCCCAGGGATTGTCGTGGTAGCGCTTGTTGAAACGCAGATTGCTCAGAATATAATGATAGTTCAGCGTCTCGCATACGGAGGCGACGCCGTCGACGATCTCCGGCGTGTTGAAGACGGTCAGGTCCTCCGTGATGATGCCGATGGTGCGCGCGTCGCCGAGCTTCAGCGAGCGGGCATTGAGATTCGGGCGGTAATTGAGCTGGTCCGCGATCAGCAGAATACGGTCGGCCGTCTCCTGCTTGACGCCGGATTTATTGTTCAGGACCTTGGAGACCGTTGCAATGGATACACCGGCCCGGTCCGAGATCTCGCGAATGGTTGCCATGAAATAGTTCACCTTCTCTGGTTTTTTACAATGCGGAGCGTTGATATAATCATATCATACCGCATGAAAAACAGCAAGAGCTAAACG
>ERZ1032641.175-NODE-175-length-10340-cov-7.050073_pt1 | contig 10340 bp, 9 predicted proteins | sample MGYA00517876_ERZ1032641 | MGnify/ENA primary metagenome ERZ1032641 (study PRJEB33719, sample SAMN04261397) | wastewater metagenome | biome: periurban shantytown; feature: human; material: feces | host: Homo sapiens | place: Peru: Lima | collected 2013-01-18 ...
GCACCTCGCTCGCCGTATCGGCACTTAGAATTATGCGGTATTGCCTTTACGTTTTTTCATGCGTATTTTGCCCCCGCGGGGCGGCCCACTTTACATTAGTATGCAAAACAGGTATAATAGTTTAGTTAATCTGTGATATTGCGCCATTTTGCCATATTGCGGGTGCAGGCGGTCTTATTTTATCCTTGCTGCCTGTGGATTTTTTGCGGCACGCCGCGCGTTGTGCGGTACCGCTCCTATTAGGTCTGGAGGTTGCGCTCATGGGGCTGCAAAGCCTGCAATACTGTGCATTTTTGGTGGTTGTGGCTGCCGTTTACCTGCATTTGCCGGTGCGCATGCAGCCGGTGTTTCTGCTGGGGGCTTCGTGGGTGTTTTATGCGCTGGCCATGCCGGCCATGCTGCCGGTCACCATTGCACTGGCGGTGTTCACCTACCTGTGCGGCCGCGGCCTTGCCTGGCGGGGCGGCGCACACAAAACCGCCTTTTTGCGCCTTGGCGTGATCGGTATGCTGGGCATTCTGGCCTTTTTTAAGTATAACGGCCTGTTGGGCGGGGTGCTGCACGGCTGGCGCGCGGTAGCCATGCCGCTGGGCATCAGCTTTACCAGTTTTGCCGCAATCGCCTACCTGATCGACGCCACCCGCGGCGACTGCGAGGTGGAAACCAGCTTTATCCGGCTGGCGCTGTTCCTCAACTTTTTTGCCACCGTCACCCAGGGGCCCATCTGCCGCGCCGGTGCGTTGCTGCCACAGTTGAGCGCCGAGCACCGCTTTGATGCCGCCCGCACGGTGTGCGCTTTGCGGCTATATGCGCTGGGGCTGTTCAAATACATTGCCGTGGCGGATGTGCTGAACATGGTGGTGGATACGGTTTTTCCCCACTATGCGGATTACAGCGCCCCCATGCTGATTTTGACCGCGGTGATGTACACTTTTTATCTGTATTTCAGCTTTTCCGGCTATTCCGAGATTTCCCGTGCCACCGGCCTTGTGCTGGGGCTTGACCTGCCGGAAAACTTTAAGACCCCGTTTTACGCCACCAACTTTTCCGGCTTCTGGAGCCGCTGGCACATCTCGTTTTCTTCCTGGCTGCAGGATTATCTCTTTATGCCGCTGGCCTGGGCAGATCTTGGCCGCTTTGGCCGCCTGCCCACCGAGCTGTGCGTGTTCTGCGTGTTCTTTGCTTCCGGCTTCTGGCACGGCAGCACCGCGCCATTCATCATCTGGGGTCTGCTGCAGGCGGTTTACCGCGTGGGCGAAGAGCTGCTGCACTGCCGCTTTGGCAAACCCAAAAAGCGCGGCACCCCGGCCCGTGTGCTGTGGGGCAAGCGGGTTGTGGTGTTTGTTTTGTGGACCATCAGCATGGTGTTCTTCCGCGTGGGATCCGGCAACCTTTCCGGCATGGCCGAAAACCTGGGCGTTGGCGATGCTTTCGTCTACCTGGGCCGCTGCCTGATGAACAGCTGGTCCCCCGCCCGCTTTGCCGGGGAGCTGTACAGCACAGCGTATACCGGCTTTTACGCCAATACCATTATGGTAGCGGCTTATTGGGCGTTCGCTGCGCTGGCGCTGGCGCTTGGCATCTGGCTGGATCACCGGCGCAATTTTGCCTGCAAAAACAAACCGGCTGAGGTTGCCCTGGCAAGCGCCAAGCACCGCAATGCGCTGTATGTTGTTTTGATCGTTTTTATCCTGGTGGGGTACATCATGCAGAGCGGCGGCTTTAACGCCAACGCGTTCGGCCCCTATGCAGGGTTTTAATCTTATGGAAAAAAGGAGATTTCCGGCGTGAAGCATATCATCAAAAAATTGGCGCTGCTGTTCGTGCCGGTCTATCTGTGGTTTGCCTTTTTTGTGGCGTTTGAGCCAAACAATTATTTTGGCATCAAAAAAACAGCCTCTTCCAGCCAGCCGGTGGCCCGTGTGCGCGCCTATGAGCAGAGCCCCGGCACCAACCTGATCATCGGGGACAGCCGCCTGGCCCACTTTGATATGGACCTTGTGGATTCCCTGACCGGGCAAAGCTGGCAGAACCTGGCCTTTGGCGGTGCTTCCCTGAAGGAATGTGTGGACCTTGCCAACTATGTGCTGGATTCCGGCAACCAGGTGGACCGCATTCTGTTTGAGCTTTCGTTCTACACCTTAAACAGCAGCTATAACACCGACCGTTTTTCGGCGCTGGAAGCTACCCTGCGCAACCCGCTGGCCTACTGTCTGAACCTGGAATACAACGTGAACGCCCTGACCGTGTTTATGGACACCGTAAAGGGCACGCCGGACACCATTGAATCTGGCGACTGGACCGCGGCGGATTACCTGGATGATGCCGGGAACACGATTCCGCTGCACAAAAAGCTGTATGAGTACCCGGCGCTGATCACCACCCGCTGCCAGAACTGGACACTGAACGAAACCGAGCTGGCGGAGTTTTTGGCTATGGCCCAGCGCTGCGCAGACCGCGGCGTGGAGCTGACCATTGTGCTGCCCCCCATGGCCGCCAATGTGCGCACCGAGGTATGCGATGCCTTTGGCATTACCGCCGTGATGCAGGACGAAGTTCTGCCGCTGTTGGAAAAGCAGAATTTTACCGTGCTGAATTACGAATGGGGCACCAGCTGCATTACCGATGATGACACCCAGTTTTTTGACGGGTTCCACCTGGACGAAAAATACGGCCTGCCGGACTGGACAGCCGAACTATTTGATGATATGCAGCGCTGATGCTGCCCCACCCCAAAAAGGAGGTCCCCTGTGGCACTGGACTTTTTGATTTTGTACGAACACACCGTTCGGGAATATGAGAGCGATCTTTTGCTCAAATTGGAGCTGGAGCGCCGCGGCTACACCGTGCGCATCCGCCAGCTGCTGGATGCCAAAGATCTGCGCCTGTTTGGCAAAGACAAGCCGGAAGTTCTGGTCGCCAGCTGCATGTATGACAACGAAGCCATCAACAGCCATGTGTACAACAACATTGGCAAATGCAACAAGATCGTCAACCTGCACTGGGAGCAGATGCTCTCCGACACGCAGGAGGAGGGCGACTGGTTCAACATGAACGGCAACGCCAAGCGCTGCGTGCAGACTTGCTGGGGCCAGCGCACTGCCCAGCGGTTACAGGCCCACGGCATGGATGCCAAGAACACCCCCGTGACCGGCGCTGTGATGATGGACTTTCTGCGGCCGGAGTTCAAGGGCTACTTTAAGGATAAGGAAACCCTGTGCAAAGAATTCGGCCTTGACCCCGCCAAACAGCTGCACCTGTACATTTCCAGCTTTGGCTATGCCAGCATGACCGACCAGGAAGTGGCCGAGCTTTCCAAAATGGCGGGAACGGATTTTTCCGGCTTTGCCCGCACCAACCGCGTTTCGATGGAAAAAACGCTGGCCTGGTTTGACCGCTACCTGGGTGACCACCCGGAGGTGGAACTAGTATACCGCCGCCACCCCAGCGAATGGAAATGCAAAGCCCTGGACGAGCTGGCCGCCAAACGCCCCAACTTCCACGTGATCTTCGCAGATTCCGTCAAGCAGTGGATTGTGGCGGCGGATTCCATCTCCATCTGGATGAGCACCGCTGTGGCCGAAGTATACATGGCGGGCAAAAGCTGCCATATCCTGCGCCCGGTGCCCATCGAGCACGAGTATGACCCCGTCATCTACAAGGATGCTCACTATGTGACCAGCTACCCGGAGTTTGCCGCTGCCATGGCGCAGCCAAACCCGCCGTTCCCCATTGCACGGGATGTGATTGAGGGCTATTTTGACCCCTCCCCTGCCCCGGCCTACAAGCGGATGGCCGACCTGCTGGAGGAAGTGTACAATAATCCCCCGCGGGATGAACCGATGGGGCCCGGCTTTACGCCGCATTTCAATCTGCTCAAGTTCTGCGCACTGGCGGGGGTCCACATGCTGTACCGCCACAAGTGGGAACCCAAACGGGTGTTTGCCTTCTGCCCGCCGCTGGCCAACTTTGCCCAGCGCATTTACGGTTATGTGGACAAAGCCTATATCCCGCCGGAGGAGATTCAGCGCATGGAAGCGCGCATCCGGCCATATGTAAAATAAAGTTGTTTTTCCGGCGCGCTGCGGTGCGCCCGCTGCAAATGGGAGCCTGCCATGTCTGAACCGAAAAAAACTGAAAGCTTTGCCGGAAATGTGATGAAATACTCCATTGCCACCTACCTTGGCTTTGGCATTTCCGGCGCAGCGCTTATCATCAAGGGCGTCCTGCCCGCCGAAAGCTACGCCGTTCCTGCTTCCTTCATGGCATACACCATGTCGCTGATGAACGTGGGCATGCTTGGGCTGGACCAAAGCCTGCTGCGCTTTTACCACGAACCGCCTGCCGGTTCCACCGGGCGCAGCATGTTTGCCGCGTGTACCCGGCTTTCGGTGCTGGTCATGCTGCTGGTGGGCGGCATCGGCAGCATCTTTTTCGCCAAGCCGCTGGCGGCGGCCTTTGGCCTTGGGGCCAACGGTGCCGGGCTGGTGCCGTTTTTGTTCCTGAACGCTGCTCTGTACATGCTGGTGCGTTACCTCAACGTGCTGCTCCGGCTGGAAAACAATGTGCGCGCCTACACCACCGAAACGCTGTGGATGCAGGCCTGCCTGAACCTGATCTACCTGCTGCCCGGCTTTGTTACCCAGGATGCCCGCGCTTTTGTGCTGGGTGCGGTGTGCAGCTTTGCGGGGGTCGCAGTGTTCTATTGGCGGCGGGCATCTAAAGGTCAAACGAAAGAGGCCCCTGTGCGCGGCCTGCGCCCCTATGCCCACATTTACCGGGCGGCACTGCCTTACGGCATTGTGTTGGCACCTGCGGCCATCCTGATCCCGCTGTACCGCGCCATCTGCCTTTCTTTTTTAGGCAATTACGCCCCCGCGGCGGAGCAGGGTTCGTTTGATTTCGCCTACACCCTGGCCCAGCTTGTCACCACCATTCAGGCCGGTTTTTCCACCTACTGGGGCCCTTATGTCTACGCGCATTACCGCACCGAGCAGGAGCGCATTGGCCGCATCCATGATCTGCTGAACCTGCTGATCTTCGGCTTTTTCTGTCTGCTGGTCATGTTTGAGGATATCATCTTCATCATCTTCCCGGCCAAATCGGCCTGCCTGCCCTACTTTCCGCTGATGATGCTGGCCGTGGTGTTCTCCATCCTGTGCGAAGGCACGGTGTACGGCAACACCATTGCCCGCAAGCCGTTCCAGGATACGATTGGAACCGCCGTGGGCGTTGCGGCCAACATTGCCGTGTGCGCCGTGCTGGTTCCGCGTTTTGGCGTAATGGGTGCCGCGGTCGGCCTGGTAGCGGCCAATGCAACGATGTTTTTGTACCGCACTGTGACCGGGCAGTATTACTACCGCACCATCCCCAGCTTCAGCCGGACGATCTGCGGCTTTTTGCTGGCGTTGGGTGTGGCCGTGATCGGTGTGGTGTTCGCCCACAATTTTATCATCAAGTTTGTTTTAACTGCAGCAATTCTGTTTATTTACTGTAACATTTACCGTGCCCAGCTGTACAAGCTGTGGCAGATCTTTATGGGCTTTGTGCGGCGGTATCTGCTGCACAGCCAAGCATAACTACTGCAAAGGAAAGGTTGTATATCAAGATGAAGCATTGCGGCACACAAGAGTTGACCACCGAGCGGCTGGTCCTGCGTCGTATGACAACCGACGACTGCGAAATGATGTTTGGCAACTGGGCCAATGACCCGGAAGTGACCCGCTACCTGCGCTGGGAGCCCCACCGTGACTGGGTGGTAACGATGGCATATCTGAACGAGATCGTCAAACAATATGACCGCCCGGATTTTTATGATTGGGGCATCTGCGATAAAGTGACCGGTGTGCTGATGGGCAACATCAGCATTGCCCCCGCCGAATCCTGTGAGCGTGAAAAGCCCTATGCCTGGAAAAACGTGAAAACCGAGCTGCTGGGCGGCATGTATGAGATCGGTTACTCCTTGGGCAAAAAGTGGTGGAACCAGGGCTATGCCACCGAAGCCGCCGCTGCCGTGCGCGATTACTGGTTTGGCACGGTTGGCGCGCCCTGGCTGGCCGGATTCCACGCCAGCCAGAATGTGGCAAGCAGCCGCGTGTTGGCCAAGACCGGCTTCCATTATGACCACGATACCGTTCTGCACCGCTTTGACGGCACCGAGGTGCCCTGCCTGGCCTGGTACCTGCTGAACCCCGGCAGCCAGAATTCCGATGAACCGGCAGCCGCTGCCCCCGCTGTACAGGCAGAACCAACGGAACCAGCGGAGAATGCCGAGACAACCGTCTGACATTCACTCCCCTGCCCCATACTTTTGCTGACCTGGCCGAATACGGCCAGAAAGGACCCCTATGGACGAAATGAAGGACCCCATCACCCTGGACTTTACCGCTACCCAGGCCCCGGCAGAGGACGCCCCTGTTGGGCAGAAGGCTCTGGACAGCGAGCGCCCGCCGGTGCGCGTTGTGCTGCTGGCGCTGGACCAGGGCAAGTTTGACGCCCAGCGCAGCCTGGATGAGCTTGCCGCCCTGGCGGAAGCCAACGGCATGCAGGCCGTTGCTACCGTGTGCCAGAAGCGCAGCACCCCCGAAGCCGCCACCCTTCTGGGGGAGGGCAAAGTGGAGGAAGCGCGCCTGGTATGCCTGAATACCGATGCCGAGGCCGCCATCTTTGACGGCGAGCTGACCGGCAGCCAGATCCGCAACCTGAGCGCGGCTTTGCAGGTGGAAGTGCTGGACCGCACGATGCTGATTTTGGAAATCTTCCGTGCGCGCGCCACCACCAACGAGGGCAAGCTGCAAACTGAGCTGGCCACCCTGAAATACCGCATGCCACGCCTGCAGGGCCTTGGAGAGGCGCTGAGCCGCCAGGGCGGCGGTGGCGGCGGCGGTGGCGGTGCCCGCCGCGGTGCCGGTGAAACCAAGCTGGAGCTGGACCGCCGCTACCTGCGCAGCCGCATTGAAAAGCTGGAAAGCCGCCTGAAAGAGCTGGAAAAGCGCCGTGGTGAAACCCGCCGCGCCCGCCAGAAAAACGGTGTTCCGGTCATCTCATTGGTGGGCTACACCAACGTGGGCAAAAGCAGCCTGACCAACGCTTTGTGCGGCGCAGAAATTTTTGAAGCCGACATGCTGTTTGCCACGCTGGATCCCACCGCCCGCAAATGCACGCTGCCCAGCGGGTTACAAGTGATCCTGGTGGATACAGTCGGCTTTGTCAGCCGCCTGCCGCATGATTTGGTGGATGCTTTTAAGAGCACACTGGAAGAAGCTGCCTGCTCTGACATCATCTTGAAAATTGCCGACGCCAGCGACAGCGAAGCCGCCGAGCAGCTGAGCGTGACCGATGAAGTGTTGAACGACCTGGGCTGCGGGGATATCCCGCAGGTGACGGTCTACAACAAGTGCGACCGCACCGGTGTTGCCCCCTATGACCCGGATGTGCTGCTGGTAAGCGCCAAAACCGGCTACGGGCTGGACAGCCTGCTGGCCAAGATTGACGAGATTCTGGCACACCGTGTGCGCACCATTGAGGTACTGTTGCCCTATGACAAGCTGGCCCTGGCCGATGTGTTCCGCACCCGCGGCAGCGTTCTGGCTGAAGAATACCGCGAAAACGGCGTGTATTACAAGGCAACCGTAAAGGTGGATGACCTGCACCGGTTTGAAGCGTACCTGCTGTAAGCGCAACCGTTCGCTTTGTGCAAGATAACAAATACTGATTTTATTGCTGATTGTAGACAAAAAGACCTCCATCCCTGCACGGTTCTGTGCTTGGGATGGAGGTCTTTGGTTTATTTGTGTGTACCCTGCGTTACGGCAAAATTATTCCGCCGTCAGCAGTTTAACAGCGCGGGAGGTGCCCAGGCGGTCTGCGCCCAGATCCAGGAACTTTTCCATGTCCTCAACGGTAGAAATGCCGCCGGCTGCCTTGATCTTGCAGCGGCCGCGCACGCAGCGGGCAAACAGCTCAATATCATGGAAGGTTGCACCTGCGGTAGAAAAGCCCGTGCTGGTCTTGATGAAGTCGGCACCGGCTTCCACCACGATATCGCACATCTTCTCTTTTTCCTCATCGGTCAGCAGGCAGGTTTCAATAATAACCTTGAGCACCTTATCCCCCACGGCCCGCTTGACGGCGGCGATATCCTCGCGCACAGCGTCATATTCCTTGTTCTTCAGGCGGCCGATATTGATGACCATATCCACTTCCTCGGCGCCGTTTTCCACAGCGGTCTTTGCTTCAAAGCACTTGGAAGCAGTATCCATTGCACCCAGAGGGAAGCCGACCACGCAGCACACCGCAACACGGCCCGCCATATACTGCACAGCCTGCTTGACATAGCAGGTGTTGATGCAGACGGATGCCGTATGATACTTGATGGCATCATCGCACAGGGCCTGAATCTGGGGCCAGGTAGCCTCCGGTTTCAACAGGGTGTGGTCAACTTTGGAAAGGATTTCCTCCTTGGTGTATTTCATTTGAATTCTTCTCCTTTTTTACAGGTCTTGCACAGGTGCGCCTGGTGCAGGCCGATAGTCGAAAATACAATGGCCGTCAGGCTGACCGTTGCGCCCACAATGCCCAGGATCAGGCCGGTCAGACGGAATGCACCGCCGCGGATTTTGTTTGTCATAAGAAAGCCCTCCTTATCATCGTCGGTTTGGTTGTTTCGGGTTTCTATCTGTTCTGTGTTGTTATTTCTTTTTGAAAATAAACAACTTGCTGAACACATAGTTGGATACAATCACGATAACCTGGCTGAACAGTTTAACACCCATGGCCCACAGGTCAGCGTTGGCTGCGGCAAATGCCACATGCGGTGCCAGCACGCTGACGCCCAGCCAGATGATGACCTGGTCCATGACCATGGTGCCAATACGGCAGGCCACAAACTGGCCAAACTCCGCCAGAGCAGCCTGGCCGTTGTTTTTGCTGCGGAACACAAAGGTGCGGTTGGTCCAGTAGGCAAACAGAATGCAGATGATATTATCCAGCACATTGCCAATGCCGGTTGCAAAGCCCGTGCCCAGCACAGCCTGGAACACGGCAAACAGCACCAGGTTCAACAGCGTGGCAAGCCCGCCAAAAAACAGGTAGGCAAACCCCTCATAATATTTTTTAATAAAAGCCTTTAATTTTTCCATGCAGTTTATCCTTTACCACACAGCGCAGGGAGGTTTGCAGCGCTGCTCGCCAGTGTACGCCAACAGTGCACACTGGCATATAACAAAAGGGGCCCGCCTGTTGCCAGGCAGGCCCCTGCTGCAATTCGGGGATTATTCAGCGTCCTCGGCAGCCTCGTCGAGGCAAGCCTTCATGGACAGGCTGATGCGCTTGCGATCAAAGTCAACATTGATCAGCTTAACCTTGACCATGTCGCCGACCTTCAGAACGTCGGAAACCTTGTTCACGCGCTCGTTGCTGATCTCGCTGATGTGGACCAGACCGTCAATGCCCGGCAGAATGCGGACAAATGCACCGAACTTGGTGATGGAAACGACCGGAGCCTCGAACTCAGAGCCGATGGGATACTCGTTCTTGAGCTTCTCCCAGGGGTTGTCCTCTTCCTTCTTGTAGCCCAGGGAAACCTTCTGGTTCTCGGGGTCATAGCTCTTAACATACACTTCGATGGTATCGCCAACGCTGACGACCTCAGAGGGATGCTTGATGTTGTTCCAGCTCAGTTCGCTGATGTGGCACAGGCCATCCACGCCGCCGATGTCAACAAAGGCACCGTAGGAAGTCAGGCTCTTGACAACGCCAGTGTACTGCTTGTCAACTTCAACGTTCTTCCAGAACTCATCGCGCTTTGCCTTGTTTTCTTCAGCAGTAACCTTGTTGATGCTGCCGACGATCTTGCGGCCTGCGCACTCGGTGATAACCAGCTTAACGTGCTGGCCAACCAGCTTGGTGTAGTCCTCGTCGCGGCGCATGGTGGCCTGAGAACGGGGAACAAACACGCGAACGCCCTTGACGTTGACAACAACGCCGCCCTTGTTGGCTTCCATGACGTCGCCTTCCATAACGGTGCCGTTTTCGGCAGCCTCGGAAACATCCTTCATGCCCTTCTGGGCTTCAAAACGGACGCGAGAAAGGGTGTCAACACCTTCCTGGTCATTGGTCTTGACAACAACCAAATCCAGCTCGTCGTCCACCTTAACAAGGTCTTCCATCTTGGCGTTGGGGTCATGGCTCATCTCGCTGAGCTTGACGATACCAGTGTGCTTGGAACCGTCAATACCGACGACACATTCCGTCGGGGAAACGCTGATGACCTTGGCTTTTACGATCTTACCTGCGTACAGGGGCTTTGCTTCGGATGCAGCGAGCATCTCCTCAAAGCT
>ERZ1032641.179-NODE-179-length-10311-cov-6.076346_pt1 | contig 10311 bp, 6 predicted proteins | sample MGYA00517876_ERZ1032641 | MGnify/ENA primary metagenome ERZ1032641 (study PRJEB33719, sample SAMN04261397) | wastewater metagenome | biome: periurban shantytown; feature: human; material: feces | host: Homo sapiens | place: Peru: Lima | collected 2013-01-18 ...
ACGTATCACGGACTGATGGACATAAAAGGCTGCACGCTGTGCAGCGCAAGTTTGTTAATGATGAGGTTCGTGAATGCCCCGCAGTTTATGGTTCAAGGTTTTTGTTGTGCTGGCCGCCCTCTGGGCGCCGTTTAGTCAGGCCGACACCGGATGGCAGCCGATTCAGGAGACGATCCGCAAAAGCGAAAAAGATACGCGTCAGTATCAGGCGATCCGCCTTGATAACGACATGGTCGTGCTGCTGGTTTCCGATCCGCAGGCGGTGAAATCGCTGTCGGCGCTGGTGGTGCCGGTGGGATCCCTGCAGGATCCGGCAGATCATCAGGGGCTGGCGCATTTTCTGGAACATATGACGCTGATGGGGTCGCAAAAATATCCCCAGCCTGACAGCCTTGCAGAGTTTCTTAAGCTGCACGGCGGCAGCCATAACGCCAGTACCGCGCCCTACCGCACCGCGTTTTATCTTGAAGTGGAAAATGATGCGCTGGACGGGGCCGTAGATCGCCTGGCCGACGCCATCGCCGCGCCGCTGCTGGATAAAAAATATGCCGACCGCGAACGTAACGCGGTCAACGCCGAGCTGACGATGGCCCGGACGCGAGACGGGATGCGCATGGCCCAGGTCAGCGCGGAGACCATCAACCCGGCTCACCCGGCGGCCCACTTCTCGGGTGGCAACCTCGAGACGCTCAGCGATAAGCCCGGCAGCCCGGTGCTTGATGCGCTGCACACCTTCCGCGATAGCTGGTACTCCGCCAATCTGATGAAAGCGGTGATCTACAGCAACAAGCCGTTGCCGGCGCTGGCGCGCATGGCTGCGGACACCTTTGGCCGCGTGCCGAATCGTCAGATCAGCAGGCCGGAAATTACCGTCCCGGTGGTCACGGATGCGCAAAAAGGCATCATTATTCACTATGTGCCGGCGATGCCGCGTAAAGTGCTGCGCGTCGAGTTTCGCATCGACAACAACAGCGATCGCTTCCGCAGCAAAACCGATGAGCTGGTCACCTATCTTATCGGCAACCGCAGCCCGGGCACGCTCTCTGACTGGTTGCAAAAACAGGGTCTGGCGGAAGGTATCCGCGCCGATTCCGATCCGGTGGTAAACGGCAACAGCGGCGTACTGGCGATCTCAGCCACCCTCACCGACAAAGGCCTGGCGCACCGCGATGAAGTGACGGCGGCCATTTTCAGCTACCTCGACCTCCTGCGTACTCAGGGCATCGACAAACGCTATTTCGACGAACTGGCGCATGTGCTGGCGCTCGATTTCCGCTATCCGTCGATCAACCGCGACATGGACTACGTGGAATGGCTGGCGGACACCATGATCCGGGTGCCGGTCGAGCATGCGCTGGACGTGGTGAATATTGCCGACCAGTACGACCCGCAGGCGATCAAAGACCGGCTGGCGATGATGACCCCGCAGAACGCCCGTATCTGGTATATCAGCCCCCAGGAGCCGCATAACAAGACGGCCTACTTTGTCGATGCACCGTATCAGGTGGATAAGATTAGCGAGCAGACGTTCGCTGACTGGCAGCACAAATCGCAGGCCATCCAGCTGCAGCTGCCGGCGCTCAACCCCTATATTCCGGATGACTTCACCCTTATCAAAAGCGATAAAGCCTGGCCGCATCCGCAGCTGATCCTGGATGAACCGACGCTGCGGGTGGTGTATGCCCCGAGCCAGTATTTTGCCAGCGAGCCGAAGGCGGACATCTCCCTGGTGCTGCGTAACCCTCAGGCGATGGACAGCGCTCGCCGGCAGGTGATGTTTGCCCTCAACGATTATCTCGCCGGCATCGCCCTCGACCAGCTCAGTAACCAGGCGGCGGTCGGCGGCATTTCGTTCTCTACCGGCGCTAATAACGGATTAATGGTCAATGCCAACGGCTATACCCAGCATCTTCCGGCGCTGTTCAGCGATCTGTTGCAGGGATACTTCAGCTATACGCCGACCGAGGAGCAGCTGGAGCAGGCCAAATCCTGGTATGCGCAGATGATGGATTCCGCCGAGAAAGGCAAAGCCTACGATCAGGCGATTATGCCGATCCAGATGGTCTCGCAGGTGCCGTACTTCCAGCGCGAAGTGCGCCGGGCGCTGCTGCCCTCCATTACCCTTAAAGAGGTGCTCGACTACCGCGCCAACCTGAAAACCAGGGGGCGTCCTGAACTGATGGTGATCGGCAATATGACCGCCGATGCCGCCACGACCCTGGCCCGCCAGATCCAGCAGCAGCTGGGCGCCGACGGCAACGAATGGTGCCGTAATAAAGACGTGGTGGTGAACCGGCAGCAGCTGGCGATCTTCAACAAAGCGGGCAATAGCACCGACTCCGCGCTGGCCGCGGTGTTTGCGCCGCCCAACGTGGATGAGTTCAGCAGCACCGCCGCCAGCACCCTGCTGGGGCAGATCATTCAGCCGTGGTTCTACAACCAGCTGCGTACTGAAGAGCAGCTCGGCTACGCGGTCTTTGCCTTCCCGATGAACGTGGGGCGCCAGTGGGGCATGGGCTTCCTGCTGCAGAGTAGCGATAAGCAGCCGGCCTTCCTCTGGCAGCGGTTCCAGGCCTTCTTCCCCACCGCGGAGGCGAAGCTGCGGGCGATGAAGCCGGAAGAGTTTGCTCAGCTCCAGCAGGCGGTGATAAGCCAGATGCTGCAGGCGCCGCAGACGCTGGGCGATGAAGCCTCGAAACTGAGCAAAGATTTCGATCGCGGTAATATGCGTTTTGATTGACGTGATAAAGTAGTGGCTCAGATTAAACTGCTGACGCCGCAAAAACTTGCCGACTTCTTCCATCAGACGGTGGTGGATCCGCAGGGCATGACGATCTTGTCCCAGATTTCCGGTAGCCAGAATGGCAAAGCGGACTATGCCCAGCCGAAAGGCGGCAAAGTGTGGGAAAACGTCAGCGCATTGCAGCAATCCTTACCCCTGATGCGAGAGAATGAATGACCGACACCGCTGAGTCTTTGGATCCCCTGCGCTTGCCCCTGATCGGCGAGCGCCTGATAGAAGCCTCTGCGGGCACCGGAAAAACCTTTACCATCGCCGCGCTGTATCTGCGGCTGCTGTTGGGGCTGGGCGGTGAGGCCGCCTATCCCCGCGCCATCAGTGTTGAAGAACTGCTGGTGGTGACCTTTACCGAGGCGGCGACCGAAGAGCTGCGCGGCCGTATCCGCAGCAACATCCACGAACTGCGCATCGCCTGCCTGCGCGGCGAATCCGACAATCCGCTCTACAGCGCGTTGTTGGCGGAGATCGCCGATAAAGATGACGCTGCGAAGACGCTGCTGCTGGCTGAACGGCAGATGGACGAGGCGGCGGTATTCACCATCCACGGCTTTTGCCAACGGATGCTGAGCCTTAACGCCTTCGAGTCGGGCATGCTGTTCGAGCAACAGCTGATCGAGGATGAATCCCGCCTGCGCTATCAGGCCTGCGCCGATTTCTGGCGCCGCCACTGCTATCCCCTGACCCGCGATATCGCGGCGGTGATCCACGACGTCTGGAAAGGGCCGCGCGATCTGCTGAAGTCCCTTGACCGCTGGCTGCAGGGCGAAGCGCCGCAGCTTAAGTCGCCGCCAGCCCCTAACGAGACGCTGGCCGAACGCCATCAGCAGATCATCGCCCGCATTGACTCGCTCAAGCAGCAGTGGCGCGAGCAGGTGGGCGAGATCGAAGGCGTGCTGGAAAATTCCGGCCTTGACCGGCGGAAGTTTAATCGCGGCAACCAGGGCAAGTGGATGGAGAAAGTGAACGCCTGGGCGCAGGAAGAGACGTTAAGCTACCAGCTGCCCGACGCGCTGGAGAAATTTGCCCAGTCGTTTCTGCTCGAGCGCACCAAAGCCGGTGGCGAACCGCCGGTGCATCCCCTGTTTAGCGCCGTAGAGTCGTTGCTGGCCTCCTCGCTGACGCTCACCGATCTGGTGCTGGCGAGAGCGATGGTCGAGATCCGCGATGCGGTCGCCCGCGAAAAGCGCCGCCGCGGCGAGCTGGGGTTTGACGATATGCTCAGCCGGCTTGACGAGGCGCTGCGCGGCGACAGCGGCGAGACGCTGGCCAGCGCTATTCGCCAGCGTTTTCCGGTGGCGATGATCGATGAATTTCAGGACACCGACCCTCAGCAGTACCGGATTTTTCGCCGCATCTGGCGCCGGCAGCCGGAGACGGCTCTGCTGCTGATCGGCGATCCGAAGCAGGCCATCTACGCCTTTCGCGGCGCCGATATCTTTACCTATATGAAAGCGCGCGGCGACGTTGCCGCGCACTACACCCTCGATACCAACTGGCGCTCCTCGCCGGGCATGGTGGGCAGCGTCAATCGGCTGTTCAGCCTCAGCGATAACCCCTTCATGTTCCACGAGATCCCGTTCCTGCCGGTGAAGGCGGCGGCGAAGAACAAGGGGCTGCGCTTTACCGTTGACGCGGCGGACGTACCGGCGATGAACGTCTGGCTGATGCCCGGCGACACTGTCGGGTCTGGCGATTATCAGACCTTTATGGCGCAGCTCTGCGCCACGCAGATCCGCGACTGGCTGAGCGCCGGTCAGCAGGGGCGCGCGCTGCTGTGGCGCGGGGAAACCTCGCGCCCGGTACAGGCTTCGGATATTACCGTGCTGGTGCGCAACCGGCTGGAGGCGGCGCAGGTGCGTGAAGCGCTGCAGACGCTGGGTATTCCCTCGGTCTACCTCTCCAACCGCGACAGCGTTTTTGAGACGCTGGAGGCCCAGGAGCTGCTCTGGCTATTGCAGGCGGTGCTGGCCCCGGAGCGGGAAAATACCCTGCGCAGCGCGCTGGCGACGTCGATGTTTGGCCTGACCGCGCTGGATATTGAAAACCTGAACCAGGATGAGCAGGCGTGGGACGCGCTGGTGGAAGAGTTCAGCGAATACCGCCAGATTTGGCGGCAGCGCGGAGTGATGCCGATGCTGCGGGCGTTGATGACAGCCCGACATATCGCCGAGAATCTGCTGGCGACCCGCGGCGGCGAGCGGCGCTTAACCGACATTCTGCACATCAGCGAACTGCTGCAGGAGGCGGCCAGCCAGCTGGAAAGCGAGCATGCCCTTGTGCGCTGGCTGGCGCAGCATATCGCCGAGCCGGACAGCAACGCCGCCAGCCAGCAGATGCGTCTCGAAAGCGATAAGCACCTGGTGCAAATTGTCACTATTCACAAGTCAAAAGGGCTGGAATACCCCCTGGTCTGGCTGCCGTTTATCGCCCGGTTTCGTAAACAGGACCAGGCGTTTTACCACGATCGCGAGACGTTCGCGGCGGTGCTGGATCTGGGCCAGGATGAGGCCAGCCTCGAGCTGGCGGAGGCGGAACGACTGGCGGAAGATCTGCGCCTGCTGTACGTGGCCCTGACCCGCGCGGTCTGGCACTGCAGCCTCGGCGTGGCGCCGCTCAGCAGCCGGAAATCCGGCAACAGCGATTTCCACCTCAGCGCGCTGGGGCGGCTGCTGCAGGCGGGCGAAGCCATGGACGCCGCCGGGCTGGCTGCGCGGCTGGCAGACTTCTGTCATGGCGATATTGCATTACAGATTCCGGGCGAACTGGATCTCACCCCGTGGCAGGCGCCCGCGGCGACCATCCCGCGATTGTCGGCGCGCGAGTTGCAGCGCCGCATCGCCGACGACTGGCGGGTGACCAGTTACTCCGGACTGCAGCAGCATGGTTTCAGCGGCGGGCAGGATTTGCTGCCGCGTCTGGATGTTGATGCCGCCGGCGTCGGCGAAGTCGTGGAAGAGCCGCAGCTGACTCCGCACCAGTTCCCGCGCGGCGCCGCGCCGGGGACCTTCCTGCACAGCCTGTTTGAGGAGCTGGACTTCACCCAGCCGGTGCCGGAAGGGTGGATGGCGGAGAAGCTGCAGCTGAGCGGGTTTGACGCGCAGTGGGCGCCGGTGCTGACCGACTGGCTGGGGGGCGTGCTGAAGACCCGCCTGCCGGGGCCGGATATCGCGCTCAATCAGCTTGCGGCGCGGGATAAACAGGTGGAGATGGCATTTTACCTGCCCATCGCCCAGCTGCTGACGGCGGAGCGCCTTGACGCGCTTATCCGCCAGTACGATCCCCTCTCTGCCGACACGCCGCCGCTGGATTTCCGCCAGGTGCGCGGCATGCTGAAGGGCTTTATCGATCTGGTCTTCCGTCACGAAGGCCGTTATTACCTGCTGGATTACAAATCCAACTGGCTGGGGGAAGATCGCGAGGCCTACACCCGGCCGGCGATGGAGCAGGCGATGCGTGCCCACCGCTACGATCTACAGTATCAGCTGTATAGCCTGGCGCTGCACCGCTATCTGCGCCACCGGCTGGCCGATTATGACTATGACCGCCACTTCGGCGGCGTGATTTATCTTTTCCTGCGCGGCATGGACGGGCAGGAGGGGGGGCAGGGGATCTTCACCACCCGGCCGGTGCGACCGCTGATTGACGGTCTGGATCAGCTTTTTGCCGGAGAAACTCAGGAGGAGGCCTCATGACTTTCGAACAACTACTACTGGCGGCGGTGGAGCAGCGTCTGCTGCGGCCGCTGGACGTCCAGTTTGCCCTGATGGTGGCGCAAAACGACCCGCCGGCGGTCAAGCTGGCGGCGGCCTTGCTGAGCCGGGATGCCGGCGAGGGGCACGTCTGTCTGCCGCTCTCGCGGTTGAGCGGCGACGAGGCGCTGAGCGGTAAAGCCGGGGAGATCCGCGATCGGCTGCTGGCCGAAGCCGGCGCGCCGGAGGACTGGCCCGCACTGCTGCTCGCTTCGTCGGCGGTGAGCTGCGGCGATGCTCCGGCGCCGATGATTTTGTGCGGCGACCGGCTCTATCTCAACCGGATGTGGCGCAACGAGCTGACCGTCGCCCGCTTCTTCAATGAAGCCAACCGGGTGCTGGAGATGGATGAGGCCCGGCTGGCGTCAACCCTGAATGCCCTGTTCCCTGCCACCGGCGAAACCGACTGGCAAAAAGTGGCCGCGGCGGTGGCGCTGACCCGCCGCATCTCAGTGATCTCCGGCGGTCCCGGGACCGGGAAGACCACCACCGTGGCGAAGCTTCTGGCGGCGCTGATCCAGATCGAAGACAGCCCGCGCTGTCGTATTCGCCTGGCGGCGCCAACCGGGAAAGCGGCGGCGCGTCTGACCGAATCGCTGGGCGCGGCGCTGAGAAAATTGCCGCTGACCGACGCGCAGAAAGCGTTGATTCCCACCGAGGCCAGCACGCTGCATCGTCTGCTGGGCGCCCAGCCAGGCAGCCAGCGGATGCGCTATCACGCCGGCAACCCGCTGCATCTGGACGTGCTGGTGGTGGATGAAGCCTCGATGATCGACCTGCCGATGATGTCGCGGCTTATCGACGCGCTGCCGGCCCACGGGCGGGTGATTTTCCTCGGCGATCGCGACCAGCTGGCCTCCGTAGAAGCGGGGGCGGTGCTGGGGGATATCTGCGCCTGGGCGAGTTCGGGCTATACCGCCGCGCGGGCGCAGGAGCTGACCCGGCTGACCGGTTCGCCGGTGCCGGCGGGCGAGGGGGCTATCGCGGGCGCGCTGAGAGACAGTTTGTGCCTGCTGCAAAAGAGCTATCGCTTCGGCAGTCACTCCGGCATCGGGAGCCTGGCGCGGGCGGTGAACGCTGGCGCGCGCGCGGAGGTGAAGGCCACGCTGCGCCAGCCGTTTGACGATATCGCGCTTCATCCCCTCAGCACGACCGAAGAGTACGAAGCCATGCTCGGCGCGGCTCAGCAGGGCTATGAGCGCTACCTGCAGCTGCGCCGCGAGCGGGCCGAACCGCAGGCCATGCTGGCCGCTTTCAGCGAATTCCAGCTGCTGTGCGCGCTGCGCGAGGGGCCGTACGGCGTGAGCGGCGTCAATGAGCGGCTGGAGCAGCGGCTCAACCGCCAGCGGGCGATCGCCCTGCCGCGCCACTCTCGCTGGTATGATGGCCGACCGATCATGATATCGCGCAACGACAGCGCGCTGGGGCTGTTTAACGGCGATATCGGCATCGCCCTGGAGCGCAACGGCGAGCTGCGGGTGTGGTTCCTGATGCCCGACGGCGCCATCAAGTCGGTGCAGCCGAGCCGTCTGCCGGAGCATGATACCGCCTGGGCGATGACCGTGCATAAATCGCAGGGCTCGGAGTTCGAACACGCGGCGCTGATCCTGCCGGCGCGCAGCGTCCCGCTGGTGACCCGCGAACTGGTCTACACGGCGATCACCCGCGCGAAACGGCGGTTGTCGCTCTATGCCGACGAGCAGGTGCTCTCCCAGGCCATTGTGACGCGCACCGAACGGCGCAGCGGCCTGGCGGAGATTTTCGCCGGGCGCGAAGCCCCCTGAGACGCCGGGTCCGGGCGATGGAAAATGCTGCAGCCGTTGCCCGGGCTGGCGGAAAAATCAGTAACTGAAGAACAGAGGGATAAGCCAGAGCGCCGAGATCGAGTTCATGGCGAAAAAGCGGACTGCTGCGCCGCCGGCCAGCGGTGGGGTGGAACAGCGGGCACAAAAAATCACCAGCGAGGAGATGAGAAGATTCATGCCGGACGTCAGGGCCAGCAGAAATAATATCGCGATGGCGGCGCCGAGCGCGGCATAGCCATGCTGATGATGGCGCTGGTTATCCCAGAGGAGCAGTATCATCAGCAACCACGGATAGAGGGCGACCGCGGTGGTAATGAGATTAATATGTCTGACCAGCCAGTTCGGTTTGGTTTCCATTCTTTAAGCGATCCTTGCTGGGCGGGTGGCGGCCGCGGCGCCAGTCGACGTCCTGTCGACAGCCAATAGCATATCGGTGAGCCAGCGAGAAAGAAATGGCCTGCGCGGAAACCAGGAATTTCGCCCGCGTGCGTACGCCAGGCTGGCGGGAAGAGGGGCGGGAGACCGGCCGGGGATAAAGCGATAAGCGTCGCGCTATCCCGGGCCGTTAGATAGAGAGGAGAAGGGCTTAAGCGAGGTCGGCCATCAGCACCTTCGACCGGCGCTGATAGTTATACATCTGCTTTTTACTCTCCGGCAGCAGGTCGATATCCACCGGCGTGAAGCCGCGCTCCTGGAACCAGTGGATGCTGCGGGTGGTTAACACGAACAGTTTGCTCAGTCCCATCTGCCTGGCCTGAGCGGCAATACGCTCCAGCAGCACCTCTCCCCGCGACGAGCTCCGGTAATCCGGATGCACCGCCACGCAGGCCATTTCGCCGATCTTCTCTTCCGGGAAAGGATAGAGGGCGGCGCAGGCGATGGTGGTGTTATCGCGCTGAATAATGGTGAATTTGTCGATCTCCATCTCCAGCTGTTCGCGGGAACGGCGTACCAGAATGCCCTGCTGCTCGAGCGGGCTTATCAGCTCAAGAATACCGCCGATATCATTGATGGTCGCCCGACGGATCTGCTCCGCGCTCTCCATGACGATCTGGGTGCCGATGCCGTCGCGTGAAAACAGCTCCTGCAGCAGCGCGCCATTTTCCTGATAGCTGATCAGGTGGCAGCGCCGTACGCCGCTGCGGCAGGCCTTCACCGCCCCGCGCAGGAAGCGCACGGTGCCGGAGTTATAGTCTTCGTCTGCTTCCAGCTCTTCGACGCGGGCTTGCGCCTCATTAGGGAACAGTTCTGAGACAATTTCCCCGGCCTGGTTGTAAACCCCTTGCGACGAACAGAAGCCGATCATTTTCTCCGCCTTCAGCTTGATGGCCAGCTGGGTAGCTATCTCTTCCGAAGTCAGGTTAAAGCTCTCGCCGGTGACCGACACCGCGACCGGCCCCATCAGCACAATGGCGCCGCTGTCGAGCTGACGATGAATCGCCTCTTCGTCAATGCGGCGAATACGCCCACTGTGGCAATAATCGACGCCGTCATCGACGCCCAGCGGCTGGGCAATGATAAAGTTGCCGCTGACAACGTTGATATGGGCCCCCTGCAGCGGGGTGTTGTTGAGGCTCATCGACAGACGGGCGGTGATCTCCAGCTGCAGCATCCCCGCCGCCTGCTTAACCAGCTCCAGCGTTTTGGCGTCAGTCACTCGCGTCTGCTTGTGATAGACCGGCTCGTGATGGTGCTCGGCGAGGTTAGCGTCAATCTGCGGGCGGGCGCCATAGACCACCACCAGGCGAATGCCCAGGCTATGCAATAATCCTATGTCATTGACAATATTTGAGAAATTTTCATGCTCAATGGCTTCGCCGCCCAGCATGATGACAAACGTTTTTCCCCGATGGGCATTAATATAGGGAACAGAATGGCGGAATCCTTCTACCAGTTCAGTGCGACGTTCCTTCACCATGACAAACCCTCAATGCATGATTATTCGTAATTATTGTAC
>ERZ1032641.183-NODE-183-length-10237-cov-18.321155_pt1 | contig 10237 bp, 9 predicted proteins | sample MGYA00517876_ERZ1032641 | MGnify/ENA primary metagenome ERZ1032641 (study PRJEB33719, sample SAMN04261397) | wastewater metagenome | biome: periurban shantytown; feature: human; material: feces | host: Homo sapiens | place: Peru: Lima | collected 2013-01-18 ...
GGCTGCGGCGTGCGCCTGGGCTGCGCCTGTGCGGGCGCGACCACGGGCGCGGCGGCCGGTGTGATCTTGCCGCTGTCGGCATACCGGATGAGGGCAACGGCGACTTTGGTCGGGTTGCCGATCTCCTGAATGAGGCGCTCCTCATCGGGCGCATTGTCAAACATATTCTCCATCTGCGCGATGAGCGCCTGACGTGTCTGGTCGTCGGTGATCAGGCCGAGCAGGCTGCTGATCTCCGCCATGTAACTCTGTCTGTTGATAGATGGTCACCTCCAAGGGGTTCGATGCACATTGTATGGCATTCTAATTTACATATTATATTGCACGAATCAGGTGCGGTCAAGCCCGAAATGCACTTTTCGCCCGTGCGCCGGCTCTTGACAGGCGGTCTGCGGCGGGGTATCCTGTGAAAAAAGAGCCGGTTTTCCGAAAAGCCGGAAAGGAGTGGAACGCATGGAACCAAAGCGCCCCTACACCGAGACGGAGCCCGAAACAGCGGCGCAGACGCCCGAGACCGCAGCGCCCGAGGCCGCGCCGGAAAAGCCGCGCGAGTCGTTTTTCCGCCGCCGGCGCCGCGAGCTGGCCGGCATCTGGCGTGAAATTTACTGCAACAGCCGCGCGCGGCGCATCCGCACATGGCAGATCGCGGTGTTCGCGCTCATGATCGTCGAGGCGGCGGTCATGGCCATCGCCGTCAACCCGGCGTACTGGGTCGGTGCGGGGCTGCTTGCGCTGCTGTGCGTGAGACAGCTGTTCGACCGCCGGCCGGAGCGGCACACCGTCGCCAGCGTCGTGCTCTACGGCGTGATCGCCGTGCTCATCGGCATTTTTGCCGCCGAGCAGGTGCTTTGAGCGCCGTGCGCGCTTGACAAACGGCGGGCGATTGCATAAAATATAAAAGTTGCCCAATACATTATGAATTATGGCTGTGCGGGTGTTCCGCGCGGCATACAGAGGAGAGTTGCGCTTATGGCCAAAGAAAAAAAGGTCGAGCAGATCACCGATATGGAAGTGGATTTCGCCCAGTGGTTCACCGACGTGTGCACCAAGGCGGAGCTTGTGGATTATTCCGACGTCAAGGGCCTGTTCGTCCTGCGCCCCTACGGCTACGCCATCTGGGAGAACATCCAGAAGGTGCTCGACGGCAAGTTCAAGGCGACCGGTCACCAGAACGTGTCCATGCCGATGCTGATCCCCGAGAGCCTGCTGCAGAAGGAGAAGGACCACGTCGAGGGCTTCGCGCCCGAGTGCGCGTGGGTCACCATGGGCGGCAGCGAGGAGCTGCCGGAGCGCCTGTGTGTGCGTCCGACGTCCGAGACGCTCTTCTGCCAGCACTGGAGCCACATCGTGCACAGCTGGCGCGACCTGCCGTGCCTGTATAACCAGTGGTGCAGCGTCATGCGCTGGGAAAAGACCACGCGCCCGTTTTTGCGCGGCCGCGAGTTCCTCTGGCAGGAGGGACACACCCTGCACACCTCTGAGGAAGAGGCGCGCAAGGAGACGCTGCAGATGCTGGAGATCTATGCCGACACCTGTGAGCAGGAGCTGGCCATGCCCGTCATCCGCGGCAACAAGACCGATAAGGAGAAGTTCGCCGGCGCGGTGAACACCTACACCATCGAGTGCATGATGCACGACCGCAAGGCGCTGCAGTCCGGCACGAGCCACTACTTCGGCGACGGCTTTGCCCGCGCGTTCGACATCACCTATACCGACAAGAACAACCAGCAGGCCTATCCGCACCAGACCTCGTGGGGTATGTCCACGCGCGTCATCGGCGGTCTGATCATGACCCACGGCGACAACAGCGGTCTCGTGCTGCCGCCGCACATCGCGCCGATCCAGGTCATCGTGCTGCCCATCGCGGCGCACAAGCCCGGCGTGACCGAGAAGGCCGAGGAGCTCGTCGCGCGCCTGAAGGCCGCCGGCCTGCGCGCGCAGGGCGACTTCAGCGACAACAGCCCCGGCTGGAAGTTCGCCAACTGGGAGATGAAGGGCGTGCCGCTGCGCGTCGAGATCGGCCCGAAGGACATCGAGGCCGGTCACTGTGTCGCCGTCCGCCGCGACAACGGCGAGAAGATCACCGTCGCGCTCGATGAGCTCGAGGCGCGCATCCCCGCGCTGCTCGAGGACGTGCAGCAGGGCCTGTTCGACAAGGCCAAGCGCAACCTCGACGAGCACACCTACGCCGCGCACTCGCTGGCCGAGGCCAAGGAGCTGCAGGAGAAAAACGGCGGCTTCATCAAGACCATGTGGTGCGGTGACCTCGCCTGCGAGCTCGAGATGAAGGAAAAGGCCGGTATGTCCAGCCGCTGCATCCCGTTCGAGCAGGAGCACATCGACGATGTCTGCCCCGTGTGCGGCAAGCCCGCCAAGTGCATGATCTACTGGGGCGTGGCGTACTGAGCCGAGCCCGAAACGCAAAAATCAACCGCCCGCTGCGATCGCAGCGGGCGGTTTTGTTTATTCGTTTTCGATATAGAAGATCTTGCGCAGCGTCTGCACCGGGAGCTTGACGACGCTGCGGTCATAGGTCACGAGGCCGTTGAGCTCGTGCTCCACGTCGCTCAGCTGCGTGTACACCGCGGCGCTGAGGCCCTGCGCGATGGCGGGGCGGATCTGCTCGTCATAGAGCGCCTGCAGCGCGTATTCGAGCGAGAGCGGCGCGTCGCACGTCTTGTAGCCGACGCTCCTACCGCCGACGGCGTGCCCCTCGACGCGGTGGACATAGCCGCCGAACTCCGACAGCAGCGTGGCGCGGCCGAGCTTGTCGGGCTGGAATTTGTACTTCTGGAAGTACACGTGCAGGCTGCGCACATCGCCGAAGCCCTGATCGTGCCAGCCGCTGGCGGGGTCGATCGTGCGCGTCTTGTCCACGGACTGGATGACCTGCACGGCCGTCTGGCTGTCAAACTGGCCCCAGCCCTCGTTGAACGGCACCCATACGGCGATGCACGGGTGGTTGTAGAGCGTGGTGACCATGTCGCGCAGCTCGTTCAGAAACGCCTTGCGCGCCGTCACGTTCGTGCGGCCGAAGAGGGGATACCAGCTGTCGTCGAGATGCCAGCCCGTCACGAGCGGGGTGGAGACGATGAGCGGGTCGTAGCGTCTGCCGCCGCAGGGCATGTCCTGCCAGACGAGCATGCCCAGCCGGTCGCAGTGGTAGTACCAGCGGTCGCACTCGACCTTGATGTGCTTGCGCAGCATGTTGAAGCCCATGTCCTTGGCCAGTTGGATGTCATAGATGAGCGCGTCGTCGCTCGGCGCGGTGTAGAGCCCGTCCGGCCAGTAGCCCTGATCGAGCAGCCCGTTGTGAAAATACGGCTTGCCGTTGAGAAACAGGCGGCGCACGCCGTCCTTGTCCGTCTCGACGCTGCACTTGCGCATGGCAAAGTAGCTGTAGACCGTGTCGCTGCCGAGCGTCACGCTGAAGGGGTAGAGCGTCGGCTGCTCCGGCGACCAGGGGCGGAAGGCGCGCACCGGCACGTGCGCCGGAACGCCCGCCGGGAACGTGTAGCGGCGGCCCTCAAGGTCGATCGTGCACTGCCCCTCGCCCTCGACGGTGATCTCCACCTGGTGCGCGTCGAACAGCGGTGTCACGCGCAGGGAGCGGATGTAATTCTGCGGCACGCTCTCGAGCCAGACCGTCTGCCAGATGCCGCTCTGCGGTGTGTACCAGATGCCGTGCGGGTGCAGCGTCTGCTTGCCGCGCGGGAGCTGGGACTTGTTGGTCGCGTCGCGCACGCACACAAGGATCGTGTTTTCCTTGGCCAGCACCTCGGTGATGTCCACCGTGAACGGCAGGTAGCCGCCCGTGTGCGTGGCCAGCTCTACACCGTTGCACCACACGGTCGCGGTCTGATCGACCGCGCCGAAGTGCAGCAGCACGCGGCCGATGTTGAACCCGTCCGGCAGCGTGACCGTGCGGATGTACCACAGGTATTCCTCCGGCTGCAGGATGTGTCCCACGCCGGACAGCTCGCTCTCGGGCGAGAAGGGCACGAGGATCGTGCCGTCGGCCTGCGCGGGCTTTTGCGCGCTCGTCGTGATCGCGTAGCTCCACGGGCCGTTGAGATTCAGGTAGCTGTCGCGCACCATCTGCGGCCGGGGATACTCCGGCAGCGGCTGCGCGCGATCGAGCGTGTCCGCCCAGGGTGTCTGCATAACGTGGCCTCCTTTTCCCGCCGGCGGCGCGCCGGCAGAACAGTTGTGATCTATTTTACAGGATTTTTGCGCGCTTGTTAAGCCCCTGCGCGCGGATTTTTTTTCGCGTCTGCGCATGCCTGTATTCCGGATGAAACGGGGAAAAAGAGACCAAAATGCACAAAATGCTGCAAATTTTCCGCAAAGATCGGTCTTGTCAGCATTTTTTCAGGTTCGTTAATATTTAAATTAGTACAATTTGATGTTTTTCCGCCGTTTTTGGTGGACGAAATTAGGTTGGCGTGCTAAGATATGTGGGTCAAAAAATAGAGAGGTGATGCAAATGCCCTTTAAGTTTCATGGCGGAGTTCATCCCAACTACATGAAGGCGCCGGACGTTCCGGTGACCGTCATTGCTCCTCCGCCGCAGGTCGTGCTCCCGGTGATGCAGCATATCGGCGCACCCTGCAAGCCGCTGGTCGAAGTGGGCGACTATGTGAAGATGGGTCAGAAGATCGCTGACAATCCCGCACCCGTCTCCGCCCCCATCCATGCGACTGTCTCCGGCAAGGTGATTGCCATCGAGCCGAGACCCCACCCGCTGGGCGACATGGTCCCCGCGATCGTGATCGAAAACGACTTCCAGGACACCCCCTGCACGGATCTCGCGCCGCTGACGCCCGAGCAGATGAAGGATCCTGAGGCCATTCTCGAGCGCATCCGCGAGGCCGGTATCGTCGGCCACGGCGGCGCCATGTTCCCGACCGCGTTCAAGATCCGCGGCGGTCTCGGCAAGGTCGACACGCTCATCATCAACGGTGCAGAGTGCGAGCCGTACCTCAACGGCGACCACCTGACCATGAAGAACCACCCTGAGGAACTGCTCAAGGGCATCGAGCTGGCGCGCATCGCGTCCGGTCTCGATAAGGCGTACTACGGCATCGAAAAGAACAAGCAGGACGCCATCGACCTGCTCCTGTCGAAAAACCCCGCGCAGTACGGCGTGGAGATCGTGCCGGAGAACGTCAAGTACCCGCAGGGCGCTGAGAAGATGCAGATCAAGGCCATCACGAACCGTGAGGTCAAGCCCGGCGGTCTGCCGTCCGGCGTCGGCTGCAACGTCATCAGCACCCAGACGGCTTACGCCATCTACCGCGCCTGCTACGAAGGCATGCCGAGCATCGAGCGTGTCCTCACCGTCGCCGGCAGCGCCATGGGCGATAAGTCCTACAACCTGCAGTGCCGCTTCGGCACCCCGTTCAGCTACATCGTCGAGCAGTGCGGCGGCTTTGTCGTCGAGCCGAAGAAGATCGTGCTCGGCGGCCCCATGATGGGTCTGATCGCCACGAACCTCGAGGCGCCCAACATCAAGGGCACCGCGGGCATCCTGTTTTTCACCGATAAGGAAGACCGCTCGGTCGAAAACCCGACGTGCATCCACTGCGGCAAGTGCCTGACGGTCTGCCCGATGAAGCTCGAGCCGCTGTACATGTACAAGTACTTCCAGAACCGTGACTTCGAGAACATGCAGAAGTACCACATCCTCGACTGCTTCGAGTGCGGCAGCTGCTCGTACAACTGCCCGGGCCGTCTGCCCCTGACTCACACCTTCAAGACCGCCAAGCTCCTCTTCGCCGCCCGCGCGGCGGAAGAAAAGGCCCGCGCGGAAGCCGCTGCAAAGGAGGCTGAAACGAAATGACACCGAAAGAATTTACCTTTGACGCTGCCTATCAGCCTCAGGTTCGCGCCAAGCGCGGCACGCGCGAGATCATGCTCGATGTGATCATCGCCCTGCTCCCGGCTCTGTGCGTCGGCGTGTGGCAGTTCGGCGCGCAGGCGCTCATCCCGCTGGCCGTGTCCGTCGTGTCGTGCGTGTTTTTTGAGTGGGCTTACCGCAAGCTCCTGAAAAAGCCCGACACCATCGGCGACCTGTCCGCCGTGGTCACTGGCATCCTGCTCGCGTTCACCCTGCCCGCCAACTGCAAGTGGTGGCTGCCGATCATCGGTGCGTTTTTCGCCATCGTGGTCGTCAAGCAGCTCTACGGCGGCATCGGCAAGAACTTCCTCAACCCGGCACTTGCCGGCCGTGCGTTCCTGCTCGCGTCCTACGCGCTGTTCATGACCGCGTGGGTCGTGCCCGGCAGTCTGGCCGGCGTTGTGGACGCTGAGACCATGGCCACCCCGCTGAGCTATATGAAGGCCGGCGAGGCGCTGCCGCAGTATTTCACGCTGAAGTCCATGTTCCTCGGCACGATGCCCGGCTGCCTCGGTGAGGTGAGCGCGCTCGCGCTGCTCATCGGCGGCGTGTATCTGCTGGCGCGCAAGGTCATCACCTGGCACATCCCCGTGTCGTTCATCGGCTCCGTCGCCCTGCTGACGCTCATCTTCGGCAGCAAAAACGGCGGCGGCTACACCCATGTCGAGTGGATGCTCGACAACCTCCTGACCGGCGGCCTGCTGCTCGGCGCGTTCTTCATGGCGACCGACTACAGCACCAGCCCCGTCACCGCTCCCGGCCGCATCATCTACGGCGTCGGCTGCGGCGCGCTGACCGTGCTCATCCGCGTGTTCGGCGGCTTCCCGGAGGGCGTTTCCTTTGCCATCCTCATCATGAACTGCTGCGCGTGGATGTTCGACAAGCACACCCAGCGCCGTCAGTTCGGCGTCAGCCGCGAGGACGTCAAGGCCAAGAAGGCCGCTGCAAAGGCTGCGAAGAAAGAAGCAAAGGAGGCTGCTGCAAATGGCTGAAAAGACTGAAAAGAAATCCGGCGGCGGCCAGATCATCAAGCTCGCGCTCGTGCTCTTTGCCGTGTCCGCAATCATGGCGCTCGCCCTCGGCCTCATCTATGAGGTGACGAAGGACACCATCGCCATGCGCGCAGCCGAGACGACCAAAAACGCATACGCCAACGTTCTCCAGGCTGACGACTACGCAGAGCAGGCCGATTTCGAGAACGACGGCACCATCACCAAGCTCAGCGTCGCCACCACCGGCGGCGAGCAGACCGGCTACGTCGCCGAGACCACGTTCTCCGGCGCACAGGGCATGATTACCATGGTCGTCGGTCTCGACAGCGACTATAACTGCACCGGTGTGTACATCACCAAGCATTCCGAGACCTCCGGCCTCGGCGCCAAGGCGGCCGACACCACCGACGGTGCCTGGCGCGACAATCTCGTCGGCCAGGGCGACGGCCTTGCGCTGACGAAGGACAAAGGCACGGTCGCGGCCATCTCCGGCGCGACGATCACGTCCCGCGCCGTCGTCACCGAAGTGCAGACCGTCATCAACGCGGCCAAGTCGCTGGGTTAAGGAGGGCTGAAGCATGAATATCAAACAACAGTTCAAGGAAGGCCTCATTACCAACAACCCGGTTCTCGTGCAGCTCATCGGCATGTGCGCGACCATGGCCATCACGACCAGCCTCTTCAACGGCATCGGCATGGGCCTGTCCGTGCTCGTCATCCTGACGTGCTGCAATGTGGTCATTTCTCTCATCCGTAAGGTCATCCCGAATGACATCCGTCTGGCCATCTTCGTGCTGGTCATCGCGAGCTTCGTCACGATCGTCGACCTGCTGCTGCAGGCTTACGTTCCCGCGCTGAGCGCGTCTCTGGGCGTGTTCATCCCGCTGATCGTCGTCAACTGCATCATCATCGGCCGCGCCGAAGCGTTCTGCCAGAAAAACCCCGTCGGCCCGTCGTTCTTCGACGGCATCTTCCAGGGTCTTGGCTACACGCTCGTGCTCATCGCCATGTGCGTCATCCGTGAGCTGCTCGGCAAGGGCTCGTTCGGCACCGGTATCTTCAACACCATCGACGGTGTCATCGGCACCGGCAACGGCATTCAGATCTTCCCGGCTGAGTACGGCGCGCTCGTGCTCACGCTCCCGATCGGCGGCTTCATTACGCTCGGCTGCCTGATCGCGCTCATGCAGTATGCGCTGCGCAAGTCCGCCGAGAAGAAGGAAGCCAAGGAAAAAGCGCTCGCTGCGCAGGAAAAGGAGGCGGCATAACATGAGTTCATCGACCGGTATTTTTGCCATCATCCTCAGCGCCGTCCTGACGAATAACTTCATTTTCTCGCAGTTCCTCGGCTGCTGCCCGTTCCTCGGCTGCTCGAGCAAGATCGACACCGCCGCCGGCATGGGCCTCGCCGTTACGTTCGTCATGGGCCTCGCGTCCGCCATCTGCTGGCTGGTCAACCTGCTGCTCGTGCAGCTCGGTCTCCAGTTCCTGCAGACGATCGCTTACATCCTCGTCATCGCCGCGCTCGTGCAGTTCATCGAGATGTTCCTCAAAAAGTCCGTCCCGTCGCTGTACTCCGCGCTCGGCATCTACCTGCCCCTGATCACCACCAACTGCGCCGTGCTGGGCGTTGTGCTGCTCAACACGCAGTACACCTTCGGCTTTGTGCAGAGCGTGGTCTACGGTGTGTTCGGCGGTCTCGGCTTCATGCTCGCCATCTGCCTGTTTGCAAGCGTGCGTGAGAAGCTCGAGTTTGCCGACTATCCGGAGTGCTTCGAGGGCTTCCCGATCTGCCTCGTCTCTGCCGGCCTGCTTGCCCTTGCGTTCATGGGCTTCTCCGGCATGAAGATCGGCTAAGGAGGGCATGAATATGGATTTTAAATTGATTCTCGAGGGCATCGCTGTCCTCGGCGCCATGGGCGCCATCTTCGGTGCGCTGCTGGCCTTCGCCGCGAAGATCTTCTATGTGGAGGTCGACCCCAAGCAGGAAGCCGTCCGTGCGTGCCTCGCCGGCGCCAACTGCGGCGGCTGCGGCTACCCCGGCTGTGACGGCTATGCCGCCGCGGTCGCGGCCGGCAAGGCTCCGGTCAACTGCTGCGTGGCCGGCGGTCAGGCCGCTGCCGATCAGATCGCTGAGATCATGGGCGTCTCCGCCGGTGCGGAGGAGAAGATGGTCGCGTTTGTGCCGTGCTCCGGTGCGGAGGGCGTCGCCGTCAAGCGCTTCAACTACTCCGGCCCGCAGGATTGCCAGGCTGCCATGCTGTTCGGCGGCAAGAGCAACAAGGAGTGCCGCTTCGCCTGCATCGGTCTCGGCAACTGCGCCAGAGCCTGTAAGTTCGGCGCGATGCACATCGTCAACGGCGTCGCCAAGGTCGACCGCGACAAGTGCGTCGGCTGCATGGCCTGCGCCGATGCCTGCCCGAAGAAGATCATCGAGCGTGTGCCGTACAAGCAGGCCGTGCTCGTTGGCTGCCGCAATCAGGACAAGGGCGCCGTCACGCGCAAGATCTGCGATGTCGGCTGTATCGGCTGCATGAAGTGCCAGCGTGAGTGCCCGGCGGACGCCATCAAGATCGAGAACTTCGTGTCCAAGATCGACTATGACAAGTGCGTCGGCTGCGGCCACTGCGCCGATATCTGCCCGCGCGGCATCATCAACCTGCTCGACATGGTCAAGCAGTAAGCTGCCAAAACATGAAAAACAGACGGACATTCGTGTCCGTCTGTTTTTTTGCGCACGGAGCATGGAAACGTCCCTTTCCCTGCGGGGCGGAATGTGTTACAATAAATCAATCAACGTGAGGAGGCCGCCATGTACCAGACCAGACCCGACGACTATGATGCGTTCCGGTGCATCGCCGGTGCGTGTCCGCAGACGTGCTGCGCCGCGTGGGAGATCGTTGTCGATCCCGATGCGCAGGACGCCTATCTGCGCCTGCGGCATCCGCTGGCGGAAAAGCTCCGGCGCGTGATGCGCGTGGACGCGGACGGCGACACCTATTTTGCGCAGTCGGATGGGCGCTGCCCGTTTCTGTGTGCCGACGGTCTGTGCGAGCTGCAGCGCACGCTCGGCGCGCAGAGCCTGTGCCGCACCTGCCGCGATTTTCCGCGCTGGGAGGTGCTGCTGTGCGACCGGGTGGAGCAAGGGCTGTCCCTCGCGTGCCCGGAGGCCGCGCGGCAGCTGCTCGCGCGCACCGCGCCGCTGCGCCTGAAATCCGTGTGGATACCGGATGACGGCTATGTGCCCGGCGCGCGGGAGCGGCGGCTGACGGAGGCGCTCATGGCGGTGCGCGACCGGACGCTCACGCTGCTGACGCGCCCGGAGCATACGGCGCGGGAGAACCTC
>ERZ1032641.184-NODE-184-length-10194-cov-17.354078_pt1 | contig 10194 bp, 6 predicted proteins | sample MGYA00517876_ERZ1032641 | MGnify/ENA primary metagenome ERZ1032641 (study PRJEB33719, sample SAMN04261397) | wastewater metagenome | biome: periurban shantytown; feature: human; material: feces | host: Homo sapiens | place: Peru: Lima | collected 2013-01-18 ...
CTGCGACCTGCTGATCCTGGACGACCTGGGCACCGAGATGACCACCGCCTTTGTCCAGAGCGCCCTCTATCAGATCGTCAACGGCCGTATGCTCTCCGGCAGGTCCACCATCATAAGCACCAACCTGGCCCCGGAGGAGCTGGGCCATCGCTACGGCGCGCCCATCCTCTCCCGCATCGAGGGCGCCTACCAGATCCTGCCCTTCTTCGGCGAGGATATCCGCACGAAGCAGTGACCGCCGCACCCGTCCCGACAGGGGCGGGTGCATTTTTTTATTTCCCGACGGTCTTCACCCGCTTTCGACAGGCCTCCCGCCGTACAATAGGCGAAAAAAGGAGGCGACCGCCATGAAAAAAGACCAGAAGACCGATTTCCTCTCTGCCCGCGTGCGATACATACCCATCAACGATATCCGTCCCAACCCCCAGCAGCCCCGCCGCCGGTTCGACTCGGAGAGTTTGCAGGAGCTGGCGGCCAGCATCGCCGCCTACGGCATTCTGCAGCCGCTCACCGTCCGGCAGCAGGGCGCAGTCTACGAGCTGGTGGCCGGCGAGCGCCGCTGGCGGGCGGCGCGGATCGCCGGGCTGCGGCAGGTGCCCTGTCTGCTGGCCCGGGTGGATGAGGAGGACGCCGCCCTGCTGGCCCTGATCGAGAACCTCCAGCGCCGGGACCTGGACTACATGGAGGAGGCGGCCGCCATCGCCCGCCTGCTCCGCCGCTACGGCCTCAGTCAGCAGCAGGCGGCGGAAAAGCTGGGCCGCAGCCAGTCCGCCGTGGCCAACAAGCTGCGTCTGCTGCGGCTGGAGGAGCCGGTGGCGGAGGCTCTGCATCACTACGGCCTGACCGAGCGCCACGCCCGCGCCCTCCTGCGTCTGGAGGACCCGGAGCAGCGCCTTGCCGCCGTCGAGCATATCGGCAAAAACCAGCTGAACGTCGCCGATGCCGAAGGTTACATAGACCGTCTGGTCGCGCAAAACCAGACGACACAGCCCCGCCGCCGCAGCGCGTATATCATCAAGGACGTCCGGCTGTTCCTCAACAGCGTGGACCGGGGCGTCAGGCTCATGCAGACCGCCGGCGTCGGCGCCAAAGTCTCCCGCCGGGACACGGAGGACGCCATCTGCCTCACCGTCACTATTCCCCGCGCAAAGCCGCAGAAAGAGGTGTCGTAACGCTTTTGTAACCCATTCCTTGACAAACCGTGATACAATGCAGTAACGGCACGGCATTTTGCCGGTATTGCCCAAACCTGATGATACAAAGGAGGGGACACCATGAGCGACGAGTTGAATATGTCCTCTGTTACCGCCGATCCCGCGCCGGAGACGGCCGGCAAGCGCGCGGCCCCGGAAGAAAAACCTCCCAAGACCCCCGGCAAAAGAGCCGGACTGATCATCGGCATCGCCGCGGCGGTGCTGGTGCTGGCCTACGCGGGCTGCTGTGTGGCCGCCAACGCGCTGTATTCCCACACGGCGTTTCCCAACACCTCCGTGCTGGGCATGGATATGTCCGGCCTGTCGGCGCAGGAGGCCGAGCAGCGCTGGACGGAGCAGGGAAGTGCCCTGCTGGACGGCATGACCATCCGCCTGACCCGTGACGGGCAGGAGATCGGCAGCACCACCCTTTCCGACCTGGGCGTCACCGTTCTGCCCGTCTATGTCTCCAAGGCTGCCGGCTGCGACGTGCAGGACCGGGGCTGGGGCAGCGATGTGACCGCGTTCCTCCGCGGCGGCTGGCGCTTTATCGAGAGCTGGTTCAGGGCCGTGGATGTCACGCCCCAGCTGGACGTGGACGAGGCGAAGCTTACCGCCGCCTGTGAACAGCTGTCCGACACCGTGGGCTGCACCGTAACGGACGGCGGCTACCGGCTGGCGGAGGGTGAGGGCCTGTACATCACCAAGCCGCAGGACGGCGAGAAGCTGGACGCGGCGGCGCTGCGCGCCGAGTTGGCGCAGCGCTTCGAGAGCCGCGACCTGTCCGCGGCAGCCCGGTCCGTGGAATGTGTGTTCGCGGCCCACACCGCCGCGCCCATGGACGTGCAGGCGCTCCACGACGAGATCGCCGGCACCATGGCCGCCGCCATCTGCGACAAATCCACCGGCAAGCCCACCCAGTCCCGCGTGGGCGTACAGTTCGATGTGGAGACGGTGCAAAAGCAACTGGACGCCGCCCAGCCGGGCGAGGAATTCCTGGCTGACGCCCAGGTGCAGTTCCCGCCCGCCGCCACCGAGGAGCTGGAGCAGGCCATGTTCCGGGACGTGATCGGCACCTGCACCACCACCTGCGCCGGCCCCTGGGGCCGCCGCCAGAACATCAAGCTGGCCTCCGCCGCCATCAACGGCCGTATCTATAACCCCGGCGAGGAGTTCTGGTACAACGCCACCGTGGGCCAGCGCACCGAGGCCCGGGGCTTCCAGCCCGCCGCCGCCTACTCCGGCGGCAAGACCGTCACCTCCATCGGCGGCGGTATCTGCCAGGTATCCTCCACGCTGTACTATTCCGCCCTCATGGCGGACCTGCAGATCGTCTTGCGCTACGCCCATATGTTCGACCCCGGCTATATGCCCGTCACGGGCTGTGATGCCACGGTCAGCTGGGGCGGCCCGGACTTTGCCTTCCGCAACAGCACCAACTACCCCATCAAGATCACCACCAGCTACAACGACGAGACCAACCAGCTGACCATCACCCTGCTGGGCACCAAGACCGACGACCACTATGTGGAGATGACCAACCAGTTCCTCTCCTACTCCGAGCGCAAGACGGTCTATCAGGAGTCCGAGTCCGTGGCCCCCGGCACCACCGAGGTGGAGCAGTACGGCCACAACGGCTACGCCGTCCAGACCTACCGCAACGTCTACGCCGGCGACGGTACGCTCCTCCGCAGCACCAAGGAGGCGTACAGCGACTATGACCGGGCCGACAAGATCATCCTGGTCGCCCCCGGCGAGCTGCCGCAGTAAATAAAGAAACAGCCCCCTGCCGGGGGCTGTTTTCTGCTTTCGCTGTGTCTTCGCCGGGAGCAGACAGAGAAAAAGACCGGCGAAAGCCGGTCTTTTCTTTCTGCGTATCATTCTCTCCGCAGGGCTTCGATGGGGTTCAGCTTCGATGCCTTCATGGCCGGCACCAGGCCGAACACCACGCCGATGACCATGGAGAAGGCCACCGCGATGATGCACGCCGGTACGCTGATGGCCACCGGTGTCCCCATGATGTGGGACATCATCTCCGCCAGGCCGATTCCCGTGGCCACGCCCAGTATGCCGCCCATGCTGGTCAGCACCGCCGCCTCCGTCAGGAACTGCCAGAGGATGCGGCTCTGCTGTGCGCCGATGGCGATCTTCAATCCGATCTCGCGGGTGCGCTCGGTGACGGACACCAGCATGATGTTCATCACGCCGATGCCGCCCACTACCAGAGAGATGGCGGCGATCCAGATCAGCTGCTTGTTGGTGCTCTCCGACAGGCTCTGCAGATCGCTGGCCTGCTGCAGAAGGTCCTTGGACTCGTACTTGTACTTCGTGGTCCGGATGGCGTTCTCGTTCAGATACTTGGCCACATTATCGCCGGCGGCGGTCATGTCGTTGGTGCTGGTGGCCCGCACCGCCGCGTACTGGGGCTCATCATACCGGTACGGTACCGACCAGCACACGTCCGGGATGAAAATGGTCCCCGCTGTGCTGCCGGCGTACATCTGATAATCCTTAAAGTTGTTGATCACCGGTCCGCTGCTGGACCGGGAGGACACCACACCCACCACGGTGAACGGCATCCCGTTGATCTCGATGGTGCCGCCGATGGGGTTCTCGCCCTGGAACAGCGACTTTGCCGACTTCGCGTCGATCAGCGCCACATTCCGCCGGTTCTCATAGTCCGCCGCCGTGAAGGAGCGTCCGTAGTTCACCGCGTAGTCCACGGCCGTCAGATAGTGGTCGTCCACGCCGTACAGCGACCCGCTGAACGCTGTATTGCCCACGTACACGTTGTCGCACCAATCCCGGGAGTAGTACATACTCACCAGCGACACGCTGCCCAGCTTCTCCATCTCATCCCGCATCTCCCGGGTCACTGGGTCGATACCCTCCGGCAGCGCCGAGTAGTTCAGGTCGAAATAGTTTTGGCTGTCCGTGGCGCCGATGGTCACCCGCACCACGTTGTTGCCCGCGCCGATCAGGTTCTGCTTGATCTGCTCGTTGGTGCCCTGAATGGTGGACACGATGGTGATGATCGCGGCGATACCGATAATAATGCCCAGCATGGTCAGAAACGACCGCAGCTTGTGGCTCCACACGCCCTGAAAGGCGAGATTTATATTTTCCAACATATGGTTATCCCGCCTCCTTTATATGCCGTAGTTGTACAGCTGGTCGGTCGTGGCCTCCTGGGTGTGGGCACCCTCCACCACGTCGCGTCCATAGGGGAACGCCACATAGTCGTCCACGGTCAGCCCGCCCCGTATCTGGGTGTAGCTGCCCCACAGATCCCGGCCGGTCTGTACCCACCGCTGCTCCAGTCTGCCGTCCTCGCCCCGGGCCATCACATAGCTCTTGCCGTTGTCGGTCCGGATGAACATACTCTGCAGATACAGTGAGCTGCCGCTTTCTTCCGCGCTGGTGTCCTTCTGGTACTGTATATCCACATAGTCATTGGGCTGCAAATTCGCGTCCTCGGTGACAAACACCTTGAAGGGGTAGTAGGACACGTTACTGTTGCCGTCGCCCCAGTTGTTGCCGTTGCTGGTGGGATAGTCGTCGATGGACACGATGGTGCCCTCGCAGGCCGCTCCGGTCATCCAGCTGCTGATGGATACGCTGTCGCCCACCTGCACGCTGCCCAGATCCATCTCGCTGAGGGTGCCGGTGACGTAATATCCGCCGCCGCCGGACAGCTCCACCACGGCCTCGCTGTTGTTATAGGCCTCGTCCGGGTCCCGCACGGCCTTCACCGTGCCGTCGAACTCCGCGTACACGTTGCCGTCGCCCAGCTCCGCCAGCTTCTTGTCCAGCTTCAGCTTCGCCACCTTCAGGTTGACCTCCTGCTCCTTTACCGCCTGAGCCTTCTCCAGAATGGCCTTGTTGATCTCCAACTGGGTCATGGAGGCATCCAGCAGCTCCTGAATTTGGGCAATCTTCCGGGTCAGCTCTTTGTACTTGTCGCTGTCGTAGGTGCGCTCCGGGTCGATGTACTCCGGCAGATCGCAGAACCGGAAGGAAATGCTCACCGTGCCGAAAATGGGTGCACCCTCAACAGGCTGCTCTGTGCTGTCCGGTGTAAATGTCTCTGTTATCAGCAGGCCGCGGCTGGTGGGCATACCGCCCATCTTATCCTTGTCCCGGGACACCAATACCAGATAGGTGCTCACTGTCGGGGTCTTATCCATAGGTGTGGCCCGGTTTATCTCCGTACCATGCAGGAGGTTCCGCAGCACTTTATCGCTCAGAGGCTCGTCGGTCAGCCAGTAGTAGTAAATGGGCTTATCCTTGCTGTTGCCCGAGCCCTCGGCCATAGGCGTCACCAGTCCGGGCTCCACGGCCTTCTCGGGGTCGTACCCGCCGGCGCCGTCCAGCCGGCTGATCTCCGCTTGCAGCTCCGCCTCCAGCTTCGTTTTTTCCGCCTCCAGCGTCTCCTTGTTCTTCGCCTTCTTCAGCAGCTCCAGCTCGTTTTTCATGACCTCCAGGTTCTCCGTCTGCCGGTCATAGTCGATCTTGGCGCGCTCCACGGTGGCCTGTGTCAGGGTGGAGTCATAGCTCACCAGCGCCGTGCCCTTCTTGACGCTGTCGCCCTCCTTGACCCACACCTTCTTCACCGTCTGGCTCTGGGAGATGTAGATCTTCTGCAATTTGTCCGTGGTCACCATGCCGCTGGTGTTGGAGGTGTCCCCCCAGTAGTCGGTCATGGCGCACTCGTTGACGGCGTATACGTTCACGTCGCCCCGCTGGGCGTTCCGGGCGATGGTCAGTCCGCCCCACACCGCGCCGCACACGCCCACCACGCAGGCGGCGGCGATAATGCCCTTTTTCAGCTTCTTGCTCATGCGCGGCTTTTCACCGTCGGGGCGCTTTTCGCCGATATGCAGCTTTTCCCGCAGCGTCAGCTTCTCACTCATAGTCGTCACCTCCCGACAGTACGCCGTCCCGTATGGTCATGACCTTGGCGGCGTGGTTGGCGATGGAATGGTCGTGGGTGATCATGATGATGGTGGAGCCGCTCTCGTGCAGCTGCTGGAACAGCTCCATCACCGCCGCGCCGCTGGCGCTGTCCAGCGCGCCTGTTGGCTCGTCGGCCAGCAGCAGCTTCGGCTTACCCACGATGGCGCGTGCGATGGCCACCCGCTGGCACTGTCCGCCGGACAGCTGGTCCGGCCGGTGCTCCACCCGGTCGGAAAGCCCCACTGTCTCCAGCGCGGCCCGGGCCCGTTCCAGCCGTTCCGCCTTCTTCACCCCGCCGTACAGCAGGGGCAGCGCCACGTTTTCCAGCGCCGTCAGCTTCGGCAGCAGATTAAAGCTCTGGAACACGAAGCCCAGCTCCTTGTTCCGCACCTCCGCCAGCTGCTTGTTGTTGCAGGTGGTCACGTCCCGCCCACCCAGCAGATAGCTGCCGCTGGTGGGCACGTCCAGACACCCGATCAGGTTCATCAGCGTGGTCTTGCCGCTGCCGGAGGGACCCATGATAGCCAGGTATTCCCCCTCCTCCACGTCAAGGTTCACGTTTTTCAGGATATGTGCCACGGACTTTCCCATGGGGTAGTCCTTGCATATATCGCGCATTTCCAAAATCATGCTCAGCCCTCCATCGGCGGAATGACCGCCGGCGCGGAGGCGGCCTCGCCGCCGGGAATCACGGCTGCGGTGCCGCCGTCGTCCGTGACGGTGTCGTTCTCAGCGGGCATATCGCCGCCGTCCATGCCGTCCATGGGCACGTTTTCGTCGATTTTTTCACCGCCGCCCTCGGGGTATACCTCGCCGCCGCCGGCGCCGGGGTCAAAGGTGGCGTCGTCATAGGTGATGCACGTCATGCCCGCCTTCAGGCTGTCGTCGGGATAGGCGATATAGTCCTCCGCCGTCAGGCCGTCCGTCACGGGATAGGTGTCCGTCTCCGTGTTGTACTCGCCCAGGGTGATGCTCCGCTTCTCCAGCTTGCCCTTGCTGTTCTGAGCCCACACCCAGGGCTTGCCCTCGGCGTCGTTGATGAAGTAGCTGGGCAGGTTGATCAGGCTCTCGTCCTGGGTGTCCTCCTGACCGTAGTCCGGCTCTATGTACACGTGCTGGCCCATCAGCAGACCCTCGCCGTCGCCCTCCAGCGTCACATAGAAGGGATACTTGCTGGACATGGCCGTGTCGCTGTCGCCGTAGTCGCTGCGGCTCTGCTGGGCGTTGTTCCAGTCGATGGAGCTGATGCTGCCCTTCCACGTCTGGTCGCTGACCCGGGAACGGATGACCACCGCCGTGCCCTCGGTCAGCACGCCGGCGTTGTTTTCATTCACATAGCCCTTGATGCGGAAGCCGCCCGTCTCCACGATGGTCATGAACGGCAGGGCGTTGCCGGAGTTGTCCGTGCCGCCGTCCGGGTTCAGGGACTGCACCTCGCCGTCCACCGGGGACTTGACGGTGCTGTCGGCGGTGTTGGCCTTCAGCTTCTCAATGTCCTTTTTCTTGGTGGCGATGTTGGCCTTCGTCTCCAGCACCTTCACGTTCTGCTCCCGCAGATCCAGGGCGTACTGCCGCTTGGTGGCGTCGTCATAGGTGCTGTCCATCAGCTTCTGTATACGCTCCAGCTCCGCCTGCTGGTCCTCCAGCGTGGCGTTCAGCTGCTCCAGCTCCAGCTGGGCCATCTCCAGATCGGTGCGGATCTGGCTGAGGTCATAGGTCAGCAGCACGTCGCCCTTTTTCACGCTGTCGCCCACCTTCACCTTGATGGTGTCGATGGTCATGGCGTCGTTTTTCTTGATGGTCGTCTCGCCCAGCGGGCTGACGATGCCTGCGAACCGGTCCGCCAGACCTACGGACCCCAGCCCGCAGATCATAGACACCGACTGCACGGAGGCCTCGCCCTCCGCTGCGCCGCAGCCGGACACACAGCCCAGCAGCATCACCAGCGCCAGTACAAAAGCCGCTTTTTTCATGTCGTGTTCTCCTTTTTCCTTCCCGCGCGCCCGCGGGATGATTTGCCTATTTACTTAGACGGCAGAAATTGTCATTCCGTTCCGCCGCTGCCCCCGACAATATCATATCATGCGCCTGGCCCTCAAAATGTGAACAAATCGTGAACACACGCTTAAGACCTTACTAAGGTTCCGTATCAAAACGGTGGCAAAACGCCCCGCGGAATATTGACAGCGTGCGGGGGAGTGTCCTATTATTATGGTGTGCCGTGCCCATCCCGGACATCTTACCGGTGTACGGGCGCCTTTCGGCGGACACGGCCCGCGTACGATACCACCGGCAGGAGGTTTTGCCATGAACAAAAAACGTATCCGCCAGATGGACCTGGCCCTGCGCCGCCGCCTTTCCGACCGTCCCGCCGCGGACTATTTTGCTCCCGGGGACGCCCTGCTCCGCACCCTCGAGACCGAGGGCTATATGCAGCGCTTTGCCGGGCTGTTCAGCGGCGCGCGCCTCCGCTGCGCCGACGTGCTGGCCCTCTGCCGCCCGGAGCTGGAGACGCTGTGCCCCGGCGAACCGTCCGAGGGCTGGCTGGCCTATGCCTACGACTATGCCCGCCGCCTGCTCTACCCGGAAAAGACCGATGCGGAGCCCTTCGCCCCCGGTGCGGTGTTCCTGCTGTCGGTGCTGCAGGTGCTGTTTGCCGCCGAGGCGGAGCTGCTGCCCCACGACCCGGCCTGGACCTTCGATTTCCTGACCGATGATGAGCTGGCCGGCAGCCCCTGCGCCCCGTCCTATCAGCGCTTCCTGCGCCTGTGGAGGCGGGAGTTCGTCTATGAGCTGATGCGTTTGGGCCTGGAGGTCACGCCCTACCGCACCCTTGAGCATATCGCCGGTGTCCACCACATCGCCGTCACCGCCGCCCGCGCCCTGCGGAAAAGCGGCGTGGCCGTGGACGTGGCCCTGGTCTCCGGCGCCGCCGCCGGCCACGATCTGGGCAAGTTCGGCTGCCGCCCCGGCGAGCGCGTGCCCTACCTGCACTATTTCTACACCGACCAGTGGTTCCGCCGCCGCCGGATGACCGATATCGGCCACGTGGCCGCCAACCACTCCGTCTGGGACCTGGAGCCCGACTACCTCTCCGTGGAGGCGCTGCTGCTGATCTACGCCGACTTCCGCGTCAAGCAGCTCCACGATGCGCAGGGCCGGGAGATCACACGTATCTCCACCCTGGCTCAGGCCTTTCAGGTGATCCTGGATAAGCTGGATGACGTGGACGGCGAGAAGCAGAAGCGCTATACCCGGGTCTACGCCCGGCTGGAGGACTTCGAGCAGTTCATGGTCAGCTGCGGCGTGGATGTCACCATGTCCGGCGGCGATACGCCCCCGCTGCCGGAGAAGCACACCGCCCTTATGACCGACGACGAGGCCCTCCGCGCCCTGACGCTCCGCTGCGTGGGCCACAATATGGAGCTGATGCACCGCCTCACCGATCAGCGCAGCTTCGCCCGTCTGCTGGAGGAGGCCCGCGGCGAGACGGATTGGCGCCGTCTCCGCGCTTATCTGGCGGTGATGGAGTCCTACTCCCTCTATCTGCATATCCCACAGAAGGTCCAGACCCTGACGTTCCTCTACGAGCTGCTGATGCACCGCGAGGGCGATATCCGCCGTCAGGCGGCGGCGCTGCTGGGCGAGATCATCGCCGGCTTCCACGCCGGCTACGCCAAGGAGCGCCCCGCCGACATCCGCCCGGACCCCCGGGCCATCACCGACGTGGACCAGTGGAGGCTCTATCTGGACAAGATACTGTATCCCGACCATAAGCTCATGCCCCAGCACCGCCGCTGGATCGGCTATACCCTGAAATTCGCCGTCGGCTCCCTGCTGAGCCACTGCCCCGGCCGGGAGGAGCGCTTCCTGGCCCCGGTGTTCGCCTACTACCGCAGGCCGGAGGATCTGGACGACTACACCGCCTTCCAGCTGCTGGATACCGCCGCCGCTCTGCCGGATACGGCCTATACGGCCAGCCGCGCCCGGCAGATGACGGACTTTGCCGCCGCCTTGTCCCTGCGTAAGGACCTGACCATCCGCA
>ERZ1032641.206-NODE-206-length-9751-cov-9.698123_pt1 | contig 9751 bp, 8 predicted proteins | sample MGYA00517876_ERZ1032641 | MGnify/ENA primary metagenome ERZ1032641 (study PRJEB33719, sample SAMN04261397) | wastewater metagenome | biome: periurban shantytown; feature: human; material: feces | host: Homo sapiens | place: Peru: Lima | collected 2013-01-18 ...
CAATTATTTCTATGAAAAACCGAAAAAAACAGGCGGGACGGCTCCTGTGCATCCTGCTCGGCGACACGCTCTATTCGCTGTCGGTGCAGCTGTTCCTGCGCCCGGGCGGCCTGCTCACCGGCGGGACGACGGGCATCTCCCTCGCGGTCGAAAAAATGACCGGCTTTCCCGCGGCGACCTTCATGCTGCTGTTCAACAGCCTGCTCAGCAATGTGTTCTCCGCCGGAGAGAAGCAGGTCACCTATGATGCCTTCCTCAGCGCAGTGGAGACCGATGCCATTTCGCAGGTCGAGATCCAGTCCGACCGCATCCAGTTCCTGCGCCGGGATGAGATGGCCCTGCCAAAGTCACAGCGCACCGTGTATTACACCGGCCTGCTGCCCAATGTGGATCTGACGTCCCTCATTTCGACGTTGGAGGACAATCAGGTGGAGTTCAGCGGCGAGATCGTCGAGAACAGCACGTTCACGTTCCTGTTCTCGTGGGTGCTGTTCCCGCTGCTGATGCTGGCGCTGCTCAGCCTGCTCATGCGCTTCATCATCTCGCGCAGCGGCGGCGGAGCCGGCGGCTTTGGTGCCATTGGCAGCATCGGCAAGAGCAAGGCCAAGGTCTATATGGAAAAGGAGACCGGCGTGACGTTCCGCGATGTCGCCGGTCAGGACGAGGCGAAGGAATCGCTTGTCGAGATCATCGATTTTCTGCACAATCCGCAGAAATATGCCGCCATCGGCGCGAAACTGCCGAAGGGCGCGCTGCTCGTCGGCTCCCCCGGCACCGGCAAAACGCTGCTGGCCAAGGCCGTGGCGGGTGAGGCCCGTGTGCCGTTCTTCTCCATCTCCGGCTCAGACTTCGTGGAAATGTTCGTCGGCGTCGGCGCGAGCCGTGTGCGCGATCTGTTCCAGGAGGCCAGCAAGGTCGCCCCGGCTATCATCTTTATCGATGAAATCGACGCTATCGGCCGCAGCCGTGACAGCCGCCTCGGCGGCAACGACGAGCGCGAGCAGACCCTGAACCAGCTGCTTGCCGAGATCGACGGCTTCGATTCCTCGAAGGGCGTCGTGATCCTTGCGGCGACGAACCGCCCGGAAATTCTCGATAAGGCCCTGCTGCGCGCGGGCCGCTTTGACCGCCGCATCATCGTTGACCGCCCGAATCTGGAGGGGCGCTACCAGACCCTGCTCGTCCACACGCGCAACATCCGCCTTGCCGAGGACGTCGACCTCAAGAAGATCGCACAGGCCACGGCGGGCGCAGTCGGCGCGGACCTTGCCAACCTCGTCAACGAGGCGGCGCTGCGCGCCGTGCGCATGGGCCGCCAGACCGTGAATCAGGAGGACCTTCTGACGTCGTTCGAGGTCGTCATCGCGGGCACCGAGAAGAAGGGCACCGTCCTGACGGACATCGAAAAGCGCATCGTGGCCTATCACGAGGTCGGCCATGCGCTCGTGGCCGCGCTGCAGAAGCACACGCAGCCCGTTTCCAAGATCACCATCGTCCCGCACACGTCCGGCGCGCTGGGCTACACCATGCAGATGCCGGAGGAGGAGAAGTACCTCAATTCCCGCGACGAGCTGCTCGTGGAGCTGCGCACCATGCTCGGCGGCCGCGCCGCAGAGCAGACTGTGTTCGGCATTGAGACGACCGGCGCGTCGAACGACATCGAGCGCGCGACGGATCTGGCACGCAAGATGGTCATGCAGTACGGCATGAGCGACCGCATCGGCCTCATGGCGCTGACGACGAAGGGCAACGAGTACCTCGACGGCCAGTCCTACACCGACTGCGCCCAGACGACGGCCGCCGCCGCGGACGAAGAGGTCCGCAAGCTCCTGAACGACAGCTACGATCAGGCCAAGAAAATTCTGACCGAGAACCGCGGCCTGCTCGACGAGGTCGCCCTGTACCTGCTCCAGAAGGAGACCATCACAGGCGACGAGCTCATGCAGTATGTTGATGCCGACAAGCGCCTGCGGGGGTCCAAGCAGGAGACCCTGCCGGAAGCGGAGGCGTAAGCCATGGATCTGGCTTCCGTCAAGAAATTTTTTGCATCCCTGACGCTGCAGAAGCTCGTCCCGGTCATCCTCATCGTCGTGATCGGGCTTCTGCTCGTCAAGCTGCTGCTGAAGCTGTTTGACCGTGTGCTCGAACGTTCCCGGCTGGAGCGGACGATGTTCTCGTTCCTGCGGGCGGTCATGCGCGCCTTGCTCTATACCATCCTCGTGCTCGTGGCGGCAAGCTCCCTCGGCGTGGACGTCACGTCGCTCGTCGCCATCCTGAGTGTCGTCTCCCTTGCCATTTCGCTTGCCGTGCAGAACGCGCTTTCCAACGTTGTCGGCAGCGTGACGCTCCTGACGACGCACCCGTTCCACGTCGGCGACTTTGTGGAGATCGGCAGCGACAGCGGCACCGTGGAGGAGATCAGCGTTTCGTATACGAAGCTCGCTACGGTCGACGGCAAGCGCATCTACATCCCGAACAGCGACGCCGCTTCGGCGCGCATCTGCAACTATTCCGTCGAGGGCCGCCGCCGCGTGGACCTCTATATCGGCGTGTCGTATGACGCTCCGGCGGAGAAGGTCCGCGAGGCCCTGCTCGCCGCGGCGCAGCACCCAAAGGCGCTGCAGGATCCTGCCCCGCTGGTCGTGCTGAACAACTATCAGGACAGCAGCATCCAGTACCTGCTGATGCTGTGGACCGCAAGCGGCGACTACCTCGACGTGCGCTTCGCCGTGAACGAGGCCGTCAAGCGCGAGCTGGACGCCCGCGGCATCGCCATCCCCTACCCGCAGCTCGATGTGCACTTTGATCCGCAGAAGCGGAACACCTGATATATAGGCTGAGCAGCGGCGCGCCGGCAGGCTCCCGATTTTGTCATTCCGAGGAGCGAAGCGACGTGGGAATCTCCTGTAACCGGTTACGTTTTCGCCGAGGCCTGCTTGTTATCCAATATGGTACTGCGAGATTGCCACGGCCCCTTCGGGACCTCGCAATGACAATTCCGGAACCCCGTTCCGTTTTGACGGCCAGAGCAGCGGCGCGTTTGCGCCGCTGCTCGTTTCTCCCTGCTTACTTTCCGCAGCTGCCGCAGCAGCTCGTTCCGCCGCAGTCGCTCCCCTCAGGATAGAAGGCGCGGACAGGGAAGTCCACCCGGCTGAACAGCTCGCAGGGGTCCTCCTCGCAGCCCTCGTCGTCGCAGCACTCGCGCGTGGGCATGCAGTAGCCGCCGCTCTGGACGGCCAGCTGCGCGCCGCGCTCGAGCCGCACAGTCGAAAACTGTCCGACCGTCACATACAGCCGCCGCGTGCCGCCCGTGAGCACGAGCTCCTCGCCGAGGGCTTCGGCAATGGCGGGCGGGACCTCCGTCAGCTCCGTCTCGCAGCGGCAGCAGTCGCAGACCTCGCGGACCTTCGAGGCCAGGATCATCGGGTCGAGGGCCTCGACGACACCGACGGGGAGGCGGTCCTGCAGCAGGCCGTCCGGCGTGGGCAGCGCGTCCGTGCTCGAGAACGTCTTTGCCTTGCCGCGCCCGCCGTAGAGCGCAACGCGCTTTGTGAAGACCGCAAGGCCGGTGATGGTGACGGGGCGCGTTCCGCCGACGGTCGCATCGCCGAGGATGCGGTAGTAGAACGTCAGGTCGACCGCATAGTGCCCGCGCTTATAGGCCAGCGGCTCGACCTCCACGCGCGCGAACAGCAGCTCGGCGCAGCGGGTCTTGGCGCCGGTGGAGCGGTCGAGCGCCGCCTGCGACTCGCGGGTGAGATAGACGCGCAGATCCTCCACGCAGTCCTTATCCATGCAGCTGTCCAGAATCTGATCGGTATGAATGCAGACACGTGCATCGCAGGCCTGCTCAAGGGGTTTGTCTGGCATACGATAACCTCCCGGAAGAATCAGGGCAATACCGCTCAATTCAGCAAGAGCATTCGGCGAAGGCTGAAGGGGAATTATGCGGTGCTGCCTCAGTTAAAAGCGGAGTACAGCCGTGCCGGCCCGCTTTTACCCCATAGTATGCGCGGCGGAAAGAAATGTGCGCGCCGCACGGCCCGCCGGGAGTAGACAAGGGCGGGCAAGTATGGTAAAATAAAAGATACGAAAACGATAATGGAAGAGGTGTGCGCATGAAGACGAATGTTCTGGGCGTACAATATGATAATGTGACCATGGCGGAGGCGCTCGATACGGCGCGGGCGCTGCTGCAGCGGCCCGAGGCCTCGTACTGTGTGACGCCGAATGCCGAAATGGCCTATGAGGCCCTGCATGACGAGTCGTTCCGCGCGATCCTGAACGAGGCCTCGCTCGTCCTGCCGGACGGCGCAGGTGTTGTGCTGGGAGCGAAAATTCTCGGTACGCCGCTGAAGGAGAAGGTCGCGGGCATCGATTTTGCTGCGAATCTGCTCGGTGTGCTCGAGGAGACCGGCGGAAGGCTGTACCTTCTGGGCAGCAAGCCCGGCATCGCGGAGCTGGCGGCCGAGAATATGAAGAAGACCCACCCGAAGCTGTGCATCTGCGGCACGGCGGATGGCTATTTCAAGGACGAAGCTCCCGTCATCGCGCGCATCAACGAGGCAAGAGCCGACGTCGTGTTCGTCTGCCTCGGCGCGCCGAAGCAGGAGTGCTTCATGCACGACCACCGCGCGGAGCTGAACGTCCGCCTGATGATCGGCCTCGGCGGCAGTCTGGACGGCTTTGCCGGGACGGTGCGCCGTGCGCCGAAGTGGATGATCCGCCTGCAGCTGGAGTGGCTCTATCGCCTGCTGCGCGAGCCGAGCCGCATCGGGCGCATGATGCGCCTGCCGAAATTCGTGTTCGCCGCATGGCGGGCGCGCGGAAAGAAGGAGTGACCCATGGGCAAACTGATCGTTTTTGAAGGAACGGACGGCTCGGGCAAATCCACGCAGTTTTCGCTCCTGACCCGCCGACTGGAGGCGCGGGGCGTGGACTTCCGCACGATGGTCTTCCCGCAGTATACGGAGCCGTCGTCCGCCCTCATCCGGATGTATCTCGGCGGCGAGTTCGGCGCGCGTCCCTCGGACGTCAACGCCTACACGGCCTCGACCTTCTATGCCGTCGACCGCTTTGCAGCCTTCCGCAAGGTCTGGGGCGAGTATTACCGGAACGGCGGCCTGATGCTCTCCGACCGCTATACAACCTCAAACGCCGTCCATCAGGCCTCGAAGGAGCCGGAGCAGGACCGCGAGAAGTTCTTTGCATGGCTCTATGATCTCGAGTACCGCCACATGGGCCTGCCCGTGCCGGACCTCGTGCTGTATCTCGACGTGCCGACGGAGCTGACGGGCCAGATGCTGCGCCGCCGTGAGCGCGACACTCACACGCACGCGGACATCCACGAGCAGAATATGGACTATCTGCGCCGCTGCCGCGCCACGGGCCTGCAGGCGGCAAAGTACTACGGCTGGACGGTCATCGCCTGCGCAAAGGACGGTAAAATGCGCTCGATCGACGACATCCACAACGAAATTTTCCTGCGCGTGCAGGAATGCCTGAAGGAGAACTGACACATGGTATATCTCATCCTTGGAGCCGGTTTTGAAGAAGCGGAGGCCATCGTGCCCTGCGATCTGCTGCGTCGCGCCGGGGTCGAGGTACGCCTCGCCGGCATCGGCGGGACGGACATTCCCGGCAGCCACGGCATCCCGGTTCATGCGGACTGCGCGGCGGAAGCGGCCGAGCTGACGAAGGCGGACATGCTCATCCTGCCCGGCGGGCTGGGAGGCGTCCGCTCCATCCGCGGCTGCGAACCGGTGCTCTGTGCCGCACGGGAAATGGCGCAGGCCGGAAAATGGGTCGCCGCCATCTGCGCCGCGCCGACGGTGCTGGCGGAGCTTGGCCTGCTGGAGGGCCGCCGCGCCACCTGCTACCCCGGCATGGAGCCGGAGATGCGCGGGGCCGTCATGCAGAATGCTGGCGTCGTGCGCGACGGGAATTTCATCACGGGCCGCGCCGCCGGAAGTGCCTTTGCCTTCGGGCTGGCGCTCGTCGAGGCGCTGTGCGGCGCGGAAACGGCTGCACGCATCGCTGCGCAGGTCGTCTGGAACGGGGAGGAGGCATCCCATGACTGAGGAACATCGCAGCGACGGCCGGTCCATCGACGAAATCCTGGCCGAAGCGCGCGCCGAGCTGGACAAAACGCCGGACGAGCCGCAGCAGGCCGCCGAACCGGGGACGCCGGAGCCGGACGATTTTACGCCGGATTTCGGCCACACGTTCGATGACTACGGCGAATTTGAGGAGCCGCAGCCCGAGGAGGAGCTTCCTCCGGAGCCGCCCCGCAAGCGCCACAAGCGCATCGTGCCGCTGTTCGTGAAGATCATCCTCTATGTGGTGATCGTCGCCGTCGTCTCCGTCGGGGCCGGGTATGCCGCCTGGGCCTGCGCGACGGATGTGCTGGCCTTCGGCCGCTCGAGCGATACCATTCAGGTCACCGTGCCGGAGAATGCCTCGCTCGATGCCATCACCGATATGCTGCACGAAAACGGCCTCATCCAGTACCCGTGGCTTTTCAAGCTCTACTGCAAGTTTACGCATTCCGCGGGCCGCATGGACGCGGGAACCTATGAGCTGGCCTATAACTATGACTATCATGCCCTTGTCAGCGGTATGACGGAGACCGGCGGCACCCGCACGACCGTGCGCGTCATGCTGCCGGAGGGCGCAACATGCGCGCAGATCTTCGCCCTGCTGGAGAAAAACGGGGTCTGCACGGCCGAAAAGCTCGGCGAGAGCGCCGCAAACACGCAGTTTGACTACTGGTTCCTGGAGGACATCCCCTATGGCGAGACGAACCGTCTTGAGGGCTTCCTGTTCCCGGATACCTATGATTTCTATGTCAACGACGATCCCGACCGCGTGCTCGAAAAGCTGCTGTCGAATTTCAACCGCAAGTTCTCGGACGATGCTTCCGCCCAGCTCGAAACGCTGAACACGGCGCTTGCCGAGCGCTGGACCGCAAGGGGCTATGACGAGAGCTATATCGAGGCCCACCGTATGACGATCTATGATCTCGTCACCGTCGCCTCCATGATCGAGAAGGAGACAGCCTCCGCCAAGGAGAGCAGCACCATCGCCTCCGTTATCTATAACCGCCTGTGCGATCCCGCAAACTATCCGTACCTGAACATCGACGCGACGATCGTCTATGCGCTCGGCGGCATCGACGGCGCGCTGACCTATGAGGATACGCAGATCGACAGCCCGTACAATACCTATAACCGCACGGGCCTGCCCGCCGGACCGATCTCCAACCCCGGCCTGTCGAGTATTTCCGCGGCACTGAACCCGGCCGATACGAGCTATTATTACTATGCGCTCGACGACTCCACGGGCCTGCATCACTTCTCCGAGAGCTATGACGAGCATCAGGCCTTCCTGGCGGGGCAGAACGATGCGTAAGCCCGAACTGCTCGCGCCCGCCGGAGACATGGAGCGGCTGCGCATGGCCGTCCTTTATGGTGCGGACGCCGTCTATCTCGCCGGAACGAGCTTCGGCATGCGCTCCTTTGCGGGGAATTTCTCCCCGGAGGAGCTGCCGGAGGCCGTCGCCTTTGCCCATGCACACGGTGTGCGTGTGCATGTCACGGTCAACACCATGCCGCGCGGGGACGAGCTTCCCGCGCTCCCGGCACACCTGCGCCTGCTGAACGACAGCGGCGTTGACGCACTCATCCTTGCGGACCTCGGCGTGTTCCGCATGGCGCAGCGCGAGGCCCCGAACTGTGAGCTGCACATTTCCACGCAGGTCAGCATCGCGAACGCCGCCTGCGCGGCCGCGTGGCATGAGCTCGGCGCAAAGCGCGTTGTGCTGGCACGGGAGCTTTCTCTCGAGGAGATCCGCGTCATCCGCCGCGATACGCCGCCGGAGCTGGAGCTGGAGACGTTTGCGCACGGGGCCATGTGCGTGTCGTACTCCGGCCGCTGTCTGCTGTCCAACTATATGACGGGCCGCGACAGCAACCGCGGCGCATGCGCGCAGCCCTGCCGCTATCAGTACGCCCTCATGGAGGAAAAGCGCCCCGGCGAGTATTTCCCCGTGTTTGAGGACGAAAAGGGCACCTACATCATGAATTCCCGCGATATGTGCATGATCGACCATCTGGCCGAGCTGGCGGAGGCCGGCGTGGACTGCATCAAGGTCGAGGGCCGCGCCAAATCGGCCTACTATGCTGCCATCATCACAGGGGCCTACCGCCACGCGCTCGATGCCGTCGCCGCCGGGGAGCCGGTCGACCCGGTCTGGCGCGATGAGGTGGAGCATGTCTCGCACCGGCGCTACAGCACGGGCTTCTTCTTTGGCCAGCCGGGGCAGTATACGGAAAGCTCCCGCTATATCCGCGACTGGCAGGTCTGCGCCATCGTGACGGACTGCACGCCGGACGGACTGGCCACGCTCTCGCTGCGCAACAAGTTTGCCGCCGGGGACGAGGTCGAGATCGTCGGCCCGGATACGCGCCCGTTTTCCGTGACCGTGCCGGTCATGCAGGATGCGGACGGACTGCCGCTGCGCGAGCCGCGCACGCCGCAGATGGTGTTTCGGATGCAGCTGCCGCGCCCGGTCCCGGCGATGAGCATCGTCCGCCGCGCCGTCGACCTTTCGGCAAAGTGAAAAACAGCGGGCCGCTGCATCGCAGCGGCCCGCTTGATATAAAATTTAACTTGTATATGATACCTGCGTGACGGTATAGCCAAGCTGGCGGAGCCCTTCAACAATGCCGTCCTCGCCCAGCATATGGGCGATCCCGACGATATAGAACACGTTCTTCCCGGCGCGCAGGGCTTCGTCCGCCGCCCGGATCATGACGGCGTTGCGGTCCGTCACAAGGGTGCGGCCGAACTCTTCCGCGGCTGCCTCTTCCTCCGGCGTGAGCGGCTCGTCCGGTTCAGCCTCCAGCAGATCGATGATCGCGGCCTCGTCGCCGCTGCACCATGCATCCAGCAGCGCCGCGGCGTCCTCCTCCGTGGAGACAAGGACCTCCGGACGGATGGCCTGCTGCAGAGCGTAGACCTGTGTCTCCTCGGACAGCGCGCCGAGCGCGCGGTAGACGTCCGTGTATTGCTCGACCTCCAAAATTTCTGTGCCGTCGGCCTTTGCCATCTGCAGGAAATAGCGGTCCACGCCGCCGTCCGGCGAAAAGCGCGTCTGCGCCAGCGCCAGATTTCCTGCCAGCAAATACCAGAAAATGGGCATGTAGTGGTCGAGCATGGTCTGATAGCCGCCGAGGTCCGTCAGCACCTGCTTCGCGTCGGCGTAGGTCTGCGCGTCCAGATGGGCGTCGATGGTCGTGCCGTCGGTGTAGACAAGACAGCGCATCATTTCGACCTGCGCCGACAGGTCTGCCTCCAGCGCGAGAACGTCGCTCTCTACGGCCAGCGTGTCGCAGGCGGCATAGGCGTCCAGAAGCTCCTGCGGATAGGTGAGGCCGTCGCTGACGTGGATGGAGCCGAGCAGGTAGAACGAGCCGGAATAGCCGTTTCCGCTGACCTGCCAGAACAGCGGCTGTGCTGGCTCGGATGCCGCATCATCCTGCGCGGCGTGGTCGGGGAGCGTTTCCGCCGTTTCCACTGGCGGCTCCGCTGCGGGCTGCGTCGGCTCCGGCGCGGCGGAGCAGGCGCACAGGAGCAGCAGCGCGAGGGCCAGCAGCATGGCAAGGGTACGTTTCATGGGCAGCGGTCCTTTCTGAATCGTTTTTCTTATCGTACGGGATTCTGACGGGGTTTGTCAAGCACCAAAGGGGCT
>ERZ1032641.220-NODE-220-length-9511-cov-5.610512_pt1 | contig 9511 bp, 7 predicted proteins | sample MGYA00517876_ERZ1032641 | MGnify/ENA primary metagenome ERZ1032641 (study PRJEB33719, sample SAMN04261397) | wastewater metagenome | biome: periurban shantytown; feature: human; material: feces | host: Homo sapiens | place: Peru: Lima | collected 2013-01-18 ...
AGCGGCAGCTGCGTATGCCCTTTATCCAGATGACGCTGCATCGCGGCTATCGCATAGCGCATCAGGCGAAATGCCATATGGCGGTCCGCCGAGCTTTGGTGCTCTATCAACAGATAGATATAGCCCTCCCCCGCCTGCGTTTGCAGCGAGTAAAGGATATCGGAATGACTCGCCCGCAGTTCGTCGTCGATAAAGCTCCCGGACTCCAGCCGCAGCGTGTTCAGGTTACATAACGCGCGCAGCGGTGCGGGAAGGTGAATGTCCAGAAAATCCCTGGCCGTCGCCCGATGCGACAGCAGGTGTTTAAATACAGCATCGTGGGGGGAATTCGTCGCCCTTTCCATGGCGGTGCTCCATACAATCATTTTCGCTTAACGTAGCACTCAACAAGACCTGAACTGTATTTCGCTTGCAGTTTACCGAGGCGGCTCGCAAACTATTTCACCAGCATACCGCCCCATCCCTCTGCAGGAGAAAACCCATGCGCCACAGGACGATTGTTTGCCCGCTGATCGAGAATAAAGGCCATTATCTGCTTTGCAAAATGGCCGCCGACCGAGGGGGTTTTCCCGGGCAATGGGCCTTATCCGGCGGCGTGGAGCCAGGGGAACGTATTGAAGAGGCGCTGCGGCGGGAAATACGCGAAGAGCTCGGCGAAAAACTCATCCTTACCCATATCGCGCCATGGTGCTTTCGCGACGATACCCGCGTCAAAACCTACCCCGACGGGCATCAGGAAACGATCTACATGATCTATCTCATCTTCAACTGCGTGAGCGCCAATCGCGATGTGACGATCAACGAGGAGTTTGACGATTACGCCTGGGTGAAAGCGGAAGATCTCAAAAACTACGATCTTAATGCCGCCACCCGCGTTACTCTCAGCCTGAAAGGGCTACTTTAGTCCAGCATACCGCGTTCAACCCACCCGGCGTTATGCCGCGGGATAATGCGGGTGGCTACGATACGGTCGCATGCGTCTGCTGCCTGACCCACTCGCACAGCGCCCGGCGCGAAATCTTAATCCCGCCGTTTTTTAACGTTTCCGGCAACCGCAGCCAACGCACCGGCTGCTGAAAACGCGCTAACCGCTCAGCGCTCCATGCCGCCAGCGCGCTCAACTCGCAGCCGTCATCGCATTCCACCACCGCTACCGGGCGCTGGCCGTATTCCGCATCATCCAGCGGCACGATAAACACCTGCTGTACCTGTGGATGGGCGAGTATCACACGCTCGACCTCTTCCGGTTGAATACCTTCTCCACCGCTAAAAAAGAGGTTATCCAGTCGCCCAACAACCGTCAGCCGACCGTTATGCAATGCTCCGCGATCGCGCGTCGCAAACCAGCCTTCATTGTTGGTTAATGACAACAATTGACCATCCCGCCAGTAGCCTGCGGCCATACTCGACGCCCGCAGCCAGATCTCGCCGGCGACAATTTTCACCTCTCGCCCCGGCAGCGCTTCGCCAACATCCGCAGCGCCGTCGGCCTCTTTGGCACACACGGTGGAGGCGAATTCGGTGAGGCCATAGCCGCAGAAGCTGCGTATGCCCTGCTTTCGCGCCCGTTCAGTCAATTCGACCGGGATCGACGCGCCGCCGAGCAGCACCGCCTTGAGGGAAACCGCAGCATCATCATTCAGCAGGCGCCATAGCTGAGTCGGCACCAGCGAAGCATGGGTACAGCCGTGCAGCATCTGCGCCAGCGGCTGTTTGTCACGTACCGTGAGTCGCGCGCCGGCCAGCAGCCAGCGCCAGACGATCCCCTGACCGGAGACATGGAACAACGGCAGCGACAGCAGCCAGTCATCTCCTGCGGCAAACGGCATCAGCGCCAGCACGCCAGCCGCGCTGGCCAGATGGGCGTTGGCGCTATGTACCGCCGCTTTCGGCAGGCCGGTTGAACCGGAGGTCAACGTCATCGACACCAACCGATCGCCATGCCAACAAACGGCACAAGCGCCTTCTGCCGCCTGCAGAGTTAACGCCGGTAAATTCCCCGGCAGCGTATCACCGTTAAGCACCAGTTGATGCTGTACGGTTAACGCAGGCAGCAGTTCCTGCAGCAACACCGCTGGCAGCTGCGGATTCAGCGGCAGCACCCGCGCCCCGCACTGTAGCAGCGCCAGCCATGCCAGCAGAGTTTCCGGCTGGTTATAGGCCCGGAGCGCCACGCCCTGCCCTTCCATTACGCCCTGCGCGGCAAAACCAGACGCCAGCGCGTCAACCCGCGCGCATAGCTCCCGCCAGGTCAGCGGCTGGTTATTCAGACGTAAGGCGAGGGCCTCTCCGCGCCGCTGACGCCAATGCCGCCAGGGCCAGTCGTTAAAGGTCACAGCAGCGGCTCCAGCGCATCAATGTTGAGCACCGGCAGCACACTTTCGGGCCACGGCCGTACCAGCTGGGCGCCCATCAGCGACAGCGTATCCAACCCAGGAATAGTCTGCGGCGTCAGCCAGGCGGCAATCCGCGCCAGCTGGGTCAAGCCGAGACTGGACTCGATCGACGAGCTGATCACTACGCTCAACCCCAGCGCATGCGCCGCGGCGACCTGTTGCTGCACCTTCTGCAAACTGCCGGTTAGCGTCGGTTTGATCACCACCGCACGTACCCCCGGCTCGGCGACAAAGCGGAAATCCGCCTCGCGCAGGCTTTCATCCCAGGCGATAGCGATCCCTGTCTCGCGGCTAAAGGCCCGAGAATCCTCCCGCGTTTTGCAAGGTTCTTCAAGAAAAGCAATGCGCTGGCGGTACGCCGGATTAACGTATTTGGCGAACTGTTGCGCTTTGAGCGGCGTCCAGGCGCGGTTGGCATCGAGCCGCAGCTGCAGGTCGGGGATCGCCTCCAGCAGCAGATTCACCACCATGCCGTCGCGGACCGCCTCCCAGAGGCCAACTTTGACCTTAGCGACCTTCTCGCCGGGCATCGCCGCCAGTCTGGCGAATAGCTCATCCGGATCGCCGGAGCAGAGCGGCGCCGCGCGATAATCCGCGGCCTGCGGTAGTCCGCCGCTAAGCTCCGCCTGCGCGCAGCTGATGCCAAACGCGACGGAGGGCTGCGTGGGAAGCGGCGGCTCGGCGCCGTCGCGCCAGGCCTGTGCCCACGCTAACAGCGCCATTTGCGCCTCTTCCAGCGTCTCGACACTGAATCCCGGCAGGGGAGAAATTTCGCCCCAGCCTTCGCGTTCACCCTCCTGCAGGCGGATGAACAGCCCGTCGCGGGTTTTTAACCGCCGCTCGCGCAGCACCACGCCCGCGTCCATCGGTATCTGCCAGCGGTAAACCTGCGAAACGCGCATTATGGATTCCGTTTAAATTTGCTGAAGTCCGGCTGACGTTTCTGGTTGAAGGCATTGCGGCCTTCCTGCCCCTCTTCCGTCATATAGAACAGCATGGTGGCGTTGCCCGCCAGCTCCTGCAGACCAGCCTGGCCGTCGCAGTCGGCGTTCAGCGCCGCTTTCAGGCAGCGCAAGGCCATCGGGCTGTTCTGCAGCATTTCACGACACCAGCGCACGGTCTCTTTTTCCAGATCCGCCAGCGGTACCACGGTATTCACCAGCCCCATGTCCAGCGCCTGCTGAGCGTCATACTGGCGGCACAGGAACCAGATTTCGCGCGCTTTTTTCTGCCCGACGATCCGCGCCATATAGGAGGCGCCCCAGCCGCCGTCGAAAGAGCCGACTTTTGGCCCGGTCTGGCCGAAGATGGCGTTTTCCGCCGCGATAGTCAGATCGCACATCATATGCAGCACGTGACCGCCGCCGATAGAGTAGCCGGCCACCATCGCGACCACCGGTTTTGGACAGGTGCGGATCTGACGCTGGAAGTCGAGCACGTTAAGATGATGAACGCCGGAGTCGTCCTGATAGCCGCCATAGTCGCCGCGGACTTTCTGGTCGCCGCCGGCGCAGAAGGCTTTCTCACCTTCACCGGTCAGCACGATGACGCCGATATTGTCGTCATACCGGGCATCCGCCAGCGCCTGGATCATCTCTTTGACGGTCAGCGGGCGGAAGGCGTTGCGCACCTGCGGACGATTAATGGTGATTTTGGCAATCCCGTCAGTCGATTTGTGATAGCGAATATCGGTATAGCCTTCGGAGCAATCGTGCCATTCAACGGGGGCGTAGAGCATTGCTTCATCAAGAGAGATCATAGAATGTCCTTCAGTTAACTTGCCAGAATCTGCGCCAGACAGGCAATCACCGCCGCCGGGTTGTCCCGGTGCGCGTTGTGTCCGGCATGGTGAATAAGATGGAGATCCGCCGCGAGCGTCTGCGCGATGGCGCGAAACTTCGCGTCGCGCTCGCCGCACAGGTAGTGAAAAGGAAAATCGCGCGCCTGCAGAGACGCGCGCAGATCGGCCTGCGAGGTAAGGGAGGTTGCCTGCAGCATCGCCGCCAGCGTCGCGCCGTTGTTCCGGCTGCGTAAGGCGACCAATGACTCACGCTGCGCGGCATTCAGCGAAGCGAAGACCGGCTGCTGATACCAGTCGGCAAAGACCTGCTCAAGCGGCTCGCGGCGAAAACGTTCCGCCCAGGCGCTGTCATTGCTGCGCCGCGCCTGCCGCGCCTCTGCATCCTGCAGGCCCGGATGGCCGCCTTCAACGATCAGCCCGCGCATGCCTGCGCGCGGCTGGCTGGCGAAGTTCATTGCCACCCGGCCGCCCAGCGAGTAGCCGATCAGCCAATACTTATGTATGTTGTAACTATTAAACATAGACTGCAGCAGAGTATTGACCCCGGCAAAGTCCTGCACCGCGATATCCGCGGAGCCGCCGTGCCCCGGCAGATCGAGGTACAGCCGCGGCCAGGCGGGAAAGGCGTCGCCCACTTTCCGCCACTCGTTGCGGTCGCCGGAAAAACCGTGCAGAAACACCAGCCAGGGATAGCCCGGCTGGCCGTTGTCGACAGCAGCGCTGAGGATCACAGGCGACTTACCTGCGCCAGCAGCTGCTGGAGGGTCTGCGCGCCGTCGGTCTCATTGACCGCCAGCTCAATCACCGTCGCCCCTGCCCTGCGCCAGGCGCCGGCCAGCGCCTCATCCAGCGACGGCCAGTCATCAGGGCGATGATAGGCCAGGCCGAACATCGCCGCCGCGTGGCTGAAATCCACGTCCTGCGGCATTAAATAGAACTGACGGCGTTCGTCCTGCGGCGTCGGCAGCATAGAAAAAATCTGCCCGCCGTTGTTATTCACCACGATCAGCACCAGCGGCGCCGACGCCTGGCGCAGCAGGGCCAGCGAGTTGAGATCGTAGAGCGCGGAGAGATCGCCAACGATGGCCAGCGTCGGTCGGGCGCTGGCGCGCTGCACGCCGGCCGCAGTGGCGATCAGGCCATCGATGCCGCTGGCGCCGCGGTTGCTGTAGACCGGATACCCGGCCGGTAGCTGCGCCAGGGCGTCGATCAGGCGCACCACCAGACTGTTACCGACAAACAGTTGCCCCTGCTCCGGCAGATAGCGCCGAATACGCTGCGCCAGCTGCGCTTCGCCAAAAGGCTCATTGCTGGCGACCGCAGCCTGCCACGCCTGCCCGGCAAGCTGTGGGATCACCGTCGCCCACGGCTGACGTTTTTCCGCCGGATGCAGCTCAAGCCAGCACTCAACGCTGGCGAGCAGACGGCGGCCGCGGTGCTGCGCCGGGTCGAGGCGGCCTGGCAGATTATCCACCAGCCAGTATTCATCCGGCTCGCAGGTCGCCTGCCACTGGAGCACGCGTTTACCGGTCAGGCTGCTGCCGAGTTGCACGACGATCTGCGCCTGCGCCAGTTCGCTGACCGCTTTACCGTTGCCCAGCCACAGGTCGGCGCACGGCAACGGCTGCCCGGTCTGCGACAGAACATCGCCGATCAGCGGCCAGCCGAGAGTTTGCGCCCACTCAGCCACTTTTTTCCCTTCCGCGGCGCTCATTCTCCCCGCCACGACGACGCCGCGTTTTTGCCGCCAGAAGAACCAGTCGCGCTGCTTCTCGCTCTCTAACTGCAGCGCCTGGCGCAGCCAGGGTTTGTCGCTCTGCCACCAGTTGCCGAGCTGCTGCTGCCACTCCACGCCGGTCTCATCCATATCACCATACAGCGGTTCAGCGAACGGACAGTTAATATGCACCCCGCCGGCGTGCAGCGCCCCCAGCGCCTGGTCGATGGTTGAGACCAGCCAGCGGGCAGGAATATCCTGCGAGGGACGCGGCAAAGAAATCGTCTGCGCAGGATGGGAGGCAAACATCCCCGGCTGGCGGATAGCCTGGTTCGCGCCGCAGTCGATCAGCTCCGGCGGACGGTCGGCGGTCAACAGGATCAGCTTTTCACCGGTGAGCCCTGCCTCAATCAGCGCCGGATAGAGGTTCGCGGCGGCGGTCCCGGAGGTGACTATCACCGCCACCGGCTGCCGGCTGGCCTTCGCCAGTCCGAGCGCCAGGTGGCCGAGGCCGCGTTCGTCGAAATGGGTATGATGGATAAAGGCGCGGTTTTCCGCCGCCGCCAGGGTTAAGGGTGTCGAGCGCGAGCCCGGCGCGATGCAGATATGCTGCACGCCATGGCGCGTTAAAGCTTCCAGGATCACCGCCGCCCAGCGTCGGTTAAATGCGCTTACTGACATGAAATTGTCCGGTATCAAATATTGATGCTAAGTATAGATAAGGCAAAGTGACGTCGTTTTGATATGCATCGTCATTCAAGCTTTATGGACACAGCAGCGAGCGCAGCCCGGCCGCTTTGTTGTCAATCTCCTGCCACTCCTGCTGTGCATCAGAGCCGCTGACGATCCCCGCCCCGGCATACAGCCGCAGGGTGTCGTGGTCCACTTTCGCCGAACGCAGCGCCACGCAAAACTCGCTTTGCGCCAGTGACAGATACCCGGCGGACCCGGCGTACCATTCGCGGGAAAACGGTTCATGGCGCTGAATGAACGCCAGCGCCGCCCGGCGCGGCAGGCCGGCCACCGCGGCGGTGGGCTGCAGCTGCAGCAGACAGCGGCTGTCGTCAGGCGCCGCCAGCTCGGTCCAGATGCAGCGTCGTAGATGCTGCACCTTACGCAGCCTCACCACCTGCGGCGGCAGGACGTCCAGCGTCGAGGCCTCACTCTGCAGGCGCTGGCAGATATCCTCTACCACCAGCATGTTTTCCCGCCGGTTTTTGTCGTCTTTCATCAACCAGTCGGCCAGTTGCTGCGCCTTCGCGTCTTCCTGATGGTTCGCGACGGTCCCCGCCAGCGCTTCGGTGCGCAGCAGCGCGCCGCGCCGGCGCCACAGCCGTTCCGGCGTGGAGCCGAAAAATGCCTGCCGGGCATTGAACGCCATCAGGAAATGAAAACAGTTAAGATTGCTGCGCCGGCTAGCCGCCATGATGCTCACGGCGTCCAGCGGGGCGGCAAACTGCAGGTCGGTTGCCCGCGCCAGCACTACTTTATCCATTTCACCGGCGCTGATCGCCTTAGCCGCCCGCGCAATCATTGCCTGCCATTGAGGATAGTCGGATGAGTGGCGCTCGCTCAGCAACGGCGGTATGGCGCCGGGAGTCGCCTGAGTGGTTGTCAGGCTGGCGAGAAACGCGCGGGCCGTCGCGGCATCCTCACGCAGGGAGATATCACTATGCAGCACCAGCCGCAGCACGGCCCTGCCGCCGCACCGGCGCCACTCCAGACGCGGCAGCGCCAGGCTGCCCTGCTGCGGTTCAAACGCATTCAGGCCGCAGATACGCAGATCCTGCCGGCCGGACTGGCGTAAAAAGCGGTTCGCCGCGTCGAGCGAGGTAAAGGTTTTTACCGCCCCCAGCGTCGCCAGTTCCTCATCGCCATTGCGCTGCTGCCAGTAAAACTGCGGCCATTGCGCCTGCTGGCCGCACCATAGTAGCGGATCGAAGGCATCATTCAGCGGAAAGGCAACATCGATAATTCGCGTGCCGGGCAAGTCTGGAAAAGACTCGCCCAGGCCGTCTTGCAAACGGGCCAGCGCAGTGGAAACAGACAGCACGCAAACCTCCACGGTAGTAAAACCCCACATTATAAGGGGTTCGACGGCGGAATAGCAGTACCCATGATGAGGGAGCGGGTTTTATCTTACCCGCTCGCCGGGCCAGAGCTGCGTGTGGACGAGGGTGCAGAGGAGTCAGACAGCGCGCTTTTCTCGCGCCATGCCAATGTGGGGGATGCCATCCTCATCATAGACCTCGGTCACCGGCGTAAAACCAAAGTGGGCGTAAAAGGATTGCAGGTGCGCCTGCGCCCCGAGGTAAATCGCCTTTTGCGGCCAGTGCTGCTGACAGCTGGCCAGCGCCTGCTCCATCAGCTGATAGCCGAGCTTCGCACCACGGGCGGCGGGGCTGACGATGACCCGGCCAATCACCACCGGCGCAAACTCCTCTTCGCTTTTGAGGATCCGCGCGTAGGCCACCAGTTCGCCATCGCGCCAGCCGAGCAGATGGCGATTTTCACCAACCAAATCATCGCCGTCGACATCCTGATAGACGCACTGCTGCTCTACGACAAAGACTTCACTGCGCAATTTCAGCAGCGCATACAGCTGGGGAACGGTGAGTTCACTATGGTGGAGATCCTGCCAGGTCATCATCTGCTGCTCCTTATTGATATACTGATACTTTGCGACTCGCCCTGAGGACACTGGACGATGGAATTAACTTTTTTGGGGACATCCGCCGGGGTGCCGACCCGCACGCGTAATATGACGTCGATAATACTGAATTTGCAACAGCCGACCCGCGCCGAAATGTGGTTGTTTGACTGCGGCGAAGGGACCCAGCATCAGTTTCTTCACACGCCCTACCATCCCGGCAAACTGAATAAGATTTTTATTACCCATCTGCACGGCGACCACCTGTTCGGCCTGCCCGGCCTGCTGTGCAGCCGCTCGATGCAGGGAAACTCCCTGCCCCTCACCCTCTACGGGCCAAAAGGACTCAAAGAGTTTGTTGAGACCGCGCTGCGCCTGAGCGGTTCGTGGACCGACTATCCGCTCACCATCATCGAAGTCGGCCCTGGTCTGGTGTTCGACGAAGAGGGCTATCGGGTCACCGCGTATCCGCTCAGCCATCCGGTGGAGTGCTATGGGTATCGCATTGCGCAGCATGACAAGCCCGGCACCCTCGACGCCGCCCAGCTGATTGCCGATGGCGTACCTCCCGGGCCGCTGTTCCATCAACTCAAGCGCGGACAGCGCGTCGAGCTGGCAGATGGCCGGGTCATCGACGGCAGCCGCTATCTGGGACCTGCGACCCCGGGTAAAACGCTGGCCATCTTCGGCGATACCGCCCCCTGCCCGCAGGCGCTGGAGATGGCTCGCGGGGCGGATGTAATGGTCCACGAAACCACCCTTGAGCAGGCGATGGCGGAGAAAGCCAATAGCCGCGGCCACTCTTCCAGTCAGCAGACCGCGGCGCTTGCCAAAGAAGCGGGGGTCGGTACGCTGATCGCCACCCACTTTAGCTCGCGCTACGATGCCGAAGGCTGTCTGCGTATGCTGGCGGAATGCCGGGAGATTTTCCCTAACACGCTGCTGGC
>ERZ1032641.222-NODE-222-length-9440-cov-15.252104_pt1 | contig 9440 bp, 10 predicted proteins | sample MGYA00517876_ERZ1032641 | MGnify/ENA primary metagenome ERZ1032641 (study PRJEB33719, sample SAMN04261397) | wastewater metagenome | biome: periurban shantytown; feature: human; material: feces | host: Homo sapiens | place: Peru: Lima | collected 2013-01-18 ...
ATATGTATAGACGAATTCGCGATATGCGTGAGGATCGAGACCTGTATCAGAAAGATATCGCTGAGTATTTGCAATGCACACAGGTCTGTTACTCACATTACGAAATGGGCAAACGGGACATACCAACGGATATTCTCATCAAGCTTGCCAAGTTCTATCAAACCAGCATTGACTATTTGCTGGGGCTGACGGATGAAAAGCGACCCTATCCTCCGGCCGGAAGTCGCAAGCGCGGCCCGCAATGCACACCTGCACACCCGAAAGCGTGATGCAATACGAGCGTACCACTAAACGCAAAAAACCCGGCAATCTCAATGGATTGCCGGGTTTTTCGCTGGTGGACGATACAGGACTTGAACCTGTGACCCTCCGCACGTCAAGCGGATGCTCATACCAGCTGAGCTAATCGTCCGTGTCAGCTTGCTTATTCTAACGCATCTGCAGCACTTTGTCAACCCCTTTTTTTCGACGGCTCTGAAAAATCAGAGCCGTCGAACCGGGGTGCGTTATTTCGCCGAAATATATACCGTGCAGTCAGCCTTTACGCCGCCGCACTCGGCCGTGATCGTCGTCGTGCCCTTGCCGACACCGGTCACAACGCCCTTGTCGCTGACCTTTGCGACAGACTCGTCCTTGCTCGACCATGTGACCGTCTGGTCGGTGCCGGTCGGATAAATCGTTGCGCTCAGCTGCACCTCATCACCGACCTTGGCCGCAAACTCCGTGCGCTTGCTGCCGAGGAACGTGATCGTGACGCTCGTGACCGAGGGCGTCGGCGTCGGGGTCGGCGTCGGCGTCGGCGTCGGGGTCGGCATCGTGACCGGTGCGGCGCTCGAAACGGTCGCCGGCGGGGTCGGATCGACCGCAGCGGACGAATTTTTTTCCGCATTCAGGCTCACGGTGATGAGCACGATGACTGCCGCGACGACCGCGATGAGCAAAATGCCGCCGAACAGCAGCTGCCACTTCGTGTTGACGGCAGCATGCTCCGCCGCCGGCGTGCCCGCATTTGCGCTCGATGTGCGCAGCGGGATACGCTCGGCAGATTTCTTGCGGCTCGTGCCGCAGTATGGACAGCGGCTGCGCAGACCGGAATATTCACGGCCGCAGCGCCGGCATGTGATTTTAGGAATGACGCTCATAAAAAGCCTCCAGTAAGTAAAGAATCCATATGTTTTTCCTGCCTTATCATACACTGTTCGGTTTTTTTCGTCAAGAGGGAGCACTCGCCCCCTCTTGACAGCGGATCAAAACTGCGGCTGTACACTGTCGAGTGCGTCCAGAAGCCGGATACGCTCCTGCTGGCCGCTGCGGGCATTGACGGCGATGATGCAGCGCTGCCCGTCGTCCGTCTCGCACAGGTATTCATAGCACAGCGTCTCACGTGCGCCGTAGAGCCGCAGCAGCGCCGCGCGCGTATCCAGGACCTGCAGCGACCCGGGCACGGCAGCGCGCCCCGCCTCCGCACCGATCACGTCCTCCGGCAGCGTGCGTGCCCGGTGCGTATCAAGATACTCCGCCGACGAAAAGCCGCAGACTGCGCCGCTGTCGAGCCGGATGCGCACGCGCAGCCGGTCCGCCGTGCACAGCACGCCGTCCTGCACATAGCAAAACGTGCAGATGACCGACCGTCCCGCATCCTCCGTTTCGAGCAGGCGCATATCCGTATAGCCGCGCGCGCGCAAAAAATCTGCCGCTGTCTCCGCCGCCTGCTCCGGGGAGAGCACCGGCTCGCCGCCGTTACACGAGGAGTAGTAGCGCAGCACTTCCCCGCCCTTCACCGTGAGCGAGATATAAGACGCGTCGTCCCCGTCGTCGATATCGAAGTTCCAGCACGGCACAGCGCCCTCCGAGCGGCCGGTCGCGCGCAGGCGCGATGCGTCCATGTCCAAAAACACCGCAGCCGCAGTCTGTGCCTGCCCCTCCGTGACGTCATCACGGCCCGCCAGCACGGCGTACTCCGCCGCCGTGCGCTCACAATACGTGCCGTCAGCGATCGGCAGCGGCAGATCCTCAAATGAATCTGCCAGCGCCGCAAGCTCTGCCTCGAGCGTATCTGGCAGCTCCGTCTCTGCATCGAGATTCGCCAGCGACTGTGTGCTGCGCACGTGCGCCGCCGTCGTGACCGCGCCGTCGGCGAGCGACGCTCCGAGCGCACCGAGCCGGACGCTCAGCTGCGTCGTTGTCTCAGAAAGCGCGCGCAGCTGCGTAAGCTCCTCGGCCGCAAACGCTCTGCCCTCCGCCGCGCTGCGCGAGAGCATGCGCGCATAGTCCCCGGCGAGGGCAATGTTGCGCGCGATGCGCGCGAGCGCGTGCGACTGCACCGGCAGCACACCGAGCGCCATCTGCGCCGTCTGCGCATGGCTGTAAATGTCCGTGCAGACGGTGCACGCCATGGCCGGTGTCGTCGCATAGAGGCTCTTTTGCAGGGCGGCGTCGAGCTCCTGCACGGCGTTGAGCACCTCACCATAGGCGTGGCGATAGTTGGCATCCATCGCCGTCTGGCGGCGATCGGCATCCGTGCGGCAGGCGATGAGCCCGACGGCCAGCGCCGCAACGAGCGCGGCCGTGTAGGAAATGACGAGCACACGCGTTTTCTTTTTCATAGCAAACCACCCCTTCCGGACTATTGTTGCCGGAAGGGGTGGTTTTCATGTGCAATTTTTCTCAGCCGGTGATCTGCAGCGTCTGCGCCGAGGCGAGCAGACTGTCATACCAGCTCGCCGGTGCGGTACCCGCATGGCAGAGCACGACCGAGATGCAGCCGTTCGCCGTCGGGATCAGGTACGCCTCGAGCTCGCGCTGTACCGTGACGCCCTTGGCACCGTAGGCAGTCAAGCCGCCGAGCTTGACCTCGCCGAGCGTCTCCATGCTCGCAATGGTTCCGTAATCATTCAGGAGCGAGCCCGCAAGCGTCTGCGCGTCCGCGCCCATGTGATAGCCGATCTCGAGATAGGCGTCCATGCTCGCATCGTCCGCGCGGGCAAAACAGCACTTGCCGTCGAGCTCCGTGCTCAGAAACACGCCCTTGTCAAGATAGAGCGAAAAGTCCGGGCCGCCGCGCTGCGCAAATGAGCCCGTGACCAGCTGCATGGTCTTGTCCTCCCCGTCGACCGGAACGGCCTGCTCCGCATCGCGCGCAGGCGTCTCGCCGCTGCCGAGGATGAGCTCCGGCTCATCGCCGAACGGGAACTGCGGCAGCGTTGTCTCGGCCGGTGCTTCCGGCCCCGCAGCCGGCCGGCGAATGCGGATATCGGCCACGTTGACCACGATCAGCGCGATTGCGAGCAGCACGACCACGACGGCCATGACGATGACCGCCCGCTCCACGCCCGTGCGTTTTTTCATACCGTTCACCCTTCCAGCTTGGCGATGCCGGCGTCGATCCGGCGCAGGGTCTCGTCCCGGCCGAGGATGCGGCAGATCTCCACCGCGCCGCCGGGCGTCACCGCACGGCCGGACACCGCGATGCGCACCGGCCACATCACCTTGGCGTTTTTCACTTCCAGCCGCTCGGCCAGCTCCTTCATGGATGCGAGCAGGGTCTCGTCGTCCCACGTCGGGAGCGCCGCGAGCAGCGGGCGCACCGCGTGCAGCATCTCGAGCGAGACGGCCGGATCAGTCTTGGATTTCTTGTTCGTGTAGAGCGCAAGGTCATACTCCGGCAGCGCGTCGAAGAAATCGACCTTCTCGGGGATGTCCGTGAGCACCTCGCAGCGCTGCTGCAGCAGCGGCGCGATCTGCGCCGGGTCGATGGCGGGATTGTGCACCGTCTGACGGATGTAGGGCGCGGCCACGGCTGCAAACTGCTCCGGCGTCATAGCGCGGAGATATTCGCTGTTGAAATACTTGAGCTTGTCGATATCGAAGATCGCCGGGGACTTGGAGATGCCCTTGATATCAAACGCCTCCACGAGCTCGGGCAGCGAATAGATCTCCCGCTCGCCGCCGGGCGCCCAGCCGAGCAGCGCCACATAGTTGACCACCGCCTGTGACAGATATCCCTGCGCGATCAGATCCTCATACGACGGATCACCGTGGCGCTTGGACATCTTGTTGTGCTGGTCGCGCATGACCGGCGAGCAGTGGATATACTTCGGGATCTCCCAGCCGAAGCCCTCATAGAGGAGGTTATATTTCGGCGTCGACGACAGGTACTCCGACCCGCGCACAACGTGCGTGATGCCCATGAGATGGTCGTCGACGACGTTTGCGAAGTTATACGTCGGCAGACCGTCGCGCTTGATGAGCACCTGATCGTCGAGCGTGTCGTTGTCGACCGTGATGTCGCCGAAGATCTCGTCATGGAACGTGGTCTTACCCTCGCGCGGGATCTTCTGGCGAATAACATAGGGCTTGCCGGCCGCGAGATTTGCCGCGATCTCCTCCTCGCTCAGACGCGAGCAGCGGCCGTCATATTTGTGGATGACCGTGCCGTCGGAAACATTTTCTTCGGCAGCGTCGTCCTTATCGCAGAAGCAGCGGTAGGCATGGCCGCGCGCGATGAGCAGCTCGGCATATTCCTTATAGAGCCCGCGCCGCTCGGTCTGGACATACGGGCCGACCGGACCGCCGACATCCGGCCCCTCGTCGTGCGTCAGGCCGCAGGCACGCATGGTGCTGTAGATGACGTCGACCGCGCCCTCCACATAGCGCCCCTGATCGGTGTCCTCAATGCGCAGGATGAACTTGCCGCCGGCGTGCCGCGCGATCAGATACGTATAAAGCGCCGTGCGCAGATTGCCGACGTGCATATACCCCGTCGGGCTCGGCGCGAACCGCGTGCGCACCTCTCCGTGCGGGATGCGCAGCTCCATGTCTTCAAACCACTTTTGATCTTTCATATTTTGATAGCCTCCGGATCACTTTGCTCAGATTATTTATATCTTATTTTACATCACAGGGATTGTCAAGGGAACTTTCGATGTTGTATTCCACAACAGGTTGTGGTACAATATTCAAACAAATGCGAATTTTCAGCAAGATAACTAAGGAAGTAATCAACTATGGAAGAAAAAACTGCAAAGAAAGTCATGCTCTCGGGCATTCAGCCCTCCGGCGACCTGACGCTCGGGTCTTATCTGGGCGCGATCAAAAACTGGAGCGAACGCGCCGAGATCTTTGACTGCTATTATTTTATGGCCGACCTGCACTCGATCACCGTGCGCCAGAACCCCGCCGACCTGCGCCGGCGCACCGTTGAGCAGCTCGCGCAGTACATTGCCTGCGGCCTGGACCCGGAAAAGAACACGCTCTTTATCCAGAGCCATGTGCCCGCGCACACGCAGCTCGGCTGGGTGCTCAACTGCTACACCATGTTCGGTGAGCTCTCGCGCATGACGCAGTTCAAGGATAAGAGCGCCAAGAACGCAGAGAATATCAACGGCGGTCTGTTCACCTACCCCGCGCTGATGGCGGCGGACATTCTGCTCTACCAGCCGGACTACATCCCCGTCGGCAGCGACCAGAAGCAGCACGTCGAGCTCTGCCGCGATGTGGCCGCCCGCTTCAACAACATCTACGGCGATGTGTTCAAGATCCCCGAGCCGTATATCCCGACGGTCGGCGCGCGTGTCATGAGCCTCTCCTCGCCGGAGAACAAAATGTCCAAGTCCGACAAAGACCCCAACGGCACCGTGTACCTGCTCGACCGTCCGGAGGACATCATGCGCAAGTTCAAAAAGGCCATCACCGACTCCGACACCGAGCGCTGCGTGCGCTTTGACGTAGAGAGCAAGCCCGGCGTGGCCAACCTCATGAGCATCTACTCTGCCTGCACCGGCAAGACCTTTGCGCAGATCGAGGCAGAGTTTGAGGGCAAAGGCTACGGCGCGTTCAAGCCCGCCGTCGGTGAGGCCGTCGTCGAGACGCTGCGCCCCATCCGCGAGGAGACCGAACGTCTGCTCAAGGACAAGGCCTACCTTGAGAGCGTGTACAAGGCCGGCGCGGAAAAGGCGTCCTACATCGCAAACAAGACGCTGCGCAAGGTCTACAAGAAGGTCGGCTTCGTCGCCAAATAATCTTTACATTATTGGAGATCGATTCTCATGTTTCTTAACACTGCTGTCTGGATCAAAGTCATGCTCGCGATCCTCGTCGCCTTCGTGGTCAGCATTGCCCTGACCCCGTTCGTCAAGCGGCTGGCCGTGAAGGTCGGCGCCGTGGACGTGCCCGGCGAGGCGCGGCGCGTGCACGACCATCCCATCCCCCGCATGGGCGGTCTGGCCATTTTTCTGGGCTTCATCGTCTCGACGCTCCTGTTTGCGGACATCACGCAGGAGGTGCGCGGCATTCTCATCGGGTCGATCATCATTGTCATCACCGGCGTGATCGACGACATCGTCTCGCTGCGCGCGTGGACAAAGTTTCTGATCCAGATCCTCGCCGCCGTCATCGCCGTGCTGCATGGCGTGGTCATCAACGTCGTGTCGAACCCGAACGTGTTCAGCAATCAGGAGGCCATTGTCCTCGGCTGGGTCGCGATCCCGCTGACCGTGCTGTGGATCGTCGGCATCACCAACTCCGTCAACCTCATCGACGGGCTCGACGGTCTGGCCGTCGGTGTGTCGACCATCAGCTGCGTGACGATCCTTGTCGTGGCGCTGCTCGTGTCCGAGCCGAACGTGGCGCTCATCGTCGCGGCGCTCGCCGGCGCATGCATCGGCTTCATGCCCTACAACCTCAACCCCGCCCGCATCTTCATGGGCGACACCGGTTCGCTGCTGCTCGGCTATGTGCTGGCAACGGTGTCGGTGCTCGGTCTGTTCAAGTTCTACGCCATCGTGACATTCGTCGTGCCGGTGCTCGCACTGGCGGTGCCGCTGTCGGACACGCTCTTTGCGTTCTGCCGCCGCATCCTGCACGGTCAGAGCCCGTTTCACGCCGACCGCGGGCACTTCCACCACAAGCTCATGGATCTCGGTCTGAACCAGAAGCAGGCCGTCGCGATCCTGTATGCCATCAGCGCCACGCTCGGCCTCGCCGCCGTCGTGCTCACGACGAAGGGCACGATCCGTATCGCGCTGCTGATCCTTGCGCTGCTGATCGGCTTTGTCGTGTGCGCCTTTATCCGCAAGAGCGTGCACAAGCATCACCTTGACGTGGAGCTGCAGGAGGCAAAGGCCGCGGCGGAAGCGGAGACTGCCGCAGCAGCCGAAAACACTGCGCCTGTACAGGAGGGCAATGATGAGCAAACGCATTAAAGTCATGTCCGTCTTCGGCACACGGCCGGAGGCGATCAAAATGGCACCGCTCGTACTCGAGCTGCAAAAGCATCCGGAGCTTGAGAGCGTCGTGTGCATCACGGCGCAGCACCGCGAGATGCTCGACTCCGTCATGGACTGCTTCGGCATCCGGGCGGACTATGATCTGAACATCATGCAGCAGGGTCAGGATCTGACCGCGATCACGACGCGCGTGCTTGAGCGTATGCGCGACGTGCTCAGCGAGGTGCAGCCGGACATCGTGCTTGTCCACGGCGACACCACAACGACGTTCGCCGGCGCGCTCGCCGCGTTTTACGCCAAGATCCCGGTCGGCCATGTGGAGGCCGGTCTGCGCACGTATGACCGCTGGTCTCCCTTCCCGGAGGAGATGAACCGCGCGCTTGTCGGACGCATCGCCACGCTGCACTTCGCGCCGACCGCGAACAATGCCCGCAACCTTGAACGCGAGGCCGTGGAGGGTGACATTTTCGTCACCGGCAACACCGTCATCGACGCCATGAACTACACCGTGCGCGGCGAGCAGTTTGTCTCCGACGAGCTGCAGCAGGTCGATTTCTCGCACCGGGTCATCGCCATGACCTGCCACCGGCGGGAAAATTACGGCGAGCCCATGCGCAGCATCTTCACCGCCGTGCGCCGTCTGGCGCTCGACTACCCGGATGTGGAGATCGTCTATCCCGTGCATCTGAGCCCCGTCGTGCGCGACACGGCCAGGGAGCTGCTCGGCGGTGTGCCGAACATCCGGCTCATCGCGCCGCTCGACGCCGTGGATATGCACCGGCTCATGGCGCGCAGCTACATGGTCATGACCGATTCCGGCGGCATTCAGGAGGAAGCTCCCGCGCTCGGCAAGCCCGTGCTCGTGCTCCGGCGCGAGACGGAGCGTCCGGAGGCCGTCACCGCCGGCACCGTGAAGCTCGCCGGAACGGACACGGAGAACATCTACCGTCTGGCCGCCGAGCTGCTCGACGATCCGGCCGCCTATGACCGCATGGCCAAGGCCGTCAACCCCTATGGCGATGGACGGGCCTGCCCGCGCATCGCGCAGGCGATCCTGAGCCACTTCCTGCCGGATGTGCAGCCGCCCGAGCCGTTTGCGCCCGCACGCTAAAGAAACAGCATCCCGCCGAGGATAAACAGCAGCTCCTTGTCGCCGCTCTCGCGGTAGAGGAGATACAGCACCAGAATCAGCAGCAGATCCTCCGACTCGAGGTCTGCAAGCGAAAACTTCTGCAGCAGCTGCTGCAAGCCGCCGCCGGTCGTACCCGGCGGCGGCTTTTGCTTTGCAGCCGGCGGCATGCTCGGCCGCGGGCGGAACTCCGCATGCGGCGCGTCCGGCATACGCTCCACCTGTCCGCTGTTGCCCTGATAGCGATTATACATCGTCGTCCTCCCCCATCTCCCCGGCGGCTAGCTCCGCGAGCGATGCGAGCCGCGCGAGCTTCATGGCGCGGTCGATCTTGCGACGGCGCTTTTCAGCCAGATACGGCTTCATGGCCTCGAGCAGGTGGCGGCTGGCAGAGTCACGGCTGCTGCCGCGCACGGCCGAGAGCATCCGGCGCAGCTGCCCCGCATCGAGCCCGGACTCCGGCTGCGGCGCGGACGGCGGCTGTGTCTCGCCGCCGTCGCCCATGAGTGAGGACGCCAGCTGCGCGATCCTGCCGAGCTGCTGCGGGTCATGCAGCAGCGCATCGAGCTTCTCGCCGAGCTCATCCATCCTGCATCGCGTCCTTCACTTTTCCGGCCAGGCGCTGTCCCGCGTCCGTGCTGAGCACCTGCGTGAGAATCTGCCGCAGCAGCTCGGTGTCGCCCGTGCGCGCCGCCTGTTCGATCTTCTGCGCATCGAGCGCATCGGCAAACCGCTGCCCATCGGTCGAATCGGCGATCGCCTGCAGCCGCTGCAGGCGCCCGTCGCGCGCGAGCTCCTGCTTCAGCGCATCCAAGTCCTTCATATCGGTCACGCTCCAGTCGGGGGCGGCTTGACTTTGCAGGCCGCGTCCCGTATAATGCGGATAGCCCGGAAGTACCGGGTATCCTGCTTTATTGTATTCTATGACCCATACAGAGGTGACTTGCCACGAAGGTGCTTGTTTTTTCGGATTCTCACGGCCGGACGCTCGGCATGGTGCGCGCCGTCCGTCAGCAGCAGCCGGACGCCGTGTTCCACCTCGGCGACTGCGAGCGCGACACGCAGCGGCTGGAAAAGGAGTTTCC
>ERZ1032641.225-NODE-225-length-9394-cov-7.375094_pt1 | contig 9394 bp, 8 predicted proteins | sample MGYA00517876_ERZ1032641 | MGnify/ENA primary metagenome ERZ1032641 (study PRJEB33719, sample SAMN04261397) | wastewater metagenome | biome: periurban shantytown; feature: human; material: feces | host: Homo sapiens | place: Peru: Lima | collected 2013-01-18 ...
ACTTTATCCCGAAAGGATTTATCGCTAACACCTTCCGGCGTTTCTGGCCATTTTCCTTCTCGATACAGTTCTACACATTTCCTTTTATACTCATATGTGTACCGCATAATAATACCCCCTCTACTGGGTGTCCAGTAAAGGGGGTACATATCAGGCGTAATCTCCTCCGGTTCTGCGCCGTTTTTTTATTTTTATGTGATAATGAACGATTTACAGGATATCCCACTGCACGGGGGTCAGGAACAGCTTTTCCGCCTCGGCACGGTCGGTGGTCTGGCCCAGCACCCACATCAGTTTGACTGCGGTGGCTTCGGGGGTCATATCGTGCGCTTCCAGCACACCGGGCAGGGCTTTGGCCGCGCGGCCAACTTCGTACACGGCAAGGTCGCTGCCCTCATGCGGTACCTGGGTGGTGAACACAGCCAGGTGCCCCGCGCCGCACCAGTCCCGCACGGCGGCAAACATGGCACCATCATCCCCGCCGGGCAGGCCGCCCACGCCAAAGCTTTCCAGCACCAGAGCGCGGTAACGGCCCTCCAACAGGGGGATGATATCCGCCCGCATGCCCGGCACCAGCCGCAGCACAAACACATTGGGGTCCAGCGCGGTACTGAACACCGCATGGGTATACTCCGCCGGGCGCTGCAGGAACTGGATCAGGCGGCGGTCCCGGAACATGGCAGTTTCGGGATAATCAATGCTGGAAAACGCGTTAAAACTCTTGGTTCGGGTTTTGCGGGCGCGGGTGCCTAAAATCACCTGATTGTCAAACACGATCTGCACACCCCAGGCATCCGGGTGGCAGGCATAGGCCACGGCGCGCCACAGATTATTGCGGGCATCGGTATCGCGGTTATAAATCGATTTCTGGCTGCCGGTCAGCACCACCGGCTTGGGGCTTTTCTGGATCATGTAGCTGAGCGCTGCGGCGGTATAGCCCATCGTGTCCGTGCCATGGGTGATGACAAAACCATCATAGCGGTCATAGTTTTCCTGCACAGCAGCGGCAATGCCCTGCCACTGTTCGGGGCCCATGTTGGTGGAATCCAGGTTATACAGCTGGATGGTATCAATGCGGCAGAATTCCGCCAGTTCCGGCACGCAGGAAAGCAGCTCTTGCGAGGTGATAGCCGGGGCAAGCCCGCCCGCCGCCGTTGGGCGCGAAGCAATGGTGCCGCCGGTTGCAATCAGCAGGATCGTTCTCATAAATTAGAGTTCTCCTTTTATTTTTCACTGCACGGTGCCTTGGCGCAGGGGCGGGGCACCCTTGTGCATAATATTCATAAGTGCGCTTATTATACCATCTGTGTGCGCGCAAGGCAAACATTTTTTACAGAGGGTTGACAAGTTTGGTCTATTGTTATAGACTAGGTTTATAGCAATAGACCAAATGAGAGAAGGAGCACCCCGAAATGGAACAGGATTACCGCCTTGCGGAAGGCGAATACCGCTTTGCCTGCCTGGTGTGGGCCAACGAGCCGCTGGGCAGCGGCCAGCTGGTAGCGCTGGCAAATGAAGCCCTTGGCTGGAAGAAAAGCACCACCTATACCGTGCTGAAAAAGCTGTGTGAGCGCGGTATATTACACAATGCAAACGGCACCGTAACGGCACTGGTCAAACAGGCCCAGGTTCAACAGGAAGAAAGCGCCGCCGTCGTGCAGAAAAGCTTTGGCGGCAGCCTGCCCCGCTTTGTGGCCGCTTTTTTGAACACCAGCTCCATCAGCGAGGAAGAAGCTGCCGCCATCCGCGCCATGCTGGATGACGCCCGCCGCCAGGACAGCGATGCCTGAATGCTGCTTGCTTACTGCTTAACGGAAAGGAAAAACGCCATGATGTTCAGCATCCGTTCTTTTGTGCTGTATGCCGTTGGCACCAGTATGTGCGGCGGCCTGCTGGTACTGCTCTGCCTACCGTTGTGCGCGCTGCTGCGCAGGCTGCGGGCACCCAGCAAACTGTTGTGCCTGCTTTGGCTGGCGGTCGGGCTGCGGTTTCTGCTGCCGGGCGGCATCCCGGTATCCATCCGGCAGCCGGGCAGCGCGGCCCCCATTCAACAGGCTGGCGCCGTGGTTCAGGCACTCACCGTACCCGCGGAACGCCCGGCGCAGGCTTTGCCGGGCGCGGCAGGCAGTGCTCCCCTGCCCGGCAGCATGTTTAACATCTGGGTGGCACTGGCAGCGATCTGGGCTGCCGGGGTAGTGGTTTTACTGGTGCGTGCGGCGGCTGGCTATTGCCGCCTGCGCCGCATGGTGACCCTTGCCTGCAAAACGCCGGATGGCTGCTACACCTGCGCCGCGATTGCCACGCCGTTCACCCTGGGCGTGCTGCGCCCCCGCATTTATATGCCGCAAAGCCTGCAGGGTTCCCCACGCCGTGCGGTACTGCTGCATGAACGCACCCACATCCGCCGGGGTGACCCCATTACCAAGCCGCTGTACTATCTGGCCGCCTGCCTGCACTGGTGGAACCCGCTGGCGTGGCTGGCGTTCCGCCAATTTGAGCAATACATGGAACTTGCCTGTGACGAAGCCGCCATCGGCACCGCTCCCGCTGCCGAGCGCGCGGATTACTGCGAAAGCATTCTGCGCTTTGCCACGGTGCGCCAGATGCCCGGTGCCCTCGCTTTTGGGCAGGGCCAGGTGGCCAAGCGGGTGGCCCACTTGCTGAAATACCGCAAACCCGCCCCGCTGTTGTTAGCCCTTGGCTGTGTGCTGGTTGCGCTGGGCTGCGGTGCCTGCGCCCTGCGGCCCCAGGCGGAAACCATAACACCGCAGGCCGAACCCGTTTCCGCTGCGGCAGAACCCACGCCGGAACCTGCCACTCCTGCTGATGATACGCTGACCAACAGCGCCGCGCAACCCACCGCACAGCCGGAGCAGCCCCAGGCCACGGCAGAGCCGCTGGTTTTTGGCTGGCCGGTGGCGGATTTTCATTACATTGCCCGCTTTGTATCAGACTATCACCGCGGGGCGGATTACAGCGCCACCAAAGGTACGCCGGTGCTGGCAGTGTATAACGGCACGGTGGCGGTTGCCAACAACCACTTCAGTTACGGCAATTATGTGGTGATCGACCACGGCACCCTGCCGGACGGCCACAGTTACCGCACGCTGTATGCCCACCTGGATACCCTGAGCGTGGCAGCTGGCGATACAGTGACCCAGGGCCAGCAGCTTGGCACGGTGGGTTCCACCGGCAAATCAACCGGCAACCACCTGCACCTGGAGCTGTTTGTGGATGGAGCCTTGACCGATACCCGCACAATGATTCCTTACGATAACACTACCTCCCCGGACCTGCATTTGACCACCACGCTGGATTTTATCTGCCCGTTACAAGACTACACGGCAATTTCTGCCCCCTTCCGCACCGATGATTCTGACACACCGCCGCACCTGGGTGTGGATTTTGCCGCCGCGGGCGGCACACCGGTCCAGGCTGCGCAGAGCGGCGTTATAACCCAGGCAGGCTGGGATGATGACCACGGTTACTTTGTAACCATCTACCACGGTGCGGACGCTGCTGCCAACGATGACGGCGTTTACCCTGCCAACTATGCCACCAGCTATGCTCACCTGCAAAGCAAGCCCGCCGTGCAGGTGGGGCAGCGGGTCGCGCAGGGGGATGTGATCGGCTATGTAGGCAGCACGGGCAGTTCCACCGGCAACCACCTGCACTTCCAGCTGCTGGTAAATGGCACTCCCGTTGACCCGCTGGCCATGTTGTCGCAATAAGGGGAACCAAATGAAACTGAAAACATTCTATGTACGGGCTTCTGCAGCTGCGGCGGCAGCCCTGCTTTTTTTGTACCCATTCCCCGCCCATGCAGCGGATTCCGCTGCCTTGCAGGGCCAGGTGAGCGCGGCGCAGCGCGAATATGAAAGCGCCGCCAGCACACTGGACAGCATGCAGCAGCAAGCCAGTGACACCCGCCAGCAGGTCAACGACTTGCAAAGCCAAACCGACGCACTGCGCGGCCAACTGGGCAGCATTGTGGCCCAGCTGGAGCAAAGCCGCACCGAGCTGGCCGCAGCCCAGAACCAAGCAACCGCTGCGGCCAAGGCGCTGGAAGAAAAGCAGGCTGCGTTCAGCGCCCGATATGACAGTTGCAAGCAGCAGCTGACCGCCATGCAGCTGCTGAACGAAGGCGGGGGAATCAGCCTGTTGATGCAGGCGGATGATTTATACGAACTGCTGACCTTTTGGCAGGTGCTGAACGATTTGACCGAGCACAATAAACAGCTGCTGGACGAGTTGGATGCGGAAGCTCAGGCTCTGGACACCCAACGCCAGCAGGCCGAAGCCGCTGCAACGCAGGCCGAACAGGCCGCCCAAGCCCTGCAGGCGCGCCAGGATGAACTAACCCAGACGCAGATCCAGCTGGAACAGGCCTTGCAGCAGGCCAGCACGGAACTGGACAGCCAGCAGGCAGCCGCCGAAGCCCAGGCCGCCGTGACCGAAGAAAAACGCAAGGCCTATGAACAGGCCACCGCCGCGCTGGATGCCTACTTAAAAGCGCAGAGCCAGAAATACCAGGATCCCGCCCGCCATTGCAGTTTGGATTTCACCTGTCCCCTGCCCAGCGTGGGGCGCATCAGCACCTACTTTGGGGAGCCGGATGCTGTATACAACAAGCCGCACACAGGGACCGACATGCCCGCCGCCAGCGGTACCCTCATTTACGCCGTGGCGGATGGCGTGGTCAGCGCGGCATCCGCCCGGCCCAGTTATGGCAACTGTGTGCAGATCGACCACGGCACCGCGGATGACGGCAGCAGCTATGCCACCCTGTATGCGCACATGTCCAGCTTTTGCGTCAGCGCGGGGCAGACGGTGCATAAGGGCGATGTGATCGGCTATGTGGGCAACACCGGGGATGTGCGCGGTGCCAACGGCGGCTACCACCTGCATTTGGAGCTGCGCATCAACGGCACCCGCACCGACCCGCTGCAATACATCCCGCACTGAACGGAGAATGTCGATTGACCGGCTAACGTACAAAACAAACACACTATGGCTGAACTGCAACACAAAACACCGCGCAAACCCCGCCGCACCAACCTGCGCCGGCTGCCCGGCTGGCACAGAACTGGCGAGATTTTTTATGCCGTCGGCTTTTTAACAGAATATTGGCTCATCTGCCTGGGCCGCAAGGCTGCCGCCGCGGCGCACGCTGCGCGGGATGCCGCGCTTTATCTTATCTGGCTGCTGCTTGCCCCGGTGTTGGAGCTGGGGCAGGCATTCTGCACCGCGCTGGCCGGGCCGCACCCGCTGCGGCAGCTGGGGCCATGGCTTGCTCCCTGCGCCGCCGGGGTGATACTTTGGGCTGTGGTTGCCCATGGGCTGAACCTGCACTTTACCCTGCAGGTAGAAGTAAACGGCACCGTGGTTGGCAGCGTTGCCACCGAGCAGAACTTTGATACCGCCCGCGCAGACCTCCAGGCCCGCCTTGCCGCCGCACGGCAGCTGGCGGATTCCGATACTGCCGCCCTGCCGGTGCTGGAGCCAACCTATACCCTGCACATCGGCGGTACCCCCATGACGGAATTGCAGCTGACGGATGCTATTCTGCGCACCAGCGGCAGCTCCATTGTGGAAGGCACCGCAGTGTATCTGGATGGCAGCCTTGCTTTTGTTACGGTAGAGGGCGACCACCTGCGCTGCTTTTTCAACCAGCTGCAGCGGCCCTGGCGCGCCCCCAGGCAAAGCAATGTGCGCACCGCATTTCTGCATGAGCTCCGGCTGGTGGATGGCATCTATCTGGCGGGTTCCGTACAGCCTTATCATGAAATCATACAAGCCTTGCAAAGCCGTGATTTATTGCAGGTCAAAACTGTGTACACCCGCGTGTATCAGGAACCGATCCCCTATGACCAGCAGACGGTGGAACGCAGCGACCTTGGCTTTGGCGTGATGGAAACCATCCAGCAGGGTGTTGACGGCACCCAGCAGCTGACTGAGGAGGTCACCTATGTGAACGGTGTGCAAACTGCCGCCGAGGTAGTACATATTGATATATTGACCCCTGCAGTGCCGGAGATCACTGCCCGCGGCACTCATCTTGCGCCGGGCATGACAGCGGAGCTGGACGGGCACACCTTCATCTGGCCGGTGCCGCAGTACAAGCATGTAAGCCGCTGGATGGGTGGCAGCGACAACCACAAGGGCGCGGATATTGCCGCGCCGCGCGGCACCCCTATCATTGCCTCAGCAAGCGGCACGGTGGTAACGGCCACCTACCACAACAGCGTTTTCAGCTATGGCAACTATGTCATTCTGGACCACGGGGATGGCTACCGAACCTTGTATGCCCACATGAGCGCTTTTGCCGTCAAGCAGGGCGATGTGGTGCAGCAGGGCCAAATCATTGGCTATGTGGGGGATACCGGGTATTCTTTCGGCTGCCACTGCCACTTTGAAATGTTTGGTCCCGGCGGGCGATTCAGCGCACAGCTGCTGTTCCCCACTTTATAGCACTGCTTTACATTCTTATAAAATTTTGCAATCCACTTTACCTTTTCCGTTTTTTGTGTTAGAATTTTAAGTAATTTATGGGGACAATGTCGTCCGCCCTTGTTGGCGGCTGCATTGTTCCCTTTTTTACTTATAACGGAGGTGGATGGTATGGACCGCATTGACCGCAAAATCATTGATATTCTGCAAACAAACGCACGCGCCCCGCTGAAAGAAATTGCCGACCGGGTGTTTTTGTCCTCCCCTGCGGTTTCGGCCCGCATTGCCAAACTGGAAAAAGACGGCGTACTGACCGGCTATCAGGCGCAGGTTGCCCCGCTCAAGCTGGGGCAGCTGGTCAAGGCGTTCATCAACCTGGATATGGACCCCAAGCTCAAGCCGGAGTTTTACCCCTACATCCAAAGCTGCGGCAATGTTGTGGAGTGCAACTGCGTGACTGGCGATTACAGCATGCTGATTGAAGTGCTGTTTGGCACCACGCAGGAGTTGGATACCTTTATCAACCATCTGCAGCAGTTTGGCCGTACCCGCACGCAGATCGTGTTTTCCACCCCGGTGGAGCACCGCGGTCTGCCGGTGAGCGAACCGGAGGAAGAACCGGCGGCGGAAATCTGACTGCCTGTTCCCGCCTTTTCCCATCCCTGTCCTGAATATGGGCGGGGATTTTTTTATTTTACCTGTTGACAGCTGTGTATATCGCGTATATACTGTATATATAGCATATGAACAGTTCAGATTGCAAGGAGGAACACGGCATGGAGCTGTATATCTCCAATTCCGGCCAGGAACCCATTTACGCGCAGATCACCCGGCAGATCAAAGCCAAAATTTTGAACGGCGAATTGCAGCAGGGCGATGCACTGCCCAGCATCCGCCTGTTGGCGAAGGAGCTGCGCATCAGCGTGATCACCACCAAGCGCGCGTATGAGGACCTGGAGGCCGATGGTTTTATTACCACCATGCCGGGGCGCGGCAGCTTTGTTGCGCCGCAAAACCCGGCCCTACACCGGGAGGAAAGCTTAAAACAGATGGAAGAGCACCTGCAGCACGCCATTGATGCCGCGCGGCGCGGCGGCATTACCAAAGACGAAGTGCGCGAAACCCTTGACCTTTTGTGGGAGGAATCATGATGGCTGAACCTTTGGCCGCCGCACTGCATGGTGTGGCAAAACATTACCACGGTTTTACCCTTGGCCCGCTGAACCTGGAAATTCCCGCCGGGAGCATTGTTGGCCTGATTGGTGAAAACGGCGCGGGCAAAACCACCCTGCTCAAACTGCTGACCGGTGTAAACCGCCCGGATGCCGGCACCGTGGAGCTGCTGAGCGCCACCCCAGATGATGCCGCCGTGCGCGCGAAAATTGGCGTTGTATTTGAGGATGCCTATTTTTATGAATCGCTGACCCCCGCACAGGTTGGTGCCAGCCTGCGCGGCATATTTGGCCCAGCGTGGGATGCCGGTTATTTCGCCGCTCTGCTGGAGCAGTTCCACCTGCCGCCGAAAAAGAGCATCAAAGAACTCAGCCGCGGCATGCGGATGAAGCTGAACCTTGCCAGCGCTTTGGCCCACCGGCCGGGGCTGCTGGTGCTGGACGAAGCCACCTCCGGGCTGGACCCCGCCGCCCGCAGCGAGATTTTGGATATCCTGCTTGATTTTATCCAGGATGAGCGCCACAGCGTGCTGTTGAGCAGCCACATTACCACCGACCTGGAACAGATCGCCGATACCATTGCCTACCTGCACCACGGGCAGCTGCTGTTTGCCAAAAACAAGGATGACCTGATGGAAGAATACGGCATTCTGCGGTGCAGCCAGCAGGACCTTGACCGCCTGCCGCCGGAGTGGATCGCCGCCACCTGCCGCACCGCCGCCGGCTGCGAAAGCCTGGTACACCCGCGGGTCAGCGTCCTGCGCGCATTGCCCGGTGTGGTATGCGATGCCGCCAGCATTGATGACATTATGCGCCTGACCAGCAAGGAGGGTTAACAATGAAAGGTCTTTTGTGCAAAGACTGGGCCATTTTGGTGAACAGCTACAAGAAAAATTTCCTTATTATGGTTGTGCTTTATCTTGGCATGGCGGTCTGCCTGCATATGAATTACCTGTGCTATGCGCTGGTTGCCGTGTGCGGCGTTTACGCATCCAGCACCATGAATTTTGATGATTTCGCCCACTGGGATACCTATGCCCGCACCCTGCCGGTCACACCGGGGCAGGTTGTTGGCTGCAAGTACCTGCTGGGGCTGCTGTTCACCCTGTTTGGCATCGTTTGCGCCGCGGTGGGGATTTTCCTTGCCGGCCAATACACAGATGTGTTGGAAGCGGCATTCTCGATTCTGCTCATTGCCGCGTTTTCCCTGCTGCTGTTTGCCGTCAACATGCCGTTTTCCTACAAATTCGGCGCGGTGCGTGCCCGCACCTGGGTGTACCTGGTCGCATTCTTTGGTGTTTTCCTCATAATTTTTGCCATGGAGCATCTGCCCTATCTGCAGCGTTCTTCCGTCATTTCCCAGCTGGACGCTTTGGGCAATGCCCTCACCGCGCAGCCGGTGCTTTTGTTGCTGCCCTGCGCGGCCGTGCTGCTGCTCTACCTTGGCAGCTGGGCCTTGAGCGTACAAATTTATCAGCGCAAAGAGTTTTGAGGGAATTCCTGGTTCTTTTGCTCAGCGGTAAAAACGCTGAGTGAAAACACGCCGGAGCAGGCCGGAGCAGCTGAAAACCGGCAATTCGCTATTGACAAACCGGCACCCGTGCGGTAAAATAATTAAGTATTCAATGCGGGTGTCGTACAACGGCTAGTACATCAGCCTTCCAAGCTGGGGACGCGGGTTCGACTCCCTTCACCCGCTCCATATAAAAACAGCGCAGAATCGAAAGATTCTGCGCTGTTTTTCTGCTCAAGTACCCACTTTCTTTTTTACC
>ERZ1032641.233-NODE-233-length-9312-cov-6.137085_pt1 | contig 9312 bp, 7 predicted proteins | sample MGYA00517876_ERZ1032641 | MGnify/ENA primary metagenome ERZ1032641 (study PRJEB33719, sample SAMN04261397) | wastewater metagenome | biome: periurban shantytown; feature: human; material: feces | host: Homo sapiens | place: Peru: Lima | collected 2013-01-18 ...
GCCTCGTCTTTTTTTGCGTCTGCACCGATACCGGGCGGCCTCCGCCTCTCTGCGGGAAACGAGAGCATTGCAATTTGCATAGCATCTGTTATATAATGTGAGGCAGAGAGAAGCAATTGACCGTACCGGCAGCGGTTCGGTGCATGGCGGGCGGGGCTCGCAAGGAGGAGGACTATGAAGAAGCTGATGGCGCTGGTGACGGCGCTGCTATTGATCTGTACGCTGGTGGGCTGCGGCGGTGCGCCGCTGAAAAAGCCGCCGGAGCAGGATACGCTGGCGCTGCTGCGGCAGGAGATCGCGGACAGCGGCAGCCAGTGCGGCGTGGCCTATCTGGGCTATATGCCCGACGGCGGCGACGTATCGGCGTGGCTGGCGGACAACGGCTGGACCCAGACGTTCCCGTTCCTGTCCGACCTGACGGCGGCACAGGTGGTGACGCAGGAGGGCGGCGAGGTATACTGCATCGTCCCGGCGGAGAAGAATGCCCATGTGACGGTGGAGGCTTACGATGCGTTCAACGAGGCTGACCCGCTGGGCGACGTGCTGTACGACAGCGCCGACGGCGCGCCCATCTGCCTGCGGGGCAACGTCAGCGAGATCATGGGCAACCTGCGTGTAACGGTGGAGACGGCAGCGGGACAGGCGGTGTATTTCCCGTCCCTGAGCCTGCGGGACGGCTCGGTGAGCACCCTGACGGAGCAGGGCCGCGTGTACAACTTCACGCCGGGGGCGATCCACAGCGCGCCCCAGATCCGGGAGCTGTACAGCGAGGATTTCGACTATACGGACGGCGTGGGGAACACGGGACACTACACCTACCGCGTGCCGCAGCTGGAGGCGGACACGGAGGGTGCGGCGTCGATCAACGGCGCCATTGAGCGGGAATACGGCCCCTTCGTGGAGGAGGCGCTGGCGTGTAAGGACGGCGGTTACAGCATAAGCTGCCTATATATCGTGTGGGAGACCCACCAGTACGGCGATATTCTGTCGCTGGTGATGTCCTGTGCGTGGGATGGCGACATGAACCAGTACAGCGTATATCTGTACGACACGGCCAGCGGGACGCGGCTGGACACCGCAGAGCTGCTGGCGGAGATGGGCGTGGACGAGACGGCGTTTCTGGACGCGGTGCGTCAGGCGGCGGCGGAGCGGTTCGACGGGAATTACGCCGACTGCACCGGCGACTTTGGCGATTTCCTGGCGGAGCGCCGGGCGTGGACGCTGTCCGACGACAATATCAATATGGATGTAATGGTGGCGTACCCGGACGAGGACGGACAGCTCCATGTGGTGCTGCCCATCGGCTCCATTGCCGGTGCGGACGCCTACGAGGAATGGCTGACGCCGCAGCTGGGCGCAGTCGGATAACGAGAAGCGCAGGAGCCTCTCCCGGAGGGGAGAGACTCCTGCGTGTTTTTTAGGGGGGGACGGATATGCGGAAATGGCTGCGATATACGGCGCTGGCGCTGGCTGCGGCGGTGCTGGTGACGGTGGCGGCGGGGTGTGACATATACCTTGAGCGGCGGGGCGCGGTGACGATGCCGGAATGTGCGCTGCGCAACGGGTATCCGTCGGTGGCGGCCGTTGACGGCGGCGCGCTGCTGTGTGAGTGGGATTATAGAGCGGGGAAGTCGTACCTGAGCCGATTGGATGTGCGGCGGGATCAGGTGACGTTGGCGCGGACGCTTTCTGGCGAGTGGTCGCTGGTGGAGCAGATGTTTGCGGACGGACAGGTGGTTTTGCAGCGCTGGGACGAGGCGGGCTCCTCCTTCCGGTTCCTCAACGCGAAGCTGGAGGATGTGCGGGACTTCGTGCCGGAGGCGGAGGGCGGCAGGCTGTCCCACGACGGTGCGGGCTACTACTATCTGAAGGACACGGCGCTGTACCGGCAGGACACGGTCACCGGCGACGCGCAGCGCATGGCGCTGGATCAGGAGCTGCGGTTCGTTTCACTGGAGGGCATCCATCCGGCGGCGGATCTGCTGCTGCTGTGGTGCCGGATGTCACCGTTCAGCGAGAAACTGGGCATGGCACTGGTGGAGCTGCACGGCGGTACGTGCCTGATGGTGCAGGAAAGGGCGGATATGCTGTGGTTCATGGAGCGGGGGCTGTGCGAGATGTCCTATGACGAGGACGGCGGGCGCGATACCATCCGCTACGACACGGCGGACGGCGGCTGCCGGCAGGCATCGGCGGCGGTGTTCGGCAGCGAGGCGGACAGCGTTTGGGTGGTGAGCGGGTCGCAGTATGCCCTGGCCTCCGACAGACAGGGCGAGACGCTGTTCCGGCTGGGACAGACGCTGGAGCGGTGCGAGGTGACCTCGGTGCTGGCGGAGGCGGGCGTGACAGGGCATCTGTCCACTGTCTGCTGGCTGCCGACGGTGCAGAGGCTGCTGGGTATGCTGTATGATACGGCGCAGGATGCGCTGCGGCTGGTGGTGCTGGATCCGGCGCGGATGACCTTTACCTCGTGTGGCGAGACCACGGAGGCACCGTCCTTCCTGACGGTAGACGAGGACATCACCGGGGCGTACTGGGGTGAGCTGGCTGGGCAGCCGATGCCGGAGGATATGGCGGCGCTGCGGGCCTATGCCGACCGGCTGGAGGGGAAATACGACGTGGACATCCTGCTGTCCGACCAGTGCGCCGGGCCCTGCGCGGCGTCATGGGAGGACATCACCACCACCGATCAGGCGGGGCTGGAGGACGAGGTGGCGGCCATCTATCCGGCGCTGGAGGCGCTGGATCGGACGCTGGCACTGTACCCGGACGGGTTTTTCACCCAGTTCCGCAATGCGCGGGGCGAGGGCGGCGTGCAGTTTCTGCCGGTATCCGCGTTCCATATGTCCTTCGAGGTGATCGGCATGAGCTTCGAGAACGGCGACTGGCACTGTATCGCCTATCAGGTGAGCAACGAGCGGCTGGAGACGCTGCTGTGCCACGAGATCTGGCACGCCATGGAGGATAAGCTGATTTCCGAGAACTGGAACGCCATCGACAGTTGGGCGTGGAGCGCCTGCAACCCGCGGGGGTTCGACTATTACTACGACTATGACGACGCCATGAACGAGGCGGACGGCAGCTGGCTCTATTTCGGCACGGCGGAGGATGTGTATTTCGTGGACGCCTATTCCACCATGAATCCCCGGGAGGACCGGGCGCGGATCATGGAGTACATCATGGGCGCGGAGGATATGGCCGACGCGCTGGCGCAGCACCCGGTCATCCGGCGGAAGCTGGAGATCATGGCGGCGGCGGTGCGCGCCGGATTCGATACCGCCGGCTGGGGCGTCGCCCGGTGGGAGCAGCCCTTGACGGTGCAGGATAGGGCGGCGTGAGCCGGGAATGCCTGTATACGCAAAAAACCGCAGACCCCTTATGGGCTGCGGTTTTTTTGCGCGACACCCTCTTGACAGGTGGTACGGCAAATGATAGTATTAAAGAAACTAAAGTATCAATAAGACGGAAATACCACAAGCGGGCGCAGACGGACGAAACCGGCGTATACCGTGCGTCCGCTTGGCAGGAGGATAAGGAGGCGGTTGTATGCGCAGAACAACGGCGACCACGGACTATTTGAAGGAGTGCATGGGTACGGCGCTGCTGGAGCTGATGGGGGAGAAGCCCCTTGAGAAGATCAGCATCGAGGAGATGACGGCCAAGGCGGATGTGGGGCGCTCCACCTATTTCCGCTATTTCAAGAGCAAGGAGGAGGTGCTGTCCTTCAAGCTGCTGTGCCTGTGGCGGCGGTTTTCCGCAGAGCGGGGCGGCGACGGCATCGCCCGCGTCGATCCGCAGGGTATCCGGACGCTTTTTGAGTTCTGTCTGTCCATCCGACCCATTTGCGAGCTGCTCTACGGTACCGGCCATCAGGAGGTGATCCTGCGGTTCTACTTGCAGGGCGCTGCGCCCGTTATCGCCCAGGCCGACGCCAAGACCTACTATTTCATCCAGTTCATCACCTTCGGCCTGTTCGGGCTGATGAATGCATGGGTACTGGGTGGCTACAAGGAGACGCCGGAGGAGATGGCGCAGATCGTCTGCGCGTGGAAGGACGCCTCACAGGAGGCGTAAGAGGAAAGGAGTGTTCACATGGGAAAGATCATGCGCCGTGTGTTGATCGTCGTCCCTGCCGTGGCCTTGCAGGTGCTGTGGCACGTTCTGCTGGTGAAGTGGCTGGCCCCCTATGCGCCGCTGCTCGTGTCGCTGCTGTCGGTGGCGGCGGTCTTTATGGTGCTGTTCATCGTCATCAAGCGGGATGAGAGTACCTACAAGCTGCTGTGGCTGCTCATCATCCTGACGATGCCGCTGGTGGGCGCGCTGCTGTACCTGTTATTCGGCAATAAGCGGACGGCGAAGCCGCTGAAAAAGCGGCTGCAAAGCGTGGAGAGCAGTGGAGATCCCCATCCGCTCCCTGTGGGCGAGACGCCCTTTGCGGGGGAAAAGCGCATGGAGCAGACCATCCGCTGGCTGGAGAGGAAAACCGGGTATCCCCTGTGTAAGGCCCAGCCGGTGCGGTACTATCCGCTGGGAGACGATATGTTCCCGGATATGCTGCGTGATATGAAAAGCGCCAAGCGCTCCATCTACATCGAGTATTTCATCATCGAGCCGGGGCAGATGTGGGACGCCATGCTGGCGGTGCTGGAGGACAAGCTGCGGCAGGGCGTGGACGTGCGGGTGATGTACGACGATCTGGGCAGCATCTCCTCCTTCAACTTCAGCAACGCCCGGGAGCTGACGCAGAAGGGCATCCCCTGCGTGCCGTTCAATCCCCTCCTCGCCTTGAAGGGAACGGCGAACTACCGCGACCATCGCAAAATGCTCATCGTGGATAACGAGATCGCGTACAGCGGCGGCATCAACCTGTCGGATCGGTATATCAATCTGGAGCATCCCTACGGCCACTGGAAGGACACCGGCTTCCGGCTCACCGGCGAGGGGGTACACAGCTTTACTCATATGTTTTTGACGTTCTGGAACGCCTTCGCCCTGAAGAAGGGGGAGGTGGGTACGCCCATGCCCGCACTGCAAGACAGCGCCGAAGCGCCGCGGGAGACGGATGGGTACGTGCTCAGCTACTACGACTCGCCGCTGGAGCACGACGCCACCAGCAACCAGCTTTTCATCGACCTGCTCTCTCAGAGCACGGACTATGCGTGGTTCTTCACGCCCTATCTCATGCTGGGCGACGATCTGATGGCCGCCATGCTTGCAGCGGCGCGGCGCGGCGTGGATGTGCGGATCATCATGCCCGGCATCCCCGACAAAAAGCTGATCTTCCGGATGTCCCGCAGCTTCTATCAGGTGCTGCTGAACGGCGGCGTCAAGATCTACGAGTACACCCCCGGCTTCGTACACGCCAAGAGCTTTGTGTCCGACGACAGGGTGGCCACCATCGGGACGGTCAATCTGGATTACCGCAGCCTGTTTCTGCACTTTGAGAACAATTCGCTGTTCTATCGCTCCGGCATCGTGGAGAAGATCAAGGAGGACTTCCTTGCCACGCAGGCGCTGTGCAGCGCGGTGCAGCCCTACGACAAGAAGCGCTATTCCCGGCGCTGGGCAGTGGACGGCCTTCTGCGCATCTTTGCGCCGCTGTGCTGAGGAAGCGGGGGACGGAAGTACAGAATCGCTATGAAAAAACTCTTACCAAAAAAATACCGGCGTTTGCTCTGGGCGGGACTGCTGGCGTGCCTCGTCCTGTATGTCCTCGGCAGTCTGCTGGTGCCGCCGCTGATGGGGACGCAGCGGAAAAGCGACAGGCAGATCAAATTGCCCGCCCCCGCCGCCGAGCGGGTGCGCCTTGTGGACGGCAACGAGGAGGCCCTGCTCTGGCGGCTGCGGCTCATCCGCTCGGCGCAGTCGGAGATCGTCCTCTCCACCTTTGATTTCCGCGCCGACGAAAGCGGCTCGGATGTGGTGGCGGCGCTGCTGGACGCGGCGGAGCGGGGCGTGCAGGTGCGGCTTTTGGTGGACGGCATGAACGCGCAGCTGCATTTGCAGGGCAGCGCCGCGTTCCAAGCGCTGGCGGCCCACGAAAACGCCGAGGTCAGGTTTTACAATCCTCTGCGGCTGACCCGGCTCTGGACAGCCAACTACCGCTGCCACGACAAGTACCTCATCATCGACCGCGGCGCCTATCTCTTGGGTGGGCGGAACACCAGCGACCTGTTCCTCGGCAGCGGCGGCACGACGCGGCAGAACATGGACCGCGATGTGGTGGTGTGCGGCAACGGCTCCGGGAGGGGGTCTGTTGCCGCGCTGCTGGACTACTTTGAGGACATCTGGGCGCTGGATACCAACCGGGAGTTCCGGATAAACGGCGAAGCGGGGCGGGTACTGCGCGCCGCTGCCGCGCTCAGGGAGCGGTGGGCGGCTATCACCGGCGCGGGGCGAGTGACGCCCATCGACTGGGATGCGGAGACCATACAGGCTGGCGGCGTGACCGTCCTTCGCGGCGACTGCGCGGCGCGGAACAAGGAGCCGGTGCTGCTGAACACCCTGACGGCGCTGATGCAGGGCGGCCGGGAGCGGATCGTGGTGCAGACCCCCTACATCATCTGCAACCGCGCCATGTATGACGCGCTGGAAAAGGCTGCCGGCGGTGCTGCGCAGGTGCAGATCATCACCAACGCACCCCAGAGCGGTGCCAATCCATGGGGCTGCGCCGACTACCTCAACCAGAAAAAGGCCATTCTGTCCACCGGTGTTTCCGTCTGCGAGTGGCATGGGGAGCGATCCATGCACACCAAGACGATCCTGATCGACGACCGATTCAGCATCGTCGGCTCCTTCAACTGGGATATGCGCAGCGCCTATCTGGACACAGAGCTGATGCTGCTGGTGGACTGTCCGGAGCTGAACGCCGCTCTGCGTGCGGAGACGGACGAGATGGTGCGTCAGGGCAGGCTGCTCCTGCCGGACGGCACCGCCGCGGAGGGCGCGGCGTACACAGCGCCCGAGATGCCGCTGTACAAGAAGTTTTTGCAGCCGGTGCTGCGGGTGGTGATCCGCCCGTTCCGCTATGTGCTGTGACCGGCGGCCGCACAAAAATAAGGGGAGAGACACGGTGGGACAATGTCCCACCGTGTCTCTCCCCTTATTGTGTCCGCAGAAGCGGCCGTCAGCACTCCACCGCCACCTTGATCACGCCGTCCCGCCGGTTCTCAAACAGCGCATAGGCCTCCTCGATGCGGCTGAGGGGGTAGGTGTGGGTGATGAGGGGCAGGGTGTCCAGCTGGCCCTCTGCGATGAGGCGCAGGGTCTCGGCGCAGTTGCAGCCGTCCACGCCGCCGGTCTTGAAGGTCAGGTTCTTGCCGTACATATCCGGCAGCGGCAGGGTCTGCGCCCTGTCGTAGAGCGCCACCACGGTCACGATGGCGTTGGGACGGGCGCACTCCCACGCCAGACGGAAGGTGGCCTCCGCCCCCGCTACCTCCAGCACCACATCTGCGCCGCCGTGGTCGCTGTGGGACTGTACGAAGGCCAGACAGTCCTCCGGAGAGACGGTGAGCACCTCCGGATAGTGGCGGTTGAGGAAGCGGACGCGGCTCTCGTCCTTCTCACACACGATGATGCGTTTGGGCTTCTTCAGCATCACGCACAGCAGGGTACAGATGCCGGTGGGGCCTGCCCCAATGACCAGCACCGTGTCCTCCGGCGTGATCTCGGAGATGCGCGCCGCCCAGAAACCGGTGGCCAGCACATCGCCCACCAGCAGCGCCTGCCGGTCGGTAACGCCGTCGGGGATCTTATTCAAGCCCTGATCGGCAAAGGGGACACGCACATACTCCGCCTGTCCGCCGTCGATGCGGCAGCCCAGCGCCCAGCCGCCATTTTTGTCGGTGCAGTTGTTCACATAGCCCCGCTTGCAGAAAAAGCACTCGCCGCAGAAGGTCTCTACATTCACCGTCACCCGGTCGCCGGGCTGCACATGGGTCACGGCGCTGCCCACGGACTCCACCACGCCCACCATCTCATGGCCTACTGTAATGCCCGGTACGGCCCGGGGAACGCTGCCGTGCTTGATGTGCAGGTCGCTGGAGCAGATGCTGGCCAGCGTTACCTTCACGATGGCGTCCCGCTGGTGGAGCAGCACCGGCTTGGGTTTGTCCGTCAGCGCAAATTCTCCCTCTGCAACATATGTATAAGCCTGCATTGTGTTATCCATCACTTTCTGAAAATTCATTTCGGCGCGGTGCTGTGGCATGGCAGCCCGTCCGCGCTGCTCCTATCCTATCATGGATTCCCGCAAAGCACAAGCGCCGCCGGACAGGTGTGCGCTCCGGCGCTTTCGGAGGCGGGGAGAGAGGTTGACACCGGGGCGGAAAACTGTTACACTGCCTGCATCCCCATCAATTTCGGCGTATGTGACAACTTGGAGGTGGACTATGGATCAGATCCGTATTGTTGCAGATTCCAGCTGTAATATTCTTGCGCTGGACGGCGTAGAGTTCGTCAGCGTTCCCCTTACCATCCGCACCGACACGAAGGAATTCCGCGACGATACCGCCCTCGACGTAAATGAGATGGTCACGGTGCTTCGCAATACGAAGGGCCGTTCTTACAGTGCGTGTCCCAATATCACAGATTGGGAGGAGGCCTTCGGCGACAGCGGCGACGTGCTGGCCTTTACCATCACCAGCAGCCTGTCCGGCAGCTACAACGCGGCCTGCATCGCACGGGATGCCTGTCAGGAGCGGGACCCCTCCCGCCGCATCTATGTGGTGGATTCGCTGTCCGCCGGGCCGGAGATCGGCCTGCTCATCGAAAGGGCGCTGTCCGAGGTGCGCGCCGGCGCGGACTTTGGCGCGGTGTGCCGGGCGGTAAAGGCGTATCATGACCGCACCCACCTGCTTTTCGCGCTGGAATCCATGCACAATCTGGCGCAGAACGGCCGCATCAGCAAGCTGGCGGCGACAATGGCCGGTGTCCTCGGCATCCGCGCCGTGGGACAGGCCAGCGCGGAGGGTACCCTTGAGATGCTGGAGAAGTGCCGGGGTCTGCGGAGAACGCGGGAGTTCATGCTGCACGCCATGGAGGAGCTGGGCTACAAGGGCGGCAGCGTCCGGATCGGGCATTGTCAGAATCCGGCGTTGGCGCTGGAGCTTTGCACGGAGATCCAGCGGAAGTACCCCGGCGCGGACGTAAAGAGCCACGGGCTGCGCGGTCTGTGCAGCTACTACGCCGAGCGCGGCGGGATCATGCTGGGCTTCGAGACGTAAGGACGACATACGAATAAAAGCGGCACCGCTGCCCAGCAGCGGCGCCGCTTTCTGCTTGCAGCGGGCCAAAATAAACAGCGCCGGA
>ERZ1032641.235-NODE-235-length-9277-cov-9.097918_pt1 | contig 9277 bp, 9 predicted proteins | sample MGYA00517876_ERZ1032641 | MGnify/ENA primary metagenome ERZ1032641 (study PRJEB33719, sample SAMN04261397) | wastewater metagenome | biome: periurban shantytown; feature: human; material: feces | host: Homo sapiens | place: Peru: Lima | collected 2013-01-18 ...
AGCCGCCGAAGCGGTGCTTAAGCCGCTAGGCGGGAATTGTGCGGTGTTGCCATAGGGAAAAAATGAAGCAAACCGTATGCTTATAAAGCGAACGCCATTGCATCTCCTGGCGCAAGCCCCCCGTCACTCACTTTTCCACCGCCATTGCGATCTGCTCGCGGGTGATGGGCAGCTCATAAAAGCGTTTGTGGGTGGCGTGGTAGATGGCATCGGCCACGGCGGGCAGCGGGGTGTTGATGACGACCTCACCGATGGACTTTGCGCCAAACGGACCGGTTCCCTCGTAGCTGCTCTCGAAACTTACGTCAATATGTCCAATATCAGTGCGGCAGGGGATCTTGTACTGCATCAGGGAGCTTTCGCGCGGCATGCCGCGGTCATTGTAGGTCACATTCTCGGTCAGCGCCATGCCGATGCCCTGCAAAATGCCGCCCTCGGCCTGCACGCGGGCCAGGTTCGGGTTTACAGGGGTGCCGCAGTCGACCGCGGCCACATAGTTCACCACCTGGGCTTCGCCGGTTTCCAGGTCAACTTCCACTTCGGCGGCGCCAACCATAAACGGCGGGGGCGAAATCTCCGAGCTGTGGGTCACGGTGGCTTCCAGCGCCACCGTGTTGCCGCACTGGGATGCCGTTGCAATGCTGGCCAGCGGCACACGCTGGGTGCCATCCTCGCTCGTCACGGCATCGCCGGTAAACAGCACGGCGGCTTTGTCCAACCCCAGCAGCTGTGCCCCCAGGGTGCAGATCTTATCTTTCAGTTCCAGCGCACACTTTTCCACGGCCTTGCCGGTCACATAGGTTGTGCTGGACGCATAGGAACCGGAATCATAGGGGGAAGAATCGGTATCTGCGCCCAAAACCGCAATGTTTTCCAGCGGGCATTCCAGCACTTCGGCAGCGATCTGCGCCAGGATCGTATCGCAGCCGGTGCCCATATCCGCTGCGCCGATGGAGAGGGTATAGAACCCGTCATCGTTAATTTTCAGCGTGGCACTGCCCACGTCCACATGGTCGATGCCGGAGCCCTGCATGGCCATGCCCATGCCAACAGCACGCACCTTGCCGTTGCCGATCTCGCGCACGGGGTACTTATGGTCCCAATCCATCCTGTCATGCACGGTTTTCAGGCAGCGGTCCAGCGCACAGCTGGTGTTGACCTGGCCATAGTAGGCGGGCATAACATCGCCCTCATGGACAATGTTGCGCTGCCGGAGCTCGAACGGGTCCATCCCCAATTTGTCGGCCAGCTCATTCACAGCGGATTCCACCGCAAACAGACCCTGGGTTGCGCCGTACCCGCGGTACGCACCCGATGACATGTGGTTGGTGTAAACAACATCGCTGACAAAGCGGAACGCTTCGGCTTTGCCGTACAGCGGGATAGACTTGTGGCCCGAAAGCCCCACCGTTGTGGGGCCGTGCTCACCGTAAGCGCCGGTGTTGGAAAGGGTGTGCAGGTCAATGCCCTTGATGATGCCGTCCTTTGTTGCGCCCAGCCGCACGTGCATCTCCATCTCATGGCGCGGGGTTGAAGCCGTCTGGCTTTCAAAGCGGGTATAGATGATCTTGCTGGGCTTCTTCGTTTTCCAGGTAACAAAGGCAGGGTAAACCTCGCACACTGACGTCTGTTTTGCGCCGAACCCGCCGCCGATGCGCGGCTTGGCAACGCGGATCATGGATTTGGGGATGTGCAGGGCGTTTGCCAAAATGCGGCGGCAATGGAACACGATCTGCGTTGAGCTGAGCACATTCAGCCGCCCGTAAGCATCAATGCTGCAATAAGTGCGGAAGGTTTCCATCATGGCCTGCTGGCAGGCGCGGGTGTGGTAGGTGTGGTCAATGACCACATCGCACCCAGCCAACACCGCCTCAATATCACCCTCGCCGGATTCATCGTGGGCGCAGAGGTTGCGGTTCTTGTCAGCTCCGATGCCGGGAACAAGGGCTTCCCAGTTATCCTCCGGGTGCACAAGAATAGGGTTATCGAGCGCTGTGTGGAAATCCAGCACCGCGGGCAGAACTTCATATTCCACCTGAATCAGCTTCATCGCCTTATCGACGCATGTTTCGTCTTTGCCCGCAAGGATTGCAACAACATCCCCGGCAAAGCGGACATGGCGGTCGATCACAAGGCGGTCGTAAGGGCTCATTTCGGGGTAGGTCTGGCCCGCCTGGGTGTAGCGGCGGGCGTTCTGGTCCACATCTTTCCAGGTGTAAATTACCTCCATGCCGGGCACAAGCATGGCGCGGGAGGTATCAATATTTTTGACGATCGCATTGGCGTGGGGGGAGCGCAGCAGCTTGACGATGAGACAGTCCTGCGGGATAACATCATCCATGTACACAGGCTGGCCGGTTACAAGCTGCATGGCGTCCTTCTTGCGCACAGGCTGGTTCACAGTTTTCATTGGGCAGCCTCCTTTGATTTTTTCCACGCCAAAAAGTTCTGAATCCCGCGCAGCTGGCCTTCGTACCCGGAGCAGCGGCAAAGGTTGCCCGCAAGGTATTCCTTGATCTCCTCCTCATTGGGGTCGGGTTTTTCGCGGAAAAGGGCCAGCGCATTCATGATAAAGCCGGGGTTGCAGAAGCCGCACTGCTCGGCCCCCTGGTCAGCGATGAACGCGCCGAACTCAGCGGCTTCCTCCTGCAGGCCCTCCAGCGTGGTAACGCTGCGGCCATCCACCCGCGCCGCCAGTACAGAGCAGGAAAGCACCGGCTTTTCGTCCAAAAACACGGTGCACAGCCCGCAGTTGGCGGTTTCGCACCCGCGCTTGACGCTTTTGCAGCCTAAAGAGCGCACCAGATCAATCAGCAGGGTATCGGGGGCAATCTCAGCAGCTGTTTTTTTATGGTTCAACGTAAAATGAATTTGCATCAGAGCACCTCCAGGTTCCCCAGTGCCTGTACGGCACGCTTGACAAGCACCCCCACCAAATGGGTGCGGTAGGCGGCACTGCCGCGCAGGTTGCTGCCGGTGGGCACCGCAGCCTGTACGGCGGCAGGCAGCTCATCCGGGGCGGCCGTGGGGCAGACAAGCATGGCTTTCATGGGGCGTGCACCGATGGCAAAGCGGTAGGCTCCATCCGCCGTGCGTGCAGCAGCGCAGGTCAAAATCGGGAAGTCCGTCTGGGTGGCCCGCACAGACTGGTAATGCACGGCAAGCCCCGGCGTCTTTTTTATGTAAACATGGGTCAAAATATCACGGTCATAGGGCAAGGCGGCAAACTGTGCAATGGGCATCCGGCCTGCTTTGTACAGCTCCACATCGCAGTCCAGCGCCAGCAGCAGCGTTAATACGTCTGAAAAGCCAAACCGCCCGTACACGCTGCCGCCCACGGTGGCGCAGTTGCGGAACTGCACCCCCACAATATGGCGCACGGCCTCCCGCATGGCGCCGTTGGTGGCCGCGTTCAGCGCGGCGTGGGTTTCCAGGCTGCGCAGCGTTGCCATGGCGCCAATGGCAAATTCGGTATCGGTTTCTTCAATGGTATCCAACCCCAGCGCAGATAGGTCAATGGCTGTGCCAACGCTGATTTTTTCCATTTTCAGCCACAGCATCCCTCCCAGCACCCGGTTCGGGCGCTTCTGGTTCAGCTGCCATGCTTCTTCCAGTGTGGCGGGGCGGGCATATTCTCGAATCGTTATCATAGAATGCTCTCCGTTTTTGGGTAAAATCATACTTTTGCGTAGTACCACTTTTATTTTACCACAAATTCTGCTATAATTCCGTTGTTGTTTGAAAAACACAACGGAATATTGGTTTTAGAAGGAAGTAAGAAACATGAAAATGACCAAAATTACCGCCCTGCTGCTGGCCGCCGCTATGGCACTGACAGCCTGCGGCAGCACCGCTGCTGCCAGCAGTACCGCAGCCAGCGAGGCTGCTTCCGCAGAGGCTACCGCAGCCCCGGAAGCCACTGCTGCACCGGAAGAACCTGCCGCCGAAACGGCGGTTACTTACCCGCTGACCGTTACCGACCAGCTGGGCCGCGAAGTTACCATTGAGGAAGAACCCAAAACCCTTGCCAGCGGCTACTACATTTCCACCAGCCTGCTGATTGCGCTGGGCGTGCAGAACGAGCTGGTTGGCGTGGAAGCCAAAGCCGACAAACGCAACATCTACAGCCTGTCCGCCCCGGAGATCCAGTCCCTGCCCAGCATTGGCACCGCCAAAGAGTTTGACCTGGAAGGCTGCGCTGCGCTGGCCCCGGATCTTGTCATCGTGCCCGCCAAGCTCAAGGATTCCATCCCCCAGATGGAGGAAATGGGCCTGACCGTGCTGGCTGTTAAGCCGGAAAACCAGGCCGGCCTGTTCGGCGCGATCGAGCTGCTGGCACAGGCAACCAACACCACCGCCCGCGGCGAGGAGCTGGAAATGGCCATTGACAGCAACCTGGCCGCCCTGGCCGAAGCCGTTGCCGGCACCGATGCCCCCAGCGTTTACCTGGCAGGCAACAGCTCCGTGTTGGAAACCGCAGGCCCCGCCATGTATCAGAACACGATGATCGAAAACGCCAACGGCACAAACGCCGCCGCCAGCGTGGAAGATACCTACTGGGCCGAAGTTTCCTATGAGCAGATCCTGGATTGGAACCCCGATTACATCATTCTGGCATCCGATGCTGAATATGACGTTGATTCTGTTCTGAACGATGCCGCTTTGGCCGACTGCACCGCCGTCAAGGAGGGCCATGTTTACCAGCTGCCCCACGCCGTGGAGGCTGTGGATTCCCCCGTACCGGCCAGCTTCCTTGGCAGTGTTTACCTTGCCAGCGTGCTGCACCCGGAGCAGGTGACCGAGGAGTATTACCACGCTGCTGCCGATGAATTCTATGGTAGCTTCTATGGCTTTACCCCCGAATCTTATGAATAATAACCGCAAACGCACGGCGCTGTGCCTTCTTGGCGCAGCGCTCTGCGTTTTTATGGCCTTTGGTGCGGCACTTTATTTCGGCCGTTATCCCATAACCCTGCAGGCACTGCTGGCGGGGGACGCTATGGCAGTGCGCACCTTTACGGTACTGCGCCTGCCCCGTGCCGTGATGGCGCTGGCGGGCGGGTTCGGTCTTGGCGTGGCGGGCTTTGTGTACCAGACTGTTTTCCGCAATCCACTGGCAAGCCCGGATATCATTGGGGTATCGTCGGGGGCCAGCGTTGGCGCGGCATTTGCCATCTTGTTTGTCTCTTCGGGCACGCTGGGCACCACGGTATGCGCCTTTACGGGCGGGCTGGCAGCGGTGTTTCTCTCGCTTGGCTTGGCGGCCGCCGCGCCGGGACGCAGCAAGATGAACCTGGTGCTGGCGGGCATTGCTGTACACGCGCTGGCGCAAACTCTTTTGATGCTGCTAAAGCTGACCGCTGACCCGGAAAAAGAGCTGGCCAGCATTGAATATTGGATCATGGGCAGCCTGGCGGGGGTAACGCAAAGCCGGGTGTGGTTCCCCATTCCAATGATTTTTTCCTGCTGCGCCGTAATTTTTGCCTTGCACCGTCAGGCGATGCTTTTATCCGTGGAAGAGGATGAAGCGCGGCTGCTGGGTGTTCCGGTGGGGCGGATGCGTTTTCTGCTGCTGACATTGGCAACGCTGGTGGTGGCCACAGTTGTCAGCGTGACTGGGCTGATTAGCTTTGTCGGGCTTCTGGCCCCCCACTGTGCGCGGCTGCTGGCGGGGCACAACCGCCGCTCCACCAGCCTGCTCAGCGGGCTGGTGGGCAGCACGCTGCTGCTGGCGGCGGATACCATTGCCAAAACGGTGGCGGCAACCGAACTGCCGGTCAGTATCTTCACCTCGCTGCTGGGGGTTCCGTTTTTGCTCTACCTTATTATAAAGCCGGGGAGGGAGACGCGGTAATGTTCACTGTGGAGAATCTGGCCGTCCATCTTGGCGATAAGAACATCCTGCAAAATGTTCATTTTACGATAGATACCCCCGGCCAGCTGGTGGGAATATTGGGGGCGAACGGCAGCGGAAAAACCACCCTGCTGCGCGCAGTGGCCGGGCTTTTGCCCCATACGGGGGGCTGCCTGATGGATGGTGTGCCGCTGGAAAGCCTTTCTACCAGGTGTCTGGCACAAACGGTCAGTTACATCCCGCAGCAAAGCGGAATTTCGGTGTCCATGTCTGCACGGGAAGTTGTGCTGATGGGCTGCAACCCCCGCCTTGGCGTGCTGCAAAGCCCCACCGCTGCCATGTGTGCGGCAGCGGTAGAAGCCCTGCGCACGGTAGGCCTGGCGGATAAAGCCGAGCAGGACTACCTGACGCTGAGCGGCGGCGAACGCCAGCTCTGTATTCTGGCACGTACCTTTGTGGAGGATGCGCCTTTGCTGCTACTGGATGAACCGGACAGCGCCCTGGACCTTGCCAACCGCAGCCATATGGCGGCGCTGCTGGCAGAATTTGTGCATGCAAGCGGCAAAACAGCGCTGATCTGCCTGCATGACCCCATGCTGATGCTGGACTGGTGCGATACGCTGATCGTGCTGCAAAACGGGCAGGTTGGAGCCATGCTGTACCCCAGAACCGACCCGGTTGAAGCGCTGCAATCCGCGCTGGCAGCAGTATACGGCCCGCTGGAACTGGTGCCCGTGACCGACCGCACGGGCCGGGTGCGGCTGGCGCTGCTGCCGTTGTGAGGAAAGAAAAATGAAACCGAAGATTCATGTGATGCTCTGCGATGATATCGGCGAGCGCTTTTTTGGCGAAGGCCCCTGCCGCCTGCTGCACCGGATTGAAGAGACCGGCTCACTGCGGGCGGCGGCACAGGCCATGGGGCTTTCTTACTCCAAAGCGCTGCGCATGGTCAAGCGGGCGGAAAAAGAATTGGGCTTTGCGCTGACCCGCAAAACCATTGGCGGGCGCGGCGGCGGGGGCAGCACCCTGACGGATGAAGCCCGCAATTTTATGGAAAGGTATGAGGCTTACCGTGATGCCTGTGTACAGACTGACCGCGAGCTCTATGATAAGTTCTTTCCGGGTGAGCGGTAAGCGCCACCTGCTGTTGACCGGCGGGCGCGGTACGGGAAAAACCACCCTGCTGCGTGCGCTGGTGCCATTGCTTTGCCCCGGGGCACAGGAAATTACCACAGCAGCGTACCCTGCGGACCGTGTGGAAATTCGAGAAAGTGTGGGCGGAAAAATAGCGGTGATCGGCCGCTTTGACCCGGCACTGCCCCCAGGCGAAAACCGGATGCGCCCCGTGGCGGACGGCTTTTTGCTGCTGGGAGTACCCGCCCTGCACCGCATGGCGGCAGGGGAGAGCGAATGGGCGGTGCTGGATGAACTCGGTTACCTGGAAAATAGCTGCCCCGAATTCCGGCAGGCAGTGGAAGCGCTGCTGGATGCAAAGCGCGTTCTCGCTATTGTGCGTAAGCAGGATACCCCATTTTTAACCGCACTGTGCGCCCGGCAGGATGCCTTTGTGGTGGATTTGGACGATCCCGCGCCCGCTCTCGGCTGCGTGGTCATGGCGTCCGGGCTGGGGCGGCGGTTCGGCGGAAACAAGCTGATGGCGGATTTTTGCGGTGCACCGCTGATCGCCAATGCGCTGGCTCTAGCCGCCCTGCCGCTGCTGGCCTGCCGCATTGTCGTGACCCGCTCGGAAGAGGTTGAGGTGCTCTGCAACGCGCAGGGCGTCCCCGTTCTGCGCCACGCGCAGCCCTACCGCAGCGATACGGTCCGGCTGGGGCTGGCGGCATTGCTGGGAAAAGAGCCCGCTTTGCGCGGCTGCCTGTTTCTGCCGGGGGACCAGCCGCTGCTCACGCAGCAAAGTGTGGAAGCACTGGCGCTGGCAGCGGCCCCCGATGCCATTGTGCGGCTGTGCGCTGCCGATGGCACCCCCGGCAGCCCAGTGCTGTTCGGCGCGGATTATTTTTCGGAGCTGCTTCACCTGCCGGATGGCCGCGGCGGCAATGCCGTTGCGCGGGCCCACCCCGGTTCCGTCCGCCTTGTGTCCGCCCGGAACGATGCCGAACTGAGGGATGTGGATACGCGGGAGGACCTGAACCAGCTGCGTCAGCTGACAAACAGATAAAAATACCGTGCAGTTCAAAGCTGCACGGTATTTTTTATTTCATCACCTATTATATGATTGTAAACTGGCAGGCCCGCATGGCATCCAGCGCGATCTGGTGGCTCTGGGGCGTTACCCCGGCGCAGCAGTCCGACAAAACTTCGATCTCTGTTTCCGGGAAAGCTGCACGCAGTACCATGGCGTTGCTAATCACGCAGATATCGGTGCAGTAGCCATAAATAACAATTTTTTCAATATCTTCAACAGCCTTGTTGTGTGCCATCAGTTCATCCAGAATCTCACTGGGCAGCATATAACTGCCGAACGTGGGTTTGTCCACAATGTGGCACACTTCCGGCTCGGTGTCCGCCATGACGTTTTCCAGTTCGGGCGCAAAATTCCAGCCATCCTCACCCTCAATGCAGTGCTCGATCGGCAGGCTGCGGCCCTCCCGCGTGGTCAGGTAGTTGTCCTGGTGGGTATCACGGGTAAAGAACATCCAGTGCCCGGCCTGTGCGTGTGCCCGCGCGGTCTCTGCCAGGTGCGCCACATTGGCCTGCGCCTGTGTGTTGGCCAGTGCCCCGGTAATAAAATCTTTCTGCACATCAATCACAAGATCAAGGGTGATTTTTTCGTCATTCATAGCATTTGCTCCCTGTCCACAATATTTTCTCCAAGGTGTCTTTACACCTTAGTATACCGCATTTCTTTGCCGCCGTAAAGATTTTCGTTCTTGTTAAAGCAGCAGAATGATACGGCAAAACGGGAACCGACAGGTGAGCGCTGCATGATCTCTGATACATCGTCCGCGTTGTCCAGCCGCCCACTGCATCCACTGCAGGGTCCATCAAAAGCATAATGCTGATGGTGACGAAGCCAGCGCAGCCTGTGCAGCGGCGCACGCCAGCTTTTCTGGCGGCATTCTGGCAGACGGCATTGACCTGCGCGATATGAACCGGAAACGCAAAGCCAGATTGACGCCACAAAAGTAATGATCCAGCAGACTTCCGATCGTATTGTACAGTATCAAAATGAGATGAAAATCTTGATACTGTATTGTTCTGCCTCTCCTCTATATTTCGCTAAACCGGGCTTTAGCGAAATTACGTGTTTGGCTTAAACATTCTGCCCATCGCCCCATTCCTATCCCTAAATCTCCTTGAATCACTTAAAGATTCTCCCTGCACCATGTGCGGCAATGCTTTCAGGCTGCTTATGGCAATACCGCATAATTCTAAGTGCCGATACGGCGAGCGAGGTGCGGC
>ERZ1032641.238-NODE-238-length-9171-cov-9.111452_pt1 | contig 9171 bp, 9 predicted proteins | sample MGYA00517876_ERZ1032641 | MGnify/ENA primary metagenome ERZ1032641 (study PRJEB33719, sample SAMN04261397) | wastewater metagenome | biome: periurban shantytown; feature: human; material: feces | host: Homo sapiens | place: Peru: Lima | collected 2013-01-18 ...
GCATCATTTCACTGTCCGAAGGGCAATATCACTCGCTGTCCGGCGAATATAACTGAGGCGCACTTCCTTGCGGAGTGCGCCTCTCGGCGCGGTAGACGCTCGGGGAGCAGCCCTCGCTGGCGGCAAACACGCGCGAGAAATAGAGCGCGTCCGGGTAGCCGACGGACCACGCGATCTCGGAGATATGCATCGTCGTGCCGCGCAGCAGGGTGCGCGCCGTTTTCAGCCGGGTCTCCCGCAGCAGGGCGGTGGGGGAGCGGCCGAAGCGCTGCATGAAGCCGCGGTAGAGCCAGCTGCGGCTCACCCCGGCAAAGGCGGCGATGTCGTCGACGGTGATGGGCTCGGCGTAGTTGTTCTCGATATAGGCCGCCGCGCGGTCGATGACGTCTCCGCGGTCCTCTGGGCCTTCCCGTCCCTCGATGAGCTTGCCGAGCAGCAGGTAGGCATAGCCCAGCATCTGCGTCCGGCTCCACGCGGACTGGCCGCGCGCCTCGTAGATCGCGGTGATGTAGCGCTGGAACGTCCGCCCAAAGTCGATGTGCAGCACGGGCGCGTCCGGGCGCAGGTCCGTGCGCGCCAGCAGGGCGGCGGCATCCGGCCCGCTGAAGCCGAGCCAGTAGTATTCCCACGGCGATTCCGCGTCTGCCTCGTAGCTCACCACGACGTTCGGCCAGACGAGAAAGACCTCGCCCGCGCGCACGGGGAAGGCCCGGCCGGCCGCCGTGAACGTCCCGCGGCCGGAGACAACGTAGTGGATGAGATAATGATCCCGCACGCCCGCGCCCCAGCGGTAGCCGGGTGTGCATTGCTGAAACCCGACATTTTTTACCGACAACGGCAGAACGGCGCCGTCGGATTTATAGGAATTCTTGAAGTAAACTGCCATGATACCCGCCTCCTGTACCAGAATACCACAAAAGGCAACAAATTTCCATATCAGCGCTTGAAAATTCCATTGCATCCGCAACATATTTCCCTAAAATAAAGATATCGGTAATTAAAAGCGAACAAAAAGAAATCACAGAAAGGTGCGTCATTCCGATGTACGAATCTCTCAAGAAGCGATTTACAGATCAGTTTGGCACGAAGCCCGGCTTCGTATTCTCCGCACCCGGCCGCACGGAGATCGGCGGCAACCACACGGACCATCAGCACGGCTGCGTGCTGGCGGGCGCCGTGAACCTCGACACCGTGGCGGCCGTCGCCCGCAGCGAGCGCGGCGCGATCCGCGTGCTGTCCGAGGGCTATCCCCTCTGCGAGGTCTCCCTGTCAGAGCTGGAGGCCGTCCCCGCCGAGGCGGGCACGACGAAGGCCCTCATCCGCGGCATTGCCGCGCGGTTCGCCGCGCTGGGCCATGCGCCCGTGGCCTTTGACGCCTATGTGACCTCCACGGTGCTGCCGGGCAGCGGCCTGTCGTCCTCGGCGGCGTTCGAGGTTCTCATCGGTGTGATCCTGAACCACCTCGGCAGCTGCGGACTGACGGCTCCGGAGATCGCGCAGGTCGGCCAGTATGCCGAAAACGTCTACTTCGGCAAGCCCTGCGGCCTGATGGACCAGACGGCCTCCGCCGTCGGCAACATCATCGGCATCGATTTTGCCGATCCGGCCCATCCGAAGATCCAGCCCGTCGCCTTTGACTTCGCGTCCTGCGGCTACAGCCTGTGCATCATCGATTCCGGCGCGAGCCACAGCGACCTGACGGACTGCTACGCCGCCATCACGAACGAGCTGAAGGCCGTGTGCAGCGTGTTCGGCAAGGAGGCCCTGCGCGATGTGCCGGAGGACGAGTTCTACGCCCGCCTCGGCGAGGTGCGGCAGGCGGCAGGGGACCGCGCCGTGCTGCGCGCGATCCATGTCTATGAGGACAACAAGCGCGTTCGTCTGCAGCTGCGTGCACTCGAAAACGACAATTTCGCCGCCTTCCTTGAGTACGTCAAGGAATCCGGCGATTCGTCGTGGATGTATCTGCAGAATGTGATCCCCGAGGGCCGCACGGCCCGTCAGGAGGTCGCGTTCGCGCTGGCGCTGGCCAAGCACCTGCTGGGCGGCCACGGTGCATGCCGCGTGCACGGCGGCGGTTTTGCAGGCACCATTCAGGCCTTCGTGCCGAATGAGCAGCTCGAGGAATTCCGCAGCGGCATCGAGGCTGTCCTGGGCGAGGGCAGCTGCCATGTGCTGTCCATCCGCCCGGAGGGCGGCATTCTGGCGGAGGTGTGCAGCCATGATTGACGCCTGCATCGCCGGCCTGCTCCGCTATGCGGAGGATACCGGCCTCATCGAGGCGGACGACCGCCTCTGGGCGCGCAACCGTCTGCTTGAGGCCCTGCAGCTCGACGGCTGCGACCCAAACTGCGCCCCGGCGGAGCTGCCGCTGGCGGACCTGCTCCGCGAACTGACGGAGGACGCCGTCTCCCGCGGCGCTGCACAGGATAATTCCGTGGCGCGCGACCTGTTTGATACGAAGCTGATGGGCGTGCTGACGCCTGCGCCGCACGAGGTGCGGGCCAAATTCCACAGCCTGTATGCCGTTTCGCCGGAGCAGGCGACGGACTGGTTCTACGCCTTCAGCCAGAACACGAATTATATCCGCCGCGACCGTATCGCGCGCGATCAGAAGTGGGTCTACGAGAGCGCCTACGGTCCGCTGGACATCACGATCAACCTCTCCAAGCCGGAGAAGGACCCGCGCGCCATTGCGGCTGCCAAGCTCGCGCCGCAGTCCGGCTATCCCAAGTGCGCTCTCTGCGCCGAAAACGAGGGCTATGCCGGACGGATGAACCACCCGGCCCGCCAGAATCACCGTGTCATTCCCGTGACGATCAACGGCAGCGGCTGGTATCTGCAGTATTCGCCGTATGTTTATTATAACGAGCACTGCATCGTCTTCAACGGCACGCATACGCCGATGAAGATCGACCGCGCGGCCTTCCGCAAGCTGCTGGACTTCGTCGGCCAGTTCCCGCACTACTTTGTCGGCTCGAACGCCGACCTGCCCATCGTCGGCGGCTCCATCCTGAGCCACGACCATTTCCAGGGCGGGCACTACACATTTGCCATGGAGCGCGCGCCTGTCGAGGAGCCTGTCCGCTTCCGCGGCTTTGACGATATCCGCGCAGGCATCGTCAAATGGCCGATGTCCGTTCTGCGCCTGACCGGCCCGGACAGCGACCGCCTTGTGGAGCTGGCCGACCGTATCCTGCGCGCATGGCGCGGCTACACGGACGAGAGCGCCTTCGTTTTTGCCGAGACGGACGGCGAGCCGCACAACACCATCACACCCATTGCCCGCCGCCGCGGCGTAGACTATGAGCTGGACCTCGTCCTGCGCAACAACATCACAACGCCGGAGCATCCGCTCGGCGTGTTCCACCCGCATGCGGCCCTGCACCATATCAAAAAAGAGAACATCGGCCTCATTGAGGTCATGGGCCTTGCCGTTCTGCCCGCCCGCCTGAAGGGCGAGCTGGCCGCACTGGAGCAGGCCATCCTGTCCGGCGCGGACATCCGCGCAGACGAGACCCTCGGCAAGCATGCTGACTGGGTCGAAGAGCTGAAAACGCGTTACACGTTCACGCCGGAAAACACGGCGGACATCCTGCGCCGGGAGGTCGGCGCGGTGTTTGCGCAGGTGCTGGAAGACGCGGGCGTCTTCAAACGAAATGAAACCGGGCGGGCGGCATTCCGCCGCTTCCTCGGCACTGCAGATCAGGAGGGATCGTTATGAAAATTCTGGTAACCGGCGGCGCGGGCTTCATCGGCAGCCACACCTGCGTCGAGCTGCTTGAGGCGGGCCACGACGTCGTCATTCTGGACGACCTGTCCAATGCGTCCGGTACGGTCATCGACAAGATCGAGACCATCACGGGCAAGCGCCCCGCGTTCTATCAGGCAGATGCGAAGGACCGCGCCGTCCTGCATGAGATCTTCACGGCGCACCGCATCGATGCCGTCGTGCATTTTGCGGGCTTCAAGGCGGTCGGCGAGAGCTGCCATATCCCGCTGGCCTATTACCGCAACAATTTGGATTCCACGCTGGCCCTGCTCGAGGAAATGGCGCAGGCGGGCTGCACGCGCTTCGTGTTCTCGTCCTCCGCGACGGTCTATGGCCCGGACAACGCCATCCCCTATGTCGAGACGATGCCCACCTATGTCGCAACGAACCCCTACGGCTGGACGAAGGTCATGATCGAGCAGATCCTGCGCGACTACTGCACCGCAACGCCGGGCTTCACGGCCGTGCTGCTGCGCTACTTCAACCCCATCGGCGGCCATCCCTCAGGCCTGCTCGGCGACGATCCGAACGGCATTCCGAACAATCTCATGCCCTATATCGCCCGCGTGGCGGCCGGTCAGCTGGACAAGCTGACGATCTTCGGCGACGACTATCCCACGCCGGACGGCACCTGCCGCCGCGACTATCTGCATGTCGTCGATCTGGCCAAGGGCCATCTCAAGGCCATCGACTATGCCATGGAGCACACGGGCGCGGAGGCCTTCAATCTGGGCACCGGCCATGCCGTGAGCGTGCTGGAGCTGGTGAACACGTTTATGGAGGCCACCGGCGTGAACGTGCCCTATGTCATCGGCCCGCGCCGTGAGGGCGACCTGCCCCAGATGTGGGCGGACACGCACAAGGCGGAGACCATCCTTGGATGGAAGGCCGAGAAGACCGTGGCCGATATGTGCCGCGACAGCTGGAACTTCGTCTGCAGCGTGAAGAAGCAGTAATGTCCGGTCAGGAATCGGAATAACAAAACAGCCGTCTCATTACGAGATGGCTGTTTTTGCTGTCTGCATCTCGTCGATCCCGGCGGCGCAGTCGTGCGGGATCGGCTTCCAGTCCACATGGGAGAACAGCGCGATGACCGTGCTGATGCGGCCGATGACGTCGAACAGCGGGAACGTCACGGCAAACCAGAGCTTCCGGTACCATGGCAGGGCGGGCATATGCTGCCGCTCCGTCAGAAAGACATAGAGCGCGATGACCGCGTTCCGCAGCCAGCGCTTTCCGAAGCCGGCGGCCCATGCCAGCAGCGCCGCGCCGACCACGCCGAAGCTCTCCTTTGTGAACAGCCATAGCGCAAGGGCGCACAGCAGCCGGGCGGCGTAGGTGAAGATGCTCCACAGCGCGCGGGGGCAGACGAGCAGGAACATGTCGTAGGACATGAAGGCCGTCGGGGCGTCGTGCGACGTGAACACATGCTTCCACAGCGGCCAGCCCGTCTCGGCAAAGGCCTGCAGGTGACCCTTGGCCCAGCGGATGCGCTGGCGCAGGGCGATGCGCAGGGAGACGGGCTGCTCGTCATAGAACACGGCTGCATCGCAGTAGGAGATGGGATAGCCTGCAGCGACGGCGTCGGCCGTAAAGGCGCGGTCCTCCGTCAGCGAGGTGTAGTGCCAGCCGTTTTTGACCAGCTCAGAGGCAAACAGGAAGCCGGTACCCTGAATGCGCGTGGCCAGCCCGAACACGGAGCGCGCGCGGTGTTCCATGCGCACGGTTCGCAGCCAGTGCAGGGCATAGGATGCAGAGATCCAGTTGTCGCCGAAATTCTTGCTGGCGCGGCAGGACGTTACGATGCGCTCGCCTGCGTCAAAGGCCTCATTCATGCGCGAGACATAGTCGCGGTTGAGCAGGTTGTCTGCGTCAAATACAAAATAGCCCTCAAAGGCATCCGTTCCGTAGTCCCGCGCGATGCAGGAGAACAGATATTCCAGCGCGTAGCCCTTTGTGCGGTGGTCCGGGTCGCAGCGCTCATAGCAGACCGCGCCGCCGCTGCGCGCCGCCTGCGCCGTCCCGTCCGTGCAGTTGTCGGCCACGACAAAGACCGTGAGCAGCTCCGACGGGTAGTCCTGCAGGCGGATGCTCTCGAGCAGACGGCCGATGACGGCCTCCTCGTTGCGCGCCGCAATGACGATGGCATAACGATGTCGACGCTTTGCAGGGGCGAAATGCCGTGTGGCGAACAGACCGACGATGGCGTAGACGGTATAATAGCAGCTCATCGCGCCGAGCAGGGCGCCGATGGCGGCAAAAATTTTGGGCAGCAGATGCAGCATAGGCGGCACTTCCTCTTTCGAACTCAAAATGCACGCCTGATTATAGCACAGAAGGCCGAAAAAGGAAATGCCGCCCGGATTAAGATTTTATGAACGTTAGATGTGTTGACGCAGTGCCGCAAGAGCCTTTTTCTCGATGCGGGAGATCTGCACCTGCGAAACGCCGAGAATTTTGGCCGTTTTGTCCTGCGTCAGGCCGTGAAAATAGCGCAGGCGGATGACCATCTGCTCGCGGTCGGTGAGCTGGGCGATCGCCTCGCGCAGTGCAATGCGTTCCAATATTTTCTCCTCCATTTCTCCCTCGGTCAGGACGTCCTCCAGCGCAAAGCCGTCCTCGCCGGAGCGCCGCTGCAGGGACTCCGTCGCGCAGGTGGCTGTCTCGGCTACGGCGATGTCCTCCGGCTGCAGGGCCGTGGCCTCGCTCAGCTCTGCCAGCGTTGGCTCGCGGCCGAGCGTGCCGGTCAGCCGCTGACGCGCGGTGCGGATGAGGGCGGCGCGTTCCTTCAGGCTGCGGCTGACCTTGATGGTGCCGTCGTCCCGCAGAAAGCGGCGGATCTCGCCCGCGATCTTCGGCACGGCATAGGTGGAAAACTGCGTGCCGTAGCTCAGGTCGAACCCGGCCACGGCCTTGAGAAAGCCGAGGCAGCCGAGCTGATACAGGTCGTCCGGGTCGACGCCGCGCCCGAAAAATCGCCGCGCGACGGACCAAACGAGGCCGGAATTCGCCTGGATCAGCGCCTCTCCCGCCTCGCGGTCTCCGTCGCGGGCGCGGATGAGCAGCTCCTCCTGATTCATTTTTTTCCACCCCGGCGTACAATCCGGCGCTTCATATGGACGGTCGTACCCTTGCCGGGCACGGAGCTGATGCGGAACTCGGTCATAAAGCTCTCCATGATGGTAATGCCCATGCCGGAGCGCTCCTCTCCACCGGTCGTGAACATGGGACGGCAGGCCTGCTCAAGGTCCGCGATGCCGCAGCCGCGGTCCTTGACCATAATGTCCAGCACATTGTCCGGCAGCAGCCGCGCCCGCAGGATGACCGGCCCGATCGTCTCGGGGTAGGCGTGGACAATGCAGTTCGTCACGGCCTCGGACACGGCCGTCTTGATGTCGCCCAGCTCGTCGAGCGTCGGGTCGAGCTGCGCGGCAAAGCAGGCAATGGCAGAGCGCGCAAAGGCCTCATTGGCCGAGCGGCTGGGAAATTCCAGATTCATGTAGTTTTCGCTCTTCATCGGTTGCATTCCTCCCTGATCTCCGTGATTTTTTCGATGCCCGCCGCGCGCAGCACCTTATAGGGCTGGGGCGGGATGTTCTGCAGCAGCAGGCGGCCCTGCAGCGTGTTCATGCGGCGCAGCGTATGGATGACCACGGCGATCCCGCTGGAATCCATGAATGTCACATCGCGGAAGTCCAGAATGCAGCGAAGGGGAAGGTAGAGATCGATCTTGGCTGACAGCGCCTGCATGATTTCCCGGGCGGCATGGTGGTCGATCTCGCCCCGCAGAGCGATCGTCAGCTGCCTGTCCTGCACATAGCTCGTCAGATTCATTGGTATGGTTCGCCTCCAGCAAAAAAATAACGCACACGGAACCCGTGTGCGTTTAGTATAAAGCACTGCCCGCGCGCCGTTTGTCGAAGCGGATGCGCGGGCGGTAATTTTATCAGGAAACAAACCAGTAGTTGCGCGCCGTGTGTACGGCCTGCAGGGAGTCGTCACGGTAATTTGGCTCGAGACCCTCGACCAGCAGGTCGACGGTCTCGACCTCCGGCAGGGCGCTCAGCGAAGCGACGATCTCGCGTACGGCCATGCGCTCCTGCTCGGCCGTGCGGCAGCCTTCGAGAAATTCGGCTGTTAGGTCGAGCGTGCATACGCCGCCTGCCAGCTTGAGGGACAGAATTTTCGTGCCCTGCGGGATGGAGTTTTCCAGCCCGTTTTCGCCCTCGAGCGCCAGCAGGGCCTCCAGCACACACTGCACGCTGCTGGTGCCCTCGGCGAGCGTGAGCTGCATCGGCACCTGCGCCAGCAGCGGCATCGTGTCGCAGGTCAGGCTGAGCGTGACGTCCAGCGTTCCGTCCAGTGCAGGCACATAGATCATGCGTTCGTCGCGTGCAAGGCCGTTCTCCAGCTCCAGCACATACAGCCGCTCCACGGGCGCGCCCGCGATCCAGAGATCCACGGTCTGAATCTGCGGCAGTTCCGTCAGAGAATTCACAATGGCATAGACGGCCAGCCGCTCCGTGTTCCAGCTGCGCGGCATCCCCGTCAGGAACTGCGAGGAGAGATCGACGGTGCAAACGCCGTTTTCTACACTGACGCTGCGCAGTGCCGTGCCCTCGGGAATGGCGCTCTCGCTTTCCGGCAGGGCCAGCAGGCGGCGCACGATCTCTGCGGGCCGGTCGGCCGCATTCATGGCGGCGACGGTCTGCGTTTCGCGCACGAGGTAGCGCTGCGCCTCGTCCGGCACATAGAGCACGAGCTCCTCCTCCTGCTCCTCCATGCCGTTGTCACGCAGCAGGATGTCTTTGGCGGCCAGCACATCGGCCGCGCCGTCGCCGCTGCGCAGAATGCTCACGCGCTGCACGCCGGGCAGCTGCAGGAGCGTCCGGGCAAGGCAGGCGTTGAGAATGGTGCGGTCGAGGCTCCGGCACGGTATGCCGGAAAAGACCAGCTCCGCCGTGCCCTCGGTCAGGCCAATGGACTCCAGCGCCCAGTCTGCGGGCAGGGGAGTGCGCAGCTCCGGCGAGGCGGGCCCCTTCAGGTATTGCAGCACGACGGTGCGCAGATCGGCGTCTGCCTCGAGCGGCGCGGCCTCGGCGCGGATCACGCCGTCCTCGCCGCCGAAGGCGACCTCAGCACAGCGGTAGTAGAAGGAAAATGGAGCGTCCGCCTGCTCTGCGGGCGCGGTGGTACAGGCGCACAGCAGCACAAGCGGGAGCAGCAGAAGCAGCAGCGGGCGTTTCAGCTTGTCAAAAACGACCCTTCGGGCTTTTCTGACAAGCTGCTTCCGGAATTGCAAAATATAACTTTGTAGCATCATTTTGCAATCCTGCTGCTGCGCCAGGTTATGGAACGCGAAAGGACACCCTGACGGTTTCCTCTCACAGTTTTCTTCC
>ERZ1032641.240-NODE-240-length-9143-cov-6.478873_pt1 | contig 9143 bp, 10 predicted proteins | sample MGYA00517876_ERZ1032641 | MGnify/ENA primary metagenome ERZ1032641 (study PRJEB33719, sample SAMN04261397) | wastewater metagenome | biome: periurban shantytown; feature: human; material: feces | host: Homo sapiens | place: Peru: Lima | collected 2013-01-18 ...
GAGGGTATGTGTCCCATGGCGCATTTCATCAACATTGTCTGCTCTGTTTTTCTGGGGCCGTGGTATTCGCTGCTCTGCGCCACACTGATCGGCATCATCCGCATGGCCTCCCTGGGTATCCCCCCGCTGGCTCTGACCGGCGCCGTGTTCGGCGCATTCCTCTCCGGCGTTTTTTACCGTCTGTCCAAGGGTAAGATCATCTGCGCCGTCATCGGCGAGGTCATCGGCACCGGCATCATCGGTGCTATCGTCTCCTACCCCGTTATGACGTTCCTGTGGGGCAAGGAGGGGCTGAGCTGGATGTTCTATGTGCCGTCCTTCATCTGCGGCACCCTCATCGGCGGCAGCATCGCCTATGTTTTTCTGCGGAAAATGGCGTCCAACGGTATGCTGACAAAGCTGCAGGTCAAGCTGAACGCCAAGGGCTATACCGACAAGAGCACCGTCCTGTCCGACGCGCTGACCATCGCGGCCTTCGGCGGCATCCTCTTTGTGGTCATCAAGCTGGCCTCCGGCGTCTTTGAGCTGACCAACCCCATCTGGAACACCCTGTCCTACGCCGCACCGGCGGTCTGCGCGGCCGCGGCGGTCATCTACTACATCGTCAAGAAGGTGAAACCTGCTGATGCGACCCATTCCTGACATTCGCGGTGCGGTCAGGGAGCGCGGCTCCCTGATCCACTGCATCACCAACCCTATCTCCATCAACCAGTGCGCCAACGCCATTTTGGCCGTGGGCGGCCGTCCCATCATGGCGGAGCATCCCCGTGAGGTGTCGGAGATCACCGCCACCGCCGGGGCGCTGATGCTGAATCTGGGCAACATCACCGACGTGCGGATGGAGGCCATGCGCCTCTCCGCGCGGACGGCGGCGGAGCATGGAACGCCCATCCTGCTGGACGCAGTGGGCGTAGCCTGCTCCAAGCTGCGCCGGGACTACGCCTGCGGCCTGATGGAGGCCGTGACGCCGGCGGTCATCAAGGGCAACTACTCCGAGATCAACGCTCTGTATCAGGAGAGCTACCGCGCCTCCGGCGTGGACGCGGACGCCGCGCTGGACGCGCAGACCGTGGAGCGGGCCGCCGCCGCACTGGCGCGTACCCGCCGCACGGTGGTGCTGGCCAGCGGAAAGGTGGATATCGTGACGGACGGGACGCGGCTCATCCGCGTCAGAAACGGCACGCCCCAGCTCTCCTGCGTCACCGGCACCGGATGTATGCTGGGGGCGCTGACGGCGGCGTATCTGTCGGCGGCGAGCGGTCTGGACGCCGCTGTCACAGCCTGCGCCGTGCTGGGCATCTGCGGCCAGCTGGCGGAGACGGAACGCGGCGCCGGCAGCTTTATGACCGGCCTGCTGGACGCGCTGTCCACCTTGCAGGACGCGGAATTGGAACGTTATATGGATTTGGAGGAGATCGAAATTGAAGCATCTTGACACCAGCCTTTACTTTATCACCGACAGCACGGGCTTCAGCGAGGAGGAGTTCCTCCGCCGGACGGAGGAGGCGCTGCGGGGCGGCGTCACCCTTTTGCAGCTGCGGGAGAAGAACCGGACCACCCGGGAGTACCTGTCCCTCGCGGAAAAGGTACACGCACTGACCCGGCGGTACGGCGTGCCGCTGCTCATCGACGACCGGCTGGACGTGGCCATGGCCATGGACGCCGAGGGCGTCCATCTGGGGCAGAGCGACCTGCCCATCCACATAGCTCGGCGCATTCTGGGGCCGGACAAGATCGTGGGCGCTACCGCCAAGACCGTGCCGCAGGCTGCGGAGGCCTATGAGCAGGGGGCGGATTATCTGGGCGTGGGCGCCATCTATCCCACCACCACCAAGGTCAAGACCGTCCTGACCTCCACCGATACCCTGCGGGACATCTGCAAGGCCGTCCCCATCCCCGTCAACGCCATCGGCGGCCTGAACAAGACCAACATCGACGTGCTGTGCGGCATCCCCATCGCCGGCATCTGCGTTGTCTCCGCCATCATGAAGGCGGACGATCCCCGGCAGGCCGCCGTCGACCTGCGCGATAGGGCAAAAGAGCTGGGGATCCTCTAAACCCCGGAAGACCGTCCCGACCCATGGCCGGGGCCTTCAAGCGGCAGATTGGGGGCACCACCTTCCGCCGCTCTATAAAAATAATGCTGAAACAGGAAAGGAGCAAACCAATGAGAACAGCATTATCCATCGCCGGAAGCGATTCCAGCGGAGGCGCCGGTATCCAGGCAGATATCAAGACCATGTCCGCCAATGGCGTATACGCCATGACCGCGGTCACAGCCCTGACTGCCCAGAACACCACCGGCGTCACAGACATCTTGGACTCCACCCCCGCATTTCTCTCCGCACAGCTGGACGCCGTATTCACCGATATTTTCCCCGACGCGGTCAAGATCGGCATGGTGTCCTCCGCGGAGCTGATCTCCGTCATCGCCCAAAAGCTGCGGCAATACGGGGCGCGCCACATTGTGGTAGACCCCGTGATGGTGGCCACCTCCGGCTCCCGCCTGCTGCGGGAGGATGCGGTGGAGGCCCTGAAAACGGAGCTGCTGCCTCTGGCGGAGGTAGCCACGCCCAACATCCCCGAGGCGGAGATTCTGGCGGATATGACCATCCGCACTCCGGCGGACATGGAGGCCGCCGCCCGGAAGATCAGCGAGCAGTACGGCTGCGCCGTGCTGTGCAAGGGCGGACACGACCTGAACGACGCCAACGACCTCCTCTGGAAGGACGGCGCCGGGTACTGGTTCAACGGCCGCCGCATCAACAACCCCAACACCCACGGTACCGGCTGCACGCTGTCCAGCGCCATCGCCGCCAATCTGGCCAAGGGCATGGCGCTGGAGGACGCGGTGCGCCGCGCCAAGGAGTATATCTCCGGCGCGCTGGCGGCCATGCTGGATCTGGGTCACGGGCGCGGCCCCATGAACCACCTCTTTGATCTGAAGAGCGCATACATGAAGGAGGCGGAGTGATATGACCTCTGTTTCCACCCGCCTTCACGACGCGGCGGCTCCCGTCTGGGAGGCCTGCCTGCGCCACCCCTTCGTCACCGGCATCGGCGACGGCACACTGGATATGGAGAAGTTCCGCTACTTCATGCTGCAGGACTATCTCTACCTGTTCGACTATGCCCGCGTGTTTGCGCTGGGCGTGGTCAAGGCGCGGGACCCGGAGCTGATGCGGGTCTTTGCCGCCAACGTGGACGCCATTCTGGGCGGTGAGATGAAGATCCACCGCGCCTATATGAAGCGTCTCGACATTACGGAGGAGCAGGTGTTTTCCATAAAGCCTGCCCTCGCAAACCTCTCTTATACGAACTATATGCTCTCCGTCGCCCAGACCGGCGGCCCCATGGAGATCGTGGCCTCGATCCTGGCCTGCTCGTGGAGCTACGCCGAGATCGGGCAGGCGCTGGCCGCCATCCCCGGCGCGGCGGAGCATCCCTTCTACGGCGAGTGGATCCGGGGCTACGCCTCCGAGGAGTACGCCGCCACCAATCAGGCGCTGATCGAACTGATGGATTCGCTGGCGGCGGACGCCGGTGAGGAACAGCTGGCCTACCTGACGGATGTATTTGTCAATTGCAGCCGGTATGAGCTGGGCTTCTGGGACATGGCATGGGACGTGCAGCCATGAGTATTCTGCGCTTTGACAACGTCTCCTACCAATACCCCGGCGAGGACTTCGACATCATCGATGGCCTCTCCTTTTCCGTGGAGCCGGGGTCGTTCCACTGCATCGTCGGCGTCAGCGGCTGCGGCAAAAGCACCATTTTCCGCATGATCAACGGTCTGCTGCCGCCGAAGGCCGGCACCATCTCCGTCAATGGAAAGCCCATCACGGCGCGGGAGCACTACTGCGGCTATATGCCCCAGAAGGATATGCTGTTTCCGTGGCGCACCATCGGGGAGAATCTGGCGCTTCCGCTGGAGATACAGCGCGGGTACACCAAGGCGCAGCAGCGTGACATGATCGACGCGGCGCTGGCGGATGTGGGGCTGGACGGCTGCCGGGGCAAGCGGCCGGACGAGCTTTCCGGCGGTATGCGCCAGCGGGCGGCCTTCGCCCGCACCATGCTCACCGGCAGCGACCTGCTGCTGTTGGACGAGCCGTTCTCCGCGCTGGACTTCCTGACCCGCATCTCCATGCAGGAGTGGCTGCTGGAGCAGTGGCAGCGCCATAAGAAGACCATCCTGTTCATTACCCACGACGTGGAGGAGGCCATCTTCCTGTCCTCCAGCGTGTTGGTGGTGGAGAAAACGCCCATCCACGCCCTGCGGGAGATCCCCGTCCCTATGAGTTACCCCCGCACCCGACAGGATCTCATCCGTCCGGAGGTGGCGGCGCTGCGGGAGCAGCTGGTGGAGATGCTGAGAAAGCAGGTGACGGAATGAAAAAAGCCTGTAAAAGCAATCTTCCGGCGCTGATCTTCCTGTTCGCGCTGCTGATTTTATGGCAGCTGGGGGCGATGAAGGTCAACGCGGCGTACATCCTGCCCACCCCCGTGCAGATCTTGCAGCGGCTGTGGCAGCTCAGGGTGGCGCTGTTCACCGTGCATCTGCCCGCCACCATGGTGGTCACGGCGGTGGGACTGGCCATCTCACTGGTGCTGGGTCTGGGGCTTGCCGTTCTGATGGATGCCAGCCCCTTCTGCCGCAAGGCCATCTACCCCGTGGTGGTGGCGTCCCAGACCATCCCCACCACCGCTATTGCGCCATTGTTCGTGCTGTGGTTCGGCTACGGTATCTGGAGCAAGGTGCTGGTGACGGTGCTCATCACGTTCTTCCCCATCACCATCACCGTCTACGATGGCTTGCAGTCGGCGCGGGTGGAGATGATGGAGCTGCTGCTGACCTACGGCGCTACAAAGCGGGATATCTTCTGTAAGATCAAGGTCCCCTGCACACTGCCGTACTTTTTCTCCGCCATCAAAATGGCCATCCCCATGAGCATCATCGGTGCGGCCATCGGCGAGTGGCTGGGCGCACAAAGTGGCTTGGGCTATTTCTCCCGCCGCATGATGACCCAGCTGGACGGCGCGGGCGTCTTCGCCCCCATCGTGCTGCTGTCCGCCGTGGCCATGGCGGCGGTGGCGCTGGTGGCGCTGCTGGAGAAAAAGGTCGTCCGCTGGCGGGGCGAATTCTAAAAAACGAAACATAAGAGAGGTATATAAAGATGAAACGTATCGTATCCATGCTGCTGGCCTGCGTGCTGCTGCTGTGCTGCGTCAGCGGCTGCGGCGCCAAGAACAACGACGACAACAACACCACCGGCGACCTGAAGGAGCTGGACGTGGTGCTGGACTGGTACCCCAACGCCCTCCACGCCTTTATGTATGTGGCCATGGAGAAGGGCTACTATGCCGATGAGGGTCTGAAGATCAACATCCGCTTCCCCTCCAACGCCAACGACGCCATCTCCCTTGTGGCGGCGGGACAGGCGGACATCGGCCTGTACTATCAGCAGGACGTCATTCAGGCCCGCGCCGAGCAGAATGTCCCCGTGAAGTCCATCGGCGCTGTGGTGCAGGCACCCCTGAACATCGTGCTGTCCCTGAAGGATAAGAACATCACCGGCGCCAAGGATCTGGTGGGCAAGACCATCGGCTACGCCGGCACAGAGCTGTCCGAGGCGCTGATCCGCAGCATCATGGACTATGTGGGCGCGGATTACAGCGACGTGACCCTGATCGACGTGGGCTTTGACCTGATGAGCTCCATGACCACCGGCAACGTGGACGCCACCATCGGCTGCCTGGTGAACCACGAGGTGCCCCAGATGGAGGAGGAGGGCTTCGAGGTCAACTGGTTCGATCTGGATGACTACGGCGTGCCCACCTACTATGAGGGTGTGTTCCTGGCCAACGACGACGCCATCGCCAACGACAGCGAGACGCTCTCCGCTTTCCTGCGGGCGTCCGCCAAGGGCTTTGCCGACATGAAGGCGGACCCGGAGGAGGCGCTGCGGATCCTGCTGGCCAACCAGAACGAGGAGAACTTCCCCCTGTCCGAGACGGTGGAGCGCAAGAGCATGGCGACGCTGCTGCCCCTGATGGAGACGGCGGACGCCACGTTCCTCAGCCAGACGGACGAGTGCTGGCAGAAGAACATCGACTGGATGCTGGCACAGAACCTGATCACCAAGGCCCCCGCGCTGGACGATGTCCGCGTTGAGCTGGCGTTCTGACAACGAAACGATAAATAAGCACGCCCCCGGCTTTGCCGGGGGCGTGCTTATTCTGGTTATGAGAGGGGGAGACCGTTCAAGCCAGCAGCAGCTTGTCGTCTGCCGCATCGGTGCCGCCGGCCTCGGAAAAGAGCGCCAGCAGATCGGGCACGGTGAGCTTCTGTTTTTCCCGGCCGGCAATATCCAGCACCACGCGGCCGGCATCCATCATAATGAGGCGGTTGCCGTGGGCGATGGCGTCCTTCATGTTGTGGGTCACCATCATGGTGGTCAGGCCGTTTTCGGCCACGATGCGATCGGAGAGCTCCAGCACCTTGGCGGCGGTTTTGGGGTCGAGAGCAGCGGTGTGCTCGTCCAGCAGCAGGAGCTTGGGCTTTTTCAGGGAGGCCATCAGCAGCGTCAGCGCCTGCCGCTGACCGCCGGAGAGCAGCCCTACCTTGGTGGTCAGGCGATCCTCCAGCCCCAGCCCCAGCGGCGCCAGCAGAGCGCGGTATTCCTCCCGCTCGGCGCGGGAAATGCCCCATTTGAAGGTGCGGCGGCTGCCGCGGCGGGCGGCCAGCGCCAGATTTTCCTCGATCCACATATCGCCGGCAGTACCCATCATGGGGTCTTGGAACACGCGGCCCAGATCGGCGGCGCGGCGGTGCTCCGGCTTGCGGGTGATGTCCTCGCCGTCCAGCAGGATGGAACCGCTGTCCACGGTGAGCGTACCGGCCACGGCGTTGAGCATGGTGGATTTTCCCGCGCCGTTGCCGCCGATGACGGTGACAAAATCGCCGTCGTGGAGGGTCAGCGACAGGTCATCCAGCGCTGTTTTGGCGTTGACCGTGCCGGGGAAGAAGGTTTTGGAGATGTGTTTCAGTTCAAGCATGGACGGCGCCTCCTTTGCGGGCGAGTTTTCCTTTGAGATGGGGAATAGCCAGAAATACAGCCACGATGGCGGCGGACAGGAGCTTCAGGTCGTTGGTGTTCAGACCCAGCTGCAAGACGATCTGCAAAACAAGGTAATAGACGATAGCACCCAGCGACACCGACAGCATCCGAAGGCCGAAGTTGCGGAACACCTTACCCAACAGGCTCTCACCGATGATGACGGCGGCCAGTCCGATGACGATGGCGCCTCGCCCCATGTTCACGTCCGCCGAGCCCTGATACTGACACAGGAGCGCACCGGAGAGCGCCACGATGCCGTTGGAGAGGGCAAGACCCACCACCACGTTGCGCTGGGTGTTGATGCCCTGCGCCCGGGCCATGCGTGCGTTGGCGCCGGTGGCGCGGATGCCGCAGCCGATCTCCGTGCCAAAGAACCAGTACAGCACGGCGATGAGCAAGGCGGTGACCAGCAGCAGCAGCGGCATGGGGTTTTCCAGACTCAACTGCCGCACAAAGCGCTGGGACACGATGAGGTCGTACTTGTCCACGCTGACGGCCTGATTGGCCTTGCCGCCCATGACCCGCAGATTCACGGAGTAGAGCGCCAGTTGGGTCAGGATACCGGCCAGAATAGCGGGGATGCCGCAGCGGGTATGGAGCAGACCGGTGATAAAGCCTGCCGCCGCACCGCATAGTGTGGCGATGAGCAGCGCCAGCCATGGGTTTACGCCGCTGCGGATCAGCATCACGCAGGCGGCGCCGCCCAGTGCCAGCGTACCGTCCACCGTCAGGTCGGCCACATCCAAAATACGGTAGGTGATGTACACGCCGATGGCCATCAGACCCCAGATAAGGCCTTGGGTGACGGCACCCGGCAGAGAGTTGAGAAGCGAGGTGAGCAGCATATCGTTTTCCTTCCTTTTCCTTGGCAGGCTTTGCCGCAGAAGGACGATCATGTTCGTTCCCCTGCGGCGAAGCCTGCCTGTATGGGGGAGGGGGCAGGCCCCCTCCCGGTCACAGGGCAGGCGTTCAGCCCTCGATGGCGGTGTAGCCCTCCAGCGGGGTGATGCCGAGCGTTTCGCACATGGCGGCGTTGTACTTGGGGGTGGCGGGGGCGTATTCAATGGGCATGGTGGAGATGTCGGCCTCGCCCTTGAGGATCTTGGCGGCCATCTTGCCGGTGGTCACGCCCAGATCGTAGTAGTCGATGGACAGGGTGCATACGCCGCAGCCGGCGCACAGGCTGGCCTCACCGCACACAGCGGGTACACCGGCGGCGGTCAGGATGTTGGCGATGCTCTCGGTGTTGTTGGCGGCGGTGTTATCCGTGGGGATGTAGATGACATCGCTGGCAGCGGCGGCCTTTTCCGTCACGGCGGCCAGATCGTTGGAGTCGGTGAAGGCGAACTCGGTGCAGGTGATGCCCTTGGCAGTCAGCGCCTTGGTGACCTCATCGATCTGGTAGCGGGAGTTGGGCTCAGCGGAGCAGAACAGCAGCCCCACGTTCTTGGCATCCGGGAACCACTCCGTCACCATGGCGGCCTGCTTCTCCAGATCGGCCAGATCGGAGGTGCCGGAGATATTGCCGCCCACGGTGCCGTTGAAGTCGTCCAGATCCAGCGCCACGCCGTAGGCGGTGACGGCCGTACCCAGAATAGGTACCTCGGAGGTGGCGGAGGCCGCGGCGGTCAGCGCCGGGGTGGCGTTGGCCATGATGAGATCCACATCGGCGGACAGGAAGCCGTTGATGATGGTGGAGCAGTTGTTGCTCTCACCGGAGGCGTTCTGCACATCGATTTTTACATCGTCGCCCAGCGCCTCCTTCAGCGCGTCCACGAAGCCCTGGGTGGCGGCGTCCAAAGCGGGGTGCTGCGCCAACTGGCACACACCCACCTGGTAGGTGGCATTCTCGGCGGTGTCGCCGGTGTTGTCGGGGGTATCGGTCTTGCCGCAGGCTGCCATGCTGGCGAGCATGACCAGCGCAAGGAACAGTGTAAACAGTTTTTTCATGGTGTTTCTCCTTTTTCGGTGATACAAATAATGAAAAGCCCTGTTCCGGGTGGAACAGAGCTTTTTGCAAAC
>ERZ1032641.242-NODE-242-length-9054-cov-12.117791_pt1 | contig 9054 bp, 5 predicted proteins | sample MGYA00517876_ERZ1032641 | MGnify/ENA primary metagenome ERZ1032641 (study PRJEB33719, sample SAMN04261397) | wastewater metagenome | biome: periurban shantytown; feature: human; material: feces | host: Homo sapiens | place: Peru: Lima | collected 2013-01-18 ...
GTATGGTATCATAAACTCATCATACTGCCCTCTGCATATGCAGGGGGGACAAAAAAGGAGGATAATCTAATGAGGAAACACCTCAGTCGGGTCATGGCAGCGCTGCTCGTGCTGGCAATGGCCCTGACGATGCTGCCCGTCGTATCGGCTGCGAAGGAACGCTTCACGGCCACGCCCATCGACGGCATCCCGGAGAGCGGGCAGACGTTCGTCATCTACAGTGCGCCCGCAGGCGGCGTGTTCTCACCGGAGGCCTCCGGCGGCGCAGTCGGTGTCTCGGCCGCTTTCGGCTCCGAGGAGTCTGCAAACCTGACCGTGCAGACAGGCGCAGGCGCCTATCAGGCCGTGAAAAACGCGGACGGCACCTACTACCTGACGTGCGGCGGCCAGTATCTGACCGTGAACAGCGCCGAAAAGCTCTCGTTCGAGAACGAGCCGAAGTCCGGCTCCTCCATGAGCTCGAAGTGGAAGATCGCCGACGCTGGCAAGGACTACGACGGCTTCTCCATTGCCAGTGCCGAGGTCAAGTACAATAACTACGAGATCTTCCTGGAGTTCTATACCTCCTTCAAGGCATGGACGTACAACCCGAACAAGAACGACTGGAGCATTTATGTCTTCCGCTTCTTCTCCGTGGACGGCACGGCGGACCCGGACAACGACGGCTACATCGGCACGCGCCCCGAGGCCGGCGAGCTGCCGAAGGACGGCCAGACCGTCGTGATCTACAACGACAACGCGGGCGCCGTCATGGGCCCGCAGACGGATGACACCACCGCCCCCTCGCTGACGGGCGTCGAAGCCACGCCGAAGGGCAGCGGCATCGAGGTCGGCAACGGCGGCCTCATCTTCACCGTTCACACCGACGGCACCTACTACACGTTCGAAAATCAGGGCAAGTTCCTGCGCACGTCCGAGAACCAGTCCGACGGCTCGAACGCAGAGTGCCTGTACTTCGACACCGTCGAGAGCGACTACACCAAGTGGACGCTCGAGAAGACGTCGGAGGGCTACATCATCTATAACAAGACGGCAAAATACAATAAGAATAAGGTCTGCATCGAGTACTTCAGCAACGGCTTCAGCGGCTGGACCTACAACGGCAGCCTCGAGCTGTTCGCCATGAAATTCTACCCCGTGGAGGATGCGCTGAACATCGGCTATGTCCTGAACCCGAAGGTCTCCTTCAAGGCGGCCGACGCCTATCAGGGCCTGGACTACACGTTCTCCGTCACACTGGACGACCTGTCCGACATCACGGAGATGACCGTGCAGTATCAGACGACCGGCGCAGCCGTCACCCTGACGGCCGCCTCCGTCGAGGGCAAGGTCTACACCTACACCGTCCCGATGGCCGCCCTGTCCGGCCGGACGAGCCTGAAGCTCACGGCCAGCGCAAAGAACAGCTTCGGCATGACCTATTCCGGCGAGACGACCGTGCAGGTCCTCGATGAGCCGGTGCTGACGAATGTCATGCCCGCAGCCAACGAGGCCACCGGCGCGAACAAGCGCCCGGAGATCGGCGCAGTCGCCGCCAACCTCGGCGAAAGCCCGACGTTCTCCATGAAGCTCAACGGCGAGAGCGTCACGCCCGTTCTGAAGGACGGCAGGCTCACCTACACCCCGGCGAAGGATCTGGCAGACGGCAAGTACGTCGTCGAGCTGACCGTGACCCGCAAGGACGGCAAGAAGGCCGAAAAGATCTGGTCGTTCTTTGTCGGCGAATCCGGCCTCAGCCTGTATTTCGGCCAGATGCACTCCCACACCGCAGAGTATTCCGACGGCGCAGGCACGCTCGAGGACGCCTATGAGCATGCCATGCAGGCCAAGGACGTCGATTTCCTGATCGTCACGGACCACTCGAACTACTTCGATACGAAGAGCTCCGCCACGAAGACGAGCTACTACGACCTGTCCTCGCTCGAGAAGACCGCGGACGGCTCCATGACGAAGTGGGAAGAGGCCAAGAAGACGGCTGAGAAGTACAACGCCCTGTCCACGGATTTCATCGCCGCCTACGGCTACGAGATGACGTGGTCCGGCGGCCCCGGCCACACGAACACCTTCAACACCTACGGCATCGTTTCCCGCAATAACGGCGAGCTCAATGAGAAGAGCAACAGCTATGCGGGCATGCACCTGTATAACGACCTGATGGTCAACGCGAACAAGGGCCTCGATGTCAACGGCGAAGCCGTCGCGGCTGGCGTGAAGACGAAGTGGCTCGAAAATGCTCCGGTCGTCTCCCAGTTCAACCATCCGGGCACGACGTTCGGCACGTTCGATGACTTCGCGGGCTATACCCCGTCGCGCGACGTCGTTCTGAACCTCGTCGAGGTCGGCAACGGCGAAGGCGCAGTCGGCGGCAGCTCCTATTGGCCGAGCTACTCCGAGTATGACAAGGCCCTGTCCAAGGGCTGGCATGTCGCGCCGACGAACAACCAGGATAACCACAAGGGCAAGTGGGGTGACTCCAACACCTGCCGCGACGTCATCGTGACCGACGACTTCACGGAGGCCGGCCTCTATGCCGCCATGGCTGAGCGCCGCGTCTACGCCACCGAGGACCAGAACCTCGCGATCTACTATTATCTGAACGATACCCTCATGGGCGGCATCATCTCGCTCGAGGACGGCCAGACGCTCGAGACCGTCCGCGTCAAGGCGAGCATCGTCGACCCCGACGGCGAGGAGCTGGGCAAGGTCGAGGTCATCGGCGCAAACGGCATCACCGTCAAGACGTTCGAGATCTCCGGCTCGACCTATGAGCTCGACGCCGAGCTGCCGAACACCGAGCCTTACTACTACCTGAAGGTCACGCAGGCCGACGGCAACAAGGCCGTGACGGCTCCGGTCTGGGTCGGCGAGGCCACGCCCATCACGGCGGATCTGAAGAACAGCACCGCCCTGAGCACGGTCGGCACCTCTGAGACCATCACCTCCACCATCACGAACGCGGCCACCGCGAACTACCAGATCAGCAAGGTCGAGCTGACCGTCACGGCGGGCGGCACGACGACGACCGTCGAGACCCAGACCCCGGCCAAGACGCTGGCTCCGGACCAGAAGGAGACGTTCTCCTTCACGTTCAAGCCCACCGCCGCCGGTGCGCAGACCCTGCGCGTGCTCTACACCGGCACCTACGCGGGCGAGGAATTCCAGTGTGCCGCAACGCTGGAGCTCAAGGTCTATGACGCGGCCGACCTCATCAACGTCGGCGTCGACCACGGCCACGACAACTACTACCTCTCCGGCGACTATGCCGGAAGCGCCGGCAACTTCATCAGCTTCTGCGCAGACAACGGCGTGAAGTGCAGCTACATCGAGGCCGGTCAGTTCACCTATGACAATCTGAAGAACTACACGCTCCTCGTTCTGACGGTCCCGTACCGCCGCAACACGGCCAAGGCCACAATGTACACCGAGGCCGAGATCGCCGCGCTGAAGCAGTACACGGACAACGGCGGCAAGGTCATCCTCTGCTCCAAGTCCGACCGCGACAACAAGTATGACAACTGCGCCGAGAACTCCAACGCCCTGCTCACCGCCATCGGCGCGCACTCCCGCATTGTCAACGGCATCATCGTCGACAATGACCTGAAGGCGAACGAGGCCTACCGTCTCTACCTCTCCTCCAAGGAGAACTTCAACACCGGGCATCCGTTCACCGCGGGCGCCTACACGTCCTCGAACGCCTTCGGCACCACCCCCGCGACGGACAACCAGACCGGCTTCCAGCTCTACAACGGCGGCCCGGTCGAGGTCCTCGACGAGAGCAAGGTGCAGGTCCTCGTGCGCGGCTACCAGAGCACCTGGGGCACGCACTACGACGGCTACTTTGACGGCAGCTCCTTCGTGCCGGAGTACGACGAGTCCGTCGACGGCCGCGTGACCGTCAAGAAGGGCGACGTCAATGTCATGACCTACGAGGATCTGCCCGGCGGCGGCTGGGTCATCACCTCCGGCGTGACGTTCTTCAGCAACTACGACATCAAGAGCGATCAGGATTATGCCAACCGCTTCATCCTGCGCAACATCCTCAACTCCCTGAAGCCCGCCGAGACCGTCACGAAGATCGCGGATGTTCACAAGGCTGCGGAGAAGGAAGAATTCACGGTCGCGGGCACCGTCACGGCCAATGCCTCCGGCTATGACAAGAACACCGCGTTCTTCGACTGCATCTATGTGCAGGACGACACGCGCGGCATCAACGTCTTCCCGGTCGCGGGCAACTATGCCGAGGGCATGAAGGTCCGCGTCCACGGCGGCGTGACCTACTACTGCGGTGAGATCGAGCTGAACCTCAGCAGCGATTACAACGGCAGCATCGAGATCATCTCCGACGATATCACCCCGCTCGAGCCGCAGCTCGTCACGGCGAAGGCCGCGATGGCGGACGAGAACATCGGCAACCTGATGCGCGTCGAGGGCAAGATCACCGAGATCCATAAGACGGCAGGCGTCATTGACAAGATCTATGTGCAGGATGAGACCGGCACGGCCCTCCTGTTCATCAACGGCTACATCACGAGCACGGACACGAGCCTCGACAAGCTCACGGTCGGCATGACCGTCAGCGGCATCGGCATCGGCTCCCGCGACGTCGATGAAGAAAGCGCCGACAGCGCCATCTTTGCCCGCCTGCGCGTGCGCGACCGCGCGGACATCCACGAGATCTCCGCACCGCACACCCACACCTGGGGCCCGTGGGAGACCACAGAGCCGGCCGGCTGCTTCCACGAGGGCACGCAGACGCGCAGCTGCTCCGGCTGCGGCGAGACGGAGACCCGCACGATCCCGGCCAATTCCGATAACTGCCCGTCCAAGGCCTTCACCGACCGTCCGGACCGGGGCTGGTACCACGAGAGCGTGGACTACGTCCTCGAGACCGGCCTCATGAACGGCATGGGCAAGGGCAAGTTCGAGCCGGACACCACCCTCAACCGCGCCATGGTCGCCACGGTCCTCTATCGCCTCTCCGGCGACAAGGTCAGCGCGACGAACGCCTTCCCGGACGTCCCGGCGAACGAGTGGTACGGCGAGGCCGTGGCATGGGCCCAGCAGAAGGGCATCGTCACCGGCTTCGAGGACGGCACGTTCCGCCCGATGGAGGAGATCAGCCGTCAGGACATGGCGCTCATGCTGCAGCGCTATGCGAAGACCGTCAAGGGAACGGACACGACCCCGACGGGCGACCTCAGCCGCTGGCCGGATGCCGGTCAGGTCGGCTCGTGGGCTGTTGACGCGCTGCGCTGGTGCGTCGGCGCGGGCATCATCAACGGCAAGGACGGCGGCCTCCAGCCGACCGGCAATGCCACCCGCGCAGAGTTCGCGACCATCCTCATGCGCTACGCGAAGCTGTAACAGAACAAAGCACAAGGGCAGGCCAATGGCCTGCCCTTGGTTTTTGCATATGTAATATGTAGGGGAGCGGACAGCCGGGCCCGGCGCAATGCTGCCGATCCAAACCGGCCATCGTGAAAACGGCAACGGCCCCCGACTTGTCATTGCGAGGCCCCAACGGGGCCGTGGCAATCTCAGGGAGGCACTGGCAGCCCGTACAAACCGCCGTCAAAATGGCAAACGCCACCAAGCTTGTCATTGCGAGGGCGCTTCACGCCCGTGGCAATCTCGGGGAGGCAGTTGCGTTTTCGCCGATGGTTTTCCCGCAATTCAGCCGGGTACTGCGAGATTGCCACGTCGCTTTGCTCCTCGCAATGACACGTCAGGCGGGTGCGGCGGTGCACCAGCGCCCCCATGCTGTTGAATGTTCCCCTACTGGGCGCTCACTGAGCGCCGCTACAGACGCAATTGGTCCGTGCGTTTTATCGACGCCCTGTACGAACTGCAAGTGCCTTCCCGAGATTGCCACGTCGCTTTGCTCCTCGCAATGACACGTCAGGCGGGTGCGGCGGTGCACCAGCGCCCCCATGCTGTTGAATGTTCCCCTACTGGGCGCTCACTGAGCGCCGCTACAGACGCAATTGGTCCGTGCGTTTTATCGACGCCCTGTACGAACTGCAAGTGCCTTCCCGAGATTGCCACGTCGCTTTGCTCCTCGCAATGACACGTCAGGCGGGTGCGGCGGTGCACCAGCGCCCCCATGCTGTTGAATGTTCCCCTACTGGGCGCTCACTGAGCGCCGCTACAGACGCAATTGGTCCGTGCGTTTTATCGACGCCCTGTACGAACTGCAAGTGCCTTCCCGAGATTGCCACGTCGCTTTGCTCCTCGCAATGACACGTCAGGCGGGTGCGGCGGTGCACCAGCGCCCCCATGCTGTTGAATGTTCCCCTACTGGGCGCTCACTGAGCGCCGCTACAGACGCAATTGGTCCGTGCGTTTTATCGACGCCCTGTACGGACTGCAAGTGCGTCGCCGGGCACGGCTGTCCGCTCCCCTGCAAGGGTGTGTGCAGCCCCTGCAATTTCTTCTCTTTCCCTTTGATCCATTCTGTGATATAATGGCAAAAAAGCCCGCGGCGCGGGCGGTGGGAGGTACTTTTCATGGAAAACTATGTGGATTTTGCCGTGCAGAAGGCGGTGGAGCTGCTGGCCATCGACAGCCCGACGGGCTACACTGCCGAGGCGGAGGAATTTGTCCTGCGCGAGTTCCGCGCGCTCGGCTTTGCGGCGGAGCGGACGGCCAAGGGCGGCATTCTCATCGATCTCGGCGGCGAAAGCACAGATGACGCCCTGCTGCTCGAGGCCCACGCCGATACGCTCGGCGGCATGGTCGCCGAGATCAAGGGCGACGGCCGCCTGCGCATCGTAAACGTCGGCGGCATGAACGCCAACAACGCTGAGGCCGAGAACTGCCGCGTCGTGACGAAGTTCTCCGGCAGCTACGAGGGCACGCTGCAGCTTATCAACGCCTCCGTCCATGTCAACGGCGATTATGCCTCCACAAAGCGCAGCTGGGACACCGTGGAGGTCGTGCTGGACGAGGCCGTCGAGTCCGCGGACGACGTGAAGGCCCTCGGCATCTCCGTCGGCGACTTTGTCTGCTTTGAGCCGCGCACCCGCGTGACGAAGAGCGGTTACATCAAGAGCCGCTTCCTCGACGACAAGCTGTCCGTCGGCATCCTGCTCGGCTTTGCCAAATACCTGCACGATGAGGGCAAAACACCCGCCCGCCGCGTCTACGCCCATGTGACGGTCTATGAAGAGGTCGGTCACGGCGGCTCCGCCTCGGTCCCGGCGGGAGTGACGGAGGCCATCTCCGTGGATATGGGCTGCGTCGGCGCAGGCCTGCAGTGCACGGAGCGGCAGGTCTCCATCTGCGCGAAGGACTCCGGCGGCCCGTACTCCTACGACGTCGTAAAGAAGCTCATCGCCGCCGCGCAGAAGGAGCACGCAGACTACGCCGTGGACATCTATCCCTACTACGGCTCTGACGTCGAGGCCACGCTCCGCGCGGGCTATGACATTCGCCACGGTCTCATCGGCGCGGGCATCTATGCCTCGCACGGCTATGAGCGCAGTCACCGAGACGGCGTGCTCAACACGCTGCGTGTCCTGCGCGGCTACCTGTTCTGATGCGCGGGCGCTTCTGGGCGCCGACGGCGGCGCTGCTGGCGCTGGGATTCGTGTTCTATTTCGCCGTCTACGGCTTCCGCTTCGCGGGCGTGCTGCTGTTTCTCGCAGCCGGGGTCGTGCTGGCCTTCGGCGTCGTGGACGCACTGCGCGGGCGATTTCCCCGTTTTTCGCGCTGGGCGACGCGCCTCGGCCTGATCCTCGTCTGTCTTGGCCTTGTGCTGGCCGCCGGAACAGCGGGCTGGGTCGTCTCCGCCGGGCACGGCGCGGACGATCCGGAGGCGCAGTGGGTCGTCGTGCTCGGCGCCGGCGTGAACGGGACCGTCCCGAGTCAGGCCCTGCGCGAGCGGCTCGAGGCGGCGCGGGACTATCTTGCGCGCTATCCGGAGGCCGTTGCCGTCCTTTCCGGCGCGCAGGGCGACGGCGAGTCCATCACGGAAGCACGGTGCATGTATGACTGGCTGACGGCCCGCGGCGTCGATCCCGCCCGCCTGCGGATGGAGACGAAGGCCACGACAACGGAGGAGAACCTCTGCTGCTCGCTCGACCTCATCGAGGCCGAGACCGGCACGCGCCCGGCGCAGATCGCCGTCATCTCAGGAGAATATCACCTGCTGCGCGCCGAGCTGCTGGCCCGCAGGGCCGGGACTGAAGCACTGGGCGTCCCGTCGTACACGCACGACCGCGCGTTTTACTGCCTCATGCTGGCGCGGGAGGTCTGCGGCGTCTGGGCCGCGCTCCTATTCTAGGGAAGCTCTGAATCAGAGCTTCCCTAACTGATCGGAGAAATCTATGAATCAGAAGTTTCGCTTTACGGCAGAGCCGCGCTCCGCGCTGTGCCTGCTCTCCATGGCGCTGATGCTGCTTTCGGCTGCGGCGCGCCTGTGGTACTATCTCGCCGACCCCGTCGCGACGGCCATGACGCTCTCGCAGGCGGATATCTTCCTGCTCGTCGGCCTGCCGGTCTTCTCGGCGGCCCTCTATCCTGTGCTGCTGGCCCTGTTCGGCCGGAGGACCATCGTGCCGCTGACTGCGCCCGTGGCCGGATTCGTCGTGTTCTTTCTCTATAAGGCACTGTCGTTTTCCAGCGTTCTGCACACGGTGCTGTGCAGCATCCTCTATCTTGCCGTGCTCGTTTTCTTCCTGCTGACGGCGCTTGGCGTGCTGCGCACGCGCATCTTTCTCATACTGCTGGCAGGGCTGCCGCTGCTCGTGCACATCATCATGGATCTTTCGGACTATGAGGGCTTCTTCCTCTTCCTGCCGGAGCTGTCCGTACTGCTGCTCATGGCCTCGCTGCTGTGCCTTGCCCTCCGACTCCGCCCGGCCGGGAAGGGAGCAAAGCCATGACGCTCCTCTCCCTGCTTGACGCCCCGGAGCGGGCCGGGCGCGTCTGAGTCCACCGTATGAAACAGGCATAGCAGCTTGTCAAAAAAAGTCCCTTTGGGCTTTTTCGTCAGGCTGCTTTCCGAATTGCAAAATCAAATTTTGCAGCATGATTTTGCAATTCTGCCGCTGC
>ERZ1032641.248-NODE-248-length-8997-cov-19.917133_pt1 | contig 8997 bp, 10 predicted proteins | sample MGYA00517876_ERZ1032641 | MGnify/ENA primary metagenome ERZ1032641 (study PRJEB33719, sample SAMN04261397) | wastewater metagenome | biome: periurban shantytown; feature: human; material: feces | host: Homo sapiens | place: Peru: Lima | collected 2013-01-18 ...
CATATCGCCTACATGGGGGGCTTTTTGTGCTGTCCGCACAAACTGGAGCAGTTCAAGAGCCCGAGGGGGTGCTTGACATTACCGGAAGCGCCTCCGGGGTTTTCCGGCATAAGACTTGCGGCTTGCTGCGTGCGGCGCGTCAGCCCTCGCCGGGCAGAAGCTTGCCGTGCCGCCGCAGCACCAGAAACGCGATCACGCAGATGATGACCGACAGCAGCGAGCCCGCCGCCGTTGCCAGCCCCATGGGCAGCAGCGTCGCGGGGAAGTACCTGCTCGTCAGGTATGCGCCCGGTACGCGCACGAGCACCACCGCCGTGATGTTGTGCACGAACGACAGCTCCGAGCGGCCGATGGCGCAGAAATATCCGCTGAAGCAAAAGTGCACGCCGGCAAAGCAGCAGTCGAGGATATACCCGCGCAGATACGGCCCGCCCGCCGCGACGACGGCCGCGTCATGCGTGAAGAGCGCGACGACCGGTTCGGCGACGAACTGGATGACGACCGAGATGAGCACGCCGAAGCCGAACGCGACGGCGATGGCATACCACAGCGTCTGCAGCGCGCGGCGGGGCTTGCCCGCGCCGATGTTCTGCGCGCCGAGCGCCGACACCGTCGAGAGCATGGACGACGGCACGAGGAACAGAAAGCTGATGATCTTCTCCACGATGCCGACGGCGGCTGCGTCCGTGAGGCCGCGGCGGTTGGCGATGACGGTGATGAACAAAAACGCGATCTGGATCAGCCCGTCCTGCAGCGCGATCGGCACGCCGATGCGCAGAATGCGCCCCATGATCGCCCGCTGCGGGCGAAAATCGTCCCGCGTGAGGGCAATGCCGCCGCGCGCGCCGCGCATGACCGCGAGCGACACCGCCACGCTGACCGCCTGCGCCAGCGTTGTGCCGAGTGCCGCGCCCGCCGGGCCCATGTGCAGCGCGCCGATGAACAGGTAATCGAGCGCGATGTTCACCGCGCACGCGACGGCGATGAAGTACATCGGGCGTTTGGAATCACCGAGGCCGCGAAAGACGGACGCGATGATGTTGTACGCCGTGATCAGCGGCACGCCGAGAAAACAGATGCGCAGATACGCGACCGTGCCGGACACGGCCTCGGCCGGGGTGGACATGACCGCCGCGATCGGCCGCGCCAGCGCGAGCAGCAGCCCCGTGACCGCAACGCTCAGCACCAGAAACAGCGTCATCGTGTTGCCGGTATAGCGCGCGGCGCGCTTCTGGTCGCGCGCGCCGACGGCCTGCCCGATCGTGACCGTCGCGCCCATGGCGAGGCCGACGATCATGAGCGTGAGCATGTGCATGACCTGACTGCCGACGGACACCGCCGTCGTGCCGGACGCGTCCGCGTATTGGCCGATGATGAACAGGTCGGCCATGCCGTAGAGCGTCTGCAAAAAGTACGAAAACAGGTATGGCAGCGAAAAGCGCACGATGTTGCCGAAGACGCTGCCGGTCGTGAGATTTTTCTCCATGGTGTTTGCCCCCCTGACGAAACGTCAGAACGTCAGGCGCATCTGATACCACACGACGCCGCCGTGGGTGGAGGCCGACACGCCCTCACTCACGAAGCCGAACTTCGCATAGTAGTGCACGAGCCGGTCCTTGCACGTGAGCACAAGGCCGCGCCGCCCCTGCGCGCGGGCGTCGGCGATGGCGCGCTCGATGAGCTGCCCCGCATAGCCGTGCCGCCGGTAGTCGGGCAGTGTGTTCACGCCGAAGATCATCTGCCACGCGCCGTGCGCGTCGTGCAGGGATGCATCGGCATAGAGATCGTCCGTGAGGTCGGCGCGGTCGGTGACCATGCCGTCGACGAACGCGATGAGCGTGCTGCCGTCAAACATCAGCCAGAAGTGGCCGCCGTAGTGCGCCAGCCGGTCTGCGAGCTCCGCGCGCGTCGCGGCCTCCGCCGCGGGAAAGCACGCCGCCTCCACCGCCGCCACGGCGTCGAGATCGGCGAGGGTCGCCGTGCGAATGATCCGGTCCATATTCATGCCTCCGTTTCGTCCAGCAGCAGCGCGGTCAGCTCCGCCACTGTGCGGCAGTAGTGCGGGCTGATGCGCTGCATCGTTTCAATGATGTGCGGCACGGTGTGCGTCCACCCGGCCGCAATGAAGTCCACGCCCGCGCGGTCTGCCATGTCCTTGCCGGGCTTGAGGTCGTCGATGACCACGAGCTGCTCCGGCCGCAGGCCGAGCGCGTGCTCGATCTGATAGATCGGCCACGGTGCGGGCTTGCGCCGCTCCGGGTCGTCGTCCCAGCCGTAGATGAGCTCCGGCGTGGGCAGGTCGTGCGCGCGGTAGTCGCGCAGGATCGTCTCCGGCACGGAGTGGCTCACGACGCAGATGTGCCCGCCCGCGGCATGATACCGTTGCAGCAGCTCGCGCATACCTGGGAAGGTGTCCGGCACGTGCGTGCGCGCGCGCTCCAGCCACGTGCGGTACTGAAAGTCCATCTCGCTGTCGGAAAAATGCAGAATGTCGCTGCACAGCGCGCCGAAGCCGGGCTCGAACGAGTAGGAAAAAAAGTCGTCGAGCGTCATGTGCACGTCCGGCCGCAGCGTTCTGAGCGCCTGCACGAAGGCCGGGTAATTGACGGACGCGGTGCTGTTGACGACCGTGTCGTCATGGTCGAGCACCAGACATTGGTAGCGCATGCGCGCCGCCTCCTTCGGGTTGAAATATGGATGCATTTTATCACACGGCGCGCGAAAATGCACGCGCGTGCACGAAAATGCCCGGACGAAGTTTTCCTCCGCCCGGGCACGATGTTCTGTACAGTTTGCTCAGAAGTTGCCGGCGGCCGTGCTTGCGCCCGCGCCCCAGAGCAGCACGCGCAGCACGCCGATGAGCGCGAGGTGCGCGGGATAATAGACGTAAAAGAGCTTGCCCATAGAGCGCCAGCGGCCGCGTGTGCCGTCATAGCAGCGCAGCAGCGGGATGGAGAGCGCTGTGCCGAGCTGCACGAGCGCGTACACCTTATCAATGAAGAAAAAGTACACGAGCGCATACACGGCCGACCACACCATGAGCCAGCACATCTGGCGGCGGAAGTCACCGCGCGCCTGTCCCATGTATAGGATCGCCACCGCGGCCACGCAGCTCCAGTCCGACGGGAAGGTGATGGCGCAGATCACAAACGTCAGCACGATCTTGACCCAGCCTTTCAGCCGCGCGTCGTCGTGGATGACGAGCAGCATGAGGCCCCACGCGAGCGACCAGACGACGCCTGTCTGGTTGAACGGCCCGGTGGACAGCGGCAAAAACGGGATGCCGAAGCAGAAATCATACGCAAAGTGCGACACGACCGCGAGCGCGAACAGACGCACGGCGTATTTTTTCACATCGTGCGTGTAGTGATAGCCCTCGACGACGAAAAACCACATGATCGGCGCCGTCACGCGGCCGAGCAGGTGCAGCAAAAGCACCCACCACGCGGTGCTGTACCCCGGCCAGAGCGTCCACGTGAGGTGGTCGAGCGTCATGGCGAGGATGGCGATGCCCTTGAGCGCGTTGCCGCTCAGGGCCGGTCTGCGGGTCTGGAGCATAGGGTCACCTCCGGAAAACGAGTTTTCTCTTTTTCAGCATAGCAAATCCGTGCCGCCGCGTCAATGCCCGCGGCGCAGAATGAAACCGCCCGCGGCAGCTTTGGCTGCCGCGGGCGGAAATATCCGGCTGCGCGCGTCAGGTTTCGTCGGTCCCGGCCGTCTCGCCGAGGCCCGCATCGTCCTCCCCGAGGATGCCGAGTTTGCCGATGGCGTGGCGGCAGAGCGCGGTATACGTCTGCTCGCTGATGTCGTGCTCCATCTTGCAGGCGTCCTCCTCGGCGGTCTCGGCGTCCACGCCGAGCTCCATGAGAAACTTGGTCAGTGTGTGGTGCCGGTCGAGCATACGCGAGGCAATGTCCATCCCGCTCGGCGTGAGCGTGATGAGCCCGTCGCGATCCATGGTGATGTAGCCGTTTTCGCGCAGGCGCTTGGTCGTGTAGGTCACGCTCGGCTTCGTGACGCCGAGCTGCTCTGCGATGTCGATCGAGCGAATATATCCGTGCTTCTGCTGCATCATCAGCATTGCCTCCAGATAGTCCTCCGCGGCTCTGAGTATCTGCATAGCGGTTTCCACCAACCTTTTCGTGAAATTTCTTTTAGGTTAGCACACTTTAACCAAAATTGCAAGAGATGCGGCTTTTTTATATTTTCCTCTTGACATACGATGTTAGATGCGTTAAACTTTGGCATGGTTAAGGAAGTTTAACTTCTGTTAAACGAATGTAACCGATCTTTTTTCATCTAAGGTTAGCACGCTCTAACCGTTTACCAGTGGAGGGATATCTATGATGCCGCTGAATCTCGCCAACATCGGCGAGGAGACACTGATTCTGAAAGTCGGCGGGAACCCGGAGATCAGAAAGCATTTGGCCGATCTGGGGTTTGTCCCCGGCGGGACGGCTACGGTCGTATCGGCGATCGGCGGGAATCTGATCGTGAAGGTCAAGGAATCCCGCGTTGCCATCAGCGATGAGATGGCACGCAAGATCATGATTTAAGGGAGGAAGTACGATGAAAACGCTGCGAGACGCCAAGATCGGCGAAACGGTCAAGGTCGTGAAGCTGCACGGTGAGGGCGCGATCAAGCGCCGCATCATGGACATGGGCATCACGAAGGGCACGGATGTGTACGTGCGCAAGGTCGCGCCGCTCGGTGATCCGGTTGAGGTCACGGTGCGCGGGTACGAACTGAGTCTGCGCAAGGCCGACGCCGAGATGATCGAAGTTCAGGCGTAAACATCTGTAAGCAAAAAATATTTATTACATAAGGTAGGATCCCCCGAAGCAGAGGAGAATATCACAAAGGAGCATCCGAATGGAAAAGCAAATCAAGATTGCCCTAGCCGGTAACCCGAACTGCGGCAAGACGACGCTGTTCAATGCGCTGACCGGCTCCAATCAGTTTGTTGGCAACTGGCCGGGCGTCACGGTCGAGAAAAAGGAAGGCCGGCTGAAAAAGCATGACGACGTCGTCATCATGGACCTTCCCGGCATTTACTCGCTCAGCCCCTACACGCTGGAGGAGGTCGTCGCCCGCAACTACCTGATCGACGAGCGGCCGGACGCCATCCTCAACATCGTCGACGGCACGAACCTTGAGCGCAACCTGTACCTGACCACGCAGCTGACCGAGCTGGGCATCCCGGTGGTCATGGCCGTGAACATGATGGACATCGTGCGCAAGAGCGGCGACCAGATCAATATCAACCAGCTCTCGCAGCAGCTCGGCTGCAAGGTCGTGGAGATCTCGGCCCTGAAGGGTGACGGTGTCATGGCCGCGGCGGAGGCCGCCATCGAGGCCGCCAGATCCACCAAGACCGTGCCGATGCACACGTTCTCCGGTCCGGTCGAGCACGCGATCGCCCACATTGAGGAGGCGGCCGTGCACAAGCTGCCGGAAGAGCAGCAGCGCTGGTACGCCATCAAGATCTTTGAGCGCGACGACAAGGTGCTCGCAAAGCTCCACATCCCCGAGGATGTGCACGCGCACATCGAGGCGGACATCAAGGCCGCCGAGGAGGAGCTCGACGACGACGCCGAGTCCATCATCACCAACGAGCGCTATGTCTACATCGCGGAAGTCATCCGCGCCTGCTACCGCAAGAAATCCAAGGCCACGCAGTCTGCGTCCGATAAGATCGACCGCATCGTCACCAACCGCTGGCTGGGCCTGCCGATCTTTGCCGTGGTCATGTTCCTCGTCTACTGGGTCGCCATGGTCGCCGTCGGCGCGCCCGCGACCGACTGGGCCAACGACGGCGTGTTCGGCGACGGCTGGCACCTGCTGGGCATCGGCTCGGGTGCCTATAACGACGCCAACGACGAATACACCGCCGCGACCGAAGCGGTCGACGCGTTCCTGGGTCTCGACACCGAAGCCGAAGACTTCGACGCCGACGCCGCGCTCGCGGACATGAAGGACTTCGTGCCGAGCTCCGACACCGCAACCGTCACGGTCGAGGACGAGGAGACCCTGGCCGAGAACGAACTGACCGCTTACTACGACACGATCCCCGATGACGCCGACGAGGACAGCACCGTGGGTATGACGTATCTGGACGCTGTGAAATATTTCGAGCAAAACGGCTTTGACGCGCCCGATCCGGCCAATTACGGCGTCTGGGTCCCGGGCATCCCGGTCCTGATCGGCAACGGTCTGGAAAAGGCGGGCTGTGCCGACTGGCTCAGCGGCCTGATCCTTGACGGCATTGTCGCCGGTGTCGGCGCGGTGCTCGGCTTCGTGCCGCAGATGCTCGTCCTGTTCTTGATGCTGGCCTTCCTTGAGGCCTGCGGCTACATGTCCCGTATCGCCTTCGTGCTCGACCGTATCTTCCGCAAGTTCGGTCTGAGCGGCAAGTCCTTCATTCCGATGCTCATCGGTGTCGGCTGCGGCGTGCCGGGCGTTATGGCTTCGCGTACCATTGAAAACGAGCGTGACCGCCGCATGACGATCATGACCACCACCTTCATCCCCTGCGGCGCGAAGGTGCCCTTCATCGGCATGATCGCCGGCGCCCTCTTCGGCGGCAGCGCATGGGTCTCCACCTCCGCTTACTTCATCGGCATGGCCGCGATCATCATCTCCGGCATCATGCTCAAGAAGACCAAGATGTTCTCCGGCGATCCGGCTCCGTTTGTCATGGAGCTGCCGGCCTACCACTGGCCGACGCTCGGCAACGTCCTGCGCTCCATGTGGGAGCGCGGCTGGTCCTTCATCAAGAAGGCCGGTACGATCATCCTGCTGTCCACGATCTTTGTCTGGTTCACCACGTACTTCGGCACGGTCGACGGCACGTTCCGCATGCTGTCCGAGGACGAGATCGACCACTCCATCCTCGCTGCCATCGGCGGCGTGCTCGCCTGGATCTTCAAGCCCCTCGGCTGGGGCAACTGGCAGGCGGCAGTCGCCTCCATCACCGGCCTCGTTGCCAAGGAGAACATCGTCGGCACGCTCGGCATCCTCTACGGCGGCGGCGACGGCAGCGTGTACCAGAACATCGCGGCTGCCTTCAACGGCATCAGCGGTTACAGCTTCCTGGTGTTCAACCTTCTGTGCGCTCCGTGCTTCGCGGCCATCGGCGCCATCAAGCGCGAGATGAACAGCCAGAAGTGGACCTGGTTCGCCATCGGCTATCAGTGCGGCTTTGCTTACCTGTGCGGCCTGATGATCTACCAGTTCGGCTGCGCCTTTACCGGCAGCCTGAACATCATCGGCCTCATCTGCGCGGTCCTGGCGCTGGCCGGCATCATCTACATGCTGGTGCGTCCGTACAAGGAGGCCACCACACTCAAGGCCTGAGCCTTGCTGAATTTCGCAAACGCAAAGGAGTGAATACCTATGCTGCACTGGATCGGTGCAAACCTCTCTACGATTTTGATTTCGATCTTTCTCATTGCCATTGTCATCCTAATTTCCCTTTCCCTGATCCGCCAGAAGCGGCAAGGGCGCTCCTCCTGCGGCGGCAGCTGTGCCCATTGCGGTGCACAGTGCCATAGCTGCCACCCCAAAAGGCAGTGACACCCCCACATGGACAGACAGAGACTCCTACTCTGTCTGTCCTTTTTTAAAACTTTTGCAGCCCTTCGCCGCCGGCAGGCAGACCCTTAACAACAATTTCAGGCGTTTCTTCACAGATTCGTCACTCTTTTTGCGGGAACTTCTTTACAATGGAGGCGTCTATCCTGTCAGGGACTGCGGCGCAATGCCGCAGGGAAAGGAAACCTACTGCCATGAAAATTCTCAAACGGGTCCTGCCCATCGTGCTTGCCGTGTGTCTGCTGGCAAGTCTCGGCGCGGTGTCGGCCATCGACGCCGGTGAGACGCGCACCGTCATCGGCGCCGACCTCACGGACGACCAGATCAAGACCGTCTACAAGACCTTTGGCATCGAGCGCGGCAGCGTCAAGGAGCTGACCGTCACGAATCAGGACGAGCGGCAATACCTCAGCGGTGTCATCAGTGACGCGCAGATCGGCACGAAGGCCATCTCCTGCATCTCCATCGAGGTGCTTGCCGCCGGAAAAGGCATGACCGTCAACACGTCGCACATTACCTACTGCACGAGCCAGATGTACATCAGCGCGCTGGCGACTGCCGGCATCATGGACGCGAAGATCACCGTGACCGCGCCGTTCGACGTCTCGGGCACCGCGGCGCTGACCGGCATCTACAAGGCGTATGAGGACATTACGGGCACGAAGCTCGATGAGACCGCCAAGGCCGTCTCCTCGCAGGAGCTGGCGACGACGGCGGAGCTCGCGCAGGCCATCGGCGACTATGACTCGGTCGAGATCGTCAACGAGCTCAAGCTCATCCTCAACGAGACCAAGGACATGACCGACGCTGAATTGCGCGCCAAGATCAAAGAGATCGCCGCCGAGTACAACGTCACGCTCACGGACGACCAGATGACCCAGCTTGTGAACCTCTGCCGCTCGCTCGAAAAGCTCGACACGAACGCCCTGCTCTCGAAGGTGCAGGCCGTGCAGGACACGCTCAAGCAGCTTGCCGGCGCGAAGGAGAAGGTCGCCGCCTTCACCGGGAAGGTCAAAGACGTGATCACCGCCATCGGTGATTTCTTCGACCGCATCATTGCGCTCTTCCGCAAGTAAATCCGGATATGGAAATCCCCGCCCGCAGGCGCAGCCTGCGGGCGGGTTTTTGCATACCAAAGCGCGGGCGGTGCATCAGCACCGCCCGCTGCGATCCATGCTTTTCTTACTTTTCTGCCTGCCGCTTTTTCCGGCGCTTTTCGCGTGCCTTTTTGCGCTTTGCTTTCCATTTCTGCCAGTCGCGCGCCCGCTTCTCCTTCGCACGTGTGTAGGTTTCTGCTCGCGACTGAAACATGGGTTTGTACCGTTCCGGAAGATATTCGCTGAACACCGCCGCATCCCGCATCAGGAACTGATACTTGATCAGCCCATCGCCGCTGCGGATTT